>ERZ1034361.256-NODE-256-length-38285-cov-6.381648_pt1 | contig 38285 bp, 56 predicted proteins | sample MGYA00520617_ERZ1034361 | MGnify/ENA primary metagenome ERZ1034361 (study PRJEB33736, sample SAMEA104284507) | Azolla filiculoides | biome: Urban; feature: Water surface; material: Ditch water | place: Netherlands | collected 2015-10-28 | depth 0-0.1 m ...
CCCAAGTAAAAGCGCCCTAACACAACGCTCGTTCGGACCTGCGCGAAAAGCCGCGCAGGCCGCACAGCTAAGCGTTACGCCGCCAGGTTAATCCCAGCCGCCCGAAGCGTCGACACGCGCCAGCCAAGCGTTTTACGTGACAGCGCAACGTCGGGGGCCGGCAGCCGGTTCGCTTTCATCCAGCGGCGCACGGTTTCGCTGGTGACGCCTGTAATCTGCATCAATTCCGGGCGGAAAATAACGCGGTCCGGGGTTTCGTTCATTTTGTTTTTTCCTTTCCGGGCGTCACTGAAAAATATTGCCATGGCCAGGTGGTTTTGTCGCACTCGACGAGCCCGTCGGCGATCAGAAGCTCGGTCTGGTTTGAAATGGTCGAGCGGGCTAGCCCGCATGCCTTGGCCAGCTTTGTCGCGGTCGATTTTCGGCGCTGGATGGCCGCCAGCACCTTGGCGCGGTTCTCGGCGGACTTAATGACCATGTTGTTGCCGGACGGTATCGGGTCCGGTTTCCGCTTGATGTCCGGGCCGTATAGGCGAGCCTTGCCAGCCGGCAGGCTGTAGGGCTCTATTCCAAGCATAATTTGGAGGATCATGCTGCGTCCTTCAGGCCCATGCGTTCGAGCTCGATGGCGACCATTTCGGTGTTGGCGGCGTCGGTCAGTTCGCTGCGTTTGAACTTGATCAGCCGGTCTTCGCATTGCTTGAGCAGCACCAGGCACTCATGCACCTCGGCGGCTTCGAGCAGGATGCCGTTTTCGAGCTTTTTCGACACGCGCTTGATCGGTGATATGTCGAAGTCGGGCATCAGGCGCTCGATCAGCGCGGTGAAGCCATTGGCGGCGTGGTCGATGCGGGCGAAATCGGCGTCCGCATGGTGAATGCGGGTGATGGCATAGCCACGATAGGCGTCGACCTCGCCGGTCAGCATTTCGGCGAATGCTTTGCGGATGGGGGCCAGCCACGCCTTGGCCTGGGCGCGTGTTGGTGGCTTGTTGGTGTCGGCCTTGAAGCGGGCGCTGTCGGCCAACAGCCGAGCGCGGGCGCGTGGTGGCAGGGCTTTGATTCGGGGGTTCATGGCGTGACCGCTTTCGCGCTGGTCAGCGTTTCCGGGTCGAGGCCGAAGGCAGCGGCCACGGTGGATACTTCTTCGCCAAGGCTGCCCGCTGGGTAGAACACGATAGCCGGGCGGGTTGTTTCGTTTTCGGGCTGTTTTTCCGGTTGACCGTGGGAATCGCTCCACAGTGCTCTGACTCTTTCCCATTGTTTCCTGTCGCAGTCCATGCCGAGCGGCCGATACGTTCCGCCACCTTCCCGCACTTCGTTGTCTCGCCGGAATTCGTCGTCGATGTCGCGCCTGATGATGGCTTTTGTTTTTTCGTTGAGCAGCGGCCAAATCTTGATTAGCCAGTCGGCGCAGTCGCCGACGATGTAGCTCATGCGGCCCAGGCAGTAGCGCGTGGCGGCAATGACCATGAGGTGGTCATGCCCAGCCATGGCGTCGAGAACGTCGGCGGCGAAGTCGATATGCAGGCCAAGTTCACGCGGGTGCGGATTTTCAAAGGAATCGTCATCGGCGCCACGGCGCCAGCGGTTGAACTTGCGCAGGTACGCGGCGGTTTCAGTGGCTCCGCTCGGAAGAAGATGCGCGTCGCTACCGTCAAAAAGCTTGTCTAGGCTCATGCCGCATCCGCTTCAATAGGGAAGCCGTCAATCGGCAAATAAGCCGCAAAGTTGTCGGTCATGCACTTGCGATAGGCGACCGGAGCGAAAACCTGCGCGTCGTGCGAAATGGTCTGGTGCGCTGCACAGGTGGCGAGTTTTTCACACCATTCGCCTTTGTTGTGGCCATGGCCTAGGCAGCGATTAATGCCGGGTTCGAGTGGTAGCTGGATGGGTTTTCCGGTGAAGTTCATGCTGTTAGCCTTCATTGGATTGATTTAGCTGTTTGAATTCAATTTTGTGACCGAAATCGCTAATAAATACCTCGTATTCAGGCGCTATTGATCCTTCTTTTACAGATTCGAAGTCAGGCGAAAACGCCATATATTCGAAGTTGTTGCGGTAAAACATCATTTCACACCGCACAACAATGCAATGGCCTAGCACCCGAAGCGCCGTTACCGGGTCGCGTGCGATAAGTTCTCGCGAAATATAAAAGCGCCCTATTCTGTTTTTTTCGAATACGTCGGAGCCAGCCGGCGACGGCGAATCATCCGCCACCGGCTGCTCGACAACGGCCCGGACCTCGGGGGAGGCGCTAGCTGCCCCGACGGGGCTCTCCGATTCCGGGCTGCGGATGATATTGGCCCCTCCGTCCGCTGGGGTGGTCTGCAACATCGTTGTGCTGGGTGCGTGTTCCATGGTCGCCTCAGTAAGAAATGGTGTTCGAGTCGGTCGCGCGCCGGCCAATCAGGCTGGTGTCGACGCTTTCGCTGCGCCTGACGGCGGCATCGCGGCGCACTTGAGCTTTGAGCAGGCGGTCGGTGGCGATCTCGATTTCGGCGTCGATGTCCTGAGCCGAACGGTAAAGGCCGTCGAGCATCTGGCGCAGGTCAGCAATGTGCTGGTCATGGGTGCGCAGCTGCAGGCCGAAGATGACGCTGTATATCCAGTTGATCAGGCGGCGCATTGCGTGGCCTCCAGATGGGCGCGGCGGGCGGTCTTGACCTTGACGGCGACCTTGATGAAACCAGCCGGGACAATGGGTGAAACCAGCACGCGGATGCCGTCGCTGATCAGGTACATGCCGGCGGCCTTGGCAACGCGGGCGAGTTCGTCAACAGTGGTGTGCTCGGTGACCGGGCAGATGGTGGCAGCGATCATGTCGCGCTCCGTTCGTCAGTTTTGGCGGCGCGGATGTGCGGGTAATAGGCATAAACGACGGCGGCGATCAGGCCAGCGACGCCGATGACCATGCTGGCGATGGCGATGTTGAGCAGGAAAGTCAAGCTGCCTCCTTGGTTGTGGCGGTAAGTTTGCGCAACCAGCTGCAGAGCTGCGCGGGGTCGGTGCGGTATCCAAGCGGGACAACCCGGCCATCGATGCGCCGGCAGACCTTGAAGCGGTCACCGACGGGCATCACGAAACAGGTCGTGCCGCGCGTTATGGCGCGGGCTGCGGCGAGTGTTTCGGCTGTGGTCATGGTTGCCTCCGTTTGAATACGCAACCATGGTTACACAAACAAAGAAGAAGCGCAACCATAGTTGCACATCGAGGCAAAATTTTTTTGGGTTTACTTCTTTCGGCAGCGCTGAATGTCGTCGCGCGTTTTTTCCTGATGGTCGATTATCGACAGCCATTGCATGTTGCCGGGGTGGTCAACGCCGCCAGAGCACAGGGCGACGATGTGGTCGACCTGATAGCCTGGACAGGGCAGGCTGTTTTTCTGGGTTGCCGGGCATGGGGTTGTTGCAACGAAGGCGGACCGCATGGCAGGGCTTCGTTTTGGCTGCTGGCAACAGCCGGCAACGAGAAGCACGACTACTGCGGCAGCAGCTTGCAGCCGCAGTGTTTGCAGATCCGTGCGTCTTTCAGTATGAACTCGCGGCAATCCGGGCATTTGATGTGGGTTTCCGGTGTTGGCTCTGATGTGTCGCCGGGTTGCTTGGCTTTGCCGATGATCAGCAGCAGCAGGCCGCACAGTAAAGGGGAGATCAGCAGGGCGAGGATGAAGTAGCCAAAGCCGGATCGGCTCATCGATGACGCCATGACAGCGCACAGGATCGAAAACCCGAAATAGAAGAGGAAAAATTCCATGGTGGCGCTAGTTTCGTCGTTTTATTGAATCGTGTTTGCGCATGACGTCCGGAACATCGCCAGCGCTGGTGTTGATGATGCGCCCATCGCGCGTTACCCCAAGGATGTGAATGCAGCTCAGATCGCCCAGCATATACGATTCGATCATCTGAAAAATATTTTCTGGCAGAACGTCCCGGCGCAGGGGAATTACCTTGGTATTCATGGTGGCCTCGTTGTTTTCAGGCGGCCAGTTTGCCCGAATTTTTCCGGGACAGAAATACAACGAAGGTTATAAACAGTGTCAAGACACTGAAAACTATCGATTAAAATTGAAAACTTGGCCTATGTCACCGGTATCAAACATCGGGTTTTCGAGTTTTGCTTCCATCAGGGCGTTGAGAATGGCGAGGTGCACGCCCTTCCGTTTGTCCGTGGGCAAGCGGCAATAAGCGTCCACGATCCAGGCGGTTTCCGGGTCGCTGCTGTATCTGGCTGTCGGCTGCATGGCTTTGATTTTTTCGGCGCCTGAATCATTGCCGCCCAGAAGGTCAACGACGTCAACGTGATACTTGTCGCAAAAGCTCGTCAGGTTTTTGAGCTTCATGTTCTCGGTATCGCCGGCCTCCCACTTCACATAAGCAGGCCGGGATATGCCGACCTTTTTGGCGGCAACGTTCGGGTTATCCCCGGCATCCTCACGGATTTTCTTTATGCGGTTGGCAAGATTAGCAATCATGTAACTATCGTTACATATCATAACGAAACTATGGTTTGCTTTTAAAGTGGAACTATGGTTACAATGGGCGTCATGGATGCTCATAAAGACTCTCTCGCGTTAGACAAGATCGGCACAAACGCTTTCGTGGCGGCCATCTTCGGCTGCACATCCCAGTACGTTTCCAAGTGGAGAAAGTACGGGATTCCACGCGCTCATCGGATGTATCTCGAGCTGCGTTTTCCCGATGCCTTCGAAAGCGAGCTGGATTCTGTCAGCGCTCCGAAAGCTAAAACCGAATTGAGGGCGGCCTGAATGTCCGCCAAAGTTTATCTCCCGCGTGGTGCGTTGTTGGCACTGTTTGGCGACCAGCTCTGCCCTCTTCGGGTATCTGGTCGCATTTTTTCTGGGCATTCGTTTCATGGCTGAATCTCCTCTGGTGTTGATTCAGTCTATTTTTTTTGGCGGTTTATGCCACTCAACCGCTCTCAACAATGTTGCGAGGCGTCACCATGAATAATCAATTGGCCCTACCAGTCAGCGTTTCAGCCGATCAGATTGCCCGCAAGAAAACACTGGGCGCGGCTATTGAACTATGTGCCGAGGTGGCTGGCTTCGATCTCGACAAAACCCTGGCGCTCGACCTTGGCGTTGATAAAGGCCAGTTCTCTCGCTGGCTGTCAGGGCAAGAGGGAATCCATTGGTCGAAGTTCTCGCGCCTGATGGATGCCTGCGGCAACGACGCGCCGCTGCTCTGGATGCTGCATCAGCGTGGATACGAGATCACCTCGCTGCACAAGCGCGAAAGCGAAACCGAGCGCGCCCTGCGCGTGGCACAGGAAGAACTGGCAGCCGAGCGCGCCGCCCGCCTTGCCGTCGAAGATTCAATGCGCCGCATCCTGACCGGCAGCAAGTAAGCCCCGCGCCCCGGATGACAACAGCAGGCCACGCCCTCGCGTCGACTGAACAACTGAACAACAAGATGAACAACATCACACCAGATTGCGGGTCCTCCCCAGCACCTCTACACGCGGGTAATTCGCACCGCGTTTTTTCTGGTGTGGGTGAGTGGTGAACATAGTGAACCAACGGGACGATAAATAATGGGGTGGTCAAACTTCGATGATGTGCTGGGCCAGATGCAAGCCTTCGGGCTGGATATTGAGGCGCAGGATGTCGTCATTGGCACCAGGCGCCGTTGCCGTGCCAAGGATGGCGGCCGGGAAAAGCGGGGCTGGTTTCAGCTTTACGAGCTTCCGAAGGCGGACGGCTCGGGCCTGCTGATCGTCGGCAGCTTCGGTTGCTTCTGGGGCGCCGAGAACGTGGTCCAGAAAGTCGAGCTGCCGAGCAAGGAACGCAAGGCCATGTCGAGCGAGCAGCTGGACGCGCTCAAGGCGCGGATCGCCGCCGACAAGAAAAAGGCCGAAGCCGAGGCGCAGCGCCGGGCCGACGAAGCCGCCCGTCATGCCGACTACGCTTGGCGAAAGTGCGTCGAAGGCAGCCGCGACCAGTCGGAGTACCTGAAACGCAAGGGCATCGAAACGCATGGTGGCCGGTTCTCGCCTGGTGGAAACTTCGTCATACCCATGCAGGACACCGAGCGCCGAACCTACGGCCTGCAGGTTATCTATCCGGCGAAGAAGAACGGCCGCGACAAGGATTTCTGGCCGGCTGGCCTGGCCAAGAAAGGCCATTTCTTCCTGATCGGCGGAATCCCTGACCGGCTGCTGCTGATCGCCGAGGGATTCGCCACTGCTGCATCGCTCCACCAGGCGACCAAGCTGCCTGTCGCCGTGGCATTCGACGCTGGAAACCTGCTGCCCGTCGCCAAAAACCTGCGGGCCAAGTACAAGCGCGCCAAGATCCTGATCTGCGCCGACGACGACTACCTGACCGAAGGAAACCCCGGCGTCACGCACGCCCGCAACGCCGCCATGGCCGTCGAAGGCGAAGTCGTTTTCCCTGTTTTCACCGACGACCGCCCGACCGACACCAAGGGCCCTACCGATTTCAACGACCTGCACCTGCTCGAAGGGCTGCATCTGGTCACCCAGCAGGTCGAAGCCACCATCACGGCACTGGGCTGGTCCGCAACGCCCGCCGCGCGCGGGAGTGCTGGACAACCGGGGGGAGGGGAGCAGGGCGAGCGCAGGCAGGCCCAGTCCGTCATGGATCTCGATGACGTGGTCGAGCGCTTCGTGCCGCTGGATGACGGGACGGGCGAATACGTTTTCGACACGTGGACCAACAAGGTCGCCAAGCGCACGCAAATGATCGCGCTGCTCGCCGCCGGTGTGCGCGGTGACGACATCAAGCGCCACCCGGTATGGATCACGCGCGGCGCCTATTATCTCGATCAAGTCGGCTTCGACCCCAGCACCAAAGACAGCGCCGTCAAGCTAAACACCTGGCGCGGCTGGCCAACCAAGCCGCAGGCCGGCGAATGCGAGCGCCTGCTTGAAACGCTCTGGTATCTCTGCGGCAAGGAAGACAACCAGGAAGAAGTCTACAACTGGATTCTCAACTGGATGGCCTACCCGCTGCAGAACCCCGGCGCCAAGATGGCCAGCGCCATCATCATGCACGGCCCGCAAGGAACCGGAAAATCCAGCGTATTCCAGACGCTCGCCAAAATCTACGGAGACTACAGCACGGTGCTGAACCAGCGCGGCCTCGAAGATAAATTCAACTCCGACTGGTCCGACAGCAAGCTCTTCATCCTCGCCGAAGAAGTCGTCACCCGCGCCGAAATGTGGCACATCAAAAACGAGCTAAAAGAACTCGTCACCGGCGAATGGATACGCATCAACCCCAAGAACATCGCCGCCTATCGCCAGCGCAATCAGGTCAACATCGCCTACCTGTCCAACGAAAACCAGCCGCTGCCGCTCGACAACGACGACCGCCGCCATCTGGTCGTCTACACCCCGCCCGCACTCAGCGAAGAATATTACGACGCGCTTTACCTTGAGCTAGAAAACAACGGCCCGGCCGCCTTCTATGACTACCTGCTGCGCCGCGACCTGACCGGCTTCCACCCAAAGAAGCGCCCGCCCATGACGCAGGCCAAAAAGAACCTCGTCGCCCTGTCGCAAGCCAGCGAAATCCGCTTCGTCAACGACTGGATAACCGGCGACTGGATACTCCCGGTCTGTCCATGCCTGTCAGGCGACCTCTACGCCGCCTACCTCAAATGGTGCCGCATCAACGGCGAGTCCAGGCCAAGGCCCAGCAATCAATTCTTTGGCGCCATCACGCACCAGCAAGGATGGGAAAAGAAAAAGGCGCGTTTCTATCCAAGCGAAGGCGCAACAGGAACAGAAAACCGGCCAATCGTCTTCCCGCCGCCGCACATCCTGCAGGCAGCAGAATCAGAAAACCCCGGAAAATCAGAACCCGTATGGCTCGGCGAATGCGTCCGTCGCTTCTCCGACGCCATCAGCGCCCAAGAAATGAGGGCCGCCGCATGATGTTCCGGGTACACGCCGCAAATGTTCCGGGTACCCGGAACACGCGAAACCCGCGCCAGCACAGGATTGTTCCGGGTGTTCCGTGTGTTCCGGGCTTACCCGCCCGCGTGCGTACGCACGAACACGCCTGCATCGCGCACGCACACATAAATTATTTCCCGCGTGTACACACAAGGAACACCCGGAACACCCGGAACAACCAAGTATCCATGCGGCTTTCCAATGTTCCGGGTACCCGGAACACGGAAAACAGAACCCGGAACATGCAAAACACCAAACCCCTGCGCCAAACCATGCCCACCGTCGCCGGCTGGATCGACGCCCTGCGCGACGCCTTCGGCCCGGACATGATCAACGCCGCAATCCGCGCCGGCATAGATGGCCAGCCGACGTTTCACGCCAAAGAAAACGGCCAGTCCATAGGAACACCACGGCCGCCCGAAAAAAACGCAACAGCGGCCCACCGCTGCAAGCAGTGCGCCCATTACGCCCGGCCCGGCATGTCGTCAGGCTACTGCGCCGAGCGCGCCGACCTTCCCGCCGCCTATGGCCCCGCCCACCCGCTGCGCAAACTCCCCGCCGACGCCGGCGCCGCATGCGCCACCTTTAAGGAAATGTGACATGGACGACATCGACCGCGCGCAACACCAGGAAGAAATGGCCCGCGACCGCTCCCTTGCCGCCGCCCGCAACCAGCCGACGCGCGACTACGAATCCGAAATCTGCCCCGGCTGCAGCTACGCCACCAAAAGCAACTACGGCAAGCAGTGCGAAGCCTGGACAGAATGCCTGGCCGATCTGACCAAGCGCGAAAGGGCAGGGCGATGAAAATCAGCGTGAACGTGCAAGGATTCGACGCCGCCAAGGCGCACATCGCCGGCCTTGGCAAACAAGTCGCCTACGCCGCCAGCAAAGCCCTCAACGCCACCGGCAAAGCCGTTGCCGACGCCATGCCGGAAGAACTCGAGCGCGCCCTGGACAAGCCCACCCCATTCACCAAGCGCGGCGTCCGCGTCCTGCGCTACGCCAGCAAGGCCAAGCTAGAAGCCACCGTCGGCTTCATGGCTGCCCAGGCCAAATATATGGAACTGCAAATAGCCGGCGGCACGCGCCAGCCCGGCAGGGCAGGGCTCAAGATCCCGGCCGCCATCCAGCTCAACCAATTCGGAAACATCCCGCGCGGCATCATCGCCCAGCTTGTCGCCGTCGCCCGCAAAGAGCAGGGCATGAAAAAAGCCACCAGCCGCAAGATCAAAGTCAGCGGCAAGCTCGACCTCTTCTACGGCGACCCGCCCGACACAGCCGGCCGCAAATGGCCGCGCGGCATCTACAAGATCGCCAACGGCGCGCTAATCCCGCTCGTCATCTTCCCGCAAGTCGCCGCCACCTATCGCCCGCGCTTCGATTTTCACGGCAAAGCCAAGGCCATCGTCGCCCGCGAATGGCCCAAACAATTCGACGCTGCACTGGCAGAAGCAATCAGGACCGCAAAATGAAAATCGAAAACCTCACCCTCGACGCCCTGATCCCCTACGCCCGCAACAGCCGCACCCACAGCGACGAACAAGTCGCCCAGGTCGCCGCCAGCATCCGCGAGTTCGGCTTCACCAACCCGGTGCTCATCGACGCCAACGGCGGCATCATCGCCGGCCACGGTCGCGTCATTGCCGCCCGCAAGCTCGGCATGGCCGACGTGCCGTGCATCCGCCTGGCCCACCTGACCGACGCACAAAAGCGCGCCTATATCATCGCCGACAACAAGCTGGCCTTAAATAGCGGCTGGGATGACGAAACCCTAGCGCTTGAGCTGGCCGACCTCCGCGACGCCAGCTTTAACCTTGATCTAATCGGCTTCTCCGGCAAAGAGCTGGACGACCTTTTATTGATCGACGGCGAAGCGCCCGGCCCCGACGAAAGCGCCAGCGACGCCGGCATCAACTACCAAGAAAAATTTTGCATCCTGGTCGATTGCTCCGGCGAGGACGACCAGCGCAAAAAATACGACGCGCTCACCGCCGCCGGCTACGCCTGCCGCGTTTTGGTCAATTAAAGGGGTAAAAAATGAAAGTCCAAGTCCGCAACAAATGCTCCGACTTCAACACCTACCGCGCTGCCCGCGTCAAATCGCTATTCAACTGCGACAGCGGCGCCGACTTTTCGCTTGACGCCGACCTGCCGCTTGAGGATGCCGACTGGAAAATCGGCGTCGTGGTCGGGCCGTCTGGATCTGGCAAAACCAGCATCGGGCGCACCATCTGGCCGGACGTCGGCATTTACGACGGCGACCACGGCTGGCCGGCAGACAAGCCCATTGTCGAATCCATCGCGCCCGCCGGCAGCTTTGACGACGTGACCGGCGCATTATCGGCGGTTGGCCTCGGCAGTGTGCCGGCCTGGCTGCGCCCGTATAGCGCGCTGTCAAACGGCGAGAAATTCCGCGCCGGGCTGGCCCGCGTCATTGCCGAAGGGCGCGGCAAGGTCATCATTGACGAATTCACGTCGGTCGTTGACCGGCAAATCGCCAAAGTCGGCGCTGGTGCGTTTAGCAAGTCATGGAAGCGCGGCGGTGGCCAGGCCATTTTATTGTCCTGCCACTACGACGTGCTGGACTGGATCGAGCCGGATTGGGTCTTTGATACCCGAACCGGCGAATTACAACGGGGGTCACTTTGGCGACGGCCAAAGTTTGAGCTTGAAGTTTTCTCGACAGACGGCTCGTACTGGCCAATGTTTGAACCGCATCACTATCTGAAGCTGCCGCGCATGGTCGCCGCCAAGTATTACGTCGGTTTTGTCGATGGCGAGGCGGTGTGTCACATGGCGGCGTCACCCCGGCTTGAGATTGGCGGCATGCGCGCCTGCCGCATGGTGGTAATGCCGGAATGGCAAGGCGCCGGGGTCGGCATGCGGTTTTTGAATGAAGTCTGCCGCCTGCAATTCACCGACGCCAACAAGTTCGCCGACCGCACCAAGGCCGTTTATTTCCACACCTCGCACCCCGGCCTGTGCGCCGCGCTACGCCGCGACCGGCGGTGGATTCAGGTTAGCCAGATGATGGGCGGCGGCAATAAAGGCAAAAGCGCGGCGAGCGTTATAGCGTCAAAATCACGCGGCGGTTCAATGTTATCCGGCGCCTCGGCAGGTTACGGCGGCCACCAGCGCGCCGTCCAAGGTTTCAAAATGACGAAAGCGCGGGCCGAGGCATGAAAATCTTAATCGCCGGTCAAAAGCAATTCGGCGCCGATGTATTCCGCGCCGTCCGAAACCTTCCCGGCGTTGAAATCGCCGCCGTTTGCTCGCCGCCGGGCGACCGCCTGACCGGGCAAGCCGAGCTCTACGGCGTCAAAGTCATCAGGGCCGGAACGCTCAACGCCGACAACATGCCGGACGGCATTGACCTGATCGTCGCTGCCCACTCGCACGACTTCATTGGCGAGCGCACCCGACTGCGCGCCCGCTTCGGCGGCATCGGCTACCATCCGTCGCTGCTCCCCGTCCATCGCGGGCGCGACGCCATCCGCTGGGCCATTCGCATGAATGAGCGCGTCACCGGCGGCACCGTGTATCGGCTATCAAACCGCATGGACGGCGGCAACATCATCGACCAGCGCCACATCTTTATCAGGCCGGACGACGACGCCCGCGAGCTGTGGCGCCGCGAACTGGCGCCGCTGGGCGTTGCCATGCTGGCCGCCGCCGTGGCCCGCTTCGCCGCAACCGGATTTATCAACGGAACCGAGCAAGACGAAACCCTCGCCACCTGGGAACCGTCCATCGACCGCCCGCCCGCCTTCCGGCCCGACCTGCTCATGCTGCCGGCCCCGCGCCGTCATCCGTGGTACGAGGCCGAGTTTAACGACGACCTCGCCGACGTTATCGCGGCAGAGCGTGGCCACCTTTCCGGGGTGTCCGCATGACCACCGTCACCCAGGCCGAATTCGCCCGCATGGAAGGCAAGGCCCGCAGCTACATCACCGCGCTCAAGGGCGCCGGCCGGCTGGTGATGACAGCCGACGGCAAGGTCGACGTCGAAGCCAGCCGCGCCCGCATCGCCGGCACCGGCGACCCCAACCGCGACGACGTCGCCCAGCGCTGGGCCGAGCAGCGGCCATCTTCCACGGTCAACCCGGAAAATGCCGACAATTCGAAAGACAAAATCGGCAACAGCTACCAGGCCGCCCGCGCCGTCAAAGAAAAATTTAGTGCCATGCAGGCCAAGCTCGACTACGAGCGTGCCATCGGCAAGCTCATCGAAAAAGCCGACGCCGCCGCCGCCATCGAAGACGTCACCAGCGTCATCCGGCAGGCGCTGGAAAACATGCCGCACCGCACCGCGCCGGAACTCGTCGGCAAGGATCTCGACGCCATCCGCGCCACGCTAAAGCAGGAAATACACAACGCGCTCGCCGACATGGAGCGCGAATTCTCGAAACGCATTGAACAGATGGGGAGTGAGGAATGACCGAGAAAAACGAGTTTTTTGATTTTTCATCGTCGTGCATGACGGGCGGACTATCGGTTCCGCTTGATCTTGATAGCTTTAGGCCAGACAAGCCATGCAACGAAAACTGGATTTGCTGGTTTGATGAGGTCCCTGTCATTGGGCTAATCGACGCGCCAAGTCATATTCCGGCGGGGGGTTGCGAATATGTCGACGACTTGTTTTTCGAAGGCAGCGCCCAGATCACTCTGAGGCGATAAATGACCGCCCACGCCCTGGCCTACCGCGCCGCCCGCCGAGCCATCCGCCCGAAAGCGCCGCTACTGGTATCCGAATGGTCGGACGCCAATCGCATGCTCTCGTCCGAAGGCAGCGCCGAGCCGGGGCCGTGGCGGACATCCCGCAACCCGCCGCAGCGCGAAATCCTCGACGCCCTGTCCGAAGACGCGCCCGGCGAAAAGGTTGTTCTCATGAAGCCGTCGCAATGGGGCGGCACTGAAGTCGGCAGCAACTTCATCGGCTACTGCATTTCGCACGCCAAAGGCCCCGGCGCCGTCGTCATGCCCACCGAGGCGTCGCTGCAGGACTGGACATCGCAGAAGTTCGACCCCATGGTCAAGGACACGCCCATTGTCGCCGACGCCATGGCCATGCGCAGCAACCGGGCCGGCGACAACGCCGCCAAGCGCAAGCGCTTCAAGGGCGGGCTGATCTACTTCAAGACATCGGGCAGCACTGCCGAACTCAAGGCATCCAGCCTCAAGTGGGGCATGGCCGACGAAGTCGACGAATGGGACTGGACGACGCCGCAGGGCGACCCGCTCGGCCTCTTCGAAATCCGCTTCGCCGCCTTCCACAACTCCAAGCTGTTCATCTGCAGCTCGCCGACCATCAAGGACGCCAGCAAGATCGAAGAACAGTTCGAAGCCGGCGACCAGCGCCGCTACCACGTCGCCTGCCCGCACTGCGACGACCGGCAAACGCTCAAATGGTCAAACCTGCGCTGGTCCGCCAACGCCCAGCGCGTCACCCGCGCCTGGTACGTCTGCGAACACTGCGGCTGCGAAATCGACGAATACCACAAGTACGCCATGCTGGCCGGCGGCCGCTGGATAGCCGACAACCCCGGCGCGCTTTATCGCAGCTACCACATCAACGGCCTATACACGCCCATCGGCATCGGTCGATCATGGCTGCAACTGGCGCAGGAATGGATCGAAGCGCAAGGCGACCCGCGCAAGCTCGTCGTCTTCGTCAATACACGTCTGGCCGAAACGTGGGCCGACCGTTCGCACGACCTCAAGCCCAACGTCCTCATCGCCCGCGCCGAACCCTACGCCCTGCGCACCATCCCGCAAGGCGCGCTGGTCCTCACCGCCGGCGTCGACACGCAAGACGACCGCCTCGAAATCCGCATCATCGGCTGGGGCGTCGATAAAAAGGAATGGACCATCGACTACCACGTCATCCCCGGCAAACCATCCGGCAACGAAGTCTGGGACGCGCTCGACACCTTCCTCACGGCAGAATTCACCAACGCCCACGGCAAAACCCTGCGCATCGAAGCCACCGCCATCGACACCGGCGGCCACTACACGCACGACGTCTACGCCTACGTCCGCCGCGCCAAGGCCCGCCGCGTCATCGCCTGCAAAGGCGCCAGCACCCAAGGCCGCGTCATCCTCGGCAAACCCAGCCATCAGGACGTCAACTGGCGCGGCCAAACCATCAAAAAAGGCGTCGCCCTCTACCTCGTCGGCACCGACACTGCCAAGCACCACATCTACGGCCGCCTCAACGACGACACCGACAAAGACCCAAGCGAACGAAAAATCCATTTCAGCACCGAGCATGAGCTGGCCTTCTTCGATCAGCAGGTTTCCGAAGTCTTCAACCCGCGCAAGAACCGCTGGGAACTGAAAAAAGGAAAACGCAACGAAGTGCTCGACACGCATGTGCTGGCCACCGCTGCCAGCCACCACCCCGAGCTCTACCTGCACAAATGGAAAGCCGCCGACTGGAAACGCCGGGCGGCCATGGTTGAGCCGGAAAGCATGGTCGCTGCCGAGCCGTCCGTCGCCGAGCAGCCAGCCCCGGCCCAGCCAATTCCCCCTAAATCCTACCGTGGCCGCCCGCGCCGCGCTGTCGTCTACAACCGATAAGGCAAACATGTGCAACTTCCTTGACGATCTCGGCCGCATCGCTTACGAACAATGCCTGGCGCTCGGCATTTCTGAACAAACAGCGCAGCTTGTCGGCAACGCCATACCCAAGCAGATCGGCCGCGACTACAACGGCGAGCGTCCCTACATCGGCAAGGGCGCCGACGCCGTCCGCGAAATGTCGGCCCGCAACCGCGCCATCATCCGCGACTGGAAAGCCGGCGAGCGCGTCGCGCTGCTCGCCCGTCGCTACGGCATCAGCGCCCGCCGCGTTCGGCAGGTCATCGCCGGGTAGGAAGCCCATTGCCTTAACCGCTTCACATGGCCTGCGCCACCCTGTGCGCACTATGGCCATAGTAACTACCGAACCGACCACCGTCACGGCCGGCGACACCGTCGCCTGGACCAAGACCATCGCCGACTACCCGGCCAGCGCCGGCTGGTCGCTTTCCTACACGCTGATCAACGCGCTCGCCAAAATAACCATCAACGCCAGCGCAGCGGGTGACGATCACGCCGTATCCGTCGACGCCGCCACGTCGACAGGCTGGGCAGCGGGCGACTACAACTGGCAATCCACCGTCAGCAAAGGCGCCGAACGCCACACCGTCGGATCAGGCCGCATCACGGTCGGCAAATCATTCGCCGCGCAAACACCGCTTGACACCCGCAGCACCGCGCGCGCCATGCTCGAAGCGCTCGAAGCCTGCTACCTCGCCTATCTCGAAAACGGCCAGGGCCACGTTGCCGAATACAACGTCGCCGGCCGCACCATGAAATTCCGCAATGCCGCCGAAATCTGGCAGCAAATTGAAAAACTCAAGCGCGAAGTCGCCGCCGAAGATCGCGCCGCGCGGCTGGCCGCCGGGCTGCCATCCCGGCGCCGCGTGCTGGTCCGCTTCGGAGCCTGACCCCCATGGGACTACTCACCCGCATCACCGGACTTTTCAGCGGCGGAACCGTCGCCAAGGCCAACACCCAGCGGCGCCGCTTCGATGCCGCCGCCGTCAGCCGCCTGACCGCCGGCTGGATGGCCGAACAAAACAGCATCGACAACGAGCTGCGCAGCGACCTTGACCGCCTGCGCGCCCGCTCGCGTGACCTCGCCAACAACAACGACTACGTCCGCAAATGGCTGCAGATGACCGCCGCCAACATCGTCGGCCCGAACGGCTTTTTACTGCAGGTCCGCGTCGAAGACCGGCCCGGCGTACAGGATAACCTTGCCAACAACGCCATCGAGGCCGCTTGGGCAAAGTGGGGCCGCCAGTGCGACATCACCGGGCGCATGGGCTTTGTCGATCTGGTCCGCGCCATCGTCAAATCGCTGGCCCGCGACGGTGAATTCATGCTGCGCAAAGTCGTCGGCAAACACAACGACGCCGGCTTCGCCCTGCAACTGATCGACATCGACCGCCTCGACACCGGCTACAACGTCGCCGCCGCCGAAGGTCGAAACGCCGTCATCATGGGCATCGAGGTCGATTCATTCAGCCGACCAGCTGCCTATCACCTGCTGTCATCCCACCCCGCCACCGGTGGCCAACGCCGCCGAGAGCGCATCCCGGCCAGCGAAATCATCCACCGATACATCACCGACCGCCCGGAACAAACGCGCGGCATCCCCTGGGCGCACGCCGTCATCAAGTCGCTGCACGACCTAAACGAATACAATAAATCGGCCCTCATCGCCGCCCGCAAAGGCGCCGACACGCTTGGCTTTTTCGTCAGCCCGAACGGCGAACCGCCGACCATGGACGACACCGAAGGCGGCGAACCGATCAGCGTCAGCGTTCCCGGCATGTACGAAACACTGCCCGAAGGCTACGATTTCCGCGCCTACGAATCGCAATACCCCAGTGCTACCTATGGCGAATTCACCAAGGCCCACCTGCGCCGCATCGCCACCGGCCTCGGCGTCAGCTACAACACGCTCGCCGAAGACCTCGAAGGCGTCAATTACTCGTCTATCCGTTCCGGCGTACTCAACGAGCGCGACCAGTGGATGACCCTGCAATCCTGGCTGATCGCCTCATTCCTCACCCCGCTCTATGAAGAGTGGCTGCGCTTTGCCCTGCTCAATGGCGCCGTCGTTCTGCCCACCGGATCGCCGCTGCCGCTGGCCAAATACGACAAGTTCGCCGCCCATTCGTGGCTCGGCCGTCGCTGGCAGTGGGTCGATCCCCTAAAAGACATAGAAGCAGCCCGCCTGGCAGTGCAATCCGGCGTCGCCAGCCCGCAAAGCATCGCGGCCCAGATGGGCATGGACGTCGACGACGTTCTGGCCGACATCGCCCGCTTCGAAAAGGCCGTCGCCGATTCCGGCGTGCAAATGGTCAGCTACGACAAGTCTCCGCCCGCCTTGTCGGCGCCAGCACCCGTCGCGCCGTGACTGTCGCCATCGAAATGATCAGCGCCCCAAACAACCCGATTTACCGTAAGGAGTAAAACCCATGAAACAAATACGCCTAATCTTCGCCGCCCTGTTCGTCGCCTTTTCAACGCTGGCCAGTGCTGCCGCAACCATCCACATCCCGGACGCCTTCCTCGCCGCATACCTGACCGGCGGCGGCAACCTGTCGACCGGGGTCATCAAGTGCGCCCTCATCGACATCACCAGCTACAACCGCGCCACCGATGCTGTCCTGGCCGATGTAACGCAAGTCTCCGGCACAGGCTACACAGCGGGCGGGCAAACTGTCACCAGCATCACAACGACGGCTGACACCACCAATCACTGGACGTCCATCGTCATCACACCGGCTGTCTGGTCAGGATCGACCACCATCAGCGCCACCGGCGCGGCCTGCTACGACTCCACATCGGGTAACAAGCTGATCGCCGTCGATGACTTCGGTGCAACGGTGGCGAGTTCTGGCGGAACCTATACCGTCGGCGCTATTACGGTTCGTTTCACGCACTTCTAGGCTGGGATTGTGGGCGAGTCTTATTCCTGCGAATCCGGTGGCGTGATTGCCGCCGGTCGGAGCTATGATCCGCCGATATGGACGGTTGATACCCCTGTAGCAAACGGCATATGGACATGGTTCACCGACCCGCGTGCGGTGTATCGAAATGGATCGGTTTATATCGGATGGGTTAATTCATCCGGAACGTGCGGAATTACAAAGTTCACGCCAGCAACGGGGGTGTCGCAGAACTTTAGTCTGTCATCAATTGGCCTTGAGGTTGATGACCACAACAATACGGCAGTGCACTTCCTGCCAGATGGCCGCGTCATGGCGATTTACGGCCAGCATAATGATTATTCGGGCCTTCGCTACCGGATCAGCGCAGCGCCGGAAGATATTAGTGCGTGGGGCACCGAACAAATTGTCACTGTCACAACACCCTATACCTACTCAAACCCACATTACCTGAGTCAGACCGGAAAAACCTATTTCCATTATCGGTCCGGGGCTGGCGGGGTTGGTACAAATCCGATGAACGTGCGGGCCTTCGACGGCACGACATGGGACTCTGAGCGGGCATGGCTTACTGAAACGGGGCGCCGACCCTATGTCAAATCGTGCAATAACGGTTTAAATCGTATTGATTTCCTGATCACGGACATGCACCCGAATCAGGGAACATCAAGCGTTTATCACTTTTACATGCAGCTAGACGGGTCGGTCGAGAAGTTTTACAAGTCCGACGGAACACTGATTGGAACAGGCCCGGTTACTCCTGCAGATTGCACGAGAATCCACAACGGATGGACTCTAGGCGATGGGTGGGTGTGGGACATCAAGTACGGTTTAGACGGCCATCCTCGTGTTCTTTTTACGTGGTATCCGAGCACAACCGACCATCGCTACATGTATTCAAGATGGTCCGGGTCGGCATGGACTGCGCCCGTCGAGATCACTAACGCCGGAACGTACCTTTACAGCGCCGAGCCAAACTATAGCGGCGGCATCTGTTTCGAGAGCAAGGACGCGAATCGCGTCTATCTGAGCAAGCAGGTTGGCAGCTATTGGGAAATTCAAGAGTTTGCGACGCCTGATAGTGGCGCAACGTGGGCAAAAGTATCAGATATAACGGCTGGCTCAACAGTTAGAAACTGTCGTCCATTCTCACCGCGCAACCACCCATATCGTAAAGCTGTGGTCTGGTGGTCTGGAACCTACACCAGCTACACCAGCTACAACACGTCGATCAAGATGGCGAGGAAGCAATAATGGCGCAATTTGCGAACGGCTCTTTTACTGGTACAGATGGAACTGAATTAAACGCTGCGGATTCTAACTTTGTCGAGGTTGTGTCCGCAGCAGACAATGCCGTTTTATACAACGGCAGACTTCGCTGGGCAAACGGCACAGGAAACGGCGATCCCGCACGATACCGCCACACAGCAACACCCCCGTCGGCTGATTACGAGGTATCGGCCGACCTTTATGTACTCGGAACGACATCGACCACATTCAACGCAGGCGTCGTTGCGCGATGTTCAGCGGGTGTGATGACATGCTATTTCGCCAGGTGGCGTCATGGGACAGGGATTCAGCTTTTCCGATATGCGAACAATGTCGCGACACAACTTGGGTCAACATATGCTCTGGAACTGTCCGCCGGTCAAACTGTAAGGATTCGCCTGCGGTGTAATGGGTCGACAATTTCTGTCTATAAAGATAGTGATTCGTCGCCGGTAATATCTGCCACTGACGCAACAATAACGGCGGCGGGTTACGCTGGTGTTGTGTCCGCGACGAATTCAACGTCAGATGGCGTTATGCCGGATAACTTCTCTGCCGACACGCTTACGGCCGGAGCGGCAACCGCAGACGGCGGAACTGGAGCAGGAACCGGCAGCGGAACGGGTGGCGAGGCAACGGGCGGTGGGTCTGGAACAAACGGCGCCGCAGACGGTGGTACAGGAACGTCAACGGGCAGCGGCTCGGGCGGCACGGCAACAGGCGGCGCGGCGGGTTCTTTCACCTTCGATGCTTGCGAGAACAGCACGCACAGCGGCGCACTCAGTGGCGTTTCGGTGAATTGGACATGGCTCGGCGGAACTGTCGGCGACATCACCTCGATCACCAACGGCAGCGGGACAATGACGACTGGCGGGATGACCATTTCCGGGCTTCCGACAGGCGCAGGATGCGGCCTCATTCGCACAACTGACGGAACTGTTGTTGCCTATCAGGAAGGCACGGTAGCCTGATGCTACGTAACCTGATCAGACGGGCCGCATCCGGCAAGCTGATTGCCGGAACACCGCAGATCGGCATCATCGCCTCGCAGATATTAAGCGAGACAGCGACAGGCGATAACGGCCCCGGCCTGCTTTACGACGAATCGCTAGCGCAGACTGGCCGACAGCTTCGCGTCAAGGTCACAAGCTGGACAGGCACTGCCGGCACGCTATCCGTATCAGAAAACGGCGCCATTCTGATCGAAGGTCAGGCTGATGGCGCTTATTCAATTGGCTACGACTGGGAAGCATGGACAGCATCAGGCGGCCTGAATAGTGGTAGCGATACCGCCTCGGTCGCCATTGGCGCCGTCCATGCAACGGCAGAAGGCGGAACAGGCGCAAGCGCTGGCGCAGGAACAGGCGGCGAAGCCAGCGGCGCGACGTCCGTGTCCGAAAATGGCGGAACTGGAACCGGTAGCGGATCGGGCTCTGGCGGCGACGCAATAGGCGATGCGGTCGGTGATGCAGCCGCCGCATCAGGAACAGGGACGTCAACGGGGTATGGATCTGGCGGGGCAGCGGCAGGAAGCGCGGGCGGGATTTCCGGATCATTGTCTGACGAGGATGTGGCGCGCATCGCCGCTGCCGTCCTCGCCGCGCTGCAAACCACCGCGATCCCGGTCGATCTGCGCCAGATCAACGGCCATGCGGTCAGCGGATCAGGCACGGAAACAGACCCATGGGGGCCGTAATGTTGTCAGCCTGGGGAAGGTCATGGAGCAAATCATGGGGCAGCTCGTGGGGGTCGCTTGTTGAATTCCCGCAATACGTGGCGCCAGTTTGGCCCGAATGGAAAATAACAGAGCAGGTTGAGCGCGCCTCCCACGGCATGCTGCACCTGGTCATGGCGCGCCGGTCAGCCATTCGGCGCGGACGGTAAAGAGCTAGGAAATTTGCAAGCCTGCAACCAATAAACGAATAAACCAGAAAACAAGGAGTTCAGCATGACCATCAACGTAAAAATGCTAGCCAGTCGTCAGGCGCCCGGCGGTACAACCTACCAGGCCGGAAGCTCATATGATGTGCCAGATAGCCTGGCGCATATGTTCGTCAATGCCAACTCGGCGGTTTACACAGACGGGTCGGCGCCAATTGATGGCGATGAAGTGCCAGTTAAGGCAACTAAGAAGCTCACCGGGGGGAGTGTAATTTTAGACCCGGCGACGGGGCTTCCGATGTCGCTTGGTGGCGCGACAAGCATTACTGCCGCCAACCTGCTTATCGCTCGTCGCGCTGGAACTCTTTCAGTTGGTGGCACTTACGTTACGGAAAATGGCAGCACCTACCTTGCACGCAGCGCAAGCAATTTCGTCCCTGTTGGTGACTCGCCCATCCTGACTGGCCCGAATGCGACGTTATTCGGCGACTCAATCGCCGAGAACCAGCAAAATGCCGGAAACCCAACAACGCTATCAATCGTCAAGTGGGCCAATGCAAATCTGCCGGTCCCTGTTGAAATTAAGAATTGGCGAGGCCAGTCTGGGGCCGGACTTGGCGCAGGGGCTGGTGCCTTAAATGTGCTCGCTTACCAGGCGCCGCTTGTGGCTGCTGACACGCAAAATGAGATTGCATGGTTACACGCTGGCGTAAATGCCGCTCTGGCTGTAACAACCTCGCAATCAGTTGAGGGCGCAGCAGCATCTCTCAAGTCAATCCTTGACTTGTTGAGTCCTGTAAAGCAATTGATCATTGTCGACGGCGTAACGCCTTGCAACATTGCAAACAGCTACCGAACGCTTGAAATCCCTGCACTAAACACAAAGATGTCCGCTGTCTGTGCCGGTTATCCGAATGTCTTATTCAACGAAATCTACTCGACTGTTCTCGATACCGCATCCGTGGATCAAAACCCGATAGCTGGAACGATGTATGACAGCAATCTGCACCCGAACAGTCGCGGCGCTGCACTGATTGGAGAAGCATCTGCTTCAAATATCGCCAAGCGGGTGGTGATCGCATCTCCATATACTTCCGTAGCAGTCGCAGGAATGCCGGATTTCACAGGCACGACTGGCACAAAGACAGTCGGCAGCGGGTCGATCACTGGCAACGTGCCGACAAACCTAAATGTTCAGGTGGCATCTGGCAGCGCGGCGGTAACGACGACGATTCGCACGCCAGCCGGTCAAGAAGGTGGGCGCCTCAATCTGGCAATTGCCAACTCGGGAGGCGCGGTAAGTTTGGTCAAGACCAGCCTGGCTGATAAAACGCTTTTCAACGCATCGCTGAATAATGGCGATCAGGTACGAGCATGGATCGGGTTCCGTTTTAAATCGAAGACGCTGGCAACAAATCTTCAGATTTATTTGCAGCTTAACGGATCAACAATCGGGTGGTGGGCTGGACGATACACATCCAAGGAAACCCCGACGATTGATTACGACGCACCGTTCATCGGCTATTTCCCAACCGACGTTTTCACCATCAATGCCGCCGTGACTCAATTTGACGTTGTTTGCGCGGTTGAAGTCGGAGCAACTACCGGCGCAGCAGACATCGACATTTGGGGTTTCAAGCTCGAAAAGCTGACCACGCCATAAATATCGAATCCGCTCTGCACAATGATTATTCCATGAATCTCCCAAGCCGCAGCGGAAACGCCTTGCCTTAACCGCTTCACACCGCCCGGTTTCAAATGGCCCCATGACTCACTCTCATGGGGCTTTTTAATGGCCACCACCAAACAAATCAAGCCTGGCAGCCGCGTTGAGCGCTCGCTGACTTTTGATCGTGCCGCGATCAACGAAGAAGCCCGCACCGTTGAGCTGGCCTTTGCCAGTGAAACGCCTTACGAGCGCTACTGGGGGGTCGAGATTCTTGACCTCGGTCAGCCTTCTGTTCGCCTCGGTCGCCTGACGGCCGGTGGCCCTTTGCTGATGGATCACGATTCGCGCGATCACATCGGCGTCATTGAATCCGTCCAGATCGGCGGCGACCGGGTAGGCCGCGCCGTGGTGCGTTTTGGGAAAAGCGCGCGGGCCGAGGAGGTGTTCCAGGACGTCAAGGACGGCATCCGTCGCAACGTCTCGGTGGGCTACATGATCCACAAGGCGGTACTCGTCGAGCAAAACGACGAACAAGACACCTACCGCGTCACCGACTGGGAACCGTTCGAGGTTTCCCTCGTTTCCGTGCCTGCTGACGCATCCGTCGGAATTGGCCGCTCGGCTGACGCCGAATCACCTATCGAAATACTTCCTATCATTCAGGAGAAAAGCATCATGGACATCAACGTCGAAGAAGTACGCGCCGAAGCCGTCAAATCCGAGCAAAAGCGCACGCATGAAATCATCGCCATGGGCGAGCAGTTCAAGTACTACGGCGCAGACAACATCGCCGCCGAGTGCCTGCGCTCTGGCAAGACCATCGAAGAAACCCGCGCCGCGATCATGGCCAAAATCGGTAGCGCCCCGTTGCCGTCTGCAAATATCGGCCTGACCCCGGAAGAAGCCCGCAGCTTCTCTTTCGTTCGCGCCATCAACGCACTGGCCAACCCGACCGACCGCAAGGCTCAGGACGCCGCCAAATTCGAGCGTGAATGTTCCGACGCCGTCGGCGGCAAGATGGGCCGCTCGGCTCAAGGCTTCTATGTGCCGGTTGAAGTCCAGAAGCGTGACCTGACGGTCGGCACCGCTACCGCTGGTGGAAATACCGTCGCCACCAACCTGCTGGCCGCGTCCTTCATCGACCTGCTGCGCAACAAGATGGCCCTCACCGGCCTCGGTGCTCAATTCCTGACCGGCCTAAGCGGCCAGATCGCCATCCCGCGTCAAACGGCCGGCGCGACCGCTTACTGGGTAGCAGAAAATGGCGCCCCGACCGAAAGCCAGCAAGCTTTCGACCAAGTGGCGATGACCCCGAAAACCCTCGGCGCCTTCACCGACATTTCCCGCAAGCTTCTCCTGCAGTCGTCCATCGATGTTGAAGGCTTCGTTCGTAATGATCTGGCCACCGTCGTCGCGCTGGCCATCGACCTCGCCGGTATCGCCGGAACGGGCGCGTCCAACCAGCCGACCGGCATCCTCTCGACTTCTGGAATCGGCTCGGTGGCGGGCGGCACCAACGGTCTGGTCCCGACCTGGGCAAACATCGTTGATCTGGAATCGGCAGTCGCCGTCGCCAATGCCGATGTCGGCTCCCTCGGCTACCTGACCAACGCCAAGGTGCGCGGCAAGCTTAAGCAGGTCCAGAAGGTCGCCACCTACGGCGACGGTTTCATCTGGGACGATGGCATGGTAAACGGTTACAACACCGGGATTTCCAACCAGGTGCCGTCAAACCTCACCAAGGGCACCTCCTCCGGTGTTTGCTCGGCGATCATCTTCGGCAACTTTGCCGACCTGATCATCGGCCAGTGGGGCAGCCTGGACCTGATGGTCGATCCCTACAGCGGCAGCACCGCCGGAACCGTCCGCGTCGTGGCCTTGCAGGATGTCGATGTGGCTGTTCGCCACGCCGAGTCATTCGCGGCCATGAAGGACGCCCTGACGGCCTGATAGGTAAAGCGGCGCCGGGGAACACCGGCGCTGCATCGCCACCATGAACTTCGCCGATCCCGCCTTCTTCACCGACTTCGCCATTGACGTCACCGTCAACGGCGTTTCGGCGCGCGGGATATTCGACAACGGCTTCGCGGCTGCTTTCGGCGGCATGGTCGATGGAACCAGCCCGGTGCTGCACCTGTTGTCCGCCGTCCCGGTCAGCCGTGGCGACGCCGTCATCATTTCCGGCGCGTCCTACACCGTCACCGGTATCGAACCCGACGGCACCGGCGTCACGCAACTGCGGCTGGACAAAGCATGAGCCACGTTCGCACCCAGATCCGCGACGCCTTTGTCGCTCGCCTGGCAGGGCTGGCCACAACGGGCGCTGCCGTATTCGGACAGCGCACACGTCCGGTCAATGCCGTGCCGCCATTTCTCAAAGTCTGGATAGGCGACGACAACGGCGAGGTGCTCAACGCCACCGACGACCTTGTCGAGCAGCGCAGCGCCGACATCGTCATCGAAGCCTATGCCAAAGACGGCGGCGATATGGAAGACATCCTCGACCAGATCGCGCTCGAAGTGCAAACGCAAATCGCCACCACGCCCGACCGCACCTTTGGCGGGCGCGTCAAGATTCTCGGCGCCGCGCGTATCGAGCCCGACGTCGACGACAGCCTCGAAAAGCCCTGCGGCCTCAACCGCATCACGTACCCGATCACCTATTTCATAGCCGGCAACAACCCGGCGGTCGCCCTCTAGGAGCCATCAATGACCATCCACACCAATTCCGGCCTCAAGCTCTACATGGAGTCGGCCATCGCCGCAGCCAAGACCATTTCCGGCATCACCAAAGCCGCGCCCGGCGTCATCAGCTCGACGGCGCACGGCTTAGCCAATGGCGACGTCATCCTGCTCGAAGTGCAGGGCATGGTTGAGGTTAATGGCAACCTGTACAAGGTTGTCAATCAGGCCACCGACACCTTCCAGATCGCCGGCATCGATGGCGCCACCGGCATCGACACCACGCTGTTCTCGACCTTTACTTCGGGCACGGCCAAGAAAGTCACCCTCGGCACCTCGATCACCGGCGTGCAGGAATTCAACTTCGCGGGCGGCGACATCAAGACGGTCGACACCACCACGGTCAACGACGTGGTCGATACCCAGATCGTCGTCGGCGCCTCGGCACAATCGGCCGACATGACCATGCAATGGGACCCGACCGCAGCCGCCCAGCAGGCCATGCTCGCCGCCTTCCGCACCCGCGCCAACAAGGGCTTCAAGGTGCAATGGCCCGATGGCGCCTTCGTGCTGTTCTACGGCACCGTCGGCTACACCGGCGCACCGGGTGGCGGAAAACAGGGCGTCACCACCAGCCCGGCCAAGATCACCATGCTCGGCGGCCTGACCATCTGCGCGGCCTGACCATGCGCGAAATCAACCTCGCCAAGTTTGCAGCGGCGCGCCAGTCGGCGTTGCCGCTCGGCAAACACAGCCTCACCCTGCAGCGCCCCAGCCCGTGGGACGTGTCTTCGGCGCAAGCCGGCGGCCGTCGCATGGACATCGAATGGGCGGCGCAGTTCGTCGTCGGCTGGGACTTCACCGAAGCCGATCTGCTGCCCGGTGGCGACCCCGAGCCGGTCGCCTTCGATGCCGACGTCTTCGCCATCTGGGTAAAGGACCATCCGGACACCTGGCAGCCGCTCATTCAGGGCGTCATCGCGGCCTACAAGGCGCACGAAGCGAGCCTCGATGAACGGGGAAACGTCTAGCGGCCTGGCTGTCGATCTGCCAGCGGCCGGCGCCACCACCACCGCCGCCGCCGCAGGAATTTCACATCGCCATCCGGGCCTGGAAGATGTTGGGGAACACGCTGGACTGGGTGGGTCTGCCCACCGTCGCCGCCATGCTCGGCGTGACGGACGAGGAAACGCTGATCAACGACCTGATGGTCATTAGGGACAACCTGTGAGCAACACCAACGTCAGTTTCACGCTAACCGCCAGCGACAAGACGCAAGCCGCCTTCGCCTCGGTCGGCAATGGCCTCGGTCAGCTCAAAACCAAATCGGACACGCTGTTCTCGGCCTTCTCCGGAGGCGTTGCCGGCGGCCTGGCCACCGGCCTGCTCGGCGCCGGTTTCACGGCAGCCATCAAGGGCGCCATTGACGACCTCGATAAACTGAACGAAGCATCGGAGCGCCTCGGCGTCTCCGTCGAAGACCTTTCCGCGCTCAACTTCGCCGGCAAAATGAATGGCCTCGAATTCGAGGACATGACCACGGCGCTCACCAAGCTGTCCGTCAAAATGCAGGAAGCCGCCGCCGGCAGCAAGGAAGCCGGCGCGCTGTTCTCCGACATCGGCGTCAAGGTCACCGATTCCAGCGGAAAGCTGAAAAGCGCCGACAGCGTCTTCGCCGAAATCGCCGACCGCTTCAGCCAGTTTGAAGACGGCGCCAGCAAAACCGCGCTCGCCGTCGATACCTTCGGCAAATCCGGCGCCAAGATGGTCCCCATCCTCAATGGCGGGGCGGCCGGGCTTAAGTCAATGCGCGAAGAAGCTGCCAGCCTGGGCGGCATCATCGACGGCAAGCTGGCCAAACAAGCCGCCGATTTCAACGACAACATGGACAAGCTAGCTGTGTTGGCCGGGTCAGCTGGAAAGTCAATCGCCGGCGGCCTGTTGCCGTGGCTGAACAAGACGGCAGAAGCGTTCCTCGTTGCACAAAAGCACAGCGATGGATTCTTTGATTCGCTGCGTTTAAAGATTCCCGGCCTGCAAAACGTTGACTCTTTAGGCGAGCTTTCCAAGGTAATGGAAGAGCTCGAAAGAATCGATTATCGCCTTTCAAACGGGCGAAGCAATAACGTCGCCGAAGATGAAAAGCAACTTGCCAGCCTCGAGCGAAAAGCCGCCTATTACCGAGAGCTTGCCAACCTGGAGAAAAAGGCGGGCGAGCCTAAAAAGGAAGATGGCGAAAAATCGGGCGGGACAGAGCAGATAAAGCGCACGCCAACCGGCGAAGGGAAGCCAAAAAAAGCCGCCAAGGAAGTCGCCGAAGCCACCGCCGAGGCCACCGCCTACGGCAAAGCCATGGAAGCGCTGGCCAAGCTGACCGGCGACGCCGACGCGGCGCAGCTCGACCTATCCAAGTCGCAAAAAACGCTTTACGACCTGATGACCAGCGCCGAATGGGCCAACATGCCCGACGCCTGGAAAGAAACCGCCGTCGCTCAATTTGAAACGGCGCAGGCGTCCGAAGTCGCGGCCGAAAAGGCCAAGCGCCTCAACGAGCTGCTCGGCAAGACCGAATCGTCCGGAATCGAGAAGGCCCGCGACGACATGTTGCTGCTGGCAGACGCCTTCGAAAAAGGCACCATCACCGAGCAGCAATTCATCGAAGCCGCCTCGACCGATTTCGAAAAGGTCGGCAAAACAATCGACCGCTTCGAAACATCCATTACCAACGCCTTCGATGGCATGGCCAGCGCCATCGCCGACTTCGCCATGACCGGCAAAGGCAGCTTCGGCGGGCTTGTCGACGCCATGATCCGCGACCTGATTCGACTGGAAATACAGGCCAAGGCCATGGAAGCGTTCAAGTCTGTCGGCGGCGTTTCCGGCCTGTTCGGCCTGTTCAAAGGCATGTTCAACATGGGCGGGTCAGAAGCGGCGATCTCGTCCGGGTCTTCGACCGTGTTTGGCCCGCCGATTGCCTCCGCAAACGGCAACGTGTTTTCCATTCCGTCGCTATCTGCCTATTCCGGCACGGTCGTCAGCCAGCCCACGTTTTTCGCCAATGGTGGCCACGTCATGGGCGAAGCCGGACCGGAAGGCATTTTCCCGCTCAAACGCGGCGCCGACGGCAAGCTCGGCGTTTCCGCTGAAGGCGTGGGCGGCGTGACGGTCAACGTCATCAACAACTCAGGCGGCCAGGCATCTACCCAACAGCGCAGCGATGGCCGTGGCGGGAAGATTATCGACGTCATCGTCGAAATGGCATCCAGCAAAGTCGCCAGCGACATTACATCCGGAAACGGCGCCGTGCCGGCAGCCATGGCTAACGCTTACGGCCTGAAGCGCGCCGCAGGAGCCTATTAAATGCAAGCCTACCCCTCAACGCTGCCCGCGCCGCTTGTCAGTGGCTACACGCTATCGCCGGTAGATCAGACCGTCCGCACCGACATGGAAGTCGGCGCCGCCCGCGTTCGCCGCCGCACCCGCGCACGCAACGACCTTATTGATGTGTCGTTTCTGCTAACAGCAGCACAGATGGATGAATTTCGAGAATGGTTTGATGGTTATGAGTGGCAGCGTAAAAATTTGTTTTTACACAGTGCCGATTGCGACAGCGCCAACGGATGGAATATAGGGTCAAACCTGACGCGCGTCGGCAAGACCACGGCCCCAGACGGGTCAAATTCAGCTACGGTTTATACCGGAACGGTATTCGGTGACGCATGGATTGGCCAGTCTGTCGATCTGTCCTTGAACACTTCCTACACACTAAGCGTCTGGGCTAAATTGATCAGTGGTTCTGCGCCAAGCTCCGGGTCGTTGCTCGTATCAGACCATGACATTGATGGCAGCGGCGTGGTTATGGCCGGCGAGCGAACCCTGCTTGGCTGGGCTGGAATAAGCTCTACGTGGAAACGGTTTGAGCTTCCATTTACAAACGCCGGGGCTGTTACTGCAATGCAGTACCTATGCACCGACTTTGCAAATGGAGCCCATATCGCAGTATGGGGCGCGCAAATTGAGCCCAGGTTGCTTGCATCTGAGTTTATTAACACTGATGGATCTCCGGTCGTCATTAACGAAACATACGGGATAGCAGGCGGCACATCATGGTTTGACATGGCCATCGATGTCGGATCAGGCCCAGCAGTCGCGCGAGAGGTCCGCTTCAAAGGCCCGTGGAAAGCCACGCGGGATAGTTCGATGTGGCGCGTCACCGCCCAGATCGAGGTGCGCTGATGCCCGATAACAGCCTGTCGCAAGCGCTTAAGGAGGCCTACGCCGCCGCGCCGTCGAACGTGGTCATCTATCACACGCTCGAAATCAGCCACCCGGCATTCATCGAGCCGCTTTACGTCGTCCGTGATTTCGAGGATCTGAGCGCGAATCTGGAAGACGGCACTCCAGTCACTTTCATCCGCTTCTCGTTCAATCTGCTCAAGCCCGAAGTTTCTGTCGTCGGCGTGCCGCAATGCACTATCGAAATCGACAACGTCAGCCGCGACATTCTCGCCAACATCCAATTGGCGATGCAATCCACCGACCTGATCACGATGACCTATCGGGAATACCTATCGACCGACCTGTCAGGACCGCAAAACGATCCGCCCATGACCATGGTGCTGTCGAATATCTCGGCCGACGTGTTCAAGGTGCAGGCCACGGCCTCGTTCGGCGACCTCAACAACAAGCGGTTTCCCAACGAGGAATACACCGCCGAGCGCTTTCCGGGGCTGATCGTATGACGCACTGGGCATTCGATTACATCGGCACGCCATGGACGCGCGACGGCAACGACTGCTGGCAGTTTTTCCGGCGGGTACAAGCCGAGCGCTTCGGCCGGATCGTGCCGGCCTTTGACGTGGTATCGCACCAGGCGATTGTCTGCGCGCGTGCTGTGGCAGAAAACCCCGAGCGGGCGAACTGGGTGGCGGTCGATGTGCCGCAGGAAGGCGACGCCGTGCTGATGGCCCACGCCCGGCACCCGTCGCACATCGGCCTGTGGATCGACGTCGACAGCGGCGGCGTTCTGCACTGCCTAAACGGCCCCGGCGTCGTGTTTCAGAAGGTCAAGCAGCTCAAGGCTTCGAGCTGGGGGCATTTGGAGTTTTACCGCCATGTTTAAGGCTCAATGCGTCACCGTGCGCGACCCGTTTCACCCCATGCGCGGTCGTGAGATCAAGACGCTCGACTGCGCCGCACCGATTTCGGCGCTGGCCCCGGAAACAAGCCAGCCTTTCATCATCCTGCGCAATGGCCAGGCCGTGCTGCGCGCCGACTGGAATCAGCCGGTTGCCGATGGCGACCTGATGGCTGTGGTGTTGTTGCCGCAGGGCGACGATGGTGGTTCGGATGTCACCCGGATCATCCTGATGATCATCGTGGTCGTCATTTCGTACTGGTTCCCGCCGGCTGCCGGCCTGACCGGATGGCAAGCGGCGGCAGCCTCGGCGGCGATCAATATCGCGGGCGCCGTGCTGATCAATGCGATCCTGCCCCCGCCCAGCGCGGCAAACGCCGGGGGGTCATCCGACACGAAACTGATGTCGCCCACCTACAACATATCAGCGCAGGGCAACGCCGCCCGGCTGGGTGGCGCCATCCCGGTCCAATATGGCCGCCTGAATGTCTATCCTGACTTTGCCGCAGCGCCTTACGTCGAATACGCCGGCAACGAGCAGTATCTTTACCAGCTGCTGTGCATCGGCGTTGGCGAGTACGAGATCGAACAGATCCGCATCGAAGACACGGACATCGCCAATTTCGAGGAAATCACCTACGAAATTGTCCAGCCTAATCAGCCGTTGGGCCTGTTCCCCGCTGCTGTCGGAACGTCCGTCGAAGTGTCCGGGCAGGAAATGGTCTACGACACGGAAATCGGCCCATTCATCGTCAATAACGCGGGAACGCTGGCGAACCGGCTGTCGGTCGATGTCGTGTGCCCGCGCGGCCTGTATTACGCGACCGACTCCGGGGCGCTCAACCCGAAAAGCATCACGTTCGAAATCAAAGCCCAGTCCGTCGACGACGACGGCGTTGCCGTCGGCTCATGGGTCACGCTCGCTACCGAAACGGTCACCGGCGCAACATCGACGCCGCAGCGTTTCACCTTTTCATATTCCGTCGCCAATGACCGTTATCAGGTCAAGGTCAAGCGCACCACCGTCAAGGATGAATCGACAAGGGCGGGCCATGAAATAGTCTGGGCCGGGCTGCGCGCCAACCTTGCCGCCTCGACCACGTTCGGCGACGTCACGCTGCTCGCCATGCGCATCCGGGCGACGAACAACATTTCCCAGCAGGCGTCGCGCAAGGTCAACGTCACCTGCACCCGGAAAATGTATATCTGGAACGGGCTGGCATGGATCGGTCCGCACGCCACGCGCTCGCCGGCATGGGCGCTTTACGACGCCTGTCGAACGGTCGGCCTGCCTGATTCGCGCATCGATCTGGATTCGCTGCTCGCCATGGACGCCACGTGGTCAGCACGGGGCGACAAGTTCGACGGCCGCTTCGACTCGACGGGCACCTTCTGGGAAAACATCAGCAAGATCGCCCAGGCGGGGCGCTGCAAGCCCTACGTGCAGGGCGGCATCGTCCATTTCATGCGCGACGAGGCGGTTTTGCTGCCGGTCGCGCTGTACTCGATGCGCAACATCGCGCGCGGCTCGTTCTCGATCAACTTCATCACCACCACGGTCGATACCTCCGACTCTGTCGAAGTCACCTATTTCGATGAAAGTACCTGGCGCCCGCGTACCCTGTCCTGCAAGCTGCCAACCTCGTCGGCGCTCAAGCCGGCAAAGGTCGAACTGTTCGGCGTAACCAACCGGGAGCACGCCTACCGGGAAGGCGTCTACATGGCAGCCGCCAATCGCTACCGGCGGACCATCATCAAGTTTGCGACGGAAATGGAAGGCTTTATCCCTTCCTATGGCGACCTGGTCGCCATCAATCACGACCTGCCGCAGTGGGGCCAGCATGCCGAGGTGGTTGGCTATGACGACGTCGCCAGAACGCTAACGCTGTCCGAGCCGGTCACCTGGGGAACAGGCGCCCATTATGTCGGCCTGCGCCGCCGCGACGGCTCTGTTTCCGGGCCGTATGCGGTCACGCAACGCGAAAGCCTCTACGAGCTGACGCTGTCGGAAGACCTCGATTTCACGCCCTACATCGGCCAGGAAGAAGAGCGCACGCACCTTGTTTTCGGCTGGGGCGATACGTGGCGGCAACTGGCGCGGGTTATCTCCGTGCGGCCCAAAGACGAAAACACCGTCGAAATCACCTGCGTCAACGAGGACGACTCGGTTCACACGGCCGACCAGGGCATCACCGCACCGGCGGCGAATCGTTCGCAGCTTCCAGCAACGCCATCGTCGCCCCGTATTGAAGGGCTGACGGCGCGCTCTTCTCTGAGCGATGAAGCAACCATGATCATCAGCTGGCAGCCATCGCCCGGTGCCGATCGCTACTTGATCGAGCAATCGGCCGACGGCATGTCATGGACGCGCACCGGCGAAACGACCGCCAACAACTACACCGCAAAAGCCCTGTATGGATCACAGACAAAGGTGCGCATTTGCGCCTCCGGTCAGATTCGCGGGTCATGGGTGACGGTGAATTTTGCACTTCTGAGCGATTACATGTGGGACGCCGACAGCGGCGTGCTGATGTGGTCCGCCGATTCAAATTTGATGTGGAGATAAATCAATGACTACGCTTTCGCCGTCGGCTACCGCGACAGGATCAACCGCCACCGAGGGGGATGTAAAAACATTCCTCGACAACATCCGGACATTCATGGCCGACCTGCTCGGCACCGACTCGACCAACAAAGGCGCGGCGCTGGCGGCGCTTGGTGCGCTGCTGAATGGGACATCGAACAAGTCGTCGGCCTACACCGTATCGACGGTTGATCGCGGCAAGGTCATTAACTGCACCGGGGCGGCAAGCTGGTCGCTGTCCATGCAGGCCGCCTCCACGCTGGGCGATGGGTTTGTTTTTGCTGTGTCAAATAACGGGACTGGAATTATCACGCTTGACCCTAACCTGGCAGAGCTTGTTAATGGGCTGGCAACTTTCCCGATTGCCCCGACTGAAACGGTCGTCGTTTATTGCAACGGGACAGAGTTTTTCTTGTTTGGAAAATCAACCTATCCGGGGCGCGGCCAGCAGGTTTTCACTTCCAGCGGTACGTTTTCGGTCCCGCTTGGCGTCAAGTCCGTCAAGGTTACTTGCATCGGCGCGGGTGGTGGTGGCGGTTCTGCCTCAGCGTCTTTCACCCGCGCAGGGTCAGGTGGGGGTGCTGGTGGATTAGCTATAAAGATAGTGTCAGGATTTATTTATGGCGACTCGGTATCTGTAACGGTGGCAGGTACGGCAGCAGCGGCTACAGCCGGTGGAGCATCTTCGTTTGGCGCTTACTGTATAGCAAATGGAGGCTCGGCAGGGATAAGCGACGTTAGTGGAGCATCTCCAGGAAATGGCGGGGCTGGAGGTTCCGGGACAGGTGATCGCGTCGCGTCTGCTATCGCTGGCGGGGCAACGACAACAGACGGATCAGTTCAAATCGGAAGCGGCTCTGGTGCTAGTCAGGTGGCTGCTGGAGTTTATGGAGGCTTAGGTGGATCGGCGAAGACGGCAAACGGATCAGGAGCAAATGGCGTTGGGTTTGGCTCAGGGGGGAGCGGCGCGTTTAAAACAAATTCAACTTCTTATTCCGGTGGAGCAGGATCACCTGGACTTGTTGTCGTGGAGTGGTAGCCATGATCTCCCAGCGCATCCTCGACAAATACCAACGAGCGCACGACGAGCACCTGAACGCGGCGGCTCGGGCCAGGCGTTACGACAGCATCCACACCGCAGCACTGAGGGCGGGCTATGCCGGGCCATATCAAGCCGAAGGGCAGGCTTTCGCCGAGTGGATGGATGCCTGCAACGCGGTCGGGTATCAAATTATGGACGAGGTTGGCGCCGGTACGCGCGCACCTCTATCGATTGAAGAATATCTCGGCCTTCTCCCGGCGCTTGTTCTGCCATGAGCGTCCGCCCACGTTTACAACCGGATGAAAGGAAAAAAAGTGCCTGAGCCAAACGCAACAGCCGCCGGCATCATTATCGGTGCCGGCATCGGCCTCACCGGCACGATCATGGGCGCGCAGGTTGACGCGCTGATGATCGGCCTGATTTCCGCCATTCTGATCAGCTTCTGGCTGCCGACCATCGACGACCGCAAGAAAGCCGCCGCCTCCGTGGCGCTCTCTGCCTTGCTGGCCGGCTACGGCGCACCAGTGGCCGCTGGCTGGCTATCCGGAACGCAGCCGGAGCTCGCCGCCGGCAGCCCGCTGCGCCTGCTTGTCGCCCTTGGCCTGGGCGCGCTATGTCCGTCTCTCGTGCCCGTCGTCATCGGCTGGGCTCGCCGCAAAGTGGAGGCACAATAATGCTCGAAACCCTGTTCTGCATCACAGCTGCCTCGCTGGTGCTCTACAAGACACTTGGCGTCATTGCTCATATAAGCCCGGACAAGTTCGACGGCCATCCGTGGCAGTACATCGGTTTCACGCTGCATTACGCCCTGATCGGCGCCGGCAGCGTCGCCACGGTGCTCGGCTTGTCCATCGGCGGCATTCTGCTGTTGTCGGGTATAGCCATCATGGCGCTGGCTGATCGGAGAAAACCGAAATGATGCTCTCCCCGAACTTCTCGCTCGCCGAGCTGACCGTCAGCCAGTTCGCCGCCCGCGCCGGAATTGACAACGCGCCCGGCCCCGACGCGCTGGCCAATCTGCACCGCCTCGCCATCGCCCTCGAACGGGTGCGCGCCTGGCTCAATCGTCCGGTCATCATCCTGAGTGGCTACCGCTCGCCCGGCGTCAATCGCGGTGTCGGTGGCGCCCGTCGATCCGCGCACCTGTCCGGACTCGCCGCCGATTTCATTTGCCCGAGCTACGGCAAGGTCATGGATGTTTTTGAGGCGCTGCGCATGAGCGGCATCGTCTATGACCAGCTGATTGCCGAGCGCGGCACCTGGGTGCACCTCGCCATCGACGACCACCCGCGCCACCAGGCTCTGGTCTACGACGGCGAGCGCTATTCGGAAATCGCATGAACCTGCCCAGCCTGATCCCCGAGCCCTACCGCCTTGTCGCCCGGCTGGCCATGCTTGCGCTGGTCGTCATCGCCATTTACGCCACCGGCCGGCAGCACGGCGCCGATCACGTTCGCGGCCAATGGGACGCCGAAAAAGGCCGCACGCTGGCCGCGCAGCTTGTCGCCGAGCAAACGGCCCGCGCCCGCGAACAATCCATGATTCAACAGATCAGAAAGGCCGAAAATGACGCCAACGACCGCGAAGAAAAACGCCGCGCTGCTGTCGCTGCTGCTAGCGATGCTGCTGACCGGCTGCGCCTCGCCATCAACACCATCCGCAACGGCCTGCCCGCAGCTTCCCCCGATGCCTGTCGTTCGACAGCCGGCACCGCCCTTGCCGTTTTCGGCGACTGTGCGGCTGCTCTTGGAAAGCTGGCGGGCGAGGCTGACGGAATCGCCAGCGACCGACAAACCCTGATCGACGCCTGGCCGAAATGAGGCACTTATCGAACTGCTGGATCGCGGCCATGTGGATCTGGGCGGCCGGCATGTTTCGACACTACGCATGGGTGACGCGCAGTCATTCATTCAAAGGGATGATCCCGCACTTCGGAGCCGCTCGGCCCAGCCGCTGGAAGACGCTGAAGGTCGTCGAATACATCCCGCCAAAACGCGACCTATGGACCCCGCGCAACAAGCTGCTGCTCTTCGCCGGAACCTATCGAGTGTGGCATTTCCGCATTTCGCGCGTTACCCGCCACGCCACCCATCGCGCCGCGATGAAGGAATTTGAGAAATGAAAGCCCAGATCATCGATTTTAAGGAATGGAAAGCCGCCCACCCGCCGGCCTTGATCTGTTTTCAGCACGGCCTCGCCTGTTGGCTGGCATGGCAAAAGCTCATTCTCAAGGTAGTATATGGGCCACGCCGATAACAACCTGCGCCACCTCGGCATGATCGCAACGTCGAGCAGCTGGCGGCGTTTCTGGATTTCGTGGCGCTGGAAAAAATACCCGTTCATTAAGTAGAGTTTGTGGGTATTTGTGTGGGCATCGAAAATAATTCGGCCTTGAAAGTGGCGCGGTTACGTGGTATTTGCCTCCCTGCGTGTCCGCCAAGCCAGCACAACGATATGAATCAATAGGCATCGAAAAGCAGCCGAAACCCTTGTAATATCGGGGCTTCGGTTTTTTTTCGTCCATCGTTTCCCGCTCGTTCCCCACATTAGAAAGCTGTTGTGCACGTCGATTCTGTGGGTATTAGTGTGGGTACACTTTCCGGGTTGGTGCCAAAATGCCCACAAATACACTGACAGACGCGCGCTGCAAGGCTTTCAAGCCGGCCGACAAGGCGCAAAAAATGTTTGATGGCGGGGGGCTGTATCTTTTTGTCGCTCCGTCCGGGGCAAAGACATGGCGCGCGGCATATCGGCTGGCCGGAAAAGAAAAAACGATCAGCTTCGGGCCTTATCCGGCTGTCTCGCTTGCCGAGGCCCGGCAAAAGCGCGACGCCCTAAAGGCGACGCTGCGCGATGGTGGCGACCCGATGGCGCCGAGGAAGGCAACGCGCAAGGGAATGACCTTGAGCGAGGCGTCGGCGGCGTACTGGGCCGGGCGCAAAGACTTGTCCGATTCTTACCGGATGAATGCCGAGCGCGGCATTGAAATGCACCTTCTACCGGTGCTGGGTGACCGGCCTGTCGGCTCGATCACTCGCGACGATCTACTGGCTGAATTGATGCGGATGGATGCGGCGGGGCTGCATGTTTATGTACGCAAGGTCCGGATGTGGGCGGGGCAGGTTTTCGAGTGGGCTGTTGAGCATGGTCATGCGTCAATCAATCCGGCGGCGTTGATCAGGCCGGAAAAGGCGTTCGGGCGCGCTGTTGTCGAAAGTTTCGCGGCGTTGACATTGCGTTGTCTGCCCGACTTTCTGCAGCGACTGGCGCTTGAGCAGGATCTGCAAAGCGTTCTGGCCTGCCGGTTGCTGGCTTACACCTGGGTGCGAACTAACGAGCTGCGGATGATGGAATGGTCTGAAATCGACGAATCATCGGGGCAGTGGATTATTCCGGCGGGGAAAATGAAGCGGCGGCGCGATCATATTGTTCCGCTGCCGAGGCAGGCGATGGCGATCATCAAGGAAATGGCGGCGCGGCGCCGGGGTTCGATCTATGTGTTTCAGTCTGACCGGCGGGTTGATCGGCCAATGTCTGAAAATGCGATTCTCTACCTTATCCACCGCATCGGCTACAAAGGCCGCATGACCGGCCACGGATGGCGCTCGGTTGCTTCGACGTGGGCGAATGAGCGGGGATATTCGCCCGACGCTATCGAGCGCCAACTGGCGCACGTTCCGGACGACAAGGTCCGGGCGATTTACAATCGGGCAGAGTATTTGACCGAGCGCAGGGACATGCTGCAGGCGTGGGCGGACTGGGTGGAGAGCGTTTCTTAACAGGTTAAACGGTTGTTAAGATGGTGTCTGGTTTCGTTTGTTCAACTATTGAGCAACCTGCATAGATCGCTGCGCTGCAATGGTTTCCGCTGTCGCCTGTTCCGGAATATTGGACATTTGCCGGATTAGGCGACAGTTTTGTCGTCTACTAAGCGTTAGAAGGCGGTTCGTCTGCTACATATCCGGCCAGCACAGCCCCGCCAAACTGGCCGCAAGTTACGTATTGCTTCATTCCTTTTGGCGTCGTTTGCACATCAACATACTTTCCGGTTCTCAAATTCAGCACCCGAACAAGGTTTTCTGTCAGGGCTTCGCATCGCAAATTCCCGCAGTCAAATCCGTGTTTTGTCCGTTTCATTTTTCGTCCTTTTTTCCAGTTGACCGCAGCATTCCCTGCCAGCCTTCTAACTCCACGGTCAACGCGACCGGCAGCAAGCAGGGTTGTTTGTCAGGCACCGGTCATGCCGGCGCGTTACCTGCGGCGTTAGAGCGCTTCATGTATTCCACCGTGTCATCAGCCAGCGGAGCGTCTTCGACAAGGTGCGCTAAGAATTCTTCCATCTGCTCCAGCTTGGCCCATGCGGCGAACGGAATCATCAGCCATTCATCTTGGATCTCACAACCTTTGAATTCGCGCAGGATTTCCAGCGCATGCTTCAGTTCATCTTTGCTACGTTCGGTTTTCAAGAAATCAGTAATCACAGCAATCCCTTCCCAAGTAAAAGCGCCCTAACACAACGCTCGTTCGGACCTGCGCGAAAAGCCGCGCAGGCCGCACAGCTAAGCGTTA
>ERZ1034361.257-NODE-257-length-38053-cov-4.353644_pt1 | contig 38053 bp, 34 predicted proteins | sample MGYA00520617_ERZ1034361 | MGnify/ENA primary metagenome ERZ1034361 (study PRJEB33736, sample SAMEA104284507) | Azolla filiculoides | biome: Urban; feature: Water surface; material: Ditch water | place: Netherlands | collected 2015-10-28 | depth 0-0.1 m ...
AACATCGGTGGTGTCTGGTGTCTGTGATGGCTTCATCGGCAATCGAATGATTGAGCAGTACAGCCGTCAAGCAGGCTTCCTGATTGAAGAAGGTTGCACCCCAGCACAAGTTGACAAAGCCGTCGAAAAATTCGGTTTTGCCATGGGACCGTTCCGTATGGGCGACTTGGCCGGCAACGACATTGGCTGGGCCATTCGCAAGCGTCGCAACGTAGAGCGTCCTGGCATGAAGTACAGCAAAACAGCTGACCTTTTGTGCGAGATGGGCCGTTTCGGTCAAAAGACCGGCGCAGGCTGGTATGACTACCAAGCCGGCAAACGCGATGCCATCCCCAGCACCTTGGTGGTGGAGATGATTGAAAAGCACCGCGCCGCTGAAGGCATCACTCCCCGCAAGATTTCTGATGAAGAAATCGTGCAGCGTTTGGTGTTCTCTTTGGTGAACGAGGCCGCTCACATTTTGGAAGAGGGCATTGCCAGCAAGGCCAGCGACATCGACATGGTCTACCTCACTGGTTATGGTTTCCCCATCTTCCGCGGCGGCCCCATGTTGTATGCAGACCAAGTTGGTTTGTTCAACGTGGCAGAAGCCATGAAACGCTTTGCCAAAAATCCACGCGACGATGCCGCTTTCTGGCAACCCGCACCGCTGCTTGCCCGTTTGGTGGCAGACGGCAAAACATTCAACTGATCAGAGGTATTCAATATGACCAACGCCGTCATTGTTTCGACCGCTCGCACACCTCTGGCTAAAAGCTGGAAGGGTGCTTTCAACATGACCCATGGCGCCACTTTGGGTGGCCATGCGGTGCAACACGCTGTTCAACGTGCAGGCATTGATGCCGCTGAAGTTGAAGACGTCATCATGGGTTGCGCCACACCCGAAGGTGCAACCGGTGCCAACATTGCTCGTCAAATTGCATTGAAAGCGGGCTTGCCCATTTCTGTGTCCGGCATGACAGTCAACCGTTTCTGCTCATCTGGTTTGCAGACCATCGCTTTGGCAGCGCAGCGCATCATTGCTGGCGAAGGCCAGGTGTATGTAGCAGGTGGCGTTGAGAGCATTTCTTGCGTTCAACAAGAAATGAACCAACACATGTTGCAAGATTTGGCCTTGGCCAAAATGAAGCCAGAGATTTACTGGAACATGTTGCAAACGGCAGAGCAAGTGGCCAAGCGCTACAAAATTAGTCGCGATCGCATGGACGAATACGGTGCTGGCAGCCAGCAAAAAGCTTGTGCAGCCCAAGCCGCTGGTTTGTTCAATGACGAAATTGCGCCCATCACGGTGTCTGCTGGCGTTATCGACAAAACCATGGGTCTCATGACGAAGCAAGTGACTGTGAGCGCAGACGAAGGTTTGCGTGAAGGCACTACAGTTGAAGCCATTTCGGGCCTGCGCTCCGCGTTACCTGGTGGCTTGATCACTGCGGGTAATGCCAGCCAGTTCTCTGACGGCGCAGGCGCTTGTGTGTTGATGGACGAAAAGTTGGCAGAGCAACGTGGTTTGAAACCCCTAGGCCGATTCTTGGGCTTTGCGGTGGCAGGTTGCGAACCCGATGAAATGGGCATTGGCCCTGTCTACGCTGTCCCAAAAGTTCTTTCACGTTTGGGTCTTAAAGTTTCCGACATCGATTTGTGGGAACTGAACGAAGCCTTCGCGGTGCAAGTTTTGTATTGCCGCGACACCTTGGGCATTCCACCCGATCGTCTCAACGTCAATGGCGGCGCCATTGCGGTCGGTCACCCCTACGGTGTGAGCGGTCAGCGCTTGACGGGTCACGCTTTGATAGAAGGCAAACGCCGCGGTGCTAAGCGAGTGGCTGTCACCATGTGCATTGGTGGTGGCATGGGCGCTTGCGGTATTTTTGAAGTGCTCTAAACGCACGCATCAAGCTTTCACCCAGCAGCCACGGGCGTCCCGCTATCCATGCCGGCCGCCCGTTTTAATTTTCACTGAGAACTATTTGCCATGAGCCTGCGGACTACTTTGGATTTTTTGTTGTACGAATGGTTGGACGTGAACCAACTTCAGCAACGCGAGCGTTTTGCCGATCACAGCCAAGAAACATTTGATGCGGTGCTAGACACCTGCGAACGCATTGCCCGTGAAAAGTATGCGCCATTCAATCGTTTGGTGGACACAGAAGAGCCACGTTTCGATGGCGAAAAAGTGATCTTGCCGCAAGCCACACACGATGCGCAAAAAGCCTATGCAGCATCAGGCATGCTCAGCGCAGCACAAGATTACGACATTGGTGGCATGCAATTGCCCTACACCGTCGAAGCCGCAGCCAATACATTTTTTGCCATGGCCTCGGTCAGCATGGGCTCGGGTTTGCTCACCGTTGGCAATGCCAATTTGCTCATGGCGCACGGTTCTGAATTGCAAAAACAGGTTTTTGCGCTCAATGAGTTTTCGGGTCGCTGGTCCGGCACCATGTGCTTGTCGGAACCCCAGGCTGGCTCTTCCTTGAGCGACGTGATGACTCGGGCCACACCCGATGGGGCCGCCTTTCAGCAAGACCCTTTGGGTGCGCGTTATCGCCTCAAGGGCAACAAGATGTGGATCTCGGCCGGTGAACACGAGCTCACCGAGAACATCGTCCATTTGGTCTTGGCCAAAATTCCGGGCCCCGATGGCAAATTGATACCAGGCGTTAAGGGTATTTCTTTGTTCATTGTGCCCAAGAAGATGGTGAACACCGAAGGTCAATTGACGGGTGTTCGAAACGATGTGGCCTTGGCGGGCTTGAACCACAAGTGCGGCTGGCGTGGCACCACCAACACGTTGCTCAATTTTGGCGAAGGTAAGTTCAAAGTTTCAACGGACAACACCGACTCCGATGGCGCAGGCGCCGTGGGTTACTTGGTGGGCGAACCTGGTCGGGGACTGGGTTACATGTTCCACATGATGAACGAAGCGCGCATTGGTGTGGGTCTGGCAGCCACCATGTTGGGCATGGCAGGTTATGAAGCCAGTTTGGATTACGCCAAAAACCGTCCGCAGGGTCGCCCTGTTGCGGGTGGCACACAAAAGGTGGTGAAAGATGCGGCGCAAGCGCAGGTTCGCATCATTGAGCATGCCGACATCAAGCGCATGTTGCTGGCACAAAAATCTTATTGCGAAGGTGCGTTGGCGCTTGAGTTGTATTGCGCTAAATTGGTGGACGAGCAGCACACAGGTTCTACCGAAAACGCCGACGAAGCACGTTTGTTGCTAGAAGTCTTAACCCCCATTGCCAAGAGCTGGCCCAGCGAGTGGTGTCTTGAAGCCAATAGCTTAGCCATTCAAATTCATGGCGGCTACGGTTACACACGCGATTTTCCAGTGGAGCAATACTGGCGCGATAACCGCCTCAACATGATTCATGAAGGCACCCACGGCATTCAAGGCATGGACTTGTTAGGTCGCAAAGTGTTGATGGAAGAGGGCAGAGGCGTGAAGCTGTTGGCTGCACGCATGATGGCCACCGCTCAAAAAGCCCAAGCTTTCCCCGATTTGGCGGACAACGCCAAGGCTTTGAGTGACGCGCTTCAAAAAGTGACGAAAGCCACTCAAATGGCTTGGTCAACAGGTCAGCCGCAGGAGGCCCTGGCCAATGCGGTGCCGTATTTGCAAGCCTTTGGTCACTTGGTCTTGGCATGGATTTGGTTGGATGTCAGCGCATCTTGCAGAGGGAACACAACACCAGCACAGACAGGCCGACAAGCGGCGGCTCAGTATTTCTATCGTTACGAGTTACCCAAGATTGATGCTTGGCTCAATGTGGTCGGCAATCGCGATATGACCTGTGCCAATTTGTCTGAAGAGGCATTTTGATGAGCCAAGTCAACAGCGCACCACATCGTTTGCGTCACATCGTGATGTGGACTTTAAAGGACGAAGCAGAAGGTCAGACCAAAGTGCAGAACATGCAGAAAGCGCGTGAAGTGCTCATGAGCTGTTCCGGCTTGGTGCCTGGCATCGAGCTGTTTGAGGTGGGCCTCAAGACTGACGGCCTTGATTGCACCTGTGATGTGATTTTGAATTCTGTTTTCAAAGATGAAGCAGCCCTGACTGCCTATCAAAATCATCCGGATCACCTGGCCATCAAGCCGTTCATGAAAGCCATTGTTGCGCAGCGACAGTGCATGGATTTTTGGAACTAATTTTTTACAAAGGATTGAACATGACACGTACCGTCAAACAACTCTTCGACTTAACAGGCCAAACCGCTTTGGTCACCGGTGGCTCACGTGGCCTGGGTTTGCAAATGGCCCATGCACTCGGTGAAGCCGGTGCCCGCGTGATGTTGAGCTCACGCAAAGCAGATGATTTGCAAGAAGCCGTGGCCGAACTCAAAGCGGCTGGCATTGAAGCAGACTACATTGCCGCAGACTGCGGCAAGGAAGAAGACATTCGTCATCTGGCGCAAGAGACCGTTAACAAAATGGGCCGCATCGACATCCTGATCAACAATGCCGGCGCCACTTGGGGCGCTGCTGCAGAAGTTCATCCTGTCTCCGCATGGGACAAAGTGATGAACTTGAATGTGCGTGGCTATTTCATCTTGGCCCAAGAAGTGGCCAATTTATCCATGATTCCTAACGGCCGCGGACGCATTTTGAATGTGGCTTCCATTGCAGGCTTGGCAGGCAACCCACCCGAGATGCAAACCATCGCGTACAACACCTCGAAAGGTGCTGTGGTCAATTTCACCAAAGCTTTGGCAGGCGAGTGGGGACAACATGGCATTACCGTGAATGCCATTTGCCCAGGTTTCTTCCCCAGCAAAATGACTTACGGCTTGCTCGAAAAAATGGGCGCCGATCGCATGGCCAGTCACGCACCCTTGCGACGTTTGGGCGATGACGAAGATTTGAAAGGTTTGACACTGCTGTACGCCAGTGAAGCCGGCAAGCACATCACTGGCCAATGGTTGGCCGTGGACGGTGGCGTGAGCGCCATCATTGGCGGCTAAGCCTTCACATGAGCATTCCATTTGGCGTCCACATTCCATTTGTGGACAACCTCGGCTTCACGCTAGAGAAGTTCAAAGACGGCACCTCGGAGCTGCATTACAGCCCTCGCGCCGAGCATCACAACTCTTTTGCCATTACCCATGGCGGGGCTGTGATGACTTTGCTCGACGTGGTCATGGCCACGGCTGCGCGCAGTGTGGAACAAGAGATGGGGGTGGTCACCATTGAAATGAAAACAAGTTTCATGCGACCCGCCAAAACCACGGGTGATGAACATCTAGTGGCCAAAGGTTTACTACTGCATCGCACCAAAACCATGGCCTTCACAGATGGCAAGGTGTACGACGCTGCAGGCCAGCTGTGTGCGCACGCCACGGGGACCTTCAAGTACGTCAAGCGAACCCCTTCAGTTTCTTCGCCCATTTCGACTGATTAAACAATTTCAACCAAGAGACAAACATGCCTACCAATCACATCATCGTTTTAGACAATCGGCCTGAAGGCGAAGCATCTGCTTCCAACTTCAAATTGATCACCTCAGAAACACCTGCGTTGCAAGACGGACAAGTATTGGTCAAGCACCATTACCTCAGCCTTGACCCTTACATGCGCGGCCGCATGAATGCTGGCAAAAATTATGCACAGCCACAACCCCTGGGTGAAGCCATGATTGGTGGCACCGTGGGTGAAGTGGTTGAAAGCAAGCACGCCAAGTTCACAGTGGGTCAAACGGTGTTGTGCATGGGTGGCTGGCAAGAGTACAGCGTGATCAATGCCGATGCCGTCGGTGCGCTCAAGCATGTCAATGCAGAGAAGATTTCCATCAGCCATTACCTGGGCGCTGTTGGCATGCCCGGCGTAACGGCTTGGTACGGTTTGGTCAAAATCATTCAAGCAAAACCTGGTGCCACTGTGACGGTGAGCGCTGCCAGTGGTGCGGTGGGCAGTGCATTTGGCGCCTTGGCCAAAGCGCGTGGCTTTCGCGTGGTGGGCATTGCGGGTGGCAAAGCCAAATGCGATTACGTGGTCAATGAATTAGGCTTTGATGCTTGCGTTGATTACAAAGAACACACTGACTACATTTCCTTGTCGAAAGCCCTGAAGGATGCCTGTCCGAATGGTATCGACGGTCATTTTGAAAACGTGGGCGGCATGGTGCTCGATGCGGTGATGTTACGCGCCAACGACTTTTCGCGCATTGCCGTGTGCGGCATGATTGCTGGTTACAACGGTGAACCCTTGGCCATGACCAACCCCACCTTGATCTTGAAGAGCCGCATGACCATTGAAGGTTTCATTGTGAGCGAGCACATGGAAGTGTGGCCCGAGGCCTTGGCTGAATTGGCCGAACTGATTGCCAGTGGCAAGTTCAACCCACGTCAAACCATTGCGCAAGGCATTGCTTCAGCACCCGAGGCATTCCTGGGCTTGCTCAAAGGTCAAAACTTTGGCAAACAACTGGTGAAACTGGTTTAAATCTAAACCCATCTAAGAAAGCCAAGCCATGAGCCAACTGATTCTTCACCATTACCCAACGTCACCTTTTGCAGAAAAAATTCGTTTGATTTTGGGTCACAAAAAGTTGGCCTGGCAAAGCTTGATCATTCCCATGATCATGCCCAAACCCGATCTCACGTCCTTGACGGGTGGTTATCGTCGAACCCCAGTGCTGCAAATCGGCGCCGACATTTATTGCGATACCGCTTTGATTGCTGAAGTTTTAGAAAAACTGGCACCCACACCCAGCCTCTATCCATCGCCTGTCAATGGCGCTTCCAGAATTGTGGCGCAATGGGCCGACAGCCAAGTGTTCCCAGCAGCCATGGCTTATAACTTTCAGCCCTCGGGTGTGGCCGATGTGTTTGCAGGCGCCCCCGAGGCGGTCGTTCAAGCGTTTGTGGCCGACCGAGCCGCCATGCGCGGTGGTGCACCCAGAATGTCACTGGGTGAGGGCACCAGCACTTACAAAAGCCAACTGCGTCGTCTGTCTGACATGCTGACAGAGCACCCCTATTTGATGGGCGATATGCCCACCATTGCCGACTTTTCTGCTTATCACCCCCTCTGGTTTACGCTAGAGCGAACGCCCAGCGTGGCGGGCATCTTGGACGCGACACCCTTGCTCAAAGACTGGATGGCGCGTATCAAAGCCATCGGTCATGGCCAGCACGACAAGATGAAGTCGGATCAAGCCGTTGAGGTGGCTAAGAACGCAACCCCCATCGATGTTTCGCAACTGCCATTTGTAGATGACCATGGCATTGCTTTAGGGTCTGACGTGACCGTTACCGCCGACAACTTTGGGTTAGAACCCACACCAGGCATCTTGGTGGCGGCCACCAAAACTCGTCTCACATTGCGCCGTGAAGATGACCGTGCAGGCACGGTCCATGTTCATTTTCCCCGTAACGGATTTATTTTGAAGAAGGTCAAATCATGATTCGCAATTTTGAAAACAAAACAGCCGTCTTAACAGGTGGTGGCTCAGGCTTTGGTTTGGAGTGCGCACGCATTGCGGCCCGTCTGAAAATGAATGTGGTGTTGGTGGATGTTCAGCAAGATGCTTTGGACAAAGCAGAAGCCGAGATCAAAGCCACAGGCGTGAAGGTTTTTGCCAAGCGCGTAGACGTTTCAAGCGCAGAGCAAATGGAAGCCTTGGCCAAAGATGTTCAAGCGCAATTTGGCGCACCTCACTTTGTGTTCAACAATGCCGGCGTTGGTTCTGGCGGTTTGGTCTGGGAAAACACCGTGGCCGATTGGCAATGGGTGTTGGGCGTCAATGTCTGGGGTGTGGTGCATGGTGTGCGTTTGTTCACGCCCATGATGCTGGATGCCGCCAAAAAAGACCCATCCTACGAAGGCCACATTGTGAACACCGCCAGCATGGCCGGTTTGCTGACAGCGCCCAACATGGGCGTTTACAACGTCAGCAAACATGCCGTGGTGGCCCTGACCGAAACCTTGTACCAAGACCTGAAGTTGGTTTCCGACCAGGTCAGTGCCAGCGTTTTGTGCCCTTACTTTGTGCCCACGGGTATTAGCCAAAGCCACCGCAACCGTCCCGCCGAATTGCCCCATCAAAAGGCCACCAAGAGCCAATTGATTGGCCAAGCCATGAGCGACAAAGCAGTGAGCAGCGGCAAGGTGTCTGCCGCCCAAATGGCTGAAATGGTCTTTGAGGCCATTGCCAACGACCAGTTCTACATTTACAGCCATCCACAGGCTTTGGGCAATGTCCAAACCCGTATGGAAGCCATTGTGCAGCAGCAAAACCCACCCAATCCGTTTGCAGCTCGCCCCGATATTGGCGAAAAACTCAAAGCTGAACTGCGCAGCTAAAAAAGAGCCACCGGAGTGTGGCAAACTCGTCGGTTGAGTTGTAGAAATCCATAGAAGTTAGCCGACGAGATGCAGAAAATATTGGGCCAATTGGCCGTTGAAATCAAAATCCGTCCTGAACAAGTTCAGGCGGCCGTGAGTTTGTTAGATGGCGGCGCTACCGTGCCGTTCATTGCCCGCTATCGCAAAGAAGTGACCGGCGGCTTGGACGACATACAGTTGCGTGAACTGGAATACCGTTTAGGTTATTTGCGTGAGATGGAAGAGCGCCGAGCCACCATTCTCAAAAGCATTGCCGATCAAGGCAAGCTCACCCCCGAATTGCAATTGGCCATTGACCAAGCGGCCACCAAGCAAGACTTGGAAGACTTGTATTTGCCTTTCAAGCCCAAGCGCCGCACCAAAGGCATGATTGCCAAAGAAGCGGGCATTGAGCCCTTGGCAGACGCCTTGTGGGCCAACCCTTCCCTCAACCCCCAAGACGAAGCACAAGCCTATTTAAAACCAGCGGATGCCATTGAAGGCGCTGATTTTTCTTCGGTAGGCGCGGTGCTAGATGGCGTGCGCGACATACTGTCTGAACGTTGGGCCGAAGATGCCTCCCTCATTCAAGCCCTGCGCGAATGGCTTTGGAAAGAGGGCCTGTTCACAAGCCACTTGGCTTCCGGCAAAGATGAGAACCAAGCCGAAGTGGCCAAGTTCAGAGATTACTTTGACTACAGCGAGCCCGTTGGCCGTGTGCCTTCTCATCGTGCCTTGGCCGTGTTTCGTGGCCGTGCGTTGGAGTTCTTAGACGCCAAGCTTTCCTTGCCAGAACCTGAGGCCACCAGTGCAACAGCGGCCCCCTTGACGGCCACAGCAGCAGCCCAAGCTGCCAGTGCATTAGCAGAAGGTCGTATCGCTTTGCACCTTGCCTGGTCGCACAGTGCCAGACCTTCAGACGACCTCATTCGCAAAACTGTTTTGTGGACTTGGCGCGTCAAGCTCAGCTTGTCTTTAGAGCGTGACCTTTTTGCACGTTTGCGTGAAGACGCTGAAAAAGTAGCCATCAAAGTGTTTGCAGATAACTTGCGTGATTTGTTATTGGCTGCGCCTGCTGGACCTCGTGTGGTGTTGGGCTTGGACCCAGGCATTCGCACGGGCGTGAAGGTGGCTGTGGTGGATGAAACTGGCAAGCTCGTAGAAACTTCGACCGTTTATCCCCACGAGCCACGTCGTGATTGGGATGGCTCTTTGTTCACCTTGAACAAACTGTGTCAAAAACATGGCGTCAATTTGATTGCCATTGGCAACGGCACGGCCAGCCGCGAAACCGACAAGCTGGCAGCCGATTTGATCAAGCAACTCAAAACACCCGACAGCCCCGAAATCCAAAAAGTCGTAGTGAGTGAGGCGGGCGCTTCCGTTTATTCCGCCAGTGAATTTGCCAGCCAAGAAATGCCCGATGTCGATGTGAGTTTGCGCGGAGCGGCCAGTATTGCGCGCCGTTTGCAAGACCCCTTGGCCGAGTTGGTCAAGATCGACCCCAAATCGATTGGGGTAGGACAGTACCAGCACGATGTCAATCAAACCGAATTGGCACGCACCTTGGAAGCCGTGGTGGAAGATTGCGTGAACGCGGTGGGGGTTGATCTGAACACAGCCAGCGTGCCTTTGCTGTCACGCGTCTCTGGTTTGTCTGGCGGTGTGGCCAAATCAGTGGTGCGTTGGCGCGAAGCCAATGGCGCGTTTAAAAATCGTCAAGATTTATTAAAGGTCACCGGCTTGGGTGCCAAAACCTTTGAGCAAAGCGCAGGCTTTTTGCGTATTCGCGGTGGCGACAATCCATTGGACATGACAGGCGTTCACCCAGAAACCTATCCTGTGGTCGAAGCCATCATGGCCAAGATGTCACAGCCGGTAGAAAACCTCATGGGCCGCGCAGACATGCTCAAAACCTTGCGCCCTGAATTGTTTGCCAACGATAAGTTTGGTGTCATTACGGTCAAAGACATTTTGGTTGAGTTGGAAAAACCTGGCCGTGACCCACGCCCAGATTTCAAAGTGGCACGCTTCAATGACGGTGTGGATGACATCCGTGATTTGAAAGAAGGCATGATTTTGGAAGGCACCGTCAGCAACGTGGCAGCCTTTGGTGCTTTCATTGATTTAGGTGTGCACCAAGATGGTTTGGTCCACGTCAGCCAGCTCAGCAACAAGTTCATCACCGACGCACGTGAAGTGGTGAAGACTGGTGACATTGTCAAGGTGAAAGTGACAGAAGTGGACGTGGCGCGCAAGCGCATTGGCCTCACCATGAAACTCAACGATGCGGCTCCATCAGGCGCCCAGCGTGGACGAGAAAACAAGTTTGAGGGCGGACCGCGTCAAGGTCATCAGCACCAACGTTCACAAGGCCCTAGCCAGTCTGGCAACTTAGGACAAGGTGCCATGGCCTCTGCGTTTGCCAAGTTGCAAAACAAGGGTTGAGGCAAAGCATGAAAGCCCTTGCCATCTATGCTGGCCCTCAAGCCAAGCAACGCTTGGCTTTGCATGGGCTGAGTGCATCCGATGTGAAGGTGATTCCTGCTGCCGCAGGAGGACCTAAAGGCTTGATCCTTGGTCCGCTTGATCGATTCATGTTCAACGAGTGGTTGCCGACCAGTCAGCAAGCGATTGATTTGGTGGGCGCCTCCATTGGTGCATGGCGCATGGCAACGGCCTGTTTACCAGAGAGTCGCGCTGGCTTGTTGCGACTTGAGCACGATTACATTCATCAACACTATGAACTGAAACCTGGCGAAAAATTCCCCAGTGCCCAGCAAGTCAGCGATTCATTTCGTGAAAATTTAGATTTGTTTTATGGCGGCTTGGTAGAACCTTTGCTAAGCCATCCACGGTTTCGCCTTCATGTGTTGACGTCACGTGGCAAGGGGCTGCTTCATCGAGAACATCCAGTCTTCAGCCCCTTAGGTTATGGTGGCGCATTTTTAAGCAATCTGATCAGTCGCAAAGCCATGGGTGCATCTTTAGAGCGCGTGGTGTTTTCATCTGCTGGCTCATTGCCTTTTGGCACACAAGATTACGCAACTCGGCAATTGCCCCTGACAGCTTCGAATTTCATGGATGTGCTGCAAGCCAGTTGTGCCATTCCATTTGTGTTGAAGGCTGTGCATGACATTGAAGGCGCACCGTGCGGCGCTTATTGGGATGGTGGCATCACGGATTACCACTTACACCTTGAATGGTGCAAACCTTCAAATGACACATCACCTGGTGGTTTGGTTGTGTATCCGCATTTTCAAAAAGCGGTGGTACCCGGATGGCTCGACAAGGCCCTGAAATGGCGGCACAAAGCCAGCGCATTTCTCAACAACACCTTGGTGTTGGCACCACGTCCCGAGTGGGTTCAAACATTGCCCAACGGCAAATTACCCGATCGAACGGACTTTGCCACTTACGGTCAAGATTTGCAGGCGAGGGTCAAAGTTTGGCAAGCCGCTAGTTCAGCCAGTCAACAACTGGCGGATGAGTTTGCAGCTTGGTTAGAAAAGCCAGACATGGCCTGCGTGCAAGACCTTTGATTACATCGAGGCAGAGAGCATCTCTCGGTATTCGTCTGGGCTGGCAATGCGGGGATTGGTTTTGTGGCAGTGATCGGCCATCGCCCCGTGAATCACGGCATCGAATTGTGACTCAGTGACCCCCATGGCTTTCAAGCCTGTGGGCAGGCCCAGCCGCGCACTCATGTCTTGAATGGCTTGCGGAATGTCTGAACCGGAAGCTAAGCCCATCACCTGCGCCATGCGGTTCAATCGGTTTTCTTTTTGCACGGTTTCAGCAAGGGCGTTGAACTGAACCACTGCAGGCAAGAACATCGCATTCAAAGTTCCGTGGTGTAAGCGGGGATTGACCCCGCCCAAACTGTGGCTGAGCGAGTGAACGCAACCCAAGCCCTTTTGAAAGGCCATGGCCCCTTGCATCGAGGCACTCATGAGGTGCATACGTGCCTCTTTGTCTTGGCCGTTTTTTGTCGCGCGTTCAATGTGCGCCCAAGCGCGTTGCAGACCATCCAAGCCAATGCCATCGGCAGGCGGGTTAAAGGCCGGTGCCATGAAAGTTTCCATGCAATGGGCAATGGCATCCATGCCTGTTGCCGCAGTGAGCATGGGCGGTAAACCAAAGGTTAGCTCTGGGTCACAAATGGCGGCTTTGGGAACGATGAACCATGAGTGAAAGCCCAGCTTGCGACCATCGTCCACAATCAAGATGGCGCCACGGGCCACTTCGCTGCCGGTGCCACTGGTGGTGGGTACTGCAATGAGCGGTGCGACAAGGTCTGTAATTTTGAGGGAGCCGCCTTCAATGGTGGCGTAGGTTTTGAGGGGGCCTTCGTGCGTGACGGCAATGGCCACACATTTGGCGCAGTCAATGGAGGAACCACCCCCCACGGCAATCAAGCCATCACAACCCTGGGCCTTGTAGACCTCGCTGGCCGCACGCACAGCGGCCTCAGTGGGATTGGAGGGGGTTTGATCAAATACCGCAACCTGAATGCCTGGCAGCGCATCCAAGGCTTTCTGCAAAATGCCTGCGGCCTTCACCCCTTGGTCTGTCACGATGAGAGGTTTGTGGATGCCGACGCGCTCACACTCTTGTTTTAAAAGTTGGATTGCGCCGAAGTCGATCTGAATCTGGGTCACGTAGTTGATGAAAGCCATGGTATTTTCTCTGAATGCGTTACGATCAACTTTACTGCATGACGCGTTTCAAGTCAGCCTCTACAACCCTGAAAAAGTCACATTGGCGATAAAAATGCCACCATGAGCTCACACCACAACCCTCACAGCCGGCTGACCGAATCCATGCGCTTGGTTCTGCGCAACATTGAACGGGCAGGGCGCCCACCGATGTACTTGTTGAATGCCCATCAAGCACGTTTGTTCTATGAAATGTCGGCCAGCATTTTGGATTTGCCTGAACCCCCAATGGCCCGGGTTGAGGACTTGCGAATTCCTATGCGTGATGGTCATCTGATCAAAGCCAGGTTGTTTGCGCCTTACCCAAAATCTCATACATCCCCAATCCCTGCGCTGGTGTATTTCCATGGCGGTGGCTTCACCATTGGCAGCATTCAAACGCACAATGTTTTGTGCCGTGAATTGGCGCGTATTGCACAATGCGCTGTGATTTCTGTGGACTACCGCCTTGCACCCGAGCATCGTTTTCCCGTCGCAACCAACGATGCCTGGGATGCGCTTCAGTGGGTTGCAACATCTGCAGAATCGATGGGGCTACTAGCCAACGCATTGGCTGTAGGGGGAGACAGTGCTGGCGGCACTTTGGCCGCTGTTTGCGCCATTCACGCCAGAGATGCAGGCTTGAAATTGGCCCTTCAGATGCTCATTTACCCAGGGACCGCCGCACGCCAAGAAACCACCTCCCACAACACCTATCAATCAGGCTTCATGCTCGACAAAGCCACCGTTGATTGGTTTTTTGACCACTACATTGATGCCAAGGACCGAGACGATTGGCGTTTCGCACCCATGCTGGCAGAACGACATGACGGTCTTGCGCCGGCATGGATGGGTTTGGCAGAATGTGATCCCTTGGTCGATGAAGGTGTTGCCTATGCCGATATGCTGCGCATGGCAGGTGTGAAGGTCGATCTTGAGATTTACCATGGGGTGGTTCATGGCTTTGTCAACATGGGCCGTGTCATTCCAGAAGCGCGTCAAGCCCATCAGGATGCAGGCCGCGCATTGAAACATGCCTTCGCTTTGGGCCAATGATGTTTGTTTGTCAGAAAGAACTTATTCATGAAACGCAGTGACTTCCGATTCTTCCATCGCCTTCGCGTGCGTTGGGCTGAAATTGACATGCAAAAAATTGTGTTCAATGGCCATTACCTAACCTACATTGACACCGCTGTCACTGCGTATTGGGGGCGCGTGGCCTTGCCTTACGAAACTGCTTTTCACATGTTGGGTGGGGAGTTGTACGTCAAGAAGGCTACCTTGGAGTACCACGCATCAGCGCTCATGGACGATGACCTGAGTGTGGGCATGAAGTGCAGCAAGCTGGGCAGATCGTCCATGGTGTTTGAGGCAGGAATTTTTCGCGGTGACAAGTTGCTGATCAGTGGTGAATTGATCTATGTGTTTGCCGACCCCCTCACGCAAACTTCCAAGCCCATCCCAGAAGCTTTGCGCAACATTTTGTTGATTTATGAGGCCGGTGAATCTGTGGTGGATTTGAAGATAGGCAGCTGGGACGAATTGAAAGAAGGGGCCGCTGCTTTGCGCACAGAAGTTTTTGTGCACGAGCAAGAAATTTCACAAGAACTTGAATGGGACGAACATGATGCCATGGCTGTCCATGCAGTGATCTGGAACAAATTGGGTCAACCTGTTGCCACAGGTCGTTTGCTGCAACCACAGCCTCAAATTGCGCAAATTGGCCGCATGGCTGTTGCCAAACCTTTGCGCGGTGGTAACTTAGGCAGACAAGTGATCGAGGCCTTTATTGAGACGGCACGGCAGCGCGGCGACAAGCAAGTGATCTTGCATGCGCAATGCAGTGCGGAAGGTTTTTACCGCCGATTGGGATTTCAAGCACATGGCGACATCTTTCAAGACGCCGGCATCGATCACATTGAAATGAGTTTGAAATTCGCTTAAATGTCTTCAAGCAGAGGGTAGGGCAAAGCACTGAGATGCAATTCGGCCCCCTCTGGCTTGCCCAAGTGCAAGACTTGAGACGCCGCATTGATTTGCATCGACACAATGCCCCACCACTTTGCGGTTTCTGGGTTAGGCGTGCTGTCATATTCGGCAACACTGGCCAGAGTACCGCAAGCTTGCTCTGGGTCATCGGCGGAAAATACCTCTTGGCCAACTTGCATGGGCGAATGGCAAGCCACAATGAAAGCACGTCGTTTCAAGGTGCCTCGAAACTGGCTTCTGGCCACCACTTCTTGTCCTGGGTAGCAACCCTTTTTAAAGCTCACGCCATCCACCGATTCGTAGTTCAGCATTTGTGGCACAAAGGCTTCGGAAGTAGCTGTTTGAACCCTGCTGATGCCCGATAAAACTTCAGCCAATTGCCATTCGCTTTCAGTGACGGATGGCAATGACTGACTTAAAAACGCAAGGGAAGAGGGCGCGTCTTTCAAACCAAGCCACAGAAGGCGTGAAATAGTCAAACCAGAATTCTTGGCACTGTGCAGTTTGATGAAATGGCCTTCGCCCTCCTGCATGGCACGCCATGGCACTTCAGACTGCAATGCAGGACAGGCTTGATCTGCCGAATTTCCCAAGAGACCCCGCATTTCGTAGTGGGCGGTGACATCCGTGAGCTTGAGCTTGGCGCGCATCACAAACATGGACAAGCGCTTGAGGGTGCTTTGTAACAAGTCTTGATGACATGCCAACAGGTATTTTTCTGCGCTGATTTTGAGCACCACAAAACTGGCCATCAATCGGCCCTTGGCCGAGCAATAGCCCGCAAAACGCGCTTGTCCCACTGGCAAGAGCAAGACATCATTGGTCAATTGACCTTGCAAAAAGCTGCCCGCATCAGGTCCCTCGGCCAAAATAAGCCCCCAATGTTGAGGGGCCAAGATACCAGAGGGTGAGAATTTCAAATCAGGTTCAATCAGGTCCATGCCTGAATTATGATCTCCTCTGAAAAACCCAAAGGATCCAAGGTTTGAGTCGACCTGCTTCAAAAGCCAAAAAAAGCAAAAATTCACGAAATAGACGCTCGTGGGGGGCTTTTCTGCCCCTGTTTGCTTTGTCGGTCTTGACCGTGCTAGCTGCCGCTGTGTACTGGCTTCAAAGTCCTATGGGTTTCAAGCCTTCTTATTTGAATGCGTCACCCAGTGTTCAAGTGCTTGATTTGGCCATCGAACCAGGCACAACCCCTAAAGGCGTCGCGCAAGCGATTGCCGATGCTGGGTCCGATGTGTCACCCAAATTGTTGCAATTGTGGTTCAGGGTCTCAGGTCAAGACAGGGCGATCAAAGCGGGCAGCTATGAATTGACCTCAGAGATGTCGCCTCGCGGTGTGCTCAACATGCTGGCTCGCGGTGAAGAAACACTCAGAACGGTCACGCTGGTGGAGGGCTGGACTTTCAAACAATTCAAACAAGCCCTGGCCAAGTCCGACAATTTAAAGGTCACCACGCAAGGCATGAGCGACGTGGAGATCATGGCGCAATTGGGTCGTCCCAATCTCCATCCAGAAGGTCGGTTTTACCCCGCCACCTACACCTATGCCAAAGGTTCTACCGATTTGGCGGTGATGCAAAGAGCGCTCAAAGCCATGGACCGCCATTTGGCCAAAGTATGGAATCAAAAGAAAGCCAATTTGGTTTTAGCCCATCCCGACGAATTGCTGATCCTGGCCAGCATCGTTGAAAAGGAAACTGGAAGGGCCAGCGATCGCTCGCTTATTTCTGCAGTGTTTCACAACCGACTCAAAATGGGCATGCGTTTGCAAACAGACCCCACGGTTATTTACGGCTTGGGTGATGCGTTTGATGGCAATTTAAGGCGCGTCGATTTGCGCACCGATACGCCCTACAACACCTACACAAGAGGCGGCTTGCCCCCCACACCCATTGCGATGCCTGGAAAAGCGGCTTTGTTGGCAGCCATCGATCCTGCGCCTTCCAACGCCATTTATTTTGTGGCCAAAGGCGATGGCACCAGCCACTTCAGTCAATCGCTGAACGAGCACAATAACGCGGTGAACAAATACCAACGCGGTTTATCCAAACAGGGACAATGATCTATGAAGTCGGCCTGGTTTATCAGTTTTGAAGGCATTGATGGTGCTGGAAAATCAACCCATATCGAAGGTCTGGCGCAGTGGTTCAAAAGCCGCGGCCATGTGGTGACCCTCACGCGCGAACCTGGTGGTACGCCCTTAGCGGAAAAGTTTCGTGAATTGGCGCTGCACGAAAGCATGGACCCTTTAACGGAAGCTTTGCTTATGTTTGCAGCAAGACGCGAGCACTTGGTTCAAGTCATCGAGCCTGCATTGGCAAGGGGCGAAGTGGTTTTATGTGATCGATTTACAGATGCCACTTTTGCCTACCAAGGCGGTGGCCGTGGTTTTGATTGGAACGTGCTGAAAGCACTTGAGCAAATGGTTCAAAAAGTTCCTGCAACAACGCTTCGCCAGCCTGATCTGACCATTTGGTTTGATTTAGACCCAGCCGTCGCTGCACAACGTTTGAGTACAGCTCGCGTGCCTGACAAGTTTGAATCTCAGCCTCAATCATTTTTCAAAGCCGTCCGTGATGGCTACGCCAAACGCATGCAGGAATCACCCTCGCGCTTTGCACAAATTGCGGCCGATCAGTCGCGTGAAGGCGTCTGGTCAGAGGTCTTGAAGGCCGTTGAATTGGCTTACTCAAAATGACCGCAACAGCATCTTGGATTCAAAAGCAAAGTTTGGTCTTGTTGTCCCAGCAAGGTCATGCTTGGTTGTTGCAAGGTCCATCGGGATTGGGCCAATATGAGTTGGCCACGTCGATGGCCAGCGCATGGTTGTGTGAGTCAGAGACGGCGCTTTCTCAAGGTGCTTGTGGTCATTGCGGCAGTTGTCATGCTTTGAGTGTGCACACCCATGCCGACTTGATGGTGCTGATGCCTGAAACCATTTTGCTGGAATTGGGATGGCCCTTGAGCGAAAAAGCCCAATCTGAAATTGACAACAAAACGCGCAAACCCAGCAAAGAAATCCGCATCGAGGCCATGCGCGATGCCATTGAATTTTCACAGCGTACCAATGCACGCGGCAGAGGGAAGGCCGTTTTGGTTTTCCCGGCTGAGCGCATGAACCATGTCACGGCCAATGCGCTGCTTAAAACTTTGGAAGAGCCGCCAGGCGATGTGAAGTTTGTCTTGGCCACTGAAGCAGCGCATCAGTTGCTTCCTACCATTCGCAGCCGATGCTTGATACATACAATGGCATGGCCCTCTGAAACAGAAGCAGTTCAATGGTTGGAAACGCAATCACTCTCGAAGGATGACGCTATCGCTTTGCTTAAAGCAGCAGGGGGGCGACCTGATGAAGTCCTGAAGCAACGCACTTTGGGGCAGTCAATGCAATGGTGGTCAAAATTTCCCAAGGCCATGTTGGCGGGAGATGCCAGCTATTGCTCCGACTTACCAGCTTCTGAAGTCATTGATGCGCTTCAAAAACTGTGTCACGATTTATTGATGCTTCAAACGCAAGCGACATTGCGTTATTTCAATGAAGCAGATCTACCCAAGCTCAAAGTTTCATCAGCGCAACTCACGGCTTGGTTCAAGCGTTTGTCGCAGGCTGCCAAAACGTCTGAGCATCCTTTCAACGCGGGCTTGATGCTTGAAGCCCTTTGCACTGAAGCACGTGAAGTGCTGAACAGCGCCATTTAGATGTATACCGATTCCCATTGCCATTTGTCTTTTCCTGAGCTCGTCTCTCAGTTGCCAGACATCCGTCAAAAAATGCACGAAGCCAATGTGACGCGTGCGTTGTGCATTTGCACCACGATGGAAGAGTTTGACAACGTGCATGCACTTGCCACGAACTACGATAACTTTTGGAGTACCGTGGGTGTTCACCCAGACAACGAGGACATCTACGAACCTTCGGTGGCTGATTTGGTTCAAAAAGCCAATTTGCCACGCGTTGTGGCCATTGGAGAAACGGGTCTTGATTATTACCAAATGGAAGCGCGCAAAGGCGGTCGCACCATTCAGGACCTGGAATGGCAGAGGGATCGTTTCAGAACGCATATTAGAGCTGCACGGGCAGTCAATTTACCCATGGTGATCCACACCCGCGCCTCCTCAGACGACACTTTGCGAATCCTCAAAGAAGAGGGTGAAGTAGGGGACGCAAACAGTGCAGGGGGGGTCTTTCACTGTTTTACAGAATCGATGGCGGTGGCCAAGGCTGCCCTTGATTTGGGCTTTTACATCTCTTTTTCTGGCATTTTGACCTTCAAAACAGCCCAAGAACTGCGTGACGTTGCAGCCTGGATGCCCTTGGAACGCATGCTGATAGAAACGGACAGCCCCTATTTGGCACCAGTGCCGTACCGCGGAAAGACCAACAATCCGTCTTATGTGCCTTTTGTGGCCAAATTGCTGGCTGAGTTGCGCGGAACGTCACCTGAAGCGATGGGCGAGTTGACCAGTCACAATTTTGATCGTCTTTTCTCTAAAATTAAAGTGGCATCATGATAGATTTCATTGATAGAAGTAACTTTAAAAAATTGAAAAAGCTTGTTGTTTTTATTAGTTTTTCTTTAAACCCTCTTTTGTCGATTGCTGGGTCCTATGAGGACTTTTTCAGCGCCCTTCAAAGCGATCAAGTTAAAGTCGTTTCTAGCTTGCTAAATCGGGGTTTTGATCCCAATACAGTCAATTTAAAAGCTGAACCTGCATTGCTGAACGCATTGAATGTGGGCGCATTGACCAGTGCAGAGGTTTTGATTCGCCATCCCAAGATCAATGTCAATGTTCGCAATGCACATGACGAAACGCCATTGATGCTGGCTTGCCTCAAAGGACAGGTTGTTTTGGCGAAGTTGTTAATTTCGCGACACGCCGATATCAACCAGCCTGGGTGGACGCCTTTGCATTACGCTGCAACTGGTGGGCATGTTGAACTGATTCAAATGTTGCTTGAAGAAAGTGCTTATATCGATGCGGAATCTCCAAATGGCACCACGCCATTGATGATGGCCGCACGTTATGGCTCAGCGAAGGTAACTCAGCAGTTAATTGACGAAGGTGCTGATCTTCATATTAAGAACCAACTAGGCTTAACAGCTTTGGATTTCGCAAAGCAAGGCAATCGTACAGATGCTTTGGAAATCATCTCTAAGGCAATCAGCCAAGTCAAAACTGATAAAAAGACTCAATAAGGTATCGAGCTTGGGGATTGAACCAATTTTTCGGCCTTAGGACCAGTTCCATACGTTCTATTAACTTCATACGATGTATATTATGTTAAGTAAGGTGTGGAAGCAAAGAAGCAAACAGTTAAATGGCAAGCCAAAGATATACATTGGAAATCAACTACAACAAAAATGGCCCTTTTCAGGGCCATCTTCGTCTCAAGGATTAAGTTGCAGAACCTGTGTGGGGCCCGTTGTCATCATCCTCAGGGGTCTGTACTTCACTTGACCCCATTCATCCTTCATGTCTTGGTACCTTGGCGAAAATGGATGGCCACTTTGACCTGTCTGATAAATGAAAGCAGACTCATCCAAATTGGCCAAGTCGTACACCGCCCGCATCGACGCAGCGTGACGTGTGGCAAAAGGCACGGTGGCGCTGCTGGTCCAATATTGACCCACGTTGACCGTAAAGGCATCGCCGCCACTGGGGCCTGAAACATCGAAAAATGAAGCCAGCGCTTTGACGTTGCCGAATGGTTTGTGGGCACTGAGTGCTGGATGCGCACGACCCCAGTTCCATGTAGAGACTTTGTCGCCTTGCATCGCCACAATTTTGTCCAATGCCGTATCGAGTGCTTTGTTCATCAAAGTTTGGCATCCAGCATCACCACACCAAGCTTTATCTTGCGTGGCCAAAACACCTTCAACTGCTGGACGGAAGGCTCGTTTCCCAAACAAGGCTTTGAAACGGGTTTCACCCAACTTAGGAAGCAGGATGGCGCGCGTCACCTCATCAATCCAAACGGCATAAATGAGCGCACCTGCAGAATCACGCGTCATGTCACCTTTGAAGGATTTCAACAAAGGCAATGCCTCAGCAGCCTTGGCGTGCTGTGACGTTAAGGTTTGTAAATAAGGCAACAAGCGATCTGCGGCCAACGAGTGAACGTCGGCTTGAATGCTTTTCATGTTGCTGGCATCCAATTTAGTCCCCGCAGACAAGAGTTGTGCAATGCGATCAAAGCGCTCTGGTCCGGTCCAGTCATTGGTCAGGAATTGCGAATAGCCAGGGGGCAAAATCTTTTGATTGGCCGTGGCATGCCAGCCGCGTTTTTCGATATCAGCTTGCGACACCTCTGGCGTTTGCTCATAAGGGATCCATGACTGCCAGTCGTATTGAGCCAGCCAACCTGGCGCAGGCACCATGCCTTGCAAATCGTTGGCAGCTGAACGCACCGGTACTTTGCCTGCCGCTTTGAACAGAACATTGCCGCCCTTGTCTGCCATCACCACACTTTGCATGGGCGAATGGTTCTTGGAGAAAGCCTGACGCAACTCCGCAACCGATGTGGCGAAATTAGCCTCCATACCGGCCACAATGGTTTGATTGTCAACATCCAATGCCGTCCAGCGCAGTGCCATGGCGTATTTGTCCATGTTCAAAAACTGGGCGTAAGCCGGCTGAACATCAGAAATGACGGGACCATGACGCGTGGTGCGAACCTTGATGTTCACATCGCCCTGCCCTTTAACTTTGATCACTTCATCGCGCGTTTCAAAGGCTTGCTGACCCGTTGGGGTGCGGTAGTTGTCTTTGCCTTCAAGGGCTTCTAGATACAAATCTTGAACGTCAGGACCCGTGTTGGTAAATCCCCAAGCCGCTTGGTTGGTGCGGCCTAAGACAACAAAGGGTAAGCCTGGCAATGTGGCACCCACCACGTCTAAAGCACCGTGCGCTTGTCCATCTGCAAATTTGCCAGCAGGTGCATGCATGCCAGCAAAATACCAAACGGCGGGGGCACTCAATCCCAAGTGCGGATCGTTGGCCAATAAAGGCAAACCTGATTTGGTATTGTTGCCAGGCAGCACCCAGTTGTTGCTGCCCTTGCCTTCCAGCACGCCGATGTCTAAGGTACTAGAAGCCAACAGTTGTTGCGTGGCCAAGGCTTGCGCTTGAGACGTATTTTTTGGGGCATACACACCGAGACTTTTGTAGAGCGCTGCAATGTCTAATTGGGTCCCGCGCGCTTCACCTGGATAAGGCGGCAAGAGTTTCCAAAGATCTTCTGTATTTAAAGTTTGCATGGCCATCAGGCGTGCAAACTCGTTGCCCCAGTTACCCCCTAAATCTAAGGCCATCATCAGTGCCCAACCCACACTGTCAACAGCCGTCCAAGGCTGCATTGTCTTAGAGGGGTTAATGCCCAAGATGACAAACTCTGGGGCACGCCACTGCGCACTTGCGTAACCCGCTTGAACACCTTCGGCATAAGCTTCTAGGGCTTTTTGGGTATTGGGTGGCAACTTGTCAAATTGAGCTTGTGCCGCTTTCATGATGCCTAAAGTGCGCATCAGTTTGTCTGTTTCTAAGGTGGGCGCACCCAACCATTCAGACAACTCGCCATGCATCACTTGTCGATTGAAAGCCATTTGCCAACCACGCTCTTGGGCATGAACATACCCAATGGCACGCCATGCGTCCATGGGTGTCTTGGCATGAATGTGTGTTACGTCGGATGCATCGCGTTTGATCTCAACGCCCGCAGACAAACCCTTGAGAGGCGCCTCGCCCGACAAAGGTGCCATAGAACGCAACAGATAGATTTGAAAAGCACCAAACGCTGAAAGCACGAGCAATACCAGCACTAAAACAGAGCGCAACAACCATTGGCTCCAACGTATCGATTGACGTGTCATTAAATGTGTCCCCAAACTAAAAAGGCGTCTCGACCTTCGGTGGCTAAATCAACTTTGGCCCCAATAGGCAAAAGAACTTTGGTAGGTACATGGCCAAAAGGAAGGCCTGTGAGCACTGGAATTTTGAGCTGCGTGCGTAATCTGTCGATGACCGTTTTCAACTTAAAACCTTTGTCGTGTGGCACCAATTTATAGGATGTAAATTGCCCAAACACAATGGCTTTTTGTTGCTGCAAAACGCCAGCATTGATGAGCTGTGTCAACATCCGCTCCACTTTATAGGGATGCTCGCCAACATCTTCTAAAAACAAAACACCGCCTTTGACGCCTGGAAAATAGGGGGTACCGAGCAAGGACGTGAGCACCGCTAAATTTCCGCCCCACAAAACTGCATTGTTCACTTTCACAGGTTTGACCGTGTCGATCGCTGGCAATCGCCACCCTGTACCCTCCCCCTGCTCTAAACACAAATCATCAAAGCAGGCCTGCATGATGTCATCTGGTTCGTTTTTGGGGCCGAAATCTTCACCCAAAGCTGGGCCTTGCCAAGTGATCCGTTGTGTCTTGGCATAGACCGCCAGCTGAAACGCGGTGAAATCTGACAATCCTACAAACTGTGTGCCTTTGTCGATGGCCTTGGCAATGGCTTTGTAAGGCAAGTTGGACATCAAACGTGTCAGGCCATAACCCCCACGAGAAATCATGGCGATGTCGGCGCCACTGGCTGCTGCACGTGCGATGGCGTTGACACGTGTCTCGTCGTCTCCCGCAAATCGCATGCTGCTGCTGAGCGCATCAACATCGATCTCGACTTGATGACCTTGCGCTTGAAGACGTTTGATGCCACGCTTGAATGCGGCTTTGTCGCGTACGGCACTGGACGGTGAAAAAATGTAAATGTGGCTCATGAGTTTGGTAATTTGTAATACTGAATAGCAGCTTCAGCGATGGATTGTCCATGTTCTTGAACAAAATGCCCAGCTTCAGCAAGACGCAAAGGTTCCGGGCAATTGCGAATTGTTTTGTGCAAGTCGCGCATCACCGGCTCTCCAAGGACGGGGTCTTGCATGCCAATGGCCATGAGGGATTGACCACGCCAATCGTGACGCCAAAATTCAGCGGCTTGCCGTGAAATGTCTGCACCCGGGCTGTTCGCATGCTCGGGGACCATTTGCGGAAATGCATGCAATGCAGCACGATGGCCTTTGTCGGTAAATGGCCGGTTGTAAGCCATTGCTTCAGCTGATGACAAATGCTGATTACCGCGTGCAAACAATTGACCCACATCAAAATCGGGCTTGTCTTTGCACCATGCACGCCAGCTTAAAAAGCCATCTGATAACGCTGTCTCTCCGGTACGCAATGTGGTGTTCATCGCCAACAAACCAACGAATCTTTCAGGCATGGCCATGGGCAATGTCAAACCCAAAATGCCCCCCCAATCTTGAACCACCAAAACGATGTTGCGCAGATTCAAGCTTTCAATGAATTCCAGCAAAACTTGTCTGTGAAATTCAAAGGTGTGCGCTGTTGGTTTTTTCAACTTGTCACTTTTTCCAAAGCCGATTAAATCTGGGGCAACCACGCGTTGCCCTTGCTGTGTGAAAACAGGAATCATCTTGCGATACAAATAACTCCACGCAGGATTGCCATGCAAGCACAAATAGGTCAGTTGTTGGGCGTTGCACACCGAGGGGTTTTCATCGAGGTAATGCATTCGCAGACCATTCAGGGTAGCCAAGTCAGCCACGTAATGCGCTTGCCAAGGGTAGTCAGGCAGTTCATCAAACCACTCATCCGGCGGTCTTAGCGCATCCTCTCGCAAGGGGTTGGCGTTGATGCGTTTTGGTTTGAAAAAAGCTTTCAGCAACTCGCGACATTCAAGTGCCATCACACCGCGCGTAACTTTCGTTTGGTGATTGAGCGATGCATTGGCAAAGACATCTAGCACCGAACCTGCTGCGCCTGTTCTCGGTTCTGATGCGCCGTAGACCACGCTGGAAAGGCGGGCATTGACAACGGCCCCTGCACACATGGTGCAAGGTTCTAATGTGACGTACAAGGTGCAATCTTCTAAGCGGTAGTTGCCAAGCGTTTGCGCCGCATCACGAATGGCCATCACTTCCGCATGTGCCGTTGGATCATGCAAGCCAATGGGGCCATTTTTCCCTCGACCTACAATTTGGCCATTCTTCACCACCACGGCGCCAACGGGCACTTCGCCCGCTTCACCGGCTTGTTTGGCCAAATTGATGGCTTCTTGCATCCATTGCGTGTCTGCAGTCATGCCACCATTCCGAGGCGACGCATCCAAAGTGCAAGCTGCTTCTCTGACGCATTGCCAGCAATGTATTTTGCAAACATCGCAGCATGTGATTCAGGTCGATGTTGGTTCAACTTAACTTTGGTTTGTATTTCTATGATCGACATGTCAAAGGCCGCAATGGCATTCAACATGGATTGGGTGAATGTGTCAGGCAATGAACGCCACTGATCTGCGTAAGCTGGTTCGTGGTCTGAAATCAATTGTTTCAGCAGGGCATCTTTGGCCACTTCACCTTCTAAAAGCGTCACCTTGACTTTGACATGCACCGCCAAATAACTCCATGTAGGGACTTTCACCAGATCTGGATAAACAGACGGTGACATGTAGGCCTGAGGGCCCACAAATGTCAAAAGTGCTTCAGGCCGCTTGCTCAAAAAATTGGCGTGAGGATTGCTTTTGGCCACGTGTCCTAACAAAACATCTTGTTGTGGGTCTTCGGCATGCGCCATCAATTTGACAGGCAGGTGCGTGACAAATGGAAAGCCGACATCGTCATTGGAGATCAAACTGGCAAACGGGTGTTCGCGAATGATGCTTCTGGCGTGCGCCGGATGGTCGAATTGTTTGGGAAGGTACATGGTCAAATATAGGTTCCGGCCAACGTGAGAACTTTGCCACCCGTGCGCATTTTGAAACGGGCAACCCCTGCACTTCGGATGGTGTTGACCCCACCCAAATCAAGCATTCGAACGCCGCGCTCTTTCAGCACTTCAATGGCTTTCATGAGTATCAAATAATGGGCATTCAAATCTCTGCCGGCATCTGACGTCCAGCCCACCTGGTAGGTGGCGGCTTGACCATGAATTAAAAACATCATGGCGGCAATTCGATCTCGATTTAAATCTGCACGCATTGTCAAAATGTTCTTTGCAGGTTGTTTGCGAGAATCGACATAATGGTCAAAAAAAGCGACCGGCAAACCGTCCAGGTTTTTTTCTTGCCGTTGTTGTACTTCTCTGTCTAACAACCATCGGTATTGGCCAACGTTGGTGCCAACACGCTGAACTGTCATGTTGCTATTTTCGGCATCTGCCAAGCTGTAACGCCAGCGTCTGTCCATTTGAGCTCTCAGCGCATCCAAGCTGGGCGTAATGTCCAGCATCACGGTCGACATGCCAGTCATGATGCGCCTGAATGGGCTTAAACCGTGCGGCACACCTTGGGCGACTTCAGGTGTCACCGCCATGAAATGAATGCCTTTCAGCGGCAAAGATTGTTTCAATGCGGCATAGGCCTCAGCCTCCTGCTGAGGTAAGAGTGGTCTTGACCACACAGGTCCACGCGAACATAAAGCAACCGCACCCCATCGCCCCCATTTGCGCACAATGAATTGAGCCTGCGCCAGTTGCTCATCATCTTGCATCACGCGAGCACGCAACACGTGAACACCCATCATGGCCAAACTAGAACCGTAAGCCCAGTCTTGTTGCAATGCCGCAGCAGCAGATGCATGCACTGCATCCCACGCTTGAAGGTCATGGCCTCGCCAATGGACTATCATTGCCATAAGCCTGATTTGAGGGCCAAAACGGAAACAGTCATGTTGAAGAAATTCCTTGAAAAAAGACGTGCCCAAACTGTCATGGGCCACAAACTGAAAGAAGCAGGTCCCACTTGGCTCGCAGGATTCTGGGCCATGGTGTATTTTGGACTGCCATTTTTTCTGTTCACGGTGTTGCTGGATGTGGCGATTGAATGGTTTTCAGGCAAGTGCTATGGATTGTGGTGCTATTTTCAATGATGTTCGCAAGCCTTAAGCTTTGAAAAGCCCGTCCAAAGCAGAATCCCATCGATAACCAGGAAATACCTTGGCGATCACGCCTTGCGGCAAACCCAAACTGCGCGACAACGCTTGGGCAAATACGGCTCTGAAGTCATGGTGCACCGGCAAGTCTCTTCCTTCATTGAGCTTGTCATGCGACAGCCCATCCCAACGCCCATGCCATTGCCCCCCTTGAACGGCGTTGCCCATTAGCCACATCACATTGCCATGACCATGGTCGGTGCCGCGTGTACCGTTTTCTGCACAAGTTCTGCCAAATTCACTGGCCACCAACACCACATCGTCAGGTTCATTGAACGCAGACCTAAGCTGGCGCAAAGTGTTGGCGAGAATGGTCAGATTGTTGGCCAGCAAGCCCGTCACATTGCCTTGATTGATGTGCGTATCCCATCCGCCCGAAGATAAAAATCCAAGTCGCAAGTCTTTATTTTGGCTCATCAACATGCCCAGGTGTTTCGCATCCAATGCAAGCCCCTGCGCTGAGCTAGCACCATTGTTTGCCGCTTGTTGTTCATTGGATGACGTCATGTTGGAGGACTTCAGCATGGCAGCCGTCGACATTCTGTTGGCAGCACCTTCCATCATGGCGCTGCCCAGCTGTGAGTCTGCGGCATACAACTGTTGCATGGCCTCACGTGTTTTGACCTCAGCCAAAGTGCCCGCCCGAGTGGCCAACACGCCGTTGCCCACCAATTGCACAGGGCTTGGACCTGACAAGATGCGTGGACTTCGTTCTCCAACCCCCATCGCATGCAGTCCAGTCCCCTGCCCCACCAAGCCCGACAACACATTCAGCCAACCTGCGGATGGTGAACTAAGGCCCGGCTTGCCTGTTTCCCAGTGGTACTGGGCATCGAAATGGGATCGGGTGCGATCGGGTGAGCCAGCACATGGGATGGCCGCCAGTATGCCTTGTTGCCAGAGCGGCAGTAGGGCCGCACATGCCGGATGCAAACCAAAGGTATCGTCCAAGGGCAGTACAGATGCGTTCGTGCCATTGGGTTTGGCGATGCTGATGTTGGGCCTTAACTGTGCGTAATGCGCATCGCCATAGGGAACCAGCATCGAAAGGCCGTCGTAAGCACCTCGTAAAAAGACCAAAACCACGCGCCCCCTCGGGTTGGCGACATCGGCAATGGCGTTCAGACCCACCAACGGAAAAGCGCCCATGCTCAAGGTTTGAAGAATGACTTGACGGCGGGAAGGCTTCATATGCGTATGCGTTAGATTCGTTACTTGAACACCAATTCGGCACTGCCCAACACAAAACCCATTCGTTGTGCAGGTGCTTGTTGCGCAATGGCATGAAGGGTGCTGCGACTCAAGTATGCATAAAGGTCCTTGCGTTCCGTGCCGTTGCGGGCAACGTTCAAGGCGAAGTCAATTCTTCGCGTCAGTGCTTCTGGTGTCAGCCAAGTCGTGGCATTGAAAGCATAGCCATCCGGCGTTTGCCAATTTTGAATGCCCTGTCCTGCCACGGCCGAATACGCAAAAGCTTGAAGCCATTTGCTGCGATCTTCTCCTGCATTGAGGACCCGCAAACTGGCGCATGCAAAATCAAAGGGCGTACGGTAAAGCTTGTTGGCCGAATCCCAAAAAGCTGCATGGTTCAACATGACCTTCATGACCTGATAGATGTCTCCGCTCGATGCCAAAAACACAGTGGCCATAGAATCGATCAGCACTTGAGGCGGATCATCGGAGACAAAGTATTCAGCCAAACGGCGTGAGATGCGTTGCGCAGTCGCAGGATGGTTTGCCAGAAAACGAATGGCTTGCTCGCCCTCCTTCACTCCCAACGATTGCACTGAGCTTGAAATGCTTTGGCCCATGATCACTTTAGGCCCCGACGCGTGCTGCCGCATGACAAACTGAAAACCCTCGGGAGAACGCGCAGACACAGTCCAGCCTGTTAAAACGCGGGCCAGTTCCCGGACATCGTCTTGTGTGTAACCGCCGTGAACACCCAAAGTGTGCAACTCCATCAACTCGCGGGCATAGTTCTCATTCAAACCGCGAGGGCTTTGTCCCGCTCTGGCCGGCTGCGGGCTGACACTGAGCCACTGGTCCAAGTAGTACAGCATGGCAGGATGTTTTGCACTGGCCAACACCAAGTCTTCAAACTTGCCAAGCGCATGCGCACGCGCCACGTTGATGGCGTAATGTCCCGCAAAGGGTCTGACAGTGCCTTTGAGCTGGTACACATTGAAGTGGTTGAACCAAAACTCTGTCATACGGGCCAGCAAGGGCTGTTCAATGGCATCGTTGCTGCAGCTTGCCAAACGCCATGCAACTGCTTTGTTGACTTGGGTGCGGTTGTAATACAAGGGCTCAACTTGCGCTTGGAAGTTAAACCGCTTTTCATTTGCCACCAGGTCGTTGATGCGGGTTCCAGCGGGTACAGCAGCCCGGGCTTCTCTCTCTTTGCGTGCACCGTCAAAAATGGCAGGCAGTCCATCATTGATGGATGCCATGTCGGCGGGCAGTTGCGGGGGCTGCAAACTGGCTTGGCGTGCTGCATCCAACTGTTGCAAAGCCCAGACTTTGGGGCGCCCAACGGACTGCATGTTGGCCAGCAATTCTGGGGTAGGACCATAACTCAGGCGGTTGATGGCGCGCCATTCAGCAGCTGGCCCTTGGGGATCCAAGCCGTCAAAAAATGAGGCTGACCTTGGATTTGAAAATGGGGCCTGCGCACAACCCCATAAACTCAAGAGCAAACAAGTTTCAAATAAAAGCCGCAGGGGCTTCATGAACTTGAAACTTGTGAGCTGTTTCATGTGCGCCTGGGATTATTCCCACTCAATGGTTGCAGGTGGCTTGCTGCTCACGTCGTAGGTCACGCGATTGATACCGCGCACTTCATTGATGATGCGGCCCGATACCTTCTTCAGCAGCGCATAAGGCAGTTCAGCCCAATCTGCGGTCATGAAGTCAGAGGTTTGCACGGCACGCAAGGCCACCACGTAGTCGTACGTGCGACCATCGCCCATCACGCCAACGCTCTTCACAGGCAGGAAGACTGTAAACGCTTGGCTGGTGAGGTCGTACCAGGATTTCCCTGATTCGTCGGTAAAGTTACGTAACTCTTCGATGAAGATCGCGTCTGCGCGACGCAACAAGTCTGCGTATTCTTTTTTCACTTCACCCAAGATGCGCACGCCCAGACCTGGACCTGGGAATGGATGGCGGTAAACCATTTCTCGCGGTAAGCCCAGGGCCACGCCCAGCTCGCGCACCTCGTCTTTGAAAAGTTCGCGCAAAGGCTCCAACAATTTGAGGCCCAATTGCTCTGGCAAGCCGCCCACATTGTGGTGGCTCTTGATGGTGACGGCCTTCTTGCTCTTGGCGCCGCCAGACTCAATCACATCAGGGTAAATGGTACCTTGTGCCAAGAAGCTTGCGCCTTTGTGGCCACCTGTGCCTGCCTTCAATTTAGCGGCTTCGTCTTTGAACACATCCACAAACAATCCGCCAATGATTTTGCGTTTTTGTTCTGGCTCGCTCACACCTGTCAACTTGCCCAAGAACAAATCGCTGGCGTTGACGCGAATAACGCGCGCATGCAACTTGCCTTCGAACATGTCCATCACCATGTCGCCTTCGTTCAAACGCAACAGGCCATGGTCCACAAAAACACACGTAAGTTGATCGCCAATAGCCCGATGAATCAGGGCTGCAGCCACGGAAGAATCGACACCACCCGACAAGCCCAAGATGACTTCTTCGTCACCGACTTGCTCGCGAATTTTGGCAACAGCTTCTTCAATGTAGTTGCCCATGATCCAATCGGGGCTGGCTTTACAGATGTCCAATACAAATCGGTTTAAGAGCGCTTGACCTTGAACGGTGTGCGTTACTTCTGGATGGAACTGCACCGCATAAAAACGACGCGCTTCATCTGCCATACCAGCAATGGGGCAAGCAGGCGTAGAAGCCATCACTTTGAAGCCCTCAGGCAATTGCGTCACTTTGTCGCCATGGCTCATCCAAACCTTGAGCATGCCATGGCCTTCAGCCGTGGCGAAGTCTTCAATCCCTTTGAGCAAATCGGTGTGGCCATGTGCACGGACTTCGGCGTAACCAAACTCACGCGTGGTGCCCGCTTCAACCTTGCCACCCAATTGTTCGGCCATGGTTTGCATGCCGTAGCAAATGCCCAACACGGGAATGCCCAATTCAAACACCGCATCGGGGGCACGGTCGTCCACCTCGTACACGCTGGCATGTGAGCCAGACAAAATGATGCCCTTCAAATTGCCGTCTTTGGCATAGTCACGCACCCATTCGCTGGTGACATCGCACGGATGTACTTCACAAAACACGTGGGCCTCGCGCACACGGCGTGCAATGAGTTGGGTAACTTGTGAGCCAAAGTCAAGAATCAGAATTTTGGAATGCTGCATGGAACGTCAATGATCAAAAATTGATGGGCGCTGAAATGAACTGAAATTAATCAGCGCGGTAATTAGGGGCTTCTTTGGTAATCTGCACATCGTGCACATGGCTTTCGCGAATGCCCGCTGAAGTTATTTCAACAAACGCCGCTTTGTTGCGCATGTCTTCAATGGTGGCGCAACCACAGTAACCCATGCTGGCTCGCAAGCCACCCGCCATTTGGAACAGAATGGCCACCACAGAACCTTTGTAGGGCACACGGCCTTCAATGCCTTCAGGTACCAATTTGTCAGCATTGGGGTTGCCTGTGCTGGACTCTTGGAAATAACGGTCGGCACTGCCCTGTTGCATGGCACCAATACTGCCCATGCCGCGGTAGCTCTTGTAGCTACGGCCTTGGTACAAAATAACTTCGCCGGGAGCTTCTTCAGTGCCGGCAAACATACCGCCCATCATGACAGTACTGGCACCTGCTGCAATGGCTTTGGCAATGTCGCCGCTGTAGCGAATGCCGCCGTCTGCAATCAGTGGCACACCTGTACCTTGAAGGGCGGTGGCCACGCTGTCGATGGCCATCACTTGCGGCACACCGACACCCGCCACAATGCGGGTGGTGCAAATTGAACCGGGGCCAATGCCCACTTTAACGGCATCAGCACCGGCCTCTACCAATGCGAGTGCCGCAGCACCTGTGGCAATGTTGCCGCCAATGACTTCAATGTGGGGATAATTTTTCTTAACCCAACGAACACGCTCAATCACACCGTGGCTGTGACCGTGTGCAGTGTCGACCACAATGGCATCGACACCCGCTTTGGCCAAAGCTTCAACGCGAGCTTCTGTGCCATCGCCCACGCCTACCGCAGCACCCACCAACAGGCGACCCGCGGCATCGCGTGCTGCCAAAGGAAAGTTCAACTGCTTGGTAATGTCTTTCACAGTGATCAAACCTTTGAGTTCAAAGGCTTCATTGACCACCAGCAGGCGTTCCAACTTGTACTTATTCAGCAGTGCTTTGGCTTCTTCAGGCGTGGTGCCTTCGGGCACGGTGATCAAGCGCTCGCGCGTGGTCATGATCTCACTCACAGGCTGGTCGTAGCGCGTTTCGAATCGCATGTCGCGGCCGGTCACGATGCCAACCACTTTGCCGCCTTCGCAGACTGGGAAGCCAGAGACACCCAGTTCATCCGACAAGGCCATAACTTGGCGCACTTTGGTGTCGGGCGTGATGACCACAGGATCGCGCAACACGCCGGATTCGTAACGCTTCACTTTGGCCACTTGGGCCGCTTGCTCTTGCGCAGTGAGGTTTTTGTGAACGATGCCAATGCCGCCTTCTTGGGCAATGGCTATGGCCAAACGCGATTCCGTGACCGTGTCCATGGCCGCGGAGACCAAGGGCAAATTCAGGCGAAGTTTGCGGGTGAATTGGGTGGCGAGACTGGCGTCCTTGGGCAGGACTTGAGAGTAGGCTGGCACCAGCAACACATCGTCGAAGGTGAGGGCTTTACCGAGCAGGCGCATAAGGGAGGGCTCCAAAAAAAGGATTGTACCCTTGTCAAAGCCCCGTTCGGCCTTGAAAATCGAGCTTCAATAGCCGGCGACAGAACCAATGCGACGACGGGCAAAAAGACCAGTTCTGCCTTTGCCTTGGCGCTTAAAACGTTGTTTTCGGGCTAATTTTGGATCAACCAACAACGCGCGATAGATTTCCAGACGGTCGCCGTCTTTCAAAACCTGGCCAGTTGCGACCAGATGCCCCCAAATGCCCTGCTTGTGAACTGTGTCGAAGGCTTGCGTTTGGGCCGCGAGCATGGCCTGCCAGTCGGCCGTTTGGTGCAATTGCACCAAGGCATGCTTCACCAGACTCCCCTCTGGCAAGCTTAAGTTGATGTGATGCACTTGCCTTGGGGCGGGGCTAAAAACGCATTGAACCTGAATCATGTGTTTTCATCCCCGTAAATTTGATCTGCTCGTTTGACAAAGGCATCGACCAAACTGGCTGCAATCTTGTCGAACACAGGGCCCACAACTGCCGCCAAGGTGGCGCTCGAGAAGCCATATTCCAAAGTCAAAGTCACCTTACATGCACGTTGCGAGTTGTCCCCAACAGGCTCAAATGACCAAGTGCCATCGAGATTCGAAAATGGGCCTTTGACCAATTTCATGCGAACCTCACGGTTCTCGACGTGGGTGTTGTGAGTCACGAAGACCTGTTTGACGCCGGCCATGCCAATGCCAACTTCTGCATCCATTTCTTGACCACTGGCTTTCAGGACTTTGGAGTGACTGCACCATGGTAGAAAATGCATGTATTGATCCACATCTGTGACCAGACGAAACATTTCCTCTGGGGTGTACCAGATGAGGACAGTTTTGATCAGTTTCTTCATACAATAAGGTTTAACCAACCGATTGTAATTTCTCTGAGATGCTCCGTGTCAACGCAAGCCCTCAAGCAACAGTGGCAAACGCCCTTCTCACTTCTTTTTAATGGCCACGCCACCCAAAAAAACCAAAGGTCCTGGTAAGTCAGGCCTGATTGCCGAAAATAAAAAAGCAGCCTTCGACTACTTTTTTGAGGAGAGGCATGAGTGCGGCATGGTCTTGGAAGGCTGGGAAGTCAAAGCTGTTCGCGAAGGCAAAGTTCAGCTCACCGATGGCTATGTCGTCATTCGAAACAAAGAGATGTTCATCATCGGTTGTTTGATCAACCCGCTCAAAACAGCCTCTACACACGTCAACCCAGAAGCCGCTCGCACGCGCAAATTGCTGTTGAAGCGGGAAGAAATTGACAGGCTCACTGCCAAAGTTGAGCAAAAAGGGTTTACTTTGGTGCCCATTAACCTGCATTGGAAAGCTGGCTTCATTAAGTGTGAAGTGGCTCTGGCCAAAGGCAAGGCCGAGCACGACAAGCGCGACACCATCAAGGACCGCGAAGGCAAGCGCGAGGTAGAACGCGCCATGAAAAGTCGCAACCGTTAAGACTGCAATTTTTTGAGTTAGCTAAGATCCCGCAGCGGGTGCGTTTCTGGCGTCCAAGGGCTCACAAAAAACGCAGACCATTCGGCATCAGCCACTTCAGAAAGATGCCCGTGTGCCCACTTAGGCTGGTGATCTTTGTCAACCGCCAATGCACGAATGCCTTCCACTGTTTCACTGCGCTCCCGCAAATGAAAACAGTGATGAACCAAATCAAGTTCCATGCGCAGATCATCGGCCAAGCCCATGTTGCGTGCTTTGCGAATTTGGCTCAAAACCACATGCACCATCAAGGGCGAGGCTTTGTTCAAGCTGGCCAAAGTTTGCTGAGCCCATTCAGAATGGTTCTGTGTCAAAGCAAGACTGATATCTAACGGTGTGGACAAGGCAAAGCACTGGTCAATTTCAGCCTTGTTGGGGAAAGGTGTGGCTTCCAATTTAGTGAACTGGCTTTGAATCCAGCGCTCAACCGCTTCACCACTTTCAAAGGGGGTGCTGAGCAAAGTTTTCCAAAGCATGGGTAAACGTTGAACCTCAATCAAACCATCTGCCAGACCTGCTTGAATGGCCTGCGGGCCATTGATTTTTTGGCCTGTCAGGCCAAGGTACTCACCAATGCGGCCTGGGCAACGACTTAGGAAATAACCACCGCCCACATCGGGAAACAAACCAATGTGGGTTTCAGGCATGGCCATTTGCGTTTTGTCGGTCACGATGCGCACACTGGCACCTTGACTGATACCCATTCCACCACCCATTACCACGCCATCCATGAAAGCAATGTAAGGCTTAGCGTAGGTATGAATCAAATGGTTCAACGCGTATTCTTCCGCGAAAAAATCTGACAAGCTGCTATCGCCAGCCAAAGCGGCCTGGTGGAAAAACCGAATATCACCACCCGCACAGAAATGTCCAAAAGGGCCTTCTTTGCCGCTGCCTTTGATCAACACCGCCAACACTTGAGGATTGCGCTGAAATTCCAACAGAGTATTGGTCAATTCACGAACCATGGGCAGCGACAAAGCGTTCAAAGCTCTGGGACGGTTCAGGGTAATGCACCCTACTCTGCCACTCACTTCATACACAACGTGCGACTCTGTTGCAACGGTGTTGCTTGTGTTCAATTCAGACATTGCGTTGTCTCCATCCAAACCATTCATTGGCGAACAAGGCAGCAATGACCATGCTGCCACCTATCAAAACACTGACATGTGGTTCTTCGTTTGCACCCCACCATGCCAATGCAATCCCAAAAATAACTTCTAACAGCGCCAGTAAAGATACTTCTGGCGCCTTCAAAGATCTGGCGCAAATCACAGACAGCGTGCATGGAATGGCGAGCTGCACAAATCCAAGCAGCGCCAAAAGACTTAAGTCATGAGAACTGGTTTGCAGGGGCCAAGCCATCGGCAAAGTCATCAAAGAGGACAACACAGCGCCTAGCAACACAGAAGGCACCAAATCGATGGGCAGACCAAGTGATTGACTCTTATGCGTCAAATTCCATTGCGTAGCCCCGGCAATGGGAACACACAGGGCAACGGCCGCACCCAACAGGAAATTAGGATCACCCAGTTGTAGCTGACTGACAAACATCAACGCAATGCCGGCGCCTGCGAACGCAATGGCCAACCATGTTCTCAGAGGCAATCGATGGGAAAGGAAGAGCCAAGAGCCAAGTGCTGTCAGCAAAGGACCGCAGGCCATGGTGATCAGAACATTAGCGACCGCAGTCAGGGTTAATGCCATCATGAAGGCTGTGAACATGATGCTCCAGCACACGCCCGACAGCCAAAAATAAGGGCTGCGCCAAGGCAGCCGTTTCCAAAAGCCCACACCCTGCCACAAGCTAAGGATGAGGACCAAACCAAGCACCGTAAAGGCACTGCGCCAAAACGTGATTTCAAAGCCACGGGCGCTTTCGAGGTGGCGTGAAACCACTCCCGCAATGGACCACAAGGCGGTCACGAGCACCATCAAGGCAACTGCGTGACCGTGTTTGAGTTTGAGCACTGGATGTGCTTCTGAGTGGTTAAGACTTAAGCGCGACCTGCGCGCTTACGCTCGTGCTCTTTCAAGAAACGCTTGCGCAAACGAACGCTCTTGGGCGTGATTTCAACCAACTCGTCATCGTCAATGAACTCGACGCCGTATTCCAGCGTGAGGTCAATCGGCGGTGTGATTTTGATGGCGTCTTCTTTGCCTGACACACGGAAGTTGGTCAGCTGCTTCGTGCGCGTAGCGTTCACCACCAAGTCGTTGTCACGGCTGTGGATACCCACAATCATGCCTTCGTAAACAGGGTCATTGGCCTTCACAAACATGCGGCCACGGTCGTCCAACTTGCCCAAGGCGTAGGTGAAGATTTCACCGTCGTCCATGGAAATCAGCACACCATTTTTACGGCCACCGATTTCACCTTTGTGGGCTTCGTAGCTGTCAAAAATGTTGGAAATCAAACCAGAGCCACGTGTCAAGTTCAAGAACTCGTTGGTAAAGCCAATCAAACCACGGGCTGGAATGCGGTATTCCAAACGAACACGGCCACGGCCATCGGGTTCCATGTTGACCAATTCACCTTTGCGTTCGCCCAAAGCCTGCATCACGCCGCCTTGATGGCCTTCTTCGATGTCGGCAGTGACCAACTCGATTGGCTCATGACGCTCACCATTCACATCACGAAACACCACGCGAGGCTTGGACACGGCCATTTCGTAACCTTCACGGCGCATGTTTTCAAGCAAGATGGTCAAGTGCAATTCACCACGACCTGCGACGTCAAACACGCCTTCTTCGTCGGTTTCTTTAACGCGCAAGGCCACGTTGTGTTGCAATTCTTTTTGCAGACGATCCCAAATTTGACGGCTGGTGACGTACTTGCCTTCACGACCGGCCAAGGGGCTGGTGTTCACGCAGAAGTTCATCGTCAATGTTGGCTCGTCAATTTTGAGCATGGGCAATGGTGCTGGATTGGCGGGATCCGTGACAGTCACACCAATGTTCAAGTCGGCAATACCGTTGATCAACACAATGTCGCCAGGACCGGCTTCGGTCACTTGAACGCGGTCCAAACCACGGAAGGTCAAAACTTGGTTGATACGGCCTTTGATGGAATTTCCATCAGGACCTTCCATGACCAACACATCCATCATGGGCTTGATGGTGCCTTGGCTGATACGGCCCACACCAATGCGACCCACAAAGGTTGAAAAATCCAATGCGGAAATTTGCAATTGCAAAGGTGCGTCTGGATCGCCGGCTTGTGCTGGCACATGTTTCAACACGGTATTGAAAAGTGCAGACATGTCTGGGCCCCACTGCTCACCAGGAGCGCCCTCTTCCAAAGACGTCCAGCCGTTGATGCCAGAGGCATACACCACGGGGAAGTCGAGCTGTTCGTCGGTTGCGCCCAATTTGTCGAACAAGTCGAACGCTTGGTTGACAACTTTGTCTGGGTTCGCACCAGGCTTGTCCACTTTGTTCACAACCACGATGGGCTTGAGGCCCAAGGCCAAAGCCTTCTTGGTCACAAAACGCGTTTGGGGCATTGGGCCCTCTTGCGCATCAATGAGCAACACCACACCGTCCACCATGGACAAAGCGCGTTCCACTTCACCGCCGAAGTCGGCGTGGCCCGGTGTGTCAACGATGTTGATGTGCGTACCTTCCCAGCTCC
>ERZ1034361.258-NODE-258-length-38013-cov-3.619860_pt1 | contig 38013 bp, 42 predicted proteins | sample MGYA00520617_ERZ1034361 | MGnify/ENA primary metagenome ERZ1034361 (study PRJEB33736, sample SAMEA104284507) | Azolla filiculoides | biome: Urban; feature: Water surface; material: Ditch water | place: Netherlands | collected 2015-10-28 | depth 0-0.1 m ...
GTTTCTTTGGCCCGGGTACTGGCAGCTTCTTTATCTTTCTGTTCGTGCGTTTTCTGGGTTATGACTTTCTAAACGCCTCGGCATCCGCCAAGTTGCTGAACGTAGCCACCAACATTGCTGCGATTACGCTATTTGCTCTCAAGGGCCACGTCTGGTGGCATATCGGCCTGATGATGGCCATTGCCAATATGGCCGGTAGCTTCATCGGTAGTCACCTAGCCCTTAAGCACGGTACAGGCTTCGTGCGCTGGGCTTTTGTTATTGTGGTGGGCGCGCTAATCGTGAAGACAGGGCTGAGCGCATTTTGAAGCAATAAGCTAGACAAAACAAAGCCCGCCTGAAGCGGGCTTTGTCGTAAGTGATGCGGGGGTCACAAACAAGGCTGAATAATGTCGATCAGCTTGTTCGTTTGGCTTGGCTTCATGCTCGACCACATCTGGAATACAGCACCACCAGTTTTAGCGTTGCCCGAATCGATCACGAAATCGGTGTTCATGCCCCACAGGGTTCTGGATTCAGCCATAGCGGTATAACCCTTTTCGTAGCCAGTAACAGTGACTTGCTGTTGAGTGGCTTGTTCCCAACCCTTGGCAACACAGTTCAGGGTCTTCTCAGCATTCGGTGCGGTGCTCGAAGCCGCAAAAGTAACCTGGCGACCACGGAGTTCTGATGGGGTGGCACAGCCAGCAATAACAGCAACAGCGGCGATACACAGGGCAACGGTTTTAATCTTCATGGGGGAATCCTTCCGAGCTTATGGTTTAAACGATGTTTTGCAAAGTTTACATATCTTATTGCAAAAATTAGCCGTTTCTCTGCAAATCTTTAAAGGAACAAGATGCTTTTGGGTTAGTATTTTCAAGACCCAACAGAAAAGAAATCGATATGAAATCACTCATGCGTAGCGTGACTTTGGCTTTTGCATGCTTTGCCTGTGCAAGCGCATTTGCCGAGCCAGCTCTCTCGCCCTTTTATGAGTCATTGCAAGCGATCAAGCCTGCAGGCAAATTGGGACAGGTTATCAAGAAGGAACAGATTAAGACATCTGTGAAGGGTGCTCAAGCATGGCGGATCGCCTATATTTCATCGGATGTGAATGAGCGCCCAACCATTTCTACGGCATTAGTGGTGGCGCCTATTGGTAAAGCGCCGACGGGTGGTCGACCCATTATGGCTTGGTCGCATGGCACTACGGGGACCGCCCAAGGCTGTGGCCCATCACAAGTAGTCAATCCAGCGGTGCCGCTTAATCAATATTTCCTCGTTAATGGCAATTCTTGGACAGATTACGGATTGCCAGGCTTAGAGACCTTTATTAAAGAAGGTTATGTCGTTGTCGGTACGGATTACCAGGGTCTTGGTGGTGGCGGTCGACATGAATATCTTGTTTCGTCTACGCAAGGTCGGGATGTTATTAATGCCGCGAGAGCGGTTGCGTCTATTCAAGAAACGGGTGCTGGCCATAAGGCCCTTGTTTACGGCTGGTCTCAAGGGGGCGCCTCGACGATTGCGGCTGCCAGCTTGCCTGACTACATCGCTAAAAAGGGGACGGCGGCCGATGGTATTGAGTTTCTTGGTTTCGTAGCAATGGCCCCTGGGGACATGGCGTCCCTGACAGGTGGTAAGACGCTGGATCAGGCAACTGCAGACAAGACGATAGGCGATTTTGCAGCTGGTTTTTCAAACAACGTTTTTAACTTCACACACTTCGCTATGTTTATGTGGGGAACTCAGGCTGCCTTCCCTCAGTTAAAGCTCACGGATATTTTTACCGACGAGGGCGTCAAAGTGTTAGATGAGGTCTTCTCAAACAAATGTATTCATGTGGCCTCGGATACCTTGAACTATGCCTATGCAAGCAACTACACGTCATTGCTAAAAGAAAAGCCTAGCAATACGTTGGCTTGGGCAAAATCGTTCGTTCAAGGCGGTGTTGCCCCAGTGAAGCCCGTTGCCCCAGTGGTGGTTTATTGGGGAAGCAAAGATGTTGTTGCACCACCTGCAATGGGTAAGTTTTATCACGAGCAAATGTGTGCATTGGGTGGCAATGTAGAGCGTATTCAGCTGCCCGGCGAACAAACGCACTTCTCAACGCCTAGCGCTTCGGAACCGTTATATTTGGCTTGGATCAGAGACCGCTTGGCTGGAAAGCCTGCAACCAATAACTGTGCGATTGCATCAACGCTTGGCTCATAGGCGCCTTAAATCCTTAATTGCCGATGCTTTTTCGCTGCTTTTGGTTGTCGGCACCCTAGGTTTCGACTTTTCTCATACGGCAAATGCTGATGGCGGGGACTCGATGACCCAAACCGCCAAGGTTGCCCAGTCTATTCAGTCCAAACTTCATGCGATGGTTCAGGTTCCGCTTTCCTTTTTTTTTTTTAATTATAGTGATACGACCGATATCTACACGCAAGCACAGTTTCAGCTCGCGCCAATTGTTCCGTTTTTAATAGATGCTGACCATGCCATCGTTCTGAATCCGATGATTTCGGACAGTATTAACGCTCAGAATCAACAAACCACTAGTCAGGTTACCCCACTACAACTAGCCACTTTCTATGCGCCCAAGGGAACGGACTACGTTTATGGCATTGGTCCATTTATACAAATGCCCACAGCGAATCCAAGCGGGGGGTCTCAACAAACCGGACTGGGCGTCTCTTATGGTGGGTTCTACGAGCCTAAGCACTGGGTTATAGGCGGACTCGCTTATAACGCCTGGGGTGTTGGAAGTAATCGATCAGCTGGTACTGCCAATGTGTATTTTTTCAATCCGTTGATCTCATACACATCCGATAATGCTTGGTCATACATTTTACAGAGCTGGATTAACGGCAATCCGACAAATGGCCAGAGCCATAACAGCAATCAGCTGATACTGAGTTTGGGTAAAACTCATAAGATCAACAAATCACATTTGCAGTGGCAGATCGGGCCATCCTACATGGTTACGCCAACTCCAACCAGTCCACAAGGTTGGGGTGGCTTTTTTAGCCTAACTTTAGCCTTTGACGAATATGAATAGCATCCGGCTATCGACCATCAATTTATTAATCTATAGTCATAAAAAGTTTGGCTTGAACCATAAGCCCAAAACCTACAAACGAAGGATAAATCGTGAAAGTTAAACAACTGATTAGCCTGCTAACGGCAACATCTTTGATCATCGCTAGTGCAAGCAACGCACTTGCCTGTACGGCATTAATGGTCACGGATATCAATGGCAACGGTTATTACGCAAGAACCACAGAAATGCCTTTCACGATTCCCATTGATTCTTCTCTGACTTATATGCCTGCGGACACCAAGGTTGAATCATTGACGCCATCTGGCACACAGGGCAAATCGTTTGGTACTAAATACGCGATCTTAGGTATGACCATACCTTTGATCTCTAAGGCAAAGCTACCTTTATTGATGGATGGCATAAATGATCAAGGGCTGAGCTTTTCATCTAACGCAATGGTGCCTTCATCGCCCCCCCCTGTAGGGAACGACTCAGCAAAAATCTTGTCGGCAAACGACTTTGGCGTATGGGTTTTGGGTAACCATAAAAGCGTCGCCGATGTTAAGGCTTCATTGTTAAGCGGCAACATCGAAGTTTGGCTGCCTAAAGTGCCTATGCTGGGTAATCTTGCTACACCACTGCACTACGCAATGTTTGATAAATCAGGCAATGGGTTGGTTGTCGAGTTTGTGAACAACAAAATGAATGTGCATGACAACCCGGTCGGCGCTATGACTAATGGCCCTGAATTTACTTGGCACCTACAAAACCTCAACAACTACACATTCAGCAATGTAGATAAGAATGCCGGCCAACTTGGCAAACTAAAGCTTGCCACCCCAGATGCAGGGATTGCTTTAACCGCGCTTCCATCGGCGCAGACTTCACAAGGTCGTTTTGTTAAGGCAGCCTTTTATTCGAACTACGTTAAAAAGGGCAAAACACCTGATGAGGCTGTTAATTTGTTAGCCCACATCATCAACAACTTTGACCGCCCCATGAATTTAACGGTAGACAATGCTGGCTCAGCCGGTGATAACGGCGGGAAGTCCAAGACAGCGTCAAGTGAAGTAACCCAATGGACAGTCATGGGTGACCTCTCACGTAATCGTTACTATGTGAGAACGATTGATGCCATGAACTGGTCAGTGGTTGATATGAACCAGCTAAAAGGGGTCACTCAAATTAAATCGGTATCAACTTACGCTGTTGATAATGCCGGGGCTAATGCATTCACTTTGTTGGTAAAGTAAGTAGCATATGAGCAGAGACAAGTCTGCTTAACGAGTAGCTTTGTCCCCTCTCTGAAATGTTGGCGCTCTATGATTTATTCCTTGATATCGCCATCAACATAAAACCAGCCGCCGTCTTCACGAACAAAGCGGCTTGTTTCATGTAGACGGAAGGCGCGGCCACCGTTCTTGTAACGGGCAACAAATTCGACAATGGCACGATCCTCGCCCTGTTGTTCGTGGCGTTTGATCTCTAGGCCAATCCAGTTGAGCGGTGCTTCTTTGTCAAAGTCGAGTGACGCTGGCCGTGTGCTGGGGTGCCAGGTGACTAAAAGATAGGGTTCCAAGCCTAACCCGTAGGCCACATAGCGGGATCGCATCAGCGCTTCAGCGGTAGGGGCAGGGCGTGTGCCGTCAATGTAGGGCTGACAGCAGTCGGTAGCGGCTTTGCAGCTCCCGCAATAGCAGTATGCGATATGCTCCATCGGGATTAGTGTATAGGTATTTGTGGATAAATTATTGGTAATTCAGTAAGATGAAACAATAGATATTAGTTTTATAGTTTGATAATTGTGATCGAGAACAGATAGTTATGAAAATTCTTAGCTGCGTACTGCTACTAACGCTGTCGTTGTTCGGTTGTAGGTCTGTGAATGGACCTGATCCTGTTGCTTTGGTTGCGTACGAGAACGTTCCAATCGTCACAAAATCAGGCAAGACTCTATCTCAACAGGAAACCCGTTTCATTATTGTCGATTCTGCGACGCTAGATGGCTGGAAGGTGGCCGAGGGAAAGAATGGTCCTGTAGTGGCTTCGTATGAGTATAAGGATAAGCATTTCGCAACCGTACGAATTGACTATACGCAAGAAAGCTTTTCAATTGCATACGAGAGCAGCAAAAATCTCAAATACAGGCTATCAAAGCAACAAGAGAGCTACGAGCCGGTTCAGGCTGGTGCTGCCCCACGCTATCCGCCTGGTACGCCATTGATTCACGGTGTTTATAACAAGTGGGTGAAAGAGCTCAAAGAAAAAATTCAAGCTAGGTTCCTTGCTAAATAAAATGAACGGAGTGAAAAATGAGTCATATTAAATCGCTAAGTTTTTTGGGTGCCTTTTTGATGGCAGGATTGATGACGGGTTGTTCAATCACACAAACTGTGAATCCAGTACCTCCGCTTGATACTAATTCAATATGTATCATTAATAACGATGACGCACGGGAAACTTTTAGAGACGCTTATAAGCGAGCTCTGGAGAAGAAAAATTATGAGGTTAAGGTGCTTCCATCGTCAGCTGTTATTGGGGATTGCAGCGTCTCATCTACCTATACGGCTAATTGGCGTTGGGATCTGGCTATGTACATGGCCTATGCAGAGATCAATGTGTTCAAAAATGGTCAAAAGGCTGGTGATGCCGTCTATAGCTCCTTGAGTGGTGGTGCCAACATGGGTAAGTTCATAAAGGCAGAGCCGAAAATTAACGAGTTGGTTGATCTGTTATTCCCAGGTAGTTATAACGGCCCTGCGACTACTGAAAACCAACAAAATAAGGCTCCAAAAAAGACTGGTGCTTCAGCTGACGATGCTAAGTATAAAAAACTAAAAGAATTAAAGAAGATGCAAGCAGAGGGTTTAATAACAAAAGATGAATATGACTCTCAGAAAGCAAAGTTACTCAACAACTAGTTATGTAAAGAGATCTAAGAAGCCTATATGATTTCAAAATCAAAAGCTTTGCTCGTAGCATGTTGTGTTTTAACTTCGGCTTGCGGGACAAGAGCCAAGATAATTCCTGCGGCAAATCAATCATATGTTCAAGCATCCGCGCCTACAAAGCAGGTTTGTTTTCTTAGGGGTGGTTTGCCTGAGGGTGTGAAATATGAAGTAATTGGTAAGGTAATAGGATATAAGAAGACGTATGGTAATACAGAGGAGGTTCTAAACCGTATGGCTGAAGAGGCAAAAAAATCAGGTGCTGATGCAGTGATTGATTTAGATGCCGGCCAACGATTTGGTGGCATCATGCCTTGGAGTACGGTCAGGCCAAAGGGTAATGGAATAGCTGTGCGTTATGGCCAAGGTCAAAAGCCAATAGATTGTGAAAGACTAGAAGGTAAAATTTTCTAATGAATACAAGGCGCTCGGTATACCTAAATGAATTGTTGTGATGTTGTAGTTATTGGCGGTGGGCCTGCGGGATCGACCGTTGCGCCTTTGCTAGCGCAAAAGGGCTATAAGGTGACCTTGATTGAGAAATCGCGTCACCCACGTTTTCATATCGGCGAGTCTCTGTTACCCGCTAATTTGCCTATTTTCGATTTGCTGGGTGTTACAGAGCAAGTGACACAAGTTGGCATGGTGAAAAATGCTGCTGAATTCAATTCACCTTGGCACGACCATCAGCAACGATTTTATTTTGCCGACGCCTGGGATAAATCCATGCCCAGTGCATTTCAGGTGCGTCGCTCTGAGTTTGATGAAATACTGATCCGTAATGCGGCAGCCAAAGGCGTTGAAGTTATCGAAGATTGCCGTGTTAAAGCGGTCAATCTCAATGCAGGTAGTTGCGCAGAGGTAGAGGCAGAACACGCCGATGGCCGCAAAGAGACATGGCAGGCTAAATTTGTGGTTGATGCCTCAGGCCGAGATACGCTGCTCGCGAATAAGCTACAAATCAAACATAAAAATCCTAAGCACAATAGCTCAGCTCTGTATGCGCACTTTAGGGGTGTCGTGAGAAATGAAGGTGCTGACGAAGGCAATATTGCCATTTTCTGGTTTGAGCATGGCTGGTTTTGGTTTATTCCATTAGCAGATGGCACAACCAGCATAGGTATGGTGACCTGGCCGTATTTCATGAAAACCAAGGGTGAGCGCACTCTTGAGCAGTTCCTGTTGGATGGTATTGCTATGTGCCCGTTGCTACAAGCTAAGATGGCTAATGCAATGATGGTGTCTGAAGCCGAAGCTACCGGGAATTTTTCCTATGTCTCTGAGCGGTGTCATGGCAAAAACTATGTGATGCTCGGTGATGCCTATGCCTTTATTGACCCTGTATTCTCTTCAGGGGTTTTGCTGGCGATGAATAGCGGTGTCATCGGTGCTGAGGCTATTCATACGTGTCTCAGCAACCCTGCTATGGCTACAAAGGCATTGGCTAAGTTTGATAAGGCTATGAGGCATGGCCCTAAAGAGTTTTCCTGGTTTATTTACCGGGTAACGAACCCTACGTTGCGGGATTTGTTCATGAATCCCCGGAATATCTTCCGTATCAAAGAGGCCATTCTTTCAGTTTTAGCCGGGGACATCTTTGGGAAGACACCGATTTGGAAGTCGATCTTCCTTTTTAAGTGCATCTACTACACAGCATCACTGGCGAATTTAAAGCGCACGGTCATTGCGTGGAAACGCCGAAAAGTGAATATTCGGCCCGTAATTGAAACAATCTAATCGGATGGCGTCGTTTGATTCCGAAGCCGTTGGTGAGCCTGTGAAAATTTCATGGTGTACGTCTGCAGAAGTTTTTCGAGATGTGACGGCTGCAGGGTTTCGTTTTTCTAGAGAAACTCCTTCAGCCGATGTTTCAGATGGAATCATGGCGCTTGAAATGCCGGTTTTGGGAGCGCCGTCTGACACGGGTTTTGAAATCTGGTTGTGCGGTGACGAGGCTAAGTTCAGCCAGGTTGGTAATGTCAGGTATGTAGAGAAAGACGCAACGGTATTTGGTTACGTGTGCTTGCCTGAGGCTCCTGGTGAGAACCTAGAAGATTTAACATGCCGTGCATATATGGAGGCGTTGGATTTTGTTAGATCGTTGGGTAATAGTCATGTGTGGCGCTTCTGGAATTACTTTGCCGATATCAACGAACCTGTCGATGGCGTTGAGCGTTACCGTTTGTTTAATATAGGTCGGCAACGGGCTTTTGACTCAGCCAGTGATCTTCTTGCAGCAGGTATGCCCGCTGCGTCTGCTATTGGTATTCGAGAAGGCGGGGTTTCTATCGTGTTTCTTGCAGGAGCCGAGCCATCTAAGCTGATTGAAAACCCCCGGCAAGTCAGCGCATATAAATATCCTGAACAGTATGGACCCAGAAGCCCTTCATTTTCTAGGGCTGGGCTGGTTCATCTATGTGGTTCTAGCTTATTACTGGTATCAGGGACTGCGAGCATTGTTGGGCATGAGACGGTTAATGTTAACGATTCATATGCGCAGACACTAACATCGCTTCAAAACATAGGATTAGTGGTTCTGGAAGCCGAGAAACAAGGGGCACAAAGCTTCCCGATGCATGAAATGTTATTTCGCGTGTACGTAAGAAATGCGCGTGATTATGTGAATGTAGCAAAAGGTTTTTCTGATTTTTTCCGTGAAATGGTGATGCCATCTAATGTGCATTATGTCCTTGGAGACATATGCCGTAGTGATCTGTTGGTTGAGATTGAAGCAAGTGGTTGTTTTGCAAAGCTTGATTAAAACGTTCTGGCTGCTTTATGCACCCGTGGCACTATTCCTCGGGTTTGCAGCACTGGCCGTTTTATGTGCCTTCTGGCTGCCATTTGCGTTGTTTTTTTACACAGTACTGCCCAAGCGTACGGGGCATTATTTTGGTCGATTGGTTATTCGTCTTGGGCTGTCGTTCTACTTGCTGTTTCTAACATTGTTTTGTGGGTGTCGTTTCAAACTAAACCTTGAGTCAGGGAGCAATGTAAATGGCACGAGCATTCTCATTGCAAACCACCCATCGTTGCTTGATGCGGTCATCTTTCTGGCTAAAGTGCCTAATACCATCTGTGTCATGAAAGCCTCGCTTCTGGATAACCCATTGTTTGGCGCTGCAGCAAAGCTGGCGGGCTTTATACGAAACGCGGACCCATTTAGTATGCTGGCCTATGCTAAGGAAGCGGTTGGTGAGGATGCAAATTTGCTGCTTTTCCCAGAGGGAACGCGGACTCCAGATGACAGCCCCATTTGTATTAATCAAAGCCCGGCATTGTTGGCATCCCGTTTGAATATACCTATCAGAACCTTTTTTTTGCGTTATGACCAACCATTTTTGGGGAAACGCCGGAGATTAAACGCGCTGCCGAGTTTGCCGATGACCATTTCGCTGACGAGTGGCGACATGTTTATGCCCTCCAACGATTACAGCGCATTAACCAAGGAACTCGAGTCCTACTTTAACCAGCAACAATTATGAATTCATCCAATACTCATTTAGTGCTCATTCCAAGCTTTAACCCGGGGATGAAGGTAAAAAATACGGTGCTGGAAGCGCTTCAGTATTGGTCGCCAGTATGGGTTGTTGTTGATGGCAGTAATGATGGCAGCAAGGAGCTTTTAGAGGAGTTGGCGTTTTCAGAGCCCAGACTGCAGGTAGTTTCATTGACTGTGAACTCTGGCAAAGGTGCTGCGGTTCTTGAAGGGATAAAGCTGGCTCAACAAGCTGGTTTTACACATGTGCTGACGATGGATTCGGATGGCCAACATCCTGCCTACAAAATCGCAGAGTTTATGGCGTTATCAGAAGCAGATCCTGAAGCTATGATCTTGGGCGAACCGGATTTTGGGAGTGAAGCACCGAGCCTTAGGGTGAAAGGACGAAAAATCTCTAATTGGTGGGCAAACCTTGAAACTTTTTGGATGGGTATCGGAGACTCCTTGTTCGGGTTTCGGGTTTATCCGATTGAACCTCTGTGCAGCATTATGGAAAGCACGAGGTGGATGCGACGCTTTGATTTTGATCCCGAAGCGGCTGTCAGGCTATGCTGGGCAGGCGTGCGACCAATTAATGTCGTGGCGCCGGTTCGCTATTTTTCTAAGGCAGAAGGTGGGGTTTCACACTTTCAGTACTTCCGTGACAACAAACTGCTTACCTGGATGCATACAAGATTGGTGATCGGTATGTTCTTGAGGTTACCAGTAATTGCCTATAGAAAATATTGGTCCTCGAGGTAACAGTTACTACATCATATTAAATGTCGTTTTCGGGTAGTTTTCGTGAAATAGAACGTATAGACATAATTGCAAACATTAACCCGATAAATGCACCAGAAATTGCATCCCATAATACGTGCTGTCGTACGGCCATTGTTGACCAGATGATGAGCAGGCAATAGACGATATTTAATACGTGTATATAGCCGGGCGCATTTATTTTGCGGAGCAAAATGGTTAGCCATGCCGAAGTGAATACAGCAGAGGCAACATGTAATGATGGAAATGCATTAAGGCCAGTGTCGACACGCAAAAAAGCCATTGAGGGATAGCGTAGCAGGTCAATTTCGAATGGTGGCGTGGCAGTCGGAAAAAACCAGAAAAACATGAGACAAGCGACGCACATCAGCGAGATCCATAATCCATAACTGAGCAAAGCCCGTAAGCTATTGAGCAGGGCTGGTGCTAGAGAAACATATACCCATAACGAAAGGTAGATAGGCAGCCCTAGAATGGAAAATGGGATCAGGTCATCGATGCTTGTTGTGGGTACGGTAATGGGTGTGGCATTTGGATTTTCCATCACCCAGAAATAGCCCCGAAAAAAAAGGTAAATAAACAGAGTGGTGCCAACGGCCTTAATTGGCATGAGCCGTTTGATGCGCTGTGTCAGCGTAGGCTGAGTAGCGGTGCAGTTCCCAATACTCATTGGAAACTCTCATCAAGCGTTACCGTAGTGAGCCCCGCATCAGAAATGCTTTGAAGAATGGTGGGGAGGCATGCCACAGTGACCGTAATGCCATTCTTGTAATAAGCAGCATTGCCATCGTGCATCATAAGAATTTGACCAGCAGATAATCCTTTAGTTAGCCGGCGATGCAGTTGGTCGGGATCCCTGAACTGTGTATCGAAGCCTCGGCGTGACCATGAGACCAATCTCAATCCATGCGTGCTCAATACTGGTTCGAGCAGGGGGTTTCGAATGCCGGCCATCGGTCTAAAAAAACGCGGTGCTCTCCCGCTTGATTGAGTCAGAGCTTGTTGGGCGCGTGTAATTTCATTTGCAATACCCTTAGGGCCATTGAATGCGAAGGTCGCTTTGTGGCTAAAACTGTGATTTTCGACTTGGTGACCTTCGCGCACTATGCGTTGTATAAGATCAGGGTGCGTTTCTGCTAGGTAACCGATGCAGAAGAAGGTTGCCTTTGCTTGATGTCGCTCAAGAATATCTAGAATTTGGGGTGTAACAATCGGGTCGGGCCCGTCGTCGAAGGTGATCGCGATTTGGCGCTTTGCAATAGAAGCCTGCGGCAAGTGCGTAATGTTGGGACCTAGTAGTTTTGAACGAGGTAGCAATCCGCCTATAGTGAGAATGCCGTGATTGGTGGCTAATATGGTCAGCCAGAGCAGCACCGAGGCGGGGTCAAAAATTAAGCCAATGCCTACGATGCCATGAGCAAATATGCTGGCTTTGATAACAGCATTTGGTTTCCATCTGGAAGCCCTAGCTTCTGTCACGTGCCTAATCCTATGGCAGGTAATCTTTTGCGAAGTACTGGGGTAGTTAAGACAGTGCTAAATATGGCCATGATGACGAGCATGGTGAACACGGTTGGCGAAATAACATCAAGGTCCAGACCGATATTGATGACAATGAGCTCCATGAGGGCCCGCGTATTCATCATCACCCCTAAAACGGTGCACTCATTCTTGCTCAAACCGTTAATGCGGGCAGCCCAATACGCAGCACCAAATTTCCCTAGAGTGGCAAGGAAAATGAGTAGCAGACACCACCCCCATAACTCAATCGTATCTAGGCTACCAATACTTGTGCGCAGACCGGTATAAGTAAAGAAAATGGGTAGAAAAAAAACAGTGACAAAGCTGCCCACTTTTTTGCGCCACGCTGAAACAAATGCCTGTTCATCGTGAACTAATACGCCCAGCATGAAACCACCGAAAATCGCGAAAATGCCAATCTTGTAAGTGGTCATAGCGGATAAAAAAATCAGCACAATCATTGCGCCGAGTACGTTGCCCGTAAGCGGTTCTGCAGTGGTGCCTAGTCGATGGATTATCCATTTCATCATAGGTCTAATGGCTAACCAGCAAATTGCAATGTAAAGCGCGATGCTTCCAATAATTTGGATGAGGGATTCGGTGCTGAATGCCGATAAGGTCAGGGCGCTGACCAAAGCAAGTAGCACCCATCCGATAACATCATTAATTGCTGCAGCGCTGATAGCAATGACGCCCACTGCTGTTTTTGTGATCCCGAACTCGATCATGATTCTTCCAAGAATCGGAAGGGCAGTAATTGAGAAGGCCGTGCCAATGAATAATGCAGAGCTAATCGGGTTGGCGTCCGGTGAAAGTACGGGGGCGGCATAGTAACCGAATCCACAACCGAGCATGAATGGCACGATCATGCTGGCCAAAGCAACGGTGATCATCGTGTTGCGATGTTGTGTGACTTTTAGGTGAGAAAAATCGAATTCCTGGCCAATTTGAAACATCAGGAATATGAGGCCTATCTGAGAAAGCATAGACAGTGGTCCTGGCGGTGTTGAGCGGAAAACAAGTTCAAATAATTCGGGTGCCAACAGCCCAAACAATGAAGGTCCTAGGAGTATGCCAAGGATAATTTCGCCTACGACCGCAGATTGCCCGAATTTAAGAGCAACGGCGCCTCCGATTCTGCCAGCAAGAACGATGATTGACAGCTGAAGCAGAGTGAAAAAGAGGAGTAGTTCTCCCTGATGAACCGTCATCAGATCATGCCACCATTAATAGAGATGATCTGACCGGTGATATAAGAAGCCTTATCAGAGACAAGAAATGCGACGAGGTCTGCCACTTCGTTAGCGCTACCTGCACGTTTCATAGGAATCAACGACTTTATGGTCTCAGAATCAAACACTGTTTCAGTCATCGACGTGCTGATTATTCCGGGCGCCACTGCATTAACGGTAATGCCTCTACTAGCCACTTCAAGCGATAAAGCTTTGGTAGCGGCATTTATAGCTCCTTTCGCCGCAGAGTAATTTACTTGACCACGATTGCCTGTAATTCCAGACACAGAACTAACGTTCACAATCCTGCCCCAGCGCTTGCGGATCATCGGCAAAACAAGTGGCTGGGTAATGTTAAAGAACCCATTGAGGTTGACGTCAATGACCTGATGCCATTGCTTTGGTGACATGCCAGGAAAGACTGCGTCATCATGAATGCCTGCATTATTCACCAAGATGTCGATACCACTACACTCAAGCTGGCCATCAATGAATGCTTGTACAGCGCTTTGATCCAACAGATCGAAGCAAACTGCTTCAGCTGACCCACCATTCTCGCGAATGCGATTAACGATTAAATTAGCTTGTTCGAGATTCTTATTGGCATGAACAATGACATGTAGGCGAGCTTGTGCAAGTGTTTCGGCGATTGCAGCACCGATCCCCCCCGAACCGCCTGTAATTAATGCAATTTTCATAAGCTGATATTTTTGTTTCGATCCAGAACAACGGTTGCGCGCCCAGTAACCAGATTAATGCCCTGGTCCGATATGGTGAATTGATAGATCACATTGTCATCATCACCCATAAGACGTGTCGCTTGGATATTGATGGTTGGGCTGGCGTTATTGAGCGTTTGAACATAGAACCGGATATCGCGGATACCGGCGATATACCCCTGGCGAGGTGTAGTGGTTGCTGGTGCAGTTAGTCGGCCATGCGCAGCCATGGCTTGCGCTGCATACTCGATTGCGGCACTTGTGCCTAGCAAACCGTTTTCAGCCAGTGGGTTATTTGGGTCAAGATGGCTGGAAGCAGAGCAGTGAATTTGGTCTGCATCCCACGACAAGACGGTATCAAGCAGATTCATACTGCCTTGATGCGGTAGGTTTTCTAGAAGCCAGGAATGCGATTTCATGGATTGACTCTTGCTGAAAGTGCGCAGTTAGACTGGAAATAGATGGAAACCCAATCGGTTGTCGTGTGTGTGATGCTATTTAGGACAGGTATGGCCTGAAGAGTAGGAATCGGCGCCGTCGGAGTCTCAGGAGTAGCTGTATGGTCTAGCTTTAGCTGAATGTTAGGGTATTTTCCCTTGCGTTTTCCGGCCTTTTCAACGATCAGTGCAATGGCTGCAGTATCATTAATCGGGCGCACATGACGTAATGCACCAGGGTAGTTCGTATCGTAGCAAACCAATAAGCAAGGTTCATCGCTATGACTGGCTTCGATGGCCGCCTCTAGCAATCCTGCTGCGAAGCTACCATCTTCTGCAGAAATAACTTGCGATGGCCGCATGCAGCCTGTAGCGATACCCCAGTAACCGGCAACCGTATTGTGTACCGAGTTATGAAACCGTGTGGGGGAGATGAGTCGATCATCTGTGGCTAGTTGTTCGCAAATTGCCTCGCAATTGGCACCATCCGCACCTGACGAGGTAAAGACAGTTAACAACTGACACGGGTCTAAGGCTGCATCGTGGCAAGCTTCGAGTCCAACGCTTAAACCTGCTTTGACTATAGGGCTGGCGCGTCGACGTTCTGCAGACGGCAATATTTCGGGGCTAGGAAGTTGAGTCTTATCCAAGCTTAGCGGTGCACCCGCTTTAAGTTGAGACTGTAATTCAGGCCAATTTGAAAATCCTGGGCCAACGGCACCAATGCCCAAGATAGCAATATCGAGAATGTTATCTTGTGTCATGGCTGTTTACCAAAGATCAAACTGCAGTTGCTACCACCGAATCCAAAAGAATTGCTCAATACCGTGGTAACCGGAGCACGTGACGACTTTAGCTGATAGTTCAAATGGATTGCCGGATCAAGGGTTTCTGTGCCAACACTTCCGGGAATGAACCCTTGTCGCAACGCTTCAAAGCAGGCAACCGCTTCTACAGCACCTGCAGCACCCAGAGTATGGCCGGTAACGCCTTTGGTAGAACTGCATGCAACCCTTTCTCCAAAGACATTGTTGACAGCTATGCCTTCTGCACGGTCATTGCTGGGGGTGGATGTGCCATGTAGGTTGATATAGTCAATATCCCCCCGAACGAGCCCTGCGCCTTTTAATGCCAATTCCATTGCGTATTTGGCGCCAAGACCATCTGGATGCGGGGAGGACATATGGTAGGCATCACTTGATTCGCCATAACCCAATAGCGCTAAGTCAGAACTCTGGTGTTTAGTGAGTAGAGCAAATGCAGCAGCTTCGCCAATAGAGATACCGTTACGGTGTTGATCGTAGGGACGGCAGGGCATTTCTGAAGTTAGTTGCAAAGAATTGAAGCCATATAGCGTCGTTAGGCAAAGCGAGTCCACGCCACCAACAAGAGCTGCATCGATTAGGCCAAGCGCCATAAAGCGTTGTGCGGCCGCGAATACTTTGGCCGAGGACGAACATGCTGTTGAGATAACGAAGCCAGGGCCTTGAATGCCATACACGGCACGCACAAAGTTGCAAAGTGAAGAAACGCTGTGTGAACCAGAGTAATTAATAGGCTCTGAGAATTTTCCCGTCGTTGAATCAACATTACGGTAAGCAAGCTCGGTGTCGTAAATCGCTGATGTGCTGGTCCCTAAAAATATGCCGACACGTTGATGACCTGCGGTACGAACAGTTTCTCTTATACGTGCATCAAACCCATCTTGCTGCAAGCCTAAGAAAGCTAGTCTATTATTTCTGCAGTCAAAAGATTTCAGATCTGTCGGCAACGATGCGTTGTTGCTGTCTACGTCAGCAACTTTCCCAATCCATGTGTCCAGCGATACGGTATCGAAATCGCATTGCAGCAATCCTGCGGTACCAGACTGTAATGCACGTTCTAGGGCATTATTTCCTGGGCCGACGCAGGTAGTTGCTGTATACGAATCGATAAATATAGGTTTCAATCAATACTCCATGGTTTGTAAGATTTTACCTAATAGGGTGCAGTTTTATTCCTGGCTTGTTCGCGGCCATGGATAGTGCAAAGAAAAGGGATAGTAGTGCGCCTGGGCCAACTGTCTGGCCAATTGCTTTGAGTACAGGAACCTCGGTAAAAGCCAGAACGCCAAATCCGAACATGGTGGCGAAACAGGCTACGATCAACGAGGCGACAGTTATTGGATCCATTTCACCCTGGTGGTTTTGTACTAAAAGGGCGTAATTGGATCCGATGGCGAAAATTAACAGAAATCCAACAGCATGCAATAAGGTCAGATTTACCCCCGACAGGCCGAGGATGCCAGCTACAACGACTGACGAAATAACTAGTGGGGCCATGATGCGTATTGCGTCAGGTATTGAGCGGCGTACGGCTGATAGGACAATAAAAATGCCGACAACTCCAAATAGGCAGCTGTTTAGGGTGCCAGAGACATACTGTTCATACATCTGGTTGCTTTCATTAAGCAAGTCGATGTATTGGGCATCAAGCTGAGGTGCCTGCTCCAGAAGCGCTTTAATGCTTTGCGGGTTAACCGGGGTCTCAGGGGTGTCTTTAATGATGCCAATTGCAACCCACTTATCGCCTACGCGATATAGAAGCGATTTGATTACTTCGTTAAGCGAGGTGCCTGAAAAACTTTCTTGATTAATAAATGGGGCATCGTGAATAGATTCTGAATCGGTTACAAATGGTTCGAGTGTTTTTCGATTTACCGGGAGATCTTTGATCGCATTTTCTAGGCGTTTATCAAGTAATGGTAATTCCGGGACAGCCCTTTTTCGCAGGGTTTGTGTAGCTAGGCTAGGTAGCAGCTTTGAAGGTGCATCAAATCCTGCAATGAGGTTTTGTTCTTGCAAAGGCGCGATAAGCGAAGCAACCTGCTCGCTTACCTCAAGAGCCGCATCCTCTGATGTTGCTTTCATAACGATGATGTGACGAGCGCCTCCGGCACCGAGGTCCGACCGTAGTTCAATATCCAGTGCCTTATCGGCCTTGGAAACAGGACTCAGGTCGGATACCTGGTTGCTCCATTTAACGTTTCCAGAAAGAAATGGAATAATCATCAACAGTGCAAAGACATAGCCTAAGTAACGGAGCTTCGACAAAACTGGCAAAAGTCTTATAACAGCCTTGCCAATTGCGTTCAAAGTGTAATCATTCAGTTTGGGATTATGTAACGCAGGTAAAACATATCGCGTTACAAGTACTGCAGCGGAGAGCCCTGCGATAGTGAAGACACTTAATTGCGCAAGACCAGGAAAGTCGGTTGTCAGGAGCGCTAGGAAACCAACGATGGACGTGAATGTGCCTAAGCGTATGGTTGGCCAGAACCGTTCCTTCCATTCTGAGTTCTGCTTCTGTGCTTGCGCGAAATAATAGATGGAATAGTCGACGGCTTCTCCGATTAATGTAGAACCAAAGCCAATTGTGATGGCATGCACTGTGTCAAAACAGAGGCTTACGGCTGTAATGCCGCAAAGAATGCCTGTAAGTATGGGCAGCGCTCCAAGGGCAAATGTTTTGAAAGAGCGAAAAACCCATAGAAAAAGGCAACTGATTGCCGCCAGGCCTAGCAGGGAAAAGGCAAGCACCTGTGAGTGAATTGTTTCACGCGCATTGACCGAAAACACGGGGGAGCCCGCCATTTTAAGAGTGAGGCTGGCGTCTACCGACTTCTGAATGAGGGCAAACTGTGCTCGTATGAAGTGGACAGCCGCTTCCTGTTGGTCGGTATCTGTGCCAGATGCATTAGTCAGTGCAAGCAGGAGGGCGCGTTGACCATTGTTTGCTACCCAAACACCATGCGCGTTCTCGATTTGGTTAGTGAATCCAAGGTTATTAATAATTGAAAGGACTTCTCCCGTTGGATCTTTTGGGAATATTTTTTTTATCATTAAACCGAGCGGCGAGCCAAGAAGATCGATCGAATCAGAAATTGCCTTGTGTAAGCCTTGTTCAGTGAAGTGCTCAATAGTTGTAGGGCTTAACAGATACCGGTTATTAAATATAAAAGCCTGATCTTTACGTGTGCTCTCAGGGTCGCCATTTTGAACCATGCTGAAGCGTTGGCTGGCCTTCATTGCTGATGACAATTCCTTTGAGGCTTTCGCAAGGGTTTCACTTGGCGCACCTTCGATGCCGATCAGAATTGTTCGAGAAAGTGAGCCATGAGTAAGTTGCTCAATCAAAATAGATTGATTGCTGGTGGGGTTTGCCGGCAGGAATGCCGACATATCTGCCACATAATTGGCACGTGCAACGGCAATCACCGCAAGAGCGATAGCACAAAGCCATATTAAGACGTGTAATCGTTTGGCCATCATTAATGGGTGGGTTGGATAGTCATCACAGATTTATCGCCATCTGCTTGTAGGTATTCAATCGTTGTTACTTTATCGTCATGGCCCGAAATGGTGATCTTTAGAACGTATTTGGCAATCTGCTGATCGTTTGGCAAAAGAATCAATGTCCAACGCTTAGGGGCGCCATTGAGCGTTAAAACATAATTATCTTCAAGTTTTCGCTGGTTGCCGGTGAGCGTACCGCGAATACTATCGATAAAACCGACAAGTTCGGGTTGTGTGTTGATGTTAATGGTTGCCTTTTTGCCTGCGGCTTCATACCTAAGTCGGTCGCCATCAAGAATTAAAATTTCAGGTTTGGGTGTTAAGACTCGCTTCTCGAGATAAGCCGGTGGGGCATAGACAAGATCGCCAGTCATAACCAGAGGCTTGTCTAAAACAGCCAGTTGTCGTTTTTCGATAAACGTTGCTTTTCCACCTGGGTTTGCAGCTAGCGTTTTCATCAGATCTGAGACATCCCACGCGGAAGCCGGGAAAGAGATCAGCGCAAGTAGCAATAAACCTAGGTATTTAAGCGGCTTCATTGCACCCCCCAAAAATCATAAAAATTAAACCAGTTGTAGGGATGAGCCAAGCAAAGCTCCTCTAACGTATCTGCATACCTTGCAAGAAGGGCCTCGGGTGAAATAGTTGTATTGTCCGGATTTAAGTCGCGAAAAAATATACGGTATTGATTTCCACCTTCGTAAATGCCGGCAATAAAACAAATAGGAGAAGAGAAAAGTTTGGGTAGTCTGAAGGGCGATACTGGGAATAGTGCGGGTTTGCCGAGAAAATCACGTTTGATGCCCGGCTCATTATTGACGGATCGGTCTGCAAGAATTCCAACCATATGCCCTTCTGATAAGCGTTCTCGCACAGTCAGCATAGTTTGAATGGATCCAAGTGGAATGATGATATTCGCGAGGTCAGGGGATATCTTGTGGAAGATCTTGGCTAGTTTTTCACTGTTCTTTTCATACATTAGTATGGAAATCTTCAGCTCCTGGCGGTCATTGGCTGTAAAGCGGACTGATTCAAAACTACCAAAGTGAGCGCCATAGAGCATAACGCCGACGTTCTTTGCTAACGCTTGATCAATCTCGCTTTGCCCATAGATGCTAATTTTGAACGCATCAAAACCACCTGCTAACAAGAAAAGACGATCATGGGTGACTGAAGCAAAATATAAAAAATGCTTGTAAATCTCAATGGCGTTTGGGGCGCGCTTCAATACACGTTTGAGATAATCCTGGCTGGCTTGTCTCGCTGTTCTTGCGAAACAAGCATAAAAGAATGCTACGCAATAAATCACGGGGCGTGTCATGCGACGGCCAAAGAAAAACGAGGCTTTGGCCAACAAGCCAATAAGCAGTGGGCTGCCCTTTTCTGGACTGTTCTTCCAGTCAGGGGATGAAGGCTTAGGCATTGTCTGTGACAGAGACGATCTGCCCCTCACATACAACGTTGCCGGCCACCTTAACGGTAAAGCTGTAGGCGCTGCGATTGATGTCGCCGAATGCAATCTGGAGGGTTTCCCCTGGGCGAACCACCTTGAGAAATTTGGCGCTTCGAAAGCCCTGGCATGGTTTATTAAATGCGGCCGCAACATAGTTGAGAATGCAGACGCCGGGCAGAATAGGGTGCCCAGGAAAGTGCCCATTAAATGCCGGATGATCTACAGGAATATCTACAGAAATCATTTGGTCAGCCGGCTATTAAAAAGTTTGTCCAATGAAGATTGAAGCACCTTGCCCGTAGGATTTCTAGGTATCGTACATGTCTGGATAAAAAACCTTGGCAAGAAAACCGGATCGATATAGTGACGCAATGCTTCTCGTATTGCTTGGTTATCCAGGGTTTTAGACGTATGAAGCAAGGCCAGCCGTGGTTGAGAACCAGATTGATCGCTAGGCATAAAGAAAATGGCGTCTTCAATCTCTGGTATGCGTTTGAGCATATTATTGAGATATCCAAGCGATGTACGCTTTCCGGCGATATTGATCATATCGCTGCTACGCCCTAATAGACGGAAAGTATTGGAGCCGGTAAGTTCAAAAGCATCGGATAGGGGAATGGGTGAAGACAAATGCCCGCCACATGCCCAGAAGTTATCCTCATTTAGTGTTATTTCAACACCATCGACAAGTGTCCACTCGTCCGTAAGTGCTGTGCGTCGAACGGCAATCTGACCTGTTTCTGTTGACCCATAAATTTCGCATAGTTGGCAGCCCATAGCCGCTTCGGCTCGCTTAGCTATCTCAACTGATAAAGGTGCAGTGGCACAAATAACACGTGCTACCTGCGGCAATGGAATCTCAGCGTTGAGCAAGGTTTCGAGATGGAAAGGCGTTGTCACTAATGCTACGGGAGAGTTTGCTGTCTCCAGCGCACTAATAATGTCGGCTGGAAAGAATGGTTTTTGATCGTAGAGGATTGATCCATTAAGTAGTGCGAGCAATATGTTCGATTCAAAGCCATACATATGCTGGCTTGGTGTTGTGCCAATAACACTGCAATCCTCAGGTAGTTTTAGCTGATCGCTTGTTATTTCGATATTTTTTACCAGAGCACCCCAGTGTTTTGGATGTGGCACGGGTGACCCGGTGCTTCCGGAGGTAAAGACATAAGCAATTATTTGGTTTGCATCAATTTTTGGGACATCGACTTCTGTAGTCTCAGCGCCAATGTGCTGCGTTGGATCAATGTAGTCATTAAGTCCTGGCGGCGGTGCTTGATCTGATATGACGAAGAAGTCTGGCGCAAACTTTCCTAGTTGTTCGATAGTGTCGGATGTGACTGCAGATGGCAGCAGTGAGATTTTTTTTGTAATGATTGAGGCGCCTAGTCCAACTAGGAACGCATACCGATTGGTCGCGATATTCAAAACGTGCGATGCAATTGGCAGCCATTTTGATAGGCTTATAACGTCTGATAAAAACTGACCTGCGGTAATCAGTTGGCCGTTGTAATAGGCAATAGGCTCAGCATTTGATCGATGTCGAATAAGTGGAGCGCTCATTTCGCAACCGCTTGCTTTAGGTTGTTTCGGTGTTTGATTAGTGCGCGGATGGTTCGCAGCAGCGAATCTTTGCGATCTTCGTATGGCAGCAGGATTTGCCTTGCCGCTAAATCGATGATGAATAGAACAACCATCAAGACAATTGGGACAAGTGAAACAAGTTCAGCCCAGAGTTGCGTGGGCAATACGAAGAACAGGCTAAACCAGATGGGTATTTGCAGACCAAAAAATGCCGCCCAGCTATAGGTGAGTGCTCTGGTATATCTAGCTAACTGTGGCGATATTGATTCGTGAACAAGCATGGCAAACCGTGTGCAGAGGGGCACCTGATTGCGACGTAGTGATCCGTAAAACTCTTTAAATAATATTATGTAGATTGCAATAAAATTGATCAGGTAGATGTTCTGAGGTTTTAGCAGTCCGAATTCGCTAATCAGGAATGCGCTTGCAAGCGTGGCCATACCAATGAACATGCGACGGCCCAGACGGGGTGTTCTCGTTATCAAGACTACAACGACAACAAAGGTTGGTACGAGTGAAACCAGAAGGCCAAACCAATCAGGTATTAGGCTTTCAGCAAGAAAAATGGGTGTAGCAACAAATAGAAGGGACAGCGCCGTAGAGCCAACAATCCCAACTAGTTTTTTAAGTTTCACTTTGTACGGTTGGTAACAATATATTCACAGAGTGAATTAAGGGATTTGAAGATTTTTGCGTTGTCTGGACTGTCAGCCTTAATCTGTAGACCGTATTTCTTGGAAGTGACGAGTGCTACTTCAAGAATGTCAATCGAATCCAACCCAAGACCATCGCCATAAAGAGGGGCCTCCGGGTCAATTTCTCCAATAGCAAGGTCTAGGTTGAGTGCAGCAATAATTGCTTCGGCGACTTCGTTGCGAAATTCTGTTGTAACTGGGGGGTTCGTCATTGCATGCCTTTCAATGTGTCCCTTTGAATACTAAAACGGCGTTGCTGCCTCCAAATGCAAAGCAATTGGATACCGCGCCTTTTAGGCCCGTGTTTTTGATGCTCTGTCCCACGATATGCATCACGCCTTCGCACTTGGGATCAATGTTGGTGAGGTTGGCAGTTGGTGGCAGTGCATCCTGGCTTAGGGCGAGTACCGTAATGACAGCTTCTATCGCGCCCGAAGCGCCCATAAGATGGCCGTGGGAAGACTTCGTCGCGCTTATCGGAAGGTCAGGCGCATGAGAGCCAAAAACTTCTTTAATTGCGGAGATCTCAATCGGATCGCCTTCCAGGGTTGCAGTACCATGTGCGTTGATATATCCAATGTCCTGCGGCTGCAGACCTGCGTTGGTTAAGGCCATATGGATGGCTTTGACTTGGCCGTTTTGATCGGGACGAACTAGGTTCTGATGATCGCAATTCGCACCGAAACCGCCTAACTCACAAATAATTGGAGCACCTCGCTTAACAGCATGATCCCAATCTTCCAGAATGAGGGCTGCAGCACCTTCGCCGAGAACTAATCCAGATCGCGTGCTATCGAAAGGTCGGCAGGCGCCCGCTGAGGTTTCTGCGTTGCCAGGGGATAGAACACGCATGGCTTCCCACGCACGGAACACGCCATAAAGGAGTGGATTGTCTGATCCTCCGACAACCATGAGGTCGGCTTCACCCTGTTTGATCTTATTGAATCCTTCGCCAATAGCTGTTGCAGCTGAAGCGCAGGCAATGGAATAGGTCATGCAGCTAGCGCCTAAACCAAGTTTGATGGCGATGTGTGAAGCACAAGCGTTATTCATTCCCAATACGACAGACATTGGTGGAAGGCGTTGCTTGCCGTTTTTCCACATTTCCCGAAGGCCGTGCTCATAGGCGTGGGTGCCGCCTAACGCCGTACCCCAGGACACACCCCATCGGTCGTTTCCCTGTTCTGAGTCGATCGGCAAACCGGCAGCCGACCACGCATCTAATACTGCTGCAACGCCTAGCTGCGAGTAGCGATCCATGCCGCTCGCTAGCGCTTTCCCAATCCTGCGTTCTGCTGAGAAACCAGTGCAATGTAGAGCTGGTGCTGCAATCGCTTTTGGTTGCTCATCACTTTGGAAGAATGTGATGCTGGATTGACCAAGCAGGATGCGATTGAAGAAATCCTGGGTGCTGCCACCTTGTGGGTCGACAATTGAAACACCGGTGACGGCTACGCGACGCATATTAGTTCGCGCTTGGGTTTTCAGACAGGTATTTCTCGACGACAGAGATGAGCTCACCAATCGTCTTGGGGCGCTCATCAACATCAGGAAGGCTGATATTCAGCTTTTCCTCAAATTCGAAGAGCAGTTCGAGTTGCGTCAGTGAGTCAATGCCTAGCTCTTCTAGGGAGGCTTCAGGCGTGATCTTTTCTGCTGGAATTTCTGTGCGTTCCAGCAGAAAATCGCGGAGGATTTTTAATGAAGTTTCGTTGGTCATTTGATTTCACTTTCAACTACTTTGATGACAGTCCCTCGAAGTACCACTCCAACGACCACGTAACCGATGCTGCATACATATTGGTCGACGCTAGGACGAATCATCTTGTCGTAGTAGCTTTCAATGCCAACAACCGCATTGCCGCCTTCTTTTAGGGCTCTGTGCTGTAATTCTTCAACCGCATCAATGAACGTCGATTCGCACACCGCTTTCGCTTTGTTGTTTAGCAAGGGGTATTTCTTGTTGGTTACCCACGTGCCCAACTTTCTTTCAGCATGAGGATGTTGCTGATCGGCAAAGTAAAGCTTAACGCTTGGGTCTAGGCGAGATTTGGCTTCATTGGTTGATAAAGCTTCCTGGATGTTGAATAGACGCAAATCATCCTTGGCAATGGCATTACATGAGAATACCAGTACAAATACGGCCGGAAATGATGCTAATAACGCTCTAATTTGCTTAGAAATCTGAAGTGTTGCCATGGTTTCGCCCAAACACGTATTGTTTATGGGGATTTTACCCTATGGCAAATGCATTTAGAGAGGGAGTTAGCCTTTGTTTAGCCTAACGGCTTGGCATCAATCCGGTAGCGCACTTCGGTGTCAGAGATGCGGCCTGATCTTGGGTTGCCAATCGTGGCCAGTGGGGTTGCCAGGCCAGCTAGGCCGGTATCCGGGCCGCCCGGAAGCATAAAGCCTGGGCCGTAGTGGTAACCCACCCAGTTCATTTCCCAGAAGCCAAAGAGCTTTTTACGCAGGCTGGTTAGGCGGGCATCGGTGGCCGATAGGCCTTCTGCTTGTTGAAGACGCACAACATCACCGGGGTCTACCGGCGTCCAGCCGTAACCGGGCGTGTGGAATTCGGCACGGACCCGTTGGTCTCTGGTGACGTTACCTGTGGCACCTAGTTTTGAGTTGAGACGCGATTCGCCAATGATCTGTCCCCAGACAGCGCGGGCCGGTATGTTGAGGGCGCGGCACAGGTTAACAAAGGCGATGGCGACATCTTCACCTTTGCTGCTCAGGCAGGCCGTACGCGGCGGCAGGGCAATTTCGTAGGCGCTGCATTGGCCAGAGAGGGCTTTGTCGAGCACCCAGTCGTATAGAGCGCGGGCGCGTGGCAGGGGTTCGATGATGCGGCCGCTGACCTCGTCTGCCAGGTGGCGTAGGCCTTCGCTGGTGCCACGGTATCCGGTTTCACGTACGTTGCGATCGAGCTCTTCTTCCGATTCGTGAAAGAAGGTGCCGCGCTTGGTAATGTCGAACTGGCGGGTACGGGTTTCTACACGCATGGTGAGCGTAACGTCTGGCGTGTGTGAGCCGCTTTCCGCCACAAAAACATGGAGCTGGCTGGCTGGATCAAAGCGGATGCCCGCCTTGCCACCGCCCGACCAGGTGATGGAGGTCATCTGCTGCCATGGGGTATCCATCGGGATGGGGATCCACAGCGTGGCATCGTCGCCATGGCTGGTAGAAGAGACATCGATGGATAGTTCGTAAGGGCGCCATACGCCACCACTCATGGCTAACTCTGGCGCGAGTTTGGCGGGTACTTTGATGGGGGCTGGGCCACTGGGCGCGCGCAAGCCGCTGCGGCTGGATTTCTTGAGGCCGCTGCCATTGCTGGCGGCTTTCTTTTTAGGAGCAGCAAATGCTGCGCCGGAGGCCAGCAGGCCCCCGAGCAGGAAAGTACGACGTTTCATGCGGTCTATAGTACCTCAGACGCAAAATCGGCGAGGCGGGAACGTTCACCACGTTGCAGGGTGATATGCCCGGCATGTGGCCAGCCCTTCATGCGATCCACCACGTACGTGAGGCCAGAGCTGCCTTCGGTGAGGTACGGGGTGTCGATCTGGGCGATATTGCCCAGGCAGACCACCTTGGTGCCAGGACCGGCCCGGGTGATCAGGGTCTTCATCTGCTTGGGCGTGAGGTTCTGCGCTTCGTCGATGATGAGGAATTTCTGGATAAAGGTGCGGCCGCGCATGAAGTTCAGGCTTTTCACTTTGATGCGGGAGCGGATCAGATCGCGCGTGGCTGCGCGGCCCCATTCGCCGCCGTAGGCGCCACCGGCTTCGTCTTCGTTCTTGTTGAGCACGTCGAGGTTGTCTTCGAGCGCGCCCATCCATGGGGTCATCTTTTCTTCTTCGGTGCCGGGTAGGAAGCCGATGTCTTCACCGACCGGCACGGTAACGCGGGTCATGATGATCTCTGAATAGCGTTTCTGATCCAGTACCTGGGTCAGTGCTGCGGCTAGGGTGAGCAGGGTTTTACCGGTGCCGGCCTGGCCGAGCAGGGAGACGAAATCGATCTCCGGATCCATCAGCAGGTTGAGCGCAAAGTTCTGTTCACGATTGCGGGCGTTGATGCCCCAGACTGCATGTTTCTGATGGGTGTAGTCGACCAGGGTTTCTAGTACGGCCGATTTGCCATTAACTTCGCGAACGATGGCTTCGAAGGGCGGGTCGTTGAGGTCGTAGACAAATTCGTTCAGCAGAAAGTCACGGCAAAGCGGGCCAGTGATGCGGTAGCCGGTTTTGGTGTCTTTCTTCCAGGATTCCATCCCGGCGCCGTGCGTTTCCCAGAAATTTGCGGGTAACTCACTCGAACCTGCGTACAACAGGTCGGTATCTTCCAGAACTTTGTCGTTAAAGTAGTCTTCGGCAAGTAGACCAAGCGCACGCGCTTTGATGCGCATGTTGATGTCTTTCGACACCAGAATAACGGCACGGCCCGGGAACTTGAGTTGCAGGAAGAGAATGACCCCCAGAATCTGGTTGTCGTACTTCGATGACGGTAGCGAGGGTGGCAGCGGGGTGTTGATCGCTTCCGTTTGCAGGAACAGACGACCTGTAGCCATCCCCTTCGAGGGTTCGGTGAGCGGAATGCCCTGTTCGATATGCTCACCCGCATGCGATACCAGATCATCCAGCGTGCGTGTTACCTGGCGGGCATTGCGGGCAATTTCTGACATGCCCTTCTTGTTGTTATCCAGCTCTTCCAGCGTCATCATCGGCACGTAGACATCGTGCTCTTCGAAGCGGAATAGGCTCGTTGGATCGTGCATCAGCACGTTGGTATCCAGAACAAACAGTTTGGTGGCAGTAGCGGTGGCTGCAGGTTTGCGGGGGGCCATCGAGATCTCGCTTATGAGTCAGTGGAACCACGTTGATCCGGTCAAAGACCGAACCGCTCTTACAGGGTCAGATTAGCCCAGAGATTGCACAAAAGCCAGTACTTCGGCTGCATGGCCGGGCACTTTTACGCCCCGCCATTCCTGGACCAGTTTGCCCTTGGCATCAATCACAAAGGTGCTGCGTTCAATGCCACGTACCTGTTTGCCATACATATTTTTCAGCTTCATGACACCGAACAGTTCGCAAACGGTTTCGTCGGCATCAGAAATCAGGCTATACGGAATATTCTGCTTGGCGATGAAATTGTCGTGCGATTTGATGCTGTCACGCGAAACGCCCACGATAAGGGCATTCGCTTTGGCAAAGTCATCGTTAAGGGCGCTAAATTGCTGCGCCTCAGTGGTGCAGCCGGGGGTGCTGTCTTTGGGGTAGAAATATAGCACCAGCGTTTTGCCGGCGAGCGCCGAGAGTTTGAAGTCACCGCCGGTGGCCGGGGCGCTGAAGTTGGGGACCTTCTTGTTGAGTTCTACGGTCATGTCCAGACTCCTGGTATTCAATTTTAGACAGTGGGCAAATCAACGATCAGTTCGCCCGAGCGGCCGGGGATTTCGCCCCAGGCAAAAGGATGGATTGGCAGCATCTGTTGGGTGAGCGTGGTGTGATAATCACCCATGGTGCCCAGGGTATGGCCTTGTTGCAGCCAGCCTGCGAGCAGACGATCAAAGATGGGCGCTAGCTTCTGGCCTTCCAGTTCGGCGTGCAGCGTAAAAACATGGTCTCGCGGACCATGACGATTCGGATCGGTGAGGCCGAGTAGATGCTCGTGCACGTTATCGACGGTAAGGCCATCGACGCCAAGAATTTCATCGAGGGTCGGTAGCGTGGTCGGCAGCTGCATGTGTTTGCAGGGCTGGCCGCCAATACTCATGAAATAGGGCGCAGCACCGCGACCATCCGAGGCGTACAGCATACCCCAGGCATCCAACTGACGAATGGCGGTTTCGTTCATCTGCCAGCCGGCAGCGCCATGGGTGGCGGGTGCGTGGCCGAAGACTTCGCCAAAACGGTCGTAGCTTTGCTGCATGCGTTGCAGTGTCCAGGCGGTATCGCGTGTGCGCACCTGATCATGCCATTCCACATGATCCCAGGTGTGAATGCCACACTCGTGGCCGGCATTGGCAATGGCGCGCATTTCTGCGGCAGCCTTTTTGCCGATATCCGGGCCGGGCAGCAGGACACCGTAAGACAGGGTCTTGAGGCCGTAGTGTTCAACCACTGAGGTGCGTGAGACCTTCTTCAGAAAACCTGGGCGAAAGACGCGACGCAGCGCACGGCCGGTATTGTCTTTACCGAGGCTGAATAGAAAGGTGGCGCGTGCCTGATGATGGTCGAGCATGCGTTGCAATGCGGGTACCCCTTCCAGGGTACCGCGCAACGTATCGACATCAACCTTGAGCGTGATTCTTGACATAGCAGGCCAAGCGGGACAAATCCCGTTCGCTCCTTAAGGGTTCAACAGGATTTACTCGACCAGCTGACGAGCCAGCGCGACATCGCCGCGGTAGGCTTCAAAAATCTTGCTGATCGCGTCGTTCATGCTGACGGTTGGCTTCCAACCCAGTTCTTCCATGGTGTTGGTGATCTTCGGTACGCGGTTCTGTACGTCTTGATAACCCTTGCCGTAGTAAGCGCCGGATGTTGTTTCCACCAGTTTTACATCTTTGGCGGTGGTGGCGTATTCCGGAATCTTGGCTGCGGTATCCAGCATCATGGTGGCCAGTTCGCGCACGGAGTAGTTGTTCACCGGGTTACCGATGTTGTAGATCTTGCCGTTGGCGATATCGTCTTTGTTAGCGATGATGCGCACCAGAGCGTCGATACCATCATCAATGTACGTGAAGGCACGCTTCTGTGTACCGCCATCGACCAGGCTGATTGGCTCGCCGCGAACGATGTGGCCGAGGAACTGCGAGACCACGCGCGAAGAACCTTCTTTCGGCGTGTGAATGCTATCGAGGCCTGGGCCGATCCAGTTGAACGGACGGAACAGCGTGTAACGCAGGCCTTCTTGCTGGCCGTAACCGGCGATCACGCGATCCATCAGCTGCTTGGCGCAAGCGTAGATCCAGCGTGGCTTGTTGATTGGGCCGTACGACAGTTGCGAGTTCTCAGGGTCGAATTCGCTGTCGCTACACATGCCATAGACTTCCGACGTCGACGGGAAGACCAGGTGCTTGCCGTACTTAACAGCAGAGCGAACGATTGGCAGGTTGGCTTCGAAATCCAGTTCGAATACGCGCAGCGGCTGCTGTACGTAAGTGGCCGGGGTAGCAATGGCGACCAGCGGCAGAATCACGTCGCATTTGCGAACGTGGTACTCGACCCACTCTTTATTGATGGTGATGTCACCCTCGAAGAAGTGCATACGCGGATTGCCGATAACATCAGCCAGGCGATCTGCCTGCATATCCATGCCATAGACTTCCCAGTCGGTCGTTTCCAGGATGCGCTTGGAAAGATGGTGGCCAATGAAGCCGTTGACGCCGAGGATGAGGACTTTTTTCATAGTGTGGTCGGGTCGAAAGTAGTTGGTGTGAAATCGGTAAGTTCAACCGCCATCTTATCACCGCAGACCCCGATTACCTTGGAATCGATCCGGTAAAGGCCGGGTTTTAGGTCGAAAAGGGTGTCTAGGCGGCGGGCGGCGTTGACGGTAATGCGCTGGATGCCGCTGGTAGTCTGGATATCCGCGAAAGCACCCGGGTAGGGCGAGGCCACGGCACGGATGAGGTTATAGACCTGTGCGGCGGTCTGATCCCAGTGAATGCGGCCGTCTTCGGGCTTGCGGCCGCCAAAATAGCTGCCCTCGGCCAGATTGTTCGGGCGGCGGGGCACGTCACCCTTTAGTAGCTGCGGTAATACGCCGGCCAGGGTTTGGGCGGCCGCCGCTGTAACGTGGGCAAAGACTTCTCCAGCCGTTTCGTCCGGGCCGATAGGTACGGCCTGTTGGGCGACGATGTCACCCGCGTCCGGCTTTTCAGCCATGATGTGCAGTGTGGCACCGGTTTCGGTTTCGCCATGCAGTACGGCCCAGTTGATGGGCACGCGGCCGCGATACTTGGGCAGCAGCGAGCCATGCATATTAAGCGGTGCGATTTTGGCCAGATTCAACACCGACATGGGAATCATCTGGCGGTAGTAGAACGAGAAAATGTAGTCCGGTGCAATGGCGGCAATACGTTGCTGCACATCCGGTTCGCTGGCTGATTCCGGCGTAATGACCGGTATACCGGCTTTGGTAGCCAGCTCGGCAACACTGGTAAACCAGATGCGCTCGTTCGGGTCATCGGTATGGGTGATGACTAGCTGTACATCGACGCCGCCATCCAGCAGCGCCTGCAGGCAGCGGGCACCGACTTCGTGATAAGCAAAAACAACCGCTTTCATCGGCTTAGCGATCCTGTTCCAGAATGGCCTGGATTACAAAGCGTGGGCGGCCACGGACCTGTTCGTAGATGCGGCCGATGTATTCACCCAGTAGGCCAACACCAAACAGCAGTACGCCGATGAGTGCAAAGACAAGTGCGAACAAGGTGAACACGCCTTCGACTTCAGCGCCGAATACAAAGCGGCGCAGCAGCAGCAGGAAGAACAGGGCAGTTGAGCCTAGGGCCAGTAGCACGCCTAGCAGCGAGAAGGCCTGCAGCGGCATGGTCGAGAAGCCGGTGACCAGATCAAAGTTCAAACGGATTAGGCTGTACAGCGAGTACTTGGATTCACCGGCGAAGCGTTCTTCGTGCGCCACTTCAATTTCAATCGGGCGGCTGGCAAAGGTGTAGGCCAGTGCCGGAATAAAGGTGCGGCCTTCTTCACACTGGTTCAGCATCTGTACCACTTCACGGCTATAGCCGCGCAGCATGCAGCCCTGGTCAGTCATGGTGATGTGCGTAATTTTCTCGCGCAAGTTGTTCATGGCGCGCGAGGCGTGACGACGGAACCAGCTATCCTGGCGGTTCTGACGGATGGTGCCAACGTAATCGTAACCTTCGCGCAGCTTGGCCAGCAGGTTATCGATTTCTTCTGGCGGGTTCTGCAGGTCAGCGTCGAGCGTAATAACCGATTGACCGCGGGCTTGCGAGAAGCCAGCCATGATGGCCATGTGTTGGCCGTAGTTGCCATTAAATAGTACGACGCGGGTGACGTCCGGACGCTTGCGGTATTGATCCGACAGAATCAGGGGTGAGCGATCACGGCTACCATCATTGATGAAAATCACTTCATAGCGGGCGTGCAGGGCGTCGAGCGCCGGGTAGAGGCGATCGAACAGCGTTTGCAGGCCGGCTTCTTCGTTATAAACCGGGATAACAACGCTCAGCTCTGGCGGTTCGACGGCAGGGTTGCCAGCGGGCACATTCAGTTCCAGGCCGCTCTGCGCGTTAAGGTCGTTGGTCTGTTCGCTCATTTCAGGTGGGTCTCCAGCACGTGTGCCACAGCGGCAACAATGCGATCAACATCAGATTCGGTCAGGGTCGGGAAGAGCGGCAGCGTGATGATACTGCGGCCAATGCGTTCGGCGATCGGGAACATGCCTTCAGTGAAACCACGTTCGCGATAAAGGCTAAAGAGGTGGATCGGCGGGTAGTGTAAACCGGTGCCAATGCCGAGTGCTTTAAGGTCGGCCATGATGCCGGCGCGGTCTGTGTCGAGTCGATCCAGCGGCAGCACGATCTGGAACATGTGCCAGTTGCTGTGTGCAAAATCGGCAACGGGTAGTTCCAGGCCTTGTTCAACGACCTTGGTTTTGGCGAAGCCGTCAAAGTAGCGTTGTGCCAGTTTGACGCGCTGATCCTGGAAGTCGCCCAGTTTGCTGAGCTGCTGTAGACCAATGGCAGCGTTAACATCGGTGAGGTTGAATTTGCCACCGAGCACATCGACATCCATGCCATCGAGGCCGGTACGGGTAACGCCTTGCAATCGGAGCTTTTCTGCCAGGCGGGCTTCTTCATCGTTGTTGCAAACGAGGCAGCCACCTTCAATGGTAGTCAGGTTTTTGTTGGCCTGGAAGCTAAAACTAATCAAATCACCAATGGCACCAATCCGCGAGCCATTCCACGATGAGCCTAGCGCCTGTGCAGCATCTTCAATGACGCGCAGTTTGTGGCGGCTGGCGATGTCGTACAACTGCACCATATCTACCGGCAGGCCGGCCAGATAAACCGGCATGATGGCTTTGGTGTTGGGGCCGATGGCCGCTTCCACCTGGTTTAAATCAATGTTGTGGGTGATCGGGTCGATATCAACAAAGACGGGTGTGGCGCCCACGGTAAGAATGACGTTACTGGTAGCGACCCAGGAGATCGGTGTGGTGATGACTTCATCACCGGAGCCAATGCCGGCGATGCGCAGCGCCACTTCCATAGTGGAGGTGCCGTTGGCAAAGGTGCGTACCGGGCGGCCGCCAAAGAACCCCGAGAGTTCTGATTCGAATTCCTGCACCTTCGGCCCTGAGGTAATCCAGCCGGAGCGGAGCACATCGCCAACGCTGGCAATGGTTGCCTCGTCGAGTGTGGGGCGGGTGAACGGAATTGGGGGGTCGAACGGCCGGATTTCAGTCATGGCCGTCATTTTACCAGCCCGAGGCTTATGAGCGGGCGAGGATCCAGACGCCGATCAGAATGACCGTAATACCGATAATGCGCTGCATGCTCATGACTTCGCCAAACAGATACCAGGCGAGGGCGGCATTGATCACATAGCCCAGCGATAGCATCGGGTAGGCAATGGTAACGTCAACGCGCGAAAGACCGATGATCCAGACAAAGACGCTGATGCCGTAGCAGAACAGGCCGCCGATGATGGGGAGCTGAGTGCCCACGGCAATGGTTGTGCTAACAAGCGTGTCGAGCGAGAGGGAAAGCTCACCCAGGTTGCGCACACCGGCTTTAAGCAACAACTGAGCCGCGGCATTGAGCAGAATGCCGGTAAAGAGAAAGCCAAAAGTACCAAGGGTCATTTAGTTTACCGGTGGGGTATAAGGTTTAGCGGGCGGTGCAGGGGTATGCGTGGGTTTTACGAAAACCGCACGGCGGGTATCGCGGCCCACTTCAGCCATCGGTAGTTTGAGGGCGGCGATTTCATCCAGATACTGGAGCGGCACCACAACCACCGGCGCACTGTCTTTTTGCCAGCGCACCGCGAAATCGCTTACTTTAGGGGCCCAGGTATCTGGCTCCTGATTGATGCCAAACTCCAGCTCATCCTGCATGTCGACCATGATGGTTGGGTGCTGGATATAAAACGGGAAAGTGTGATCCAGCATGCGGATCGAGTACACCGGTGTGTCGTTATTGATGTACGGACGTGCGGCAACAGCCAGATCGGCGCCCGAGATCGAACGGCCGTGGGTGTCGTGACCCAGGCCAACAATCTGGACGAGGACATAAAAGGCAATGGCGGTGCGTAGCAGGCCATCCATCAGCTGACGTAGACGGTGTGCCGGATCTTTGTGCTCAAAGCCGCGTATGGCCGTCCAGGCGTACACCATAGTGGCAAGCGCGGTGACCAGCGCTACGGCAATCCAGATGGTGTATTCCTGGTACTCCAGTTGTTCGTAGGGGGCTTTGCCCAGCTGGTAGGTATAAGGCAATGCAATAAAGCCAGCCAGCACCAGTAGGGTCATATAAACCATCTGGCGTTTCCAGCTGCGGTCTTCGCCGGCCACGCTCATGCGCTCGAAGGCGTTGGTCATTGCCACGCCCGCCAGGAGAGAAATGGCGGGGAAGATCGGCATGATATAGCCGGGCAGTTTAGACTGGGATTTGCTGAAAAACAGGAAGACCATGATGGCCCAGACAGCCGCCAGCCACAGCGGGCGGAAGCCGGTAACGGCTGAAACCTGGGCTTCGCCCCGGCGTTCTTTCCAGGCGCTGATAAAGCCTTGCACCAGTTGCAGCAGCCAGGGAATAAAGCCGACCAGGATCAGCGGGACGAAATAAAGCGGGTGCCCTTTGCGGTTGTGGCCGTCTTTGGTAAAGCGATCCCAGTGTTCATGGATAAAGAAGAAGTGGGCAAACTCCGGGTTCTTGATCGACACCAGAATGAACCAAGGCGCTGTGATCAGCATAAACACGACCAGCCCCGAGAAAACGTGCAAACGTTTCCAGAGTGCCCAGTTCCAGGTGGTGAGGGTGTAGACCACGAGCACCATGCCCGGAATAACGAGGCCGATCAGGCCTTTGGATAGCACGGCCAGTGCCATGAAGGCCCAGCAGAGCCACATCCAGTTACGGCGGGCTTTGGCGGAGATGTGATCACGCTGTGCCAGAAGCAGGCTGAACAGGGCGCAGCTCAGAATGCTTGATAGCCCCATATCCAGAGTGTTGAAGTGGCCGCCGACGCTCCACATTGGGCTGCTGGCCAACAGAATGGCAGAGATCCAGCCGGCAACAACGCCGCGCTCGCCTCCGACCAATTTCCAGGCGGTAAAGCCGGTGGCCAGAATGGCGAAGTAACCGGTGAAGCCAGTCCACAGACGCGATTGCCATTCACCCACGCCAAACAGTGTGTAGGCAAGGGCTGTCATCCAGCCTTGTAGCGGTGGCTTCTCGAAGTATTTGTAACCGTTGTAGCGGGGGGTGATCCAGTCGCCCGTGGCGTACATCTCGCGGGCGATTTCGCCGTAACGGCCTTCATCCGAGGCCACCAGATGGCGGTAATCCAGTACGCCAAACCAGGCTAGCGTAAAGAGGGCAGCCAGGACCCACAAAAAACGCCGGGTGTAGAAAGCGGAAAGGAGCGAGGTAAAAGAAGAGTTCATGCGCTGGCTTCGATCAGAATGCCGCAAGCCACTTTACGGCCTTCGGCAACAAGAATGTTGTAGGTGCGGCAAGCCGCTTTGGTATCCATCACTTCCAGGCCAAGGCCCTTAGCAATCAATGGCTTAAGCAACTCCGGGCGAGGAAAGCGCTGACGCTCGCCGCTACCAAACAAGACGATTTCGGCATCCATGCTGGCCAAACGCTCAAACTGGCTGGCGCTCAGGCCATCGAAGCCATCAGTTGCCCAGTCGGTAACAACCTCGCGGCCGCAGAGCAGCACAGAACCTTCGTAACGTGTTCCGTTAACGGAAACATAGCCGGGGCCATGGCTGCTAAAGACAAGTATGCCGGCGTTTTGCGCAAGGTGCAGTTTCATCAGAGATCTTTGTGGTCGACAGATTGCGTTAGGTCTGGAACAGCCCGCAGACAGGTGTCAGCAGGGTGCCGGAGCGCCCAAGAAGGCTGAAAAAGGAGTAGGATAACCGGTTTTCATCCAGAATTTCCGACTCGACCCGACCGCTGACAGATCATGAAGCCTATTACCAAATCTTCCAAGCTTGCCAACGTGTGCTACGACATTCGTGGACCGGTGCTGGCGGCGGCCAAGAAGATGGAAGAAGAAGGCCATCGGGTCATCAAGCTGAATATCGGTAATCCGCTGCCATTCGGTTTTGAAGCGCCGGAAGAAATCGTGGTCGATGTTATCCGTAATATGCGGGATGCATCCGGCTATACCGACTCGCTAGGGCTCTTTGCGCCGCGCAAGTCGATCATGCATTACTGCCAGGAAAAGGGTATCAAGGGCGTTACCGTTGAAGATATCTTCCTGGGTAATGGCGTCTCTGAATTGATCGTCATGGCCATGCAGGGCTTGCTCAACAATGGCGATGAAGTCCTGATCCCGATGCCAGATTACCCTTTGTGGACAGCCGCTGTCAGCCTATCGGGCGGTAACCCGGTGCATTACCTGTGTGATGAGTCGGCCGAGTGGTATCCGGATCTAGACGATATCCGCAGTAAGGTCACCAGCAATACCAAAGCCATTGTGGTGATTAACCCGAACAACCCGACAGGTGCGTTGTATCCGAAGGAAATTCTGGAAGGCATTTTGCAGATCGCCCGTGAACACGGCTTGATCGTGTTTGCTGATGAGATTTACGACAAGGTACTGTACGACGGCAACAAGCACATCTCTCTGGCCAGCCTGGCTGATGATGTGTTGTGCATCACCATGAATGGTTTGTCGAAAAATTATCGTGCGTGTGGCTATCGTTCCGGCTGGATGATTGTGTCCGGTGATAAGCGCCATGCCAAAGATTACATCGAAGGCCTGAATATGCTGGCTTCGATGCGCCTTTGCGCCAATGTGCCCGGACAGATGGCCATTCAAACGGCGCTGGGCGGTTACCAGAGCATTGACGATCTGATCGCCCCGAATGGTCGTCTGACGCGTCAACGCGATCTAGCCTGGAAGATGCTGACTGAGATCCCTGGGGTCACTTGCGTTAAGCCGAAGGGCGCACTGTATCTCTTCCCGAAGCTGGATCCGAAGATGTATCCGATCAAGGATGATGAGCAGTTCATGCTCGAGCTCCTGAAAGAAGAGAAGATTCTGCTGGTGCAGGGCAGTGGCTTTAACTGGCCGCATCCGGATCATTTCCGCGTGGTCTTCCTGCCGCATGAAAATGATCTGGCTGAAGCGATTGGCCGACTGGCCCGCTTTCTTGAAAACTATCGTCACCGCGCCGCGCGTGGTTAATTCTTTTTTCTGTTGTTATTGAAATACGAAGGAAACGTCATGAAACTCGATCCGATGCGTGTAGGTCTTTTGGGAATCGGTACTGTCGGTGGCGGCACGTACAACGTGTTGACCCGTAACGCCGAAGAAATTACCCGCCGTGCCGGCCGCCCAATCGAGATTACTGTGGTGGCTGACAAGGACGTTGCTCGCGCCAAAGAGCTGACGGGCGGTAAAGCGAAGGTGACTGATGACGCGTTCGCCGTGGTCGCCGACCCGAATGTTGATATCGTTATCGAACTGATTGGCGGTTACGGTGTTGCTAAAGAGCTGGTGCTCAAAGCCATCGAAAATGGCAAGCATGTCATCACCGCTAACAAGGCGCTGCTAGCCGTGCATGGCACCGAGATTTTTGCCAAGGCCCAGGAAAAGGGCGTGATGGTGGCCTTCGAAGCAGCGGTTGCTGGCGGCATCCCGATCATCAAGGCCGTGCGTGAAGGCCTTTCGGCTAATCGCATTCAGTGGGTTGCCGGCATCATTAATGGCACCACTAACTTCATCCTGTCGGAAATGCGCGACAAGGGCCTGGCCTTTGCTGACGTGCTGAAAGAAGCCCAGCGTCTGGGTTATGCCGAAGCGGACCCGACCTTCGACGTTGAAGGCGTTGATGCGGCTCACAAGATTACGCTGCTGTCGTCACTGGCTTTCGGTATTCCGGTGCAGTTCGACAAAGCCCACATCGAAGGCATTTCCAAGCTGGATGCCGTGGATATTAAATACGCCGAGCAATTGGGCTACCGTATCAAGCTGTTGGGTATCACCCGTCGTCGCGACAACGGTATCGAGCTGCGTGTACATCCGACACTGGTACCGGCCAAGCGCCTCATCGCCAATGTAGAAGGTGCCATGAACGCCGTGTTAGTTCAGGCTGATGCCGTGGGCTCGACGCTTTACTACGGAAAGGGCGCGGGCGCTGAGCCGACTGCTTCGGCTGTGATTGCCGACGTCGTTGACGTCACCCGTTTGTCGACCGCCGATCCGGAAAACCGCGTGCCACACCTGGCATTCCAGCCAGATGCGCTGGCTAACCTGCCGATTCTGCCGATTGGCGAGATTGAGTGTGGCAACTACCTGCGTCTGCAAGTGGCTGATCAGCCAGGCGTACTGGCTGAGATCACCCGCATTCTGGCCGACCGCAACATCTCTATCGATGCGCTGCTGCAACGTGAGCCGGAAGAGGGCGAAGAGCAAACCGACCTCATCATCCTCACCCACGTTTGCCGCGAGCAGGATGTGTTGAATGCCATGGACGTGATCGGCAAGCTGCCGGTGGTTAAGGGTGCCGTGACGCGTCTGCGTCTGGAAAACCTGCAGTAATTTAGCTGTTGAAATTGAAAAGGGTAGGCTCATC
>ERZ1034361.262-NODE-262-length-37752-cov-3.668109_pt1 | contig 37752 bp, 21 predicted proteins | sample MGYA00520617_ERZ1034361 | MGnify/ENA primary metagenome ERZ1034361 (study PRJEB33736, sample SAMEA104284507) | Azolla filiculoides | biome: Urban; feature: Water surface; material: Ditch water | place: Netherlands | collected 2015-10-28 | depth 0-0.1 m ...
ACCGGAGTAGAATACAGTTTGAATGGTATTACTTACCAAGATTCTAATGTTTTCGGTTCATTGGCACCCAACAGCTATACTTTATATGTAAGAAACAGTGCAGATGCAACTTGTGTTACCACTTCGCCCACTCAGGTTACTATCAATGCTGTTCCATTACCACCTGTAGCTACAACTACCAGTATAGTGCAACCAACTTGTGCTGTGCAATCAGGTACTATTGTGATTACACAACAAACGGGAATGGAATACAGTTTAGATGGTACTACTTATCAAGGGTCAAATACTTTTACCGGATTAATACCAAATAGTTATACTTTATATGTTAGGAACAGTGGAGATCATACTTGTGCAATAGTTTCTTCTTCTGTTGTAACTATTAATGCTATTCCTACTCCGCTAATTGCTCCAACTTTGTTTAGTGTGGTACAACCAACTTGCGCTATACCATCCGGTACAATTACTATAGTGACTCAAATCGGAGTAGAATATAGTTTAAACGGGACGACTTATCAAACGAGTGAAATGTTTTCAGGATTAGTTCCTAATACCTATACATTATATGTTAGAAACATTGCAGATCATACTTGTTCTGTTCAAAGTGTATCTAGTGTATTAGTTGATGCGCTTCCACCATTGCCTGCAGTGCCAACTTTGGTACAGATAATTCAACCAACCTGCTTAGAGCCTACAGGAAGTATTGAAATTACTCCTCAATCAGATGTTCAGTATAGTATTGGAAATGGTTATCAAGACAGTAATGTTTTTGAAAACGTAGCGCCAGGAAATTATATATTAAGTGTTCGATTTACAAATAGTATAGCTTGCATTTCTTCGGGGACTTCACAAACAATAAATCCAGTTCCTCCACAAATTCAATTTGAAACAATTGGGGATTGTGATAATAAACAATTCACTTTAATGGCAAGTCCATTAGGGAATTCATATGATCCTAATGCTGTTTCTTATCTATGGACAGATAAAAATAATGTTTCAGTAGGAACGAATTCAAATGTTTTGAATGTGTCTGAAGTAATTGAGTCTTCTTTAGAAACGGAAACTTTTCCATTAGAATATACCTTGACAATTACATCTGCAAGTACAGGTTGTGAAACATCAGAGAAAGTAACTGTTGAGTCTATTTATTGTAATTTACAAAAAGGTATTTCGCCTGACGGTAACGGATCAAATGACTATTTTGATTTAAGATTATTGGATGTCAAAAAACTAGAAGTATTCAATAGATATGGTATTAAAGTGTACAGCCAATCTAATTATACAGATCAATGGAAAGGTCAGTCGGATAAAGGAAATGAGCTTCCAAGTGCTACTTATTATTATGTGATAGAAATGAATAACGGACAATCAAAAACAGGTTGGATTTATCTAATCAGAGAAAAATAATAGCTTAATATATTTATGGAGATCTTTATATAGCTCTTCAAAAAAACAAAAAAATAGATATGAATAAAATATTTTTAACTTCTCTGGTAGTTGTCTTTATGACTTTCATGGATGTGCAAGCGCAACAAAATCCTCATTACACACAGTATATGTATAATATGAATGTCATAAATCCAGCGTATGCAGGATCTAAAGAAAGTATTTCTTTTGGACTTTTATACAGAAAACAATGGGTAAATATAGAGGATTCACCTACAACATTTAGTTTTTCCGGACATACGCCGGTAGGAGATAATGTGGGTGTTGGTTTGTCATTAATTTCAGATAAAATCGGGCCAGTAACAGAGCAAAATGTTTTTGGAGATTTCTCTTATACCTTAAAATTAGGGGATACTCAGCGATTAGCATTTGGTTTAAAAGCAGGATTTTCATTTCATAAAGTAGGATTAAGGGATATTCAGTCGAGTTTGCCAGATCCTTCAGAAGGTATTTTTGGAGAAGATATTAGCGATACTTCTTTAAATTTAGGAACAGGTGTTTTTTATTATACCGATAAATATTATGTTTCCTTTTCGGTTCCTAATATGATAAAATCAGCGCATTTAGATTATAACGGAAGAGAATATGGTTCTGATGTGTCACATTATTTTTTAACGGCAGGTTATGTATTTGATGTTAATTATGAATTAAAATTTAAACCTTCTTTCATGTTAAAATCAGCATTTAATGTGTCACCTTCGCTAGATGTTTCGGCTAATTTTTTATACAAAGAAAAATTTGAATTGGGAGCCACTTATCGATTAGAAGACAGTTTTGGAGCTATGGTGAATTTTGCTGTAACACCTGAATTGCGTATTGGTTATGCTTATGATCATATTGTTTCTGATTTGAAAATGACTTCTCCGTCTTCTCATGAATTTATTGTTTTGTATGATTTATTTGTGCCAAAAAAAGTTTCACGTTCACCAAGGTTTTTTTAACATCAAAATTAATAGTTAATGAAAATAAATACGATACTATTGTTTTTTGTGGTTGCTGGATTTTCTCTTAGCGCACAAAATAAAAGTACAAAAGTCGCTGATAAATTAGTTGAAAGATACGAATACGTTCAGGCTGTACAAGAATATTTGCCTTTGGTTGAAACCGGAAAATCAGATGGATATGTTCAAAAGCAGTTGGGAGATTGCTATTACAATATGCATAATACGGTTGCGGCCGAAAAGTGGTATAGTCAAGCTGTTAAAACTAATCAAGCTGCGGAAACATATTATAGATATGCTCAAGTGCTTAAATCAAACGGGAAATATGCAGAAGCTAATGTGCAAATGAAAGCTTTTGCTACTATGATGCCAAACGATCAAAGAACCAAAGAATTCATAGCAAATCCTGATTATCTTACGGAGTTAATCAATAAAGAAAAACTTTTTGAGGTGAACAAAATTTCACTAAATTCAAATCGATCTGATTTTGGTGCAGTGCTTTACGGAGAAGTGCTTTATTTTGCAAGCGCCAGAAATGAAAGTAATAAAACTTATGGCTGGAATGACGAGCCTTTTTTAGATATTTATCAATCTACTTATAACGAAAATAAAAAGTATTCAGAGCCAATTCCTGTAACAGAATTAAATTCTACATTCCATGAAGGTCCTTTGACAATGACTAAAGATGGGAATACCATTTATTTTTCGAGTGAAAGTCTAAAAGATAAATTATTTGAGAAAGACAGTGCCAAAAAATTAAAATTTGGTCAAGTAAATCTTTATAAAGCAAACAAAGAAAATGGAAAATGGGGAGTAATTACTCCGTTACCTTTCAACAGTAAAAGCTTTTCAACAGGTAATCCGTCAATAGATAAGGAAAGTAAAACCCTTTATTTTGCCTCTAATATGCCAGGTTCTAAAGGAGGAACAGATATTTGGAAAGTGGCTGTAAATGCCGATGGAACTTTTGGAACTCCAGAGAATATGGGAGACACAATAAATACTTTTGGAGACGAAAATTTTCCATACATCACAGAAGATAATATTTTATATTTTTCGTCTAATGGGTTAGCCGGTTTCGGAGGATTAGATGTGTTTTCTGTAGATTTAAATCAAAATGGAGCGCCTAATAACATTGGAAAACCTGTAAATACTGAAAAAGACGATTTTGCATTTACGTTCAATAAAGAAAAAAATATTGGTTATTTATCCAGTAATAGAGCAGGAGGTGATGATATTTACAGTATAGCTCCAGTATGTAAAGGACAGGTGCTAACAGTTGTACAAAATGCAAAAACGGAAGCACTGATTCCGAATTCTAAAGTAGTTATCCTAGACGAAAACGGAGCTATTTTAGATACTCAATATTCTAATGAAAAAGGAGAAGTTCTTTATGATTTAGAGTGCCAAAAAGCGTATGCAATAGAAGTTTATAAAGATGGTTTTGTAACTGGAAAATTTCCAATAGCAAAATTAACAGGAGGTAAAGTTTTAATTAATGCTGTTGTGACTCCAATCGAAGTGATTGTAACGGAGACTGAAATTGTTTTGAAACCTATTTATTTTGAAAATGATAAAAGCACCATTACAAAATGGGGTGCGGCTGAGCTGGATAAGTTAGTTTATATAATGTCTCAAAATAAAAATCTGATTATTTATGCTAAATCACATACAGATTTCAGAGGAACGAATCAATATAATTTGAAGCTTTCAGATCGAAGAGCAAAATCGACAGTTCAATATATAATCTCAAAAGGAATTGATGCCAGCAGAATATCAGGAAAAGGTTTTGGAGAATCAGATCCAAAGGTAAACTGCAAGAAATGTTCTGAAGAAGAACATACTTTAAACCGACGTTCAGAGTTTATGATAGTTAAATAGTAAATAAATATAAGTTAAAAGAGGATGTTCGTTAGAACATCCTCTTTTGTTTTTAATAGGTATGATATCAGTATTTATTTATCCATGTACGGTTTCATTTTTTCCGTAATTTACAATGATAGAAGTTTCAAAATCAATCCATGCGGCCCAACGTTTATCAACATCAATATTATCGGCATATTTCCTGGCAAAGCCCAAAAAAGTAGTGTAATGACCCGCTTCAGAAATCATGAGATCACGATAGAATTTAGCCAATTCCGGATCTTTAATATTTTCAGATAATACTTTAAATCGTTCGCAACTTCGTGCTTCGATCATGGCCGAAAACAATAATCTGTCACATAGCGCATCTTTGCGGCTGCCGTCTTTTTTCATGAATTTAAAAAGTTCATTTACATAATGATCTTTTCGTTCACGGCCTAAAGTCAATCCTTTTTTCTTGATTAATTCATGAACTAATTGCAAATGGTCTAATTCTTCTTTGGCGATGATTAACATTTCGGTTACTAATTCTTCCAGTTCAGAGTTATACGTGACGATACTAATCGCGTTTGAAGCAGCTTTCTGTTCGCACCAAGCGTGATCGGTAAGTATTTCTTCGATATTCGATTCAACGATGTTTACCCAGCGTGGGTCTGTAGCTAATTTTAATCCTAACATGATATTGGAATTTGTTGTGTGACAAAATTAGTGTTTTCTACTCTATTTTCTCTTCAAATGATACGATTGCCATCAAAATAGTATTATTTTGCAAATAGAAATTTTATACAATTATGAATCCAGTTCAAAAGCTTTTAATTATTGGTTTTGTTTGGCCAGAGCCCAATTCATCTGCAGCAGGAGGAAGAATGTTGCAATTGATCTCGCTTTTTAAAGCAAAAGGATTTCATATTACGTTTGCGAGTCCTGCTCAAGACAGCGATTTCATGGTTGATTTGGTTCAATTTGGAGTCGAAAAAAAGGCTATTGAATTAAATAATTCGAGTTTTGATTTTTTTATAAAAGAGCTGAATCCTACAGTAGTTTTGTTTGATCGTTTTATGATGGAAGAACAATTTGGTTGGCGCGTTGCCGAAAATTGTCCGGATGCTTTACGATTATTAGATACCGAAGATTTACATTGTTTACGATTGGCAAGACAAAAAGCATTTAAGGAAAATCGACACTTTTTAACTTCCGATTTGTTGTCAGAAGAAGTGGCTAAACGAGAAATAGCTAGTATTTTGCGTTGTGATTTGTCTTTTATGATTGCTGAATTTGAGATGGAATTACTAGAGTCCGTTTTTAAAATTGAAAAATCCATTCTGTATTACTTACCTTTTTTAGTTGAGCCGATGACAATTGAATCTCTTCAAGAATTACCGGCTTTTGAAGAACGAAGTAATTTTATTTTTATCGGAAATTTTCTTCACGAACCCAATTGGAATGCGGTTCAGTATTTGAAAGAAATAATTTGGCCATTAATTAAAAAACAAGTTCCGGAAGCTGTTTTACATGTTTATGGCGCTTATCCTTCACAAAAAGTTTTGCAATTGCATAACGACAAAGAGGGTTTTTTAATAATGGGTCGTGCGCAAAATGCTCAAGATGTAGTCAAAAAAGCCCGTGTTGTTTTGGCGCCTTTGCGTTTTGGCGCAGGTATTAAAGGAAAATTATTGGAAGCCATGCAATGTGGAACGCCAAGTATAACGACAAATATCGGTTCCGAATCTATGCATGGTAATTTGCCTTGGAATGGTTTTGTTACAGATGATTCTCTGGCTTTTGCATCGGAAGCTGCGCAGTTTTATTTGAACAAAACACTTTGGGATAGAGCCCAACAAAACGGAATTATAATTATTAATCAGCGGTATTCTAAAGAGCTATTTGAAGCGGATTTTGTAAATCAAATGGAATATATAATGTCCAATTTAAATCAACATCGGTTAAATAATTTTATGGGTGCTTTATTACAACATCATACTTTAAAAAGCACAAAATATATGTCTCGCTGGATTGAGGAGAAGAATAAAAAATAAAAAAAATCCCGTCAAGTATAAAACAAGACGGGATTTATAGGTAAATACCAAGTCGTTATGCAAGCATTGTAACTGGGTTTTCAATATATTGTTTCAATGTTTGTAAAAATTGTGCTCCGGTTGCTCCGTCAATTGTTCTGTGGTCGCAAGCTAAAGATAACATCATAGTATTTCCTACTACAATTTGCCCATTTTTTACTACTGGTTTTTCTACAATAGCTCCTACAGAAAGGATGGCAGAATTAGGTTGGTTTATGATAGAATTGAATTCTGTAATACCAAACATTCCAAGATTAGAAACCGTAAAAGTACTTCCTTCCATTTCAGTTGGCAGTAATTTTTTGTTTTTAGCTCTTCCTGCAAGATCTCTTACGTTTCCTCCAATTTGTGAAAGACTCATAGCATCTGTAAAACGCAATACAGGAACTACTAATCCGTCTTCAACAGCTACAGCAACACCAATATTTACATGATGGTTTATGATTATAGCATCTTCTCTCCATTGAGAATTTATTTTTGGATGTTTTTTCAACGCTAATGCGCAAGCTTTTATCACCATATCGTTGAATGATACTTTTGTATCAGGAACGCTGTTAATGATAGTTCTAGATTTCATTGCTTCATCCATAGTTACCTCAATTACTAAGTTGTAATGTGGTGCTGTAAATAAAGATTCTGCTAAACGTTTCGCAATGATTTTACGCATTTGCGAATTCTTGATTTCTTCAGTGAAAACTTCACCTGCAGGAACAAATACTTTTGGCGCAGCCGCAGTTTCTGTTTTTGCTGGAGCTACAGTTGTCGTTGCTGGAGCAGTAGCAGTTTGTGGTGTAAAGTTTTCAATATCGCTTTTTACGATACGTCCGTTTTCTCCAGAACCTTTTACTTGAGTTAATTGAATTCCTTTGTCACTTGCAATTTTCTTTGCTAATGGTGATGCTAGAATTCGTTGTCCGTCAGTTGGTGCTTCTTGAACAATTGGAGCTGATTTTTCAGATGGTGCTGCTTTAGCTTCTTCAGTTGCAACAGCAGCTTGAGGTGCTCCTCCGTTTGTATAATTTTCGGCAATACCGGTGATGTCAGTTCCTGCAGGTCCTATGATAGCCAAAAGACTGTCAACAGGAGCAGTATTTCCTTCCTGGATTCCTATGTATAATAACGTTCCTTCATTGAAAGATTCGAATTCCATTGTTGCTTTATCGGTTTCAATTTCAGCAAGAATGTCTCCTTCGGCAACAGTGTCGCCTACTTTTTTTAACCAAGTGGCTACAGTTCCTTCAGTCATTGTATCGCTTAAGCGAGGCATAGTGACAACAACAACTCCTTTTGGTAATGCAGAAGCTGCTGGTGCAGTAGTTGCTTCTTCTTTTTTAACTTCGGTTGCAGGTGTTGCTTCAGCTGAGGCAGCTGCTTCTGGTTTTCCGGCTATTAATGCTGAAACATCTTCGCCTTCATTTCCTATAATTGCCAATAAAGAGTCTACTGGTGCAGTTTCTCCTTCTGGGATGCCTATGTATAAAAGTGTTCCTTCATTAAAGGATTCGAATTCCATGGTTGCTTTGTCAGTTTCAATTTCTGCAAGGATATCTCCTTCGCTGATTTTGTCTCCTACTTTTTTTAGCCAACTCGCTACCGTTCCTTCTGTCATTGTATCGCTCAAACGAGGCATTGTAATAATTGTTGCCATAATAGATTTTATAATTTATGAGGTAAAAATGGGTAGTCTTCTTGTGCGTACACTACATCGTATAATTGTTGAATTTCAGGATAAGGTGATTCTTCTGCGAATTTCACACATTCTTCCACTAAATCTTTTACCCTTTGGTCAATTACTTCAATTTCTGCTTCGGTTGCATATTTTTGATCTATAATTACATCTAAAACTTGTGTAATTGGATCTATTTTTTTGTATTCTTCCACTTCATCTTTCGAACGGTATAATTGTGCGTCAGACATAGAGTGACCTCTATAACGATAGGTTTTCATTTCAAGGAAAGTTGGTCCGTCACCGCGACGTGCTCTTTCGATAGCTTCTGTCATTGCTTCAGCCACTTTTACAGGATTCATTCCGTCTACTGGTCCGCAAGGCATTTCGTATCCTAAACCTAATTTCCAAATATCAGTATGGTTTGCTGTTCTTTCTACTGATGTTCCCATTGCATAACCGTTGTTTTCAACGATAAAAACCACAGGAAGTTTCCATAACATAGCCATGTTAAAAGCTTCATGCAAAGAACCTTGTCGTGCAGCACCGTCACCAAAATAGGTCATGGTAACACCGCCTGTTTCAAAATATTTATCTGCAAAAGCTAATCCAGCTCCTACAGGAATTTGTGCACCTACAATTCCGTGACCACCATAAAAACGGTGTTCTTTTGAGAAAATGTGCATAGAACCGCCCATTCCTTTTGAAGTACCGGTTACTTTTCCTAAAAGTTCGGCCATTACGCGTCTTGGATCTACGCCCATCCCAATTGGTTGTACGTGGTTTCTGTAAGCCGTAATCATTTTGTCTTTAGTCAAGTCCATAGCATGCAATGCTCCAGCTAATACAGCTTCTTGACCGTTGTATAAGTGTAGAAATCCTCTAACCTTTTGTTGTATGTATAATGCTGCAAGTTTGTCTTCAAACTTTCTCCAAAGGAGCATGTCCTCATACCATTTTAAGTAAACTTCTTTTGTAACTTCTTTCATCTGAATAGTTTTCTTTTGCTAAAGTGTTATTGTGTTATCAATTGTGACCTATAACGCAAAATAGTTTCCTCCCACAAATTTGCGAAAGGCAAAAATAAGACATTCCAACTAAGAAGTAAAATTTATAAGCTAGTTTTTGGGTTTTTTTACAAGAAGTTTTTGTCAAACATAAAAGGAAGTAAGTTTTTTAGGGATGCTGATTTATAAATAGCACCGATTTCTCCCATGAAATATATTTCAATAGGGGTGTTTTGTTTTATTTCGTATTCGGCAATAGATTGCCTGCAGGAACCGCATGGCGGAATTGGAGTAGTAGTTTTATTATTATCTGAAGCAGCTGTGATTGCCATTTTTAAAATTTTGGCTTCAGGATAGATTGCTCCTGCTTGAAAAATAGCAACCCGTTCCGCACAAAGTCCCGAAGGATAGGCTGCATTTTCTTGATTGGAACCCAATACTATTTTTCCGTTGTCTAAAACTAATGCTACACCAACTCTAAATAAGGAATAAGGAGCATAAGCATTTTTTCGTATAGCAACGGCTTGTTGCATTAAATCTTGAATGTCAGTTGGTAATTCCTGAACGGAATCGAAAACGGAGAATTGTGTGGTTATTGTTATTTCTTTCATTATTGTTTAAGGAAAAAAAATCCAAATTTTGGTTTAACAAAATTTGGATTTTCATACTATAAATTAGTGTTTATTAATATTCGTCATATTTATCTCCAAAATTGAAGGTCAATGAAAATCGAAGTGTGTTTTCTAAAGGGTTTTTTACTTTAGAAGCTGAAAACAAATAAGAAACATCTACTTTGATGGTAGTGTATTTAAAGCCTGCCCCAAGGGAGAAAAATTGTCTGGCTCCTTTTTCCGGACTTTCATGAAAATAACCCATACGCATGGCAAATGAATCTTGGTATAAATATTCAGCACCCAAGGCGTATGTGAATTCTTTTAATTCTTCGCTCATGCCATCTGGCGCATCACCAAAAGATTTTAGTACTCCTGAAGTCCAGCCGATAGATTCATAATCAGATTTTGCTATTGTAGAATCTTCGTTATTAACAATTCCATCTCCATTTAAATCAATTCCTCTTTGTGGCGTTGGAACTAATAATTTATTGAATTCAACATTTACGGCTATTTTATTGAAATCATCAAAAATGAAATCGAATCCGGTTCCTATTTTTAAATTCGCCGGTAAAAAATTGCTGTTAAATTCTGAATTGTCATAACTGATTTTTGGGCCTAAATTCTGAATGTTAAAACCCGCTCTCCATCTTCCGTTAAAGTCAGAATAAGCAATTTCTTCCGATTGAAAGAATCCAGCAACATCTACCGCAAATGAATTTGCAGCCGAAGCATCATTATTGTCAGCAGCGACTTTTAAGTTTGAACGAATATATCTTCCTGCTACAGCCATCGAAAATTTTTCGCTTAATTTTAAGGAATAAGATCCGTCAAGTGAGAACTCATTTGGAGAAACAATTCTGGGGTCATCAAATGCATTTTCGCGTAATTCAATTTCACCTAATCCAAAATAACGAAGGCTTCCTGCAAAGGCACTTTTTTCATTAATTCGATTATAATAGGTTAATTGCCCTAATGAAATATCGTTTACTAAGTCTGTTAAATAAGGAGTGTAGCTTATAGAAAATCCTTGTTTGTCTATAGCAAATGCATATTTTGCAGGATTCCATTGTTGCGAAAAAGCATCAGCAGAGGTTGCAACACCCATATCAGCCATACCTGCAGCTCTTGCATCGGCAGCAACTAATAAGAAAGGAACTCCGGTTGTGATAACTCTGTCTTGTGCTTTTGTCAAAGAAATAATAAATAAAAAGACAAATAGTAATTGGATTTTCTTCATTCTAAAAAAGAGATTTATTAAACAAATATAGTATAATATTAAAGTATTACAAGTTTTTCAAATTTTTCACTTTTCGTGTTGGTCAGGCTCGATTTAACGGTTAGTTTGTATACGTAAACGCCTTTTCCTAATCGGTCTCCAAAATCATCTTTACCGTCCCAGGTAATTTCTTTTGATAAAAAACCTTCGGTTGTAATGATTTGATTTTTAGTCCAAACCACTTTTCCGGTTATTGTCATTACTTGAACCTGAACATCCAAAGGCTCGAAAGGCCTGTTGTGTGTAAACCAAAATTCAGTGTAACTAACAAATGGATTGGGATAATTTAAGACATGTGTCAAAGTTATTCCGTCGTCTCCAACCACTATAAATTGTATCTCGGCAGTTATCGGATTATTGTACACATCCCAAGCTTTGAAGGTGATTGTGTGTAATCCTACTGTTAAATTTCGCAAAGGAAACCGAAGTGTTCCATTTGTATAATCATCTAAATCGGTTTGGTAATAATCATTTAATATAAAAGGATTACTCACATCACCGTCTAAAACAGCAACTATGTCATGACCTATTCCGCTGGCTGTATTTATGCCGCTTTCATCTTCAAGAAATGCTACCAGAAAAGGAGATTCATTAGTTGTTCCGCCGGAAACAAAATTTTCATCGTTCATATATAACTTCACTCTTGGATTTATATTGTCTGCGATGGCATTTTCGTTTATTCCTCCTACTTTTATAGTTATATCATGTCCCGTTTGATTGTCTAATTGCTGATTGTTTTTAGCATAAAAGCTTATTTTTCCGTTTGCTACCGGAACTCTAATATCTCTGGGAACTACAAAACTGAATTCAAATTGACCATTGGTAACCGATGCGTTTCCTCTGAAAATAGTTTCGCCAAGCGTTGTAAACGGTATTGCAGGACTGTTTCCGTCATTGTTTAAAGTTGTTCTTGAAATTGTTTTGTCAAAAACAGCAGTGGCAATTTCGCCATTATAATTAGGTAATGAATTGTTATTTTCATCTGTTATTTCACCCGTTAATTTCATTTTTGCCAATGATTTGAAATCATCAATAGGTTGCGAAACCGGAATGTCATTTACTTTTGTAAGTCTTATTTTTGGTTTGGCTATGGCTAACATTAAAGCAGGATCGCCAATATAAAAAACGACGTTGGTAGACGAATTTGGATTGCTGTTTTTTGAAATTCGTAAAGCTTCCGCAATAGATGTGTATTGATTGGATTCGTAGGACAATAAATTTTTTGAAAGTAAATCATTAAAATTTTCGGCGCTATATTGTCCAATGGCACGAATGGTTGTAATCATTGCAATTGCACCTCCCTTTGGGTTCCAATACGTATATTCTCCGGCGGTTGGCCGAGATGGATTGTCAAAACGGGAGAATTCACAGGTGATTGTTATAAATAAAGGATATTTATATTGATTGCTTAGATTTTGTCCGTCTGATTTTTCCCAAATTCGTTCTGCTGATAAGCCATCTTCCCCGCCATGACCTAAATAATTGAAGATTAAAGCTCCTTTTTCGAAAGCATTGAAGAAATCTGTTCGCGCTTTCGGATATCTGGAACCTCCGGCAGAAGCTTCCTGAACATAAGAATCTAATATGATTTTATTGACGTTCAAAAATGGTTTTTTGACAGTAATAAGGTCGGCTAAACTATTTTGTCGGTCTTGCAAAGATGCATCTGAGGCAATATCAGAATCGTCACAAACTATTGCGAGATTATTTCTCCAGCTTCCATAGGATTTTGCATCATGATATTCGATGACTTTATTGACCATTTCATCGGCTTGTTTGCTGTCATTTACCAGCATTCGGCCTACTGCAATATCAATTCCTCCAAAATAAGAAATGATATTTCCTTCATTACCATCCATTAATCCAAAGAAATCATCAGACGCAAAAGAAGCTTCTCCTGATGTATTACTGTTTAAAGAATGATAAACAGGAACAATATTGCTGTTGTTTTGTATTCTGTTTTTAAAATCATAGGAAGCGTCACCAAATAAATTCACATATTTCAGTTTTTTTTCAGATGAAGATCCGTTTTCGTAAATGTATTTGACGCAATTTCTTATAGCCGAAACATCTTGTTTTCCAGACGAAAACTCTTGGTAAATCGATTCGAGCGTGATTACTTTGACGTTCAGATTGGAGTTAGTTCGATGAAAATTAGCCAGTTTTTCGGCTTGTGTTGTCAAAAAAGCGGGAGAAATAATTACATAATCAATGTCTTGAAACTGACCTGCTGCGTTTTTAAAAAGTGTTCCTTTTAGGTTTTGATTGGTAATTTTAGATTTATTTTCTTTTAAAGGAATGTAATAATCGGAGGCGTCAAGAGCAATGTATTTTCGAAGTTCACCCAGATTTGCTTTGAATGAAAAAGAACTCTGATTTTGATTTTCTACTTTGGTAACGTTTTGTATATCAGTAACATCCCAGATTTGGTTGATTCCTGCAGCATTAGAAATAGTATAATTGGCTATTTCCAAACTTGAATTTGATAAGTCGTATTGAAAATGAAATTGTTTTCCGTAGCCTTGCAATTTTCTTTTGGCGATAAGCCTGATGTTATCTAAATATCCTTTAGAACCCGGAACTCCGTTGTTGTTGTAGGTTATTTTTATTTTAATGTTCTCAGCTCCATTAAACGAGGTGTTGTTGGGTAATGAGCTTAAATTGAATTCTACATCAGAATTCGGATTTAGTGCTGAAAAGGATAAAGTTCCCACTTCTTGTCCATTTGCGGAAGCTACGAAAGATGTTGGGGTAAAAGCTGCCGAAGCTCCCGTAATCATTAATTTAACCGGCGTTGAAGTATCGAAATTCGGGAAGTTAAATTCAAAATCTTGTTCTTGGTTAATGTCAAATGATTCGCCAAACCAACGGCGTCCTAAATGAGCAATATTTACAAGGTCTAATTCATGGTATTGATGATCGTCAAAAGTAGATAAAGTTACAGTACTGCTTCCTGAAGGTTGCGTCATCTCTGCGATTCTTTTTCCATCACCGCCTTGTGCCGTTACATAATAATAGGATTTTGTGTCATACAAGTTGGTGTTCGTTTGGCTTTCTTCGTTCCAAGTGTCGATTCCTTCTGCGTAAAAAAGGATGTAATCCTCATTATTAAAAACTCCGTCTTCTTCTCCTATTATAGTAATGGCATTTTCGGTCAGATCAGATGGGTAATAGGTACTGTTCAATAAAGGAAGCATTCTTCCTCCGTTACCGTAAATTTTTATTTTTTGTGGATTAATTCCGTTGATGTCAAGGCCTAATTGTTGTAAAAAGCTTCTGGAGATTTTATAAACGCCTGATTTTTCGATGTAAAAACGATACCAATCGCCCGATGCTAAAATAGAATTTGACAAGGCTGCGGTACTCTTAAATGATTCAGAAGTTCTCGAGGCGTTAGGAATTGTTGTATAAGAGAAGGATTTTATTCGTTTGTATCCAAAATCATTTTTTAGTATTGGCGAAAGCGTAAGAAAAAGTTGTTTTACATCTCTGGATAAGTATGTTTTTAAAGATTCATTGGGTTTTTTAGGAATATTTTCTAAAGCTAAATCACCAAGTTGATCGATAGTAATAGTTTCATAAACAATGTTGGTAACTTGTATGCTGTTTTCATTGAAAGCATTCGATTCAGAAAGTTTCAAGGTATAAAACAACATTTTTTTATTAGGGTCGTAATCGTAAGCATTCCCGTAAAACTGAGGGATGTTCACCTTAAAATCGCCAAAAGACATTTCTTTTTTTTCAAGCCATTCAATACTAATATCTCCTTTAATTTGAGCAAAAGAAACAAAAGGAATCAGGCTTAAATAAACCAAAAGTAGTTTTTTCATTGTTTTTTTAACGGGATTAAGCGCGAATTATTACTGCGAGTAAAAATAAATTATTTAGTATAATAGTAAATAATAAATAGTATAAATTTGCGTTCGTGTAATGTGATTGATTTTCTATAATCAGATTATGCAAATTTATTCAAAAAATGTTGTTGCAGTTAATCGTTAATTATTATATTGCGGCACCAAAAATTATTACCTACCAAAGAGTATGAAAGTAAACAAAATTATGGCCTTTCGATTGATGTTGTCAGTGATGTTGATTGTAGGTTTTGCAAGTTGTAGCAAAAAATCCAATTCAAAAGGCTCTTCCAGAGCAACAGGATGGAATGTAGACAGTAAAAAAGCAGGTGCAAATAAAAAGCAAGAAGCAGGACCGGGTTTGGTTTTTGTTGAAGGTGGGACTTTTACTATGGGTAAAGTTCAGGATGATGTAATGCATGATTGGAATAATACGCCAACTCAACAACACGTTCAGTCTTTTTATATGGACGAAACTGAAGTTACGAACTTTATGTACTTAGAGTATTTAGATTGGTTGAAAAAAGTATATCCTCCAACAGAAGAAAATTACAAAGACATATATGAAGGTGCTTCTCCTGATACTTTGGTTTGGAGAAACAGATTGGGGTATAATGAAACAATGACAAACAATTATTTGAGACATCCGTCATATGCGGATTATCCTGTAGTTGGGGTAAACTGGATTCAGGCAGTTGAGTTTAGTGATTGGAGAACCCAACGTGTAAATGAAGCACTTTTGGAAAAAAATGGATATCTTAAAAAGAATGCAAAAACATTAGACGTAACTGCAGAAAGTAATTTTGATACTGAAACTTATTTGAATTCACCAACATTAGCTTATGGTGGGAATGAAGAGATTGTTTTGAAAGGTAAAAAAGGAGCTAGAAAAACTCCGAGAGCTGGAAAAGATGGTAAAGTAGTTGAAGCAAAAAATATATATGCACAACGTTCTTCAGGAATTATTCTTCCTGAATACAGACTTCCAACAGAAGCAGAATGGGAATATGCAGCTGCCGCTGATGTAGGTCAAAGAGAATATAACATCTATAAAGGGCAGAAAAAATATCCTTGGTCTGGTGATTACACTCGTTCCGGTAAAAGACAAAGCAAAGGAGATCAATTGGCCAATTTCAAACAAGGAAATGGTGATTACGGTGGAATTGCAGGTTGGTCTGACGATGGAGCTGATATCACAGATGCTGTTAAAAAACACCCAGCAAATGATTTTGGTTTATATGATATGGCAGGTAACGTAGCAGAATGGGTTCAAGATGTTTACAGACCGATTATCGATAATGAAGCGAACGATTTTAACTATTTTAGAGGGAATCAGTACACCAAAAATAAAATTGGAGCTGATGGTAAAGTAGAAATAGTTACTAAAGAAACTATGGATTATAAAACTTTAAGTAATGGTAAAAAAGTTGCAACTAGTTTTCCAGGTCAAATTGCACAAGTTCCAGTTGATGAAAATGAAACTTATTTAAGAACAAATTTTGATAAAAGTAACAACATCAACTATAGAGATGGTGACAAACAATCATCTAGATATTATGATTTTGGAGCTTCAGAATCTGCTACTGAAAAAGAAAAACAAGATAAGATTATGTACAATTCTCCTAAACACAACGTCACTACAGACAGTTTAGGTAAAATGGTAAGAAAATACGACAAGTCAAGTAAAAGAACTACTTTAATCAATGATGAGGTTCGTGTTTATAAAGGTGGATCTTGGAGAGACAGAGCGTATTGGTTAGATCCAGCTCAAAGAAGATACTTCCCACAAGATATGGCTACAGATTATATCGGATTTAGATGTGCAATGTCTAGAGTAGGGCCAAAAGCCGATAAAAGAAGATCAGCAAGAAATTAATATTTTTATATAATTATAATAAAAGCCCTTTCATTAGGTCTTTTATTTTTTAAATCACTTTTCGTATGGATATTGCTTACATTCATAGTTTGTTTTTGAAGTGTCAATCCGTTTCGATTGATACTCGTAAAATAGAAGCAGACTCTTTATTTGTCGCTATCAAAGGAGAACATTTTGATGCGAATACTTTTGCCAAAGAAGCTTTAGAAAAAGGAGCGGCATATGTTATCATTGACAATAATGATTATTATATTGACCAAAGAACGATTCTGGTAGATGACAGTTTAATTGCATTACAACAGTTAGCAAAATTTCATCGGGAATACTTGAAATTACCCATAATTGCATTAACTGGAAGTAACGGAAAAACCACGACTAAAGAATTGATTCATGTAGTACTTTCAAAAAAGTATAAAACAAAAGCAACTATAGGGAACTTGAATAATCATATTGGAGTTCCTCTCACTTTATTGTCTTTTAATTCCGAAACAGAAATTGGGATTGTAGAAATGGGTGCTAATCACAAAAAAGAAATTGAATTTTTATGCGAATTAGCAAAACCGGATTATGGCTATATAACTAATTTTGGGAAAGCGCATTTAGAAGGTTTTGGAGGTGTGGAAGGTGTTATTGAAGGGAAAAGTGAAATGTATCTTTACCTTTCGCAAAACAATAAACAGGCATTTATAAACTTAGAAGATCCAATTCAAGTTGAGAAATCTAAAACATTGCAATCCTACTCTTTTGGAGTTAATAAAGCAGAAGCCAATGTGAATATTTCTGCTGTAAGTGCCAATCCTTTTGTAGTAATTACATATTCTGACATAACGATTTCAACCCATTTAATTGGACTGTATAACGCTAATAATATCAATGCCGCACTTACAATAGGTAAGTATTTTGATGTTGCTGATACGGCTATTAAACAAGCTCTGGAAAGTTATATTCCGGAAAATAACCGTTCACAACTTTTGACAAAAGGAACAAACCAAATTATTTTGGACGCCTATAATGCGAATCCAAGTAGTATGGCGGTTGCAATTGAGAATTTTGTTCAGCTAGAAAACCCTAATAAAATTATGATATTAGGGGATATGTTCGAATTAGGACAAGAAAGTGCTGTTGAGCATAAATCTATAGTAACTTCACTTTTAAATCAGGAAAAGGTTGTGTGTCACTTTGTGGGAGCTGCTTTTTTTGCGAACAAAATCAGTAAAGATAATTTTAGCTTTTACGAGAATTTTGAGTCTTTTTCGGCGTATTTAAAAGAAACAAAAATTGACAATAGCACTATTTTAATAAAAGGTTCCAGAGGAATGGCTTTAGAACGAACATTAGATTTCTTGTCATAAAAATAAAATAAGCGCAATATAAAAACGCCATCTTATCTAAGATGGCGTTTTTGTATTGTATTAAATACTCATTAAAAAACCAATAAGGTTCTCTTTTTTGTTCAGATTTAATTTTTTTCGTAATCGATAACGCGCTAATTCCACACCGCCATTCGAAATATTCATGATTTCTGCAATTTCTTTCGTAGACATATTCATTAATAAATAAGTCGATAAATCCAGTTCCCGAGGAGAAATTGTCGGATATTTTTCTTTCAGTCTTTTCAGGAAATCAAAGTGTACGTTCTTGATGTGTTTTTCTAAATCTTTCCAGCTTTTATCGGTATTTACTTCTTTTACAATGCTTTTGTTGAGTTTGTTAAATTGAAATTTAGTCGATTCATCAAAAGAGTCTACATTAATGTCTTTGAGTTTATGAATAATTCCATTTAGGATTTTATTCTTTTTTACTACTTGTAGCGTGTTGTTAACTAGTTCTTTATCTTTTGATAGGATTTTAATTTGGAGTTTGTCACTTTTTAACCGTTCAATTTCTTTTTCTAAATCATATTGTTCTTGCCTAATTTTTGACTCTCTTTCTAAATAAAGCCTTCTTTGTTCTATAGTTTCGTAATATTTGTTTTTTCGGATCTTCATTTTTATTCGTCTTCGAATGTAATGCGTAGTTACTATAATAAGTATTAAGTAACATAAATAGGCTATAAAATGTCTGTACCAAGGTGGTGAAATTGTAAAAAGAACCTGAGTTGCATCGGATTGAATTCCGTAGCTGTTTCTTGCTTTTAGACTCATTTTATAATCACCCTCTCTTAAGTTTGTATACTCTTTTATAGCAATAGGGGACCAGTTGCTCCATCTGTCATCAAATCCTTCTAATTGATAAGAAAACTCAATATTGTCTAAGTTTTCATAGCTGGGAGAAGAAAAAGTGAACTTTACTCTATTTGATTTATAAGGGATTTTTTGTGATTCAATTTTGTTTTGGCTATTGCCAAAGATTAAGGTGTCGCCTGGAAATGAAAAACTTCGTATGAATGCAGTTGGTTTTTCAACAGAATTTTTCAACAGTTTAGAATCATAATGAGCTAATCCATCTGTTAATCCAATAAATATATTCTTTGGGTCAATGGTGTTAATAGACATGTAATTGTTGACTAAATTACCAGTTAAGCTTGAAAAAGGGGCTAAAATATTTTTGTATTTTCCATCGGCAGTTTTTGATAAAACTCCTAATGATTCTTTAAAAACATACCAAATATTTCCTGCTGAATCCTGTGATAAAGAATATATTTTTGGGATGTTTTTAAACAATGTTGTTGTTGTTTTGTCTTCAAAAAATAAATCCTGATCTTGAGAGTATTTATAGAAACGATTGTTTGTTTGAAAATAAACAGTATTATTTAGAGTTTGAATGCTGCCAATCCCTTTAACTGTATTAGATAGGTTTGAGTATGTTTTTATGGTGTTGAATTTTTTCAAATCACCTGAAATATCCATTTGGTAAATTAAATCGTCCTTTTTTAACCACAAATAAGAGTTATCCATTTCGAAGGAGCTAGATGGTTTATCAAAACCGGCGATTTGATTTCGGAATTTCAAGCCATTTGCTCCTTTTTCAAAAACAGCAAAACCATTATAATTAGAACCTATAATGAGATTAGGTTGATTTGGGATTTTTTTGAAACCAAAGTAACCTCTGCTATCAAGGGTTTTAACGGAGCGGTTGTTCTCAATTATCAGAGCACCATTGTTATTTCCGCAAATTAATTGCCCGTCAATCACCTGAATATTCCACGCCTGTCCGGTTGTTCCTTCTACTAAAGAAAAATTATCTTCTCTGAAAGGCGTGTTCCATACATGATAAAAAACACCTTGATTGGTGGCGACATACAAATTTCCTTTATGAACCACAGAGGCATATACCGTACTAATGTCGTAGCTGAAACCAAAGTAAGTGAAAGGTGAATTTTCATTTATAAAAGCAATACCATTGTCAAGACCAAGCCAGAGATTGTTTTTGTTATCTAAGAAAGAGGTTAGTACTGTGTTGTTCTGAAGTCCTTTTTTATGGTTAATGTGTTGAATTATTTTTCCATTGGTGTCACAAATAATAATTCCATTCAAAACAGAATTTAATACAATAAATTTGTCTTTGATGGTTACACCCCCCAGTGAGCTGTTTTTCTTGATAAAAGTATTTGCTTCTGTATCCCAAGGAATTGCTTTTTCATGATTATATACAAAAAGCCCTTTGTTTAGAGTAGCAATAAGTAGTTTGTTTTCAGGTAAAGGAAACATACCCCAAATTTCGGTATTATTGAAAGCTGTTGTTCCTTTTAGCGGGTATAATTTACCATTTTTATATTCGACTATTCCTGCAGAAATGTCTTGTAGGTAAAGATGGTTTTTTACCTGAAAGGAGAATTGGAATCGATTGGGTGCTTCAACTATTTTTAGTTTATTGTTTTTATAAATGTAGATTCGTGCAAATGACTGAAAAATAACTTCGTTTTTGAACAGGTGTATTTTCCAAATAAAATCAATTATCTTTTTTTTGTTCACCATTTTTGATAGGGAAACGTATTCTAGTTTTCCTTTTGAATTTGTTTTGAAGTATCCAAATTCGCTGTAACCTCCTATAAAAATTTTTCCGGAAGAGTCAATTTTTACACATCGAGTATCTGGAGAATTGGGCAAAGGATATTTACGCCATGCTGATCCGTCAAATTGGAATAAACCATTGTTATTGGCAAAATATAAATTTCCGTTTTGATCTTGATCAATATTCCAGTTTTGGGTGCCTCCTTTATAGTCCGTTCTTTTATAATTTCTTATTTCAGGAAGTCCAATGTTTTTTACTTGACCTAAAAAAGGTGTTGTAAATAACAATAATAGTAGAATGTTTAATTTTAAATGACGCATAATTAAGTTCAAAATGTAATAGTTTGATTTGTAAGCGAAAACGTTTTTGTTTAAGCAAAGATTACTAGAATTCCCTCTTTTTTATTTAAAAATTAATTTCGAAAGCTAAATTACTCGTTTTTTAGGAATGTAGGGTTTGTTTTTTAAAAAAACGTTTTCGTTTATAACATAAATTTAAAATTAAAATATTGTTAATCAATTTATTAAAATTTATTTGATGTGTTTTTGTAAAGCTTAAAAATAAAGTTTGATGTGTTTTTGTAAGGAATTTTTAATGCTAAAAGTGAAATAATAATTCTATCATTGCATTAAATTACTAATTAATTAACCAAAATTTTAGAAAAATGAAATTATCAAAATTACTTATTTTTTGTTTTTTATCTGTTCTATTCTCAGTATATGGGCACGCACAAGATGTTTCCATAAAAGGGAAAGTAATAGACGAGAGCGGATTACCCATTCCGGGAGTAATCATTCTAATCAAAGGGACTACCAAGGGAGCATCTTCGGACTTTGATGGAAATTTTGAAATAAAGGCTGCTTCAAACGGTACTTTAGTATTTAGTTATTTGGGATATACTTCTATTCAGGAGCCTATTAACGGAAGAACTACTATAAATGTTAGACTTCGTGCAGAGACACAATCCTTACAAGAGGTTATAGTCAATGTAGGTTATGGAACTCAAAAGAAGAAAAATTTAACTAATGCAGTTTCTACAGTCAAGTCGGATGTGTTTGAAAATCGCCCTATTTTGTCTGTTGCTCAAGCTATACAAGGTAATGCTGCAGGTGTAAATGTTGTTCAAACTTCCGGGAAACCTGGAGCAAGTTTTGATGTAAGGATTAGAGGACTTAGTTCTATAAATTCTGAAAACTCCCCATTATATGTTGTTGATGGAATCCAGACTAAAGATATTTCTGGTATAAATACAGAAGATATTGTGGATTTATCTATTCTAAAAGATGCTACTGCAACAGCTATATATGGTGTTAACGGTTCATCAGGTGTGGTAGTTATTACCACTAAAAAAGGAAAATCAAATAAAAATGATTTTCAATTTAGTTCTTATCTAGGTTTATCAAAAGCTGTAAGCAATGTCGATGTTTTAAATTTAACAGATTATAAAACATTAATAAATGAAATTAATCCAAGTTATTTAACAACTGCTAATGATGCAAAATATGCAGGAATAAATACGAATTGGCAAGATGAAATTTTGAGAACTGGTATAGATCAAAATTATAATTTTTCATATGCTGGAGGTACTGATAAAGTAAAATTCTACGGAGCTTTAGGATACCAAGTGGTAGAGGGAATAATAAATCCATCAAAATACAACAGATTTTCTGGGAAAATAAATATGAATGCTACTCTTTCTTCATGGTTGAAAGCAGATGTAAGCATGAATGTTATTCAATCGGATGGTTCTTATATTAGTGATAATAATAGTGTAGGACAAGGTGGTGCGGTTATGAGTGCTTTAGTGACACCTTCATTTTTACCTATTTGGGGTTCTCAATTAAATATTAGAGAAACAAATACAGATGGGTCTTATAAAGATGGATATAAAGACGGTCAATATGCAGAAAATCCATATCAATCAGGATGGGAAAATCCAGTTTCATTATTGTCAAGAAAGAATACAACAGCTGTAAACAGATATTTGAGCAGTGTTAGTTTTGATGTTAATATTTTGAGTAATTTGGTTTGGAAACCAATGGTGTCTTTTGATTTGACAAGATCAAATAACGTTCAGTTTGTAGATCCATATAGTAATGTTTGGGGAAGAAATGGAGATGACAACCCTGATTCTGACAAAGGAAGAGGGAGTAATACGGTAGATAATAATAATAATTGGAATTTTGAAAATACTTTAAACTATTCATTGAAATTTGATGATTCAGAATTAAATGTATTAGGAGGTATGTCAATGCAGAAAAATAATTATACCAAAGAAGCCAATTCTGGAACTGGTTTTTCTGTAGACCAAACTAGTTATGATATTAATGCTGCTGAAAATAAATCTTTCGAAAGTAGAGAAAATGAGGTAAGAAGCCTTTCTTACTTTGGTAGAGCAACTTACAATATTAAAAACAAATACATTTTGAATGGTGTATTTAGAGAAAGTGGTGCATCTCAATTGGCATCTAATCATAAATGGGGATTTTTTCCGGCAGTTTCTGCAGCTTGGATTGTTTCCAATGAAAATTTCTTGAAAGATGTAAGTACTATCAGTGAATTAAAACTTAGAGGTGGTTGGGGAAAAACAGGTAATTTATCAGGATTACCAGCTTATTCAAGCTTTGATTTAAATTATACTAACCCTTTGACAAATACTACAACATTAGATCAAATAGGTAATCCTGATTTGAAATGGGAAACAACGACTGATATTAACTTAGGGGTAGATTTAGGATTATTTGAAAATAGAATAAGATTTGTAGCAGATTTATATAAAAAGAATACAAAAGACTTGCTTCAAATAATTTATTTCCCAGGTTTCACAGAACCATATTATTATAATGCTGGAGAGATTGACAATAAAGGATTGGAATTAGGTTTAAACACAAGAAATTTAACAGGTGATTTTAAATGGAATTCTAGTTTTAATATTTCATTTAATGATAATAAAGTAGTTAAATTAGGGTTACTTAAAAAATTACCGTTTCAAAATTTAACTTCAGTTGGAGAAAGTGTAATTCTATTAACAGAAGGAAGTGCTTTAGGAAGCTTCTACGGTTATAAAGTGGATAAAGTTGATCCTACTACTGGTATATTATTGTACAAAGATATTAATGGAGACGGAAAAGTTACTACTGATGATAGAACGAACATAGGAAATCCTAATCCAAAATACACATTTGGTTTCAGTAATGATTTTAGCTACAAAGGATTTAGTTTAGATGCTTTAATTACGGGTTCACAAGGTGGAGATGTTTTCAATGCTTCAAGAATGGATTTAACGTTGATGAATAATTATAACAATCAATCTACAGAAGTAATAAACAGATGGACTACTCCAGGTCAAATTACAGATGTTCCAAAAGCTAATGACTCAAATGCTTTACACGTTTCTGACCGATTTGTAGAAGATGGTTCTTATATCCGATTGAAAGCCGTTACATTAGGGTATCAATTTAAATTGGAAAAATTGAAATTAAATTCAATAAAAGTATATGTAACAGGACAAAACTTATATACAATAACTAATTATAAAGGATTTGACCCAGAAGTTGGAGCTTTTAATAATGCTACAGGAATTGGTCAAGGCATTGATTTAGGAACATATCCTCAAGTTAAAACATTTGTTTTTGGACTAAAAGCCAATTTTTAATACTAAAATATAAATACTATATAATTATGAAATTATTTAAAAATTATTTAAAAATATTCTCGGCATTGATGATGTTGTTTTTAACATCCTGTTCAGATTATTTAGATACAGAGCCGATTACAGAAGAAGCAACTTCCCTAAATAATGGAATTGTAATAGAAGATGCAGCTAATGCCGAATCTAGAATGAATGCAGTATATGGAACTTTTGGTTCCGGTTATTGGCAATTAGATTTTTTATTGGCTGGTGACGGACAATCTGATAATGCTTATATGGGTGCTGATAACCCTGCAATTTTTCAATATGAAACTTATGAAATGTTATCTACTAATTCCCAAATGAAAGGCGATTGGAATGATATTTACAATAATATTAATAAATGTAATATTGTGATTAATTATGTTAATCAAGCAACAGATTTAAGCACAACCCGAAAAAACGAAATGATTGGTGAAGCTTCATTGATTAGGGCTCTGAATCATTTTCAAGCAGTTCAATTATGGGGTGATTGCCCAATTGCAAAAGAAGCAATTTTTCAAATTTCAAGCGAGAACTTTGAGGAAGCATTTGATGCACTATTTCCAGCAAGAAAACCAGTTGCCGAAGTATATGCACAAATCATTGCCGATTGTTTAGTTGCAATCGAAAATGCACCAGATGCTTCTAATAAATTTAAGGCAAACAAAATGGCGGCCAACGCTCTACTTGCAAAAGTATATGCTACGATGCCAAATCCTGATTGGGCAAAAGTAAATCAATATTGTGATGTGGTAATTGGTGGTGGTTACACACTTTTACCAACTTTTGATCACCTTTTTGACAGCGCGCACGAAGGAAATGCGGAATCAATTTGGGAAGTTAATGGTGATGGATGGAGCAGTCCAATTGGTGCTTGGAACACTTTCATGTTTTTAGGAACAGATTGGAAAAAATTCAATGCGCCTTCTCATACTTTAGTTGAAGCTTTTGCGAATAATGGCGATACTCAAAGGTTGGCATCTACTGTTACCAGAGCAAATGTCACTTGGTCTGATAATTATTGGGCTTCAGCAAACTATCCTTTTGCCTATAAAATGAGAGATACTAATGGTAATCAAAACTTTTATATTGCTCGTTTAGCGGATGTTTTATTATTGAAAGCTGAAGCTTTAGTAAGTACTGGAGACGTTTCTGGCGCTATGTCATTAGTATATCAAGTTAGGGCTAGAGCTGGAATTGCTTCAATTAGCGCTTCAAGTCAATCTGATGCAGTAGATAAAGTTCTTGAAGAACGATTAATGGAATTAGCTTTCGAAGGAGATCGTTGGTTTGATTTAAAAAGAATGGGGAAAGCGATTCAATTGTTATCTCAACAAAAAGACGGTAATGGAAATGTTTTACCTTTTGCATCCAATATTAATCAAAATAGACTTTTATGGCCTATTCCTCAAGATAAATTAGATGCTAATGCACTATTAACTCAAAATCCTGGATACTAATAGTAAAATCAGCACTTTAATATAAGATGCTAAAATAAGCTCGGGACAATCAAAAAGTCCTGAGCTTAATTTTATAACGATAACATTTATAAAGTCTTAACGAAGAAATTAAAGAGATAAAAATGGAAATGTTACTTATAGATATACAACATCAGGTATAATACTCGTGTTATATATGTATCTGCATACAATTTAGACCGTTTTATTTTTTTTCAATATTTTAGATTAGAGTTTTTAAATATTAGGTAGTGCGTTTGTTTAGTTAGTTCTTCATAAGGAGCTTCTATTTGTAGTTGGGTAGAAGCTTCAATGAAGAATATTAATTGTAATTTTAAAGAATGAAAAAATCAAAACAAGGAATTATTTCTGTAGTTTTTGCCCTGATAAGTTTGTTCTCTTATGGTCAAAAATTAAAATTAATGACCTACAATATTAGACTTGATGTAGCCAGTGACGCAGAAAACGATTGGACACATCGAAAAGATTTTTGTACTTCCCAAATTCAGTTCTATGGACCAGATATTTTTGGAGTTCAAGAGGCAAAACCCAACCAGGTAATTGATATTGAAAATGCTTTACCAGAATACAATAATGTCGGTATAGGAAGAGAAGGCCTTGGCAAAGGGGAATCTTCCAATATTTATTATAAAAAAGAACGATTTTCGATAAAAGAAAGCAATACATTCTGGCTTTCTGAGACACCAAATCAAATTTCTAAAGGATGGGATGCCGCCTTCAACAGGGTTTGTACCTATGCGCTTTTTAAAGAGTTGAAAACAAAAAAAATGTTTTGGGTTTTTAATACGCATCTGGATCACATGGGGGAAGAAGCAAGAACCAAAGGAATTGAACTGATAGTTTCAAAAATTAAAACCTTAAATACAAAAGGATATCCGGTGTTTTTTATGGGAGATTTTAATTCGGAACCTAACGAAGACAGAATTTTGTCATTAAAAAAAATAATGAATGATAGCCGTGAAGTGTCCCATGAAAAACCTTTTGGACCATCCGGAACTTTTAATAATTTTAATTATAACGAACCGGTTACCAAGTTAATCGATTACATTTTTGTTTCTAAAGAAAATGGTATGAAAGTAAAAAAATACGCTGTTTTAACCGATTCAAAGAATTTACATTTCCCATCGGATCATTTTCCGGTTTACATTGAAATTAATTTTAAATAAAAACATGAAAAATAAAAATAATAGTACAAAGGTTTTTCTTATTGCTGTTTTATCAGTCATTTTAGTCCAATGTTCGCCTACTACAGATCCTGTAAAACAGAAGCCTACACCTCCAGTAGTTACCAATCAAGTTGATTTTTGGTTAACCAAAGGAGACCAATCCGCTCGTCTTCAAAAGCAATCTTCTGTTTTAGCATTTGGTTCAGTTAACAATGTGTACACAAATATTGAAGTAGATGATACACAAACTTTTCAAACTGTTGACGGATTTGGTTTTACGCTCACCGGAGGAAGCGCTGAAGTCATTAACCAATTGAATGCTACAAAAAAACAAGAGTTATTACAAGAATTATTTGGTGCAGATGAAAACGCAATAGGTATAAGTTATTTGCGAATTAGCATTGGAGCTTCAGATTTGAATGCGACTCCATTTACTTATAATGATTTACCAAGCGGACAAACAGATGTCAATCTGGAGCAGTTTAGTTTAGCACCAGACAAGAATAATCTGATACCAATGTTAAAACAAATTGTAGCGATTAATCCCAATATTAAAATTATGGCAACCCCATGGTCTCCGCCAGTTTGGATGAAAGACAATGCAAATTTTATTGGTGGAAGTCTAAAACCGGAATATTATAGTGTATACGCACAATATTTTGTCAAGTACATTCAAAAGATGAAAGAAGAAGGAATTACTATTGATGCGATTACACCTCAAAATGAACCTTTGCATCCGGGAAATAATCCAAGTATGTTGATGTTGGCAGAGCAACAAGCTGATTTTATAAAGAATCATTTAGGACCTGCTTTTAAGGCAGTGAATAGTACCGTTAAAATTGTTGTTTATGATCACAATTGTAATAAACCGGAATATCCGATAGCAATATTAAATGATGCTGAAGCATACCCATATGTTGATGGTTCAGCATTTCACTTATATGAAGGAGACATTAGTGCTTTATCAACAGTGCATACAGCTTTCCCTAATAAAAACATCTATTTTACCGAGCAGTATACTGCTTCTACAGGAAGTTTTGATGGGGATTTGAAATGGCATATAAAAAATGTTATTATAGGTTCTATGCGCAATTGGAGTAAAACAGCATTAGAATGGAATTTGGCCAATGACGATACTTTTGGTCCTCATACCCCAGGAGGTTGTACCACTTGTAAAGGGGCATTGACTATAAACAGTAGTGAAAGTTTTACCAGAAATGTAGGGTATTATATTGTGGGACATGCTTCAAAATTTGTTCCTACAGGTTCTGTACGAATTTCAAGCACAATTTCAGGGAATTTAAATACGGTAGCTTTCAAAACTCCTGCCGGTAAAAAAGTATTGATTGTAGAAAATGACGGTGATACTACTCAAACTTTTAATATTAAACACAAAGGGGTTTGGGTTTCAACTTCATTAGGTGCAGGTTCAGTAGGAACCTATATTTGGTAAATAAATAATATAATAAACACATCATGAAAAAAATAACAACAGCAGTATTTCTGGCGCTATCACTTTTTGCTTTTTCCCAGCAAAAAAATAAAATACAATCTAAAATATTTTCTACAAAAGATAGAAAAGTAACCGTTTATACTACAGCGGACAGTACAAAATTAAGATTGACACCAACGGATAATTTAGTTTTTTCGGCTTCAAAACAACCGTTAGAAACAGAAATCTCCGTTTTTGTAGAACCAACAAAAACCTTTCAATCCTTTATGGGAATTGGAGGTGCAATAACGGATGCCAGTGCTGAGGTTTATGCAAAATTATCCAAAGACAAACAGCAAGAATTCATCAATGCCTATTATAACCCAGAAAAAGGAATCGGTTATTCATTGCTAAGAACTACAATCCATAGTTCTGATTTTAGTAGTGGAAGCTATACTTATATCAAAGAAGGGGATAAGGAATTGAAGACTTTCAATATTGACCATGACAGACAATACCGTATTCCGATGCTCAAAGAAGCGATAAAAACGGCTGGTGGAAAATTATTGCTTTATGTGTCACCATGGAGTCCGCCTGCTTTTATGAAAAGTACCAATAATATGCTAAGAGGAGGTACCTTGCTTCCGGAATATTACCAATCTTGGGCTAATTATTATGCAAAATTTATCAAAGCATACGAAAAAGAAGGAATGCCTATTTGGGGACTCACAATTCAAAATGAACCTATGGCCACTCAAACTTGGGAATCTTGTATTTATACAGCTGAAGCGGAAAGAGATTTTTTGAAAAATTTCTTGGGACCAACACTTAAAAAAGAAGGTTTAGGGAATAAAAAAATTGTAGTTTGGGATCATAATCGTGATTTAATGAATCAAAGAGCCAATACCATTTTCTCAGATCCAGAAGCGTCAAAGTATGCATGGGGAATGGGATTTCATTGGTATGAAACTTGGGCTGGAGGAATGCCAATGTTTGATAATGTTCGAAAAGTACATGAGGCTTATCCAACTAAAAATTTATTATTTACAGAAGGTTGTGTCGAAAAATTTGATGCCAAGAAATACCAATTTTGGGCAAATGGAGAACGTTACGGAACTTCAATGATTAATGATTTCAATAACGGAACTGTGGGCTGGACGGATTGGAATGTTTTATTGGACCAAAATGGTGGTCCAAATCATGTGGGTAATTTTTGTTTTGCACCAATTCATATGGATACCAATTCAGGGGAATTAATTTACACACCAAGTTATTATTATATTGGTCATTTTTCAAAATTTATCCGTCCCAATGCTAAACGAGTGAGTTCAGCGGTAAGCAGAAGCAGTTTGTTAAGCACTTCATTCCTGAATACAGATGGTAAAATGGTAACGGTAGTGATGAATCAAAGTAGCAAAAGTGTAACTTACAATTTGATTATAGCCTCAGAAAAAACAGTAGTAACCATTCCGGCTCATGGAATTCAGACATTGGTATATTAAACGTAAAAAGAGCATACATTATGAAAAAACTACTTTTAATTGTATTTGTTTTACTGTCAATTTCAACTTTCGGTCAAGGATTTTTACACCGTGATGGTCAAAATATTATTGATGGTAATGGGGAAAATATAGTTTTAAGAGGTTTAGGACTAGGTGGTTGGATGGTTCAGGAAGGCTACATGCTGCAAACAGGTGCTTTTGCCGGTCCGCAACATAAAATTAAACAAAAGATTACAGATGTAATTGGTGCCAAAAACACCGAAGAATTCTATCAGGCCTACAAAGCAAACGGAATTACCAAAAGAGACATAGATTCATTAGCAGCTTGGGGATTCAATTCAATTCGTTTGCCAATGCATTACAATTTATATACACCATCTGTCGAAACCGAAAAAGAGGGCGAAATTACCTGGCTTGAAGAAGGTTTCAAAATGACTGATGATCTATTAAGTTGGTGCGCCGATAACAATATCTATTTGATATTAGACTTGCATGCAGCTCCCGGTGGTCAAGGAAAAGATGCTGCAATATCTGACTATGATGATTCAAAACCATCGCTCTGGGAGAGTGCTGCAAATCAAGATAAAATGGTGGCATTATGGAAAAAGCTAGCAGAACGTTATAAAGATAATCCTTGGATTGGAGCCTATGATATTATCAATGAGCCCAATTGGAATTTTACAGGAACGAATCAAAACGGCTGCGACGAAATGTCTAATGCGCCTTTGAAAGCTCTGCAAGTTCGAATTACAAATGCAATACGAGAGGCAGATAAGAACCATTTGATTTTTATCGAAGGCAATTGTTGGGGCAATAATTATAATGGGATGTTTCCGTTGTGGGATGAAAATATGGCCTTAAGTTTTCACAAATATTGGAATACTAATGATACTGCTTCTATTCAAAATATGTTAGATTACAGAACCCGATACAATGTACCAATTTGGTTGGGCGAAAGTGGTGAAAATTCTAATGTGTGGTTTGAGCAAGCCATTTCTTTAATGGAATCTAATAACATTGGTTGGGCTTTTTGGCCAATGAAAAAGATTGAAAATTTAGCCGGAGTTACTTCGGTTACAAAAACAGCGGACTACGATAAATTATTGAAATATTGGCAAAACGAAGGCGAAAAACCAAATACTGATTTTGCCAAAAAAACACTAATGCAGATTGCTGAGAACTACAAAATGGAGCACCTGACTATCAGATATGATGTGATTGATGCCATGTTCAGACAAGTGCAAACAAATGAAACCAAAAAATACAAAGACCATTCGCTTCCAGGTAAAATTTATGCTGCCGAATATGATTTAGGACAAAACGGATATGCTTATTGGGATAAAGATATTGCTAATTATGACGGCACTAAATTTACTAAATGGAACAAAGGCGGATTCATGAGAAATGATGGTGTTGATATCGAATTGTGTAATGATACAACCACCAACGGATTTCATGTAGCTTATATCGAAGACGGGGAGTGGTTGCAATACACGGTTGATGTAGAAAAGCAAACTAATTTTGATGTTGCTATTCGTTATGCAAGTAATGTTGCAGAAGGAAAGCTTTACTTAGAAGATAAAAAAGGAAGACTTTCTAAAAGCATTACAATTCCTTCTTCGGGTGGATTAAATAATTGGAAAACCGTTATTCTAAAAAAGGTAATTTTGAAACCTGGAATCCATAAAATCAAAGTGCATTTTGAAAAAGGGAATTTCAATTTAAACTATCTGGAATTTAGAAATTCAAGAAAATAAAATTATTTTGTTTTCTTTACAGGATATAATGGTTTGTCTATAAAGTAATAAAAATATATAAAATGAAAAAAAATGTGTCTATAACACTTTTATTAGTTTCCTTTCTATCGTTTTCACAACCAAAAACGATAGATCAAAAAGTGAATGCTTTGCTGAAGCAAATGACACTCGAAGAGAAAATTGGTCAACTTAATCAATATACGGGGGACAATGCGGCAACAGGCCCTATAACGATAAATCCAAACAAACAAGCGGAAATTAAACAAGGTTTAATAGGTTCGATGTTGAATATTTTGGGAACACAATACACCCGACAATATCAAGAATTAGCCATGCAATCCCGATTAAAAATCCCGTTGTTGTTTGGTCAGGATGTTATTCACGGATACAAAACGACATTCCCACTTCCTTTGGCGGAAGCCGCAAGTTGGGATTTGAATGCAATGGAACTTTCTGCAAGAATTGCAGCAGTCGAAGCTTCTGCCAGCGGAATTCATTGGACATTTGCGCCTATGGTTGATATTTCCCGTGATCCGCGTTGGGGTCGTGTGATGGAAGGCGCCGGAGAAGATACTTATTTAGGTTCAAAAATTGCGTATGCCAGAGTCAAAGGATTTCAAGGGAAATTAGGAGATGTAAATTCGGTAATGGCTTGCGTAAAACATTTTGCTGCTTATGGAGCTGCAGTTGGCGGTAGAGATTACAACTCAGTTGATATGAGCGAAAGAATGCTTTGGGAAACGTATTTGCCTCCTTTCAAGTCTGCCTTAGATGCTGGCGCGGCTACTTTCATGAATTCGTTTAATGATTTGAATGGAATTCCGGCAACCGGGAATAAATATTTACAAAGAGATATCCTGAAAGGGAAATGGAATTTTCAAGGTTTTGTAGTTTCAGATTGGGGTTCGATTGGCGAAATGGTCAGTCACGGATATTCAAAAGACAATAAAGAAGCTGCGTTACAAGCCATAACCGCCGGAAGTGATATGGATATGGAAAGCAATGCGTACCGATACCATTTGGCAGAATTAGTAAAAGAGAAAAAGGTTTCCATCACTTTGATTGATGATGCTGTAAAGCGAATTTTACGCAAGAAATTCGAGCTGGGATTGTTCGATGATCCGTTTAAATATTGTAATCCGGAGCGTGAACAAGCAGCGTTGAATAACCCAGAACACAGAAAAGCAGCAAGAGATATAGCGGCAAAAAGTATTGTATTGTTGAAGAATGAAAACAGAATTTTACCACTTTCAAAAGAAACAAAAACAATTGCTTTTATTGGTCCTTTGGTCAAAGAACGCAAGCAAAATATGGGATTTTGGTCGGTTGAATTGCCAGAAGTAGATTATGACAAACACGTTATTTCGCAATGGGAAGGGGTTCAAAATAAAGTTGGAAATTCTGCTAAATTGCTGTACGCCAAAGGTTGTGAAATCGAAGGAGATAACAAAGACGGTTTTGCCGAAGCTGTAGCTGTAGCCAACCAAGCTGATGTTGTGATTTTGAGTATTGGTGAAAGAAGAGACATGAGCGGAGAGGCTAAAAGTCGCAGTAATCTTCGTCTGCCTGGCGTTCAGGAAGAGTTGATAAAAGCGATTCAAGCCACGGGAAAACCAATTGTGGTTTTGATTAATGCCGGAAGACCGCTTATTTTTAATTATACTGCCGATACCGTTCCTGCAATTTTATACACCTGGTGGTTAGGTACCGAAGCCGGTAATGCCATTGCCGATGTGTTGTTTGGTGACTACAATCCATCTGGGAAATTACCGATGTCTTTCCCTAGAGAAGAAGGTCAGATTCCTATTTATTATAATCATTTTAATACCGGAAGACCCGCAGCAAATGAAACGGCTACAAATTATGTTTCGGCTTATACAGATTTAAAAAACAGCCCTAAATTTCCTTTCGGATTCGGGTTGAGTTACACGACTTTCGACTATTCTGATTTGAAATTGTCTAAAAATAAGATAAAAAGTACTGAAACCATCGAAGTTTCGATGACGATTACTAATTCAGGAAAAGTCGCTGGTGAAGAAGTTGTTCAGTTGTATTTGAGAGATAAAGTAGGTTCAGTTGTTCGTCCGATAATTGAACTGAAAGATTTTCAAAAAATAAAATTGAATGCCGGAGAAACTAAAATGGTCAAATTCACTATTGATAAACAAAAATTATCTTTTTATAATACTGATTTAAAATGGATTACAGAACCCGGGGATTTTGACTTGATGATTGGTTCTTCTTCTTCTGATATCCGCTTGAAAGCCACTTTTGAACTAAATAATTAATTAAAAAACTATAATATGAAATCTATTTTAATACTTCTTGTAATGCCCCTTTTACTTTTGGCACAACCAAAAAAAGATAGTATCAGAGTGTTTTACTTGGGCGGTCAGTCCAATATGGAAGGGTTTGGTTATGTAAAAGGATTGCCGGATTCTTTAAAGAAAATCAATAAAAATGTTTTTATTTATCAAGGAAATCCTGTTGGAGATAATGATAAAACAGGAGGTTTGGGAAAATGGGATTTGTTGCAAGCCGGACACGGAACCGGTTTTTCATCTGATGGAAAAACGAATGTACTTTCTGATCGATTTGGTGTTGAGCTTTCTTTGGCTAAAAGGTTGCAAGAATTATATCCAAATCAAAAACTCGCTTTTATAAAATATGCCAGAAATGGTTCTTCAATTGATAGTATCGGAACTGGTGGATTTGGCGCTTGGGAACCTGATTTTAAAGGAGGAAAAGGAAAGAATCAGTACGATTATTTTCTAAAAACGGTTAATAATGCAATGGCTGTAAAAGATATAAATGGTGATGGAGTTGAAGATTTTCTAATTCCAAGTGGTATTATTTGGATGCAAGGCGAAAGCGATGCGGATAAAACAGAGCAAATTGCAAATCAGTATTATTCAAATTTAAAAAGATTGATGGACCTTATGCGAGCCACTTTTAGAAATAATGATTTGCCTGTTGTAATCGGGAAAATTTCGGATTCTGGAGATGATACAGATGGAAAAGTCTGGGGTTTTGGTGAATTAGTGCAATATAATCAAGAAAAATTTGCAGCAACAGATCCAAACGCAGCCATTGTAAGAACTACAAATAACTACAAATATTCAGATAGATATCATTATGATAACAACGGATTTATTGACTTAGGCAAGCAATTTGCCAATGCAATTTTTCTTCTGAACAATAAAAAAACGAGTAAACTCTAAAAGTTTTTTGAATTAGAACCTAAAACAGATTGTTAGAAAAACTAGTATTAGGAAACAGATTTGTTGGATTTTGATATTTTTAAAAATGAAAGAAAATACAATTAATTACTTTCAATATTTTTAAATTCAGGTTGTTATGGCTGTTTTTTTTGATTTAAAAAAAAGAAATTTCATTCAAGAATCTTGAATTAAAATTCTTAAATGAAATAAAATAAGGGCTTTATAATTCTAAATTAATATATTTGAGCCTGTATTTTTAATTTATGTTCAAAATGATGGGAAAATGGATGTGAACATAAAATAAAAAAGTATTGACTCTATCAATTTTCCTAACAAACTTGTAGTTATGGTATTTGAATTAGGAGACTAAAATTGATTAAGAGAAAATTTAAAATAGAGGTTGTCCTTATCGGGCAACCTCTTTTAAATTTGGTTTCAATACTTTTTTCAACAACAATTTCTAACTAACAATTTTTTTTAATTCTGGTTCACTGCTTTTAATATAGCATCCAGACTTTCTTCTGAGAATTTTCCTCCAGATAATAAAAGGAATTTATTGATTGGCATATCTGCTAACATTGCTTCTAAAAATTTAGCCGCTTTTTTCTCGTCTTCAGTTTCTGCTTTTTTAGTAGAACCTGTAAAACTTTGAACGATTTGTGCATAGATAGCCTCGCTGTTTGGCGCTTTTTTAAATTCTTTAAATAATGATTCACGAGTAAAAACTACTTTCGCAATTTTTGTAGATTGAATATCAATAGTTTGTTGTAAAGGCAAATTACGAGAAGAACTTCCAACACGAATGTCAAATTTTCCTGATTTTATAGCCAAATCATGAGATTTTGAATAGTAATAAGCAAAATCACGAGAAGTCAAATTGAAGCTAACTGTTTTTTCTTCGCCAGGAAGTAAACTTACTTTTTCAAAATGTTTCAATTCGTTTTCTGGTCTTGCTACTTCACTTTCTTGTTCGTGAACATACAATTGAACAACTTCTTTACCAGCTACTTTACCCGTATTTTTTACTTTTACAGTTATGGTGATAGCATCAGAATCTTTGGCAGATGTAGTATTTGCAGTAATGTCAGAATAGTCAAAAGTAGTGTAACTCAAACCGTATCCAAAAGGGAAGCTAGGTTCAATTTTCTTTTTGTCATAATAACGGTATCCAATAAAAATACCTTCGCCATAAATTGCATTTCCATCTCTTGATGGGAAGTCCATTGCAGTTGGAGTATCTTCTAAACGTGCAGGGAAAGTTTCAGATAATTTTCCGGAAGGATTTACTTTTCCAGTCAATACATCGGCAATAGCTCCACCACCGGCTTGACCACCAAGATAAGCTTCAACAATAGCAGTTACATCATTTTTCCAAGGCATAGAAACCGCAGCTCCATTCATCAAAACGACTACGATATTAGCATTTGCTTTTGCTACTTCGGCAATCAATTTATTGTGACCAGCAGGCATATCCAGATTGTTTCTGTCATACCCTTCAGATTCGTAAGAGTCTGGTAAACCAGCAAAAACAATAACTAATTCAGCATTTTTTGCGTTTTGAACTGCTTCAGCAATTTGCGCGTCATTCGTTTCTCCTTCGGTATTGTATCCTGCCGAAAAGCTAAATTGAGTTCCTTTGGCTAATTTTTGTAATTCAGTAAGCGCATTTAGAATTTGAGTAGGACGAACTTGTGAACTACCTGCTCCTTGGTAACGAGGATTTTTTCCAAAATCACCTACAATAGCTATTTTTTTCAAAGATGATTTCAGTGGTAAAATAGCATTGTCATTTTTTAATAATACAATACATTCACTACTTACTTGTCTTGCTAATTCGTTATGTTTTATTTTATCGACAACAATTCCTTTTTTATGACTGTCTTTTGCTTTTAGCGTAACGGCTAAAACATCAATTACAATTTCATTTAATCGTGCTTCAGATAAAGTTCCTTTTTTTACGGCATCAACAATTTTTTTGTCATTAAAACCACCGCTTGCTGGCATTTCTAATCCTAAACCGGCATCAACTCCAGCAGCTCTTTCGTTTACAGCTCCCCAATCAGAAACTACAAATCCTTTGAAACCCCATTGTTTTTTTAGAACATCATTTAATAAATAGGGACTTTCAGAAGCGTATACTCCGTTTAATCTGTTATAAGAACACATTACGGTCCATGGTTGTGCATTTTTCACAGCCATTTCAAATGCTGGAAAATAGATTTCATTCAGAGTACGTTCGTCAACATTTGAACTGTTAGACATACGTTCAGTCTCCTGACTATTTGCAGCAAAATGTTTCATTGAAGTACCTACACCTTGACTTTGAACTCCATTAATATATGCAGTTGCAATAGTTCCAGCTAAAATAGGATCTTCAGAAAAATATTCGAAATTTCTTCCGCCAAGTGCAGAACGCTTCATGTTTACACCAGGACCTAATAATATTTGAACATCATTGGCTTGAGATTCGACAGCTAAAGCTTCACCCATTTTTTGAGCCAAAGCAGGGTTCCAAGAAGAGGCAAGCGCAGATGCTGTTGGGAAACAAGTTGCAGGAACACTGTTTGTAAAATCAAAACCTACTGCTTTACGCAAACCGTGAGGTCCATCGGTCATAAAAATCGAAGGTATACCTAGTCTTGTGATAGCTTTTGTTGACCAAGCCGTCTCTCCGGAACACAAAGAAGCTTTTTCTTCTAGTGTCATTTTTGCAACTAATTTGGCTGCTTTTTCTCTGTAATCTACACTTTGGGCATACGATTGAGATGACAATGTAAGTCCGATGAGTAGTAAAATGATTTTTTTCATAAATTCTTAATTTGGTAATTTTATTGACTATTTTTAGTTTTTAAAACTATGTGTGTTATTTTGACGCAATGTACATATTTTTTTGATTCGAGATACATATAACATATTATTTTTGGTTATTTTTTTTACATATCATTTTTTTAAATGAT
>ERZ1034361.263-NODE-263-length-37617-cov-4.931620_pt1 | contig 37617 bp, 33 predicted proteins | sample MGYA00520617_ERZ1034361 | MGnify/ENA primary metagenome ERZ1034361 (study PRJEB33736, sample SAMEA104284507) | Azolla filiculoides | biome: Urban; feature: Water surface; material: Ditch water | place: Netherlands | collected 2015-10-28 | depth 0-0.1 m ...
TTGATCGTGCCATGGCAACACTGCCAGACGCCAAAGTCAGTGACGAAGCACGCACTCGCCTGATTGGTGTAGCGGATGGCGATGCCCGTAAATTGCTTAACCTGATCGAGCAGACACTGGCCGCGGCTAAGGCCAGCGGTATCGCTGAAATTAACGCCGAATTCGTTGCCAACACCCTGGCGCAGAACCTGCGGCGTTTTGATAAAGGCGGTGATGCCTTTTACGACCAGATCTCTGCCTTGCATAAATCTGTGCGCGGCTCTAATCCAGATGCAGCGCTCTACTGGTTTGTACGTATGCTTGATGGCGGGGCCGACCCGCGCTACCTGGCACGACGTCTGGTGCGTATGGCCTGGGAAGATATTGGCCTGGCCGACCCGCGCGGTGCGCAGATCGCGCTACAGGCCGCTGAAACTTATGAGCGATTAGGCTCGCCTGAAGGTGAGCTGGCGCTCGCCAATGCCGTGCTCTATCTGGCAGCAACGGCCAAATCGGATGCGGCCTACCGCGCGTATAATCAGGCCCGAGCCTTCGTGCGTGATGATGAATCGCGTCCCGTGCCCATGAATCTGCGTAACGCGCCCACGCGTTTGATGAAAGAGCTCGGCCACGGAGAAGGTTATCGCCACGCGCATGACGAAGCAGGGGGTTATGCCGCCGGTGCCAATTATTTCCCCGAAGGGTTCCCGGATGTTTCCTGGTACCAGCCGGTAGATCGCGGTCTTGAAACCCGCATCAAAGAACGACTTGCCCAATTGAAAGAGTTAGATAGAAATGCTTGATATCCAGTTATTGCGCAGCCAGCCCGAAGACGTGGTTCAACGATTGGCCACCCGTGGCGATGCCATCGATTTCGCGCCATTCAATGTCCTCGAAGCCGAACGTAAAACGCTGCAACAGCGTACGCAAGACCTGCAAGCCCAGCGCAATAACCTTTCCAAGCAGATCGGCATGCTCAAGGGTAAAGGCGAAGATGCCAGCGCTGTGATGGCAGAAGTAGGGCAATTGGGTGATGAGCTCAAAGCATCCGAAGCGCGTTTGTCAGTGCTGCTCGAAGAAATGAATGCCTTTACCTCAGCATTGCCGAACTTGCCGGGTGCTGATGTTCCCCTTGGTGCTGATGAAAACGACAACGTTGAAATCAAGCGTTGGGGCGATATTCCGACTTTCAATTTTGAAGTCAAAGATCACGTCGATATCGGTGCTGGCCTGAATGGTATGGATTTCGAGACCGCCACCAAACTGACGGGTTCACGCTTTGTGGTGCTGCAAGGTCCGGTAGCAAGGATGCATCGTGCGTTGGCGCAGTTTATGCTCGATACGCACACGGCAGAACATGGCTACACCGAGCTGTATGCCCCCTATATGGTGAATGCTGCCAGCCTTTACGGCACCGGACAGCTGCCCAAGTTTGCCGAAGACCTGTTCCAGGTGCCGCGCGGTGAAGCTGAACCGTATTATCTGATCCCTACGGCTGAAGTGCCTGTCACCAATATGGTTCGTGACACCATCACCCCGGCCGAACAGTTGCCGCTTAAGTGGGTTTGTCACACGCCGTGTTTCCGCTCCGAAGCGGGATCTGGTGGTCGCGACGTACGTGGCTTAATCCGCCAGCATCAGTTCGACAAGGTCGAGTTGGTGCATATTGTTAATCCGGAAACCTCGGCCCAGGCGCATGAAGACCTCACGCGCCACGCCGAAACAATTCTGGAAAAACTGGGTCTGCCGTATCGCCGTATTGTTCTGTGTACCGGGGATATGGGTTTCTCGGCTGAAAAAACCTACGATCTGGAAGTCTGGCTACCGGCGCAGAACACCTATCGTGAGATCTCTAGCTGTTCTAACTTCGGTAGCTTCCAGGCGCGCCGCATGCAGGCACGCTTCCGCAATGCGCAAGGTAAACCGGAATTAGCGCATACACTGAATGGCTCGGGTCTGGCCGTTGGCCGTACCCTGGTCGCCATTCTAGAAAACTACCAGCAAGCCGATGGCAGTGTGCGCGTACCTGAGGTGTTGCAGCCTTATATGGGCGGCCTCAAAGTGATGTCAGCGCAGGCCTGATCCTGTGGCTGTTTTAGGCGCACTTACCCCGTAAGTGCGTGTCGGTGCTGTCAGGCTGAAACTGGTGGTGGCAGGGTAGCTACGTGAAAGAATCGCATAGTACATGCGCACGTTTTCAGCGGTCACCACCGCTTCACCGCCACGGATTTTGATACCACTTTTAGTTTGCCCCAAGAGGGGCAATGTTTTTTTGATGTCTGCCCACGAGTCCGGGTTTAGCTTCTGACCCTTGGCCATGCTGCGGGCTGAATTGATCTGTGCCGGCCCAACGTTGTAGGAGGCAATGGCCATCCATGTTCTGTCGGGTTCAGGCACCGTAGGTGGGATTTCGTCACGCAGCATATCCATATAGCGGGCGCCCCCCATGATGCTCTCATAAGGGTCCAGCCGGTTTTTAACACCGAGGCGGTCTGCCGTGTCGCCCGTCAGCATCATCAAGCCGCGCACGCCGGTTGGGCTAACGAGAGAGGCATCCCAGTGAGACTCCTGATAAGCCAAGGCGGCAAGTAAACGCCAGTCGTAGCCACTCGCTAACTGTGCCCGCTTGAATTGCGGCAGATACTGCGGCAAGCGGGTTTTCATCCGCGTCAGAAATACGCTGCGATCCGCTTCTTGCAGACGTTCAACTGCGCCAAAATAGCGGTCGCGTAACTGTCGTAACGTACCATCCTGTTCGGCGGTTACCAGAAATTTGTTGGCCTGAAGCACAAGCGCATCGCCACTCCGTTTGGGGAAGGCCCAGACGATATCCTCGGTATCCCCTACAGCCAGTGATGCATCAAGGCCTGGGTAGTAATTAATACCGATTCTAAACACCGAGCGGGGCACAATGGCTAACGTAATTTTGCGTTCGGAAACCGCTTTGAGTAAATCAAGCTCGTTCCAATCCTCATGCGTGCTGAGTTGCGGTACGACCTTTTGTCGTTCCATTTGGCTGAGCCATAGAGAATTGCTACTGGCATTAAGCACGTGCACCGTCGTCTTATGGAGTTGTTTGATCGACTCCAGCGGCGCCGCGTCATCAGGCTGCACCAGAACCAGTGGTTCCTGAGCGTAAGCAGAAGATGCGCGCAATAAAGAGGCCTGGGGCGTTTGTTCGTCATCGGCCCCGGTAAGGTTACGGTTGCTCGGGGCTTCTACAAATCGCTTGGTAAACCAGGCTGCCGCCATATGAACTTCACCACGCTCTACCAGACGGTGCAGGGCTTCTTCGTTTTCTGCCACAACAAAGCGTACGGACTTGCCGATAGATTTGGCAAAGGCCTCGACCAGGTCATGGTCGAAGCCGCTTTCCAGAATAATTGGCTTACCATCCGCATCGGTTGTTTTTTCACGCATGAAGCTGGTCGGGGTCTCCCGAGTGCCCACAACCAGCTCCCGCGATAGCATTAACGGCTGGATATGCGGCATCAGATAAAACACGCCCAGCAACAAACCAATCGCGAGCAGAGCGGCTTTTAACCAGAGCACCCATCTTGGGGCAGCATTGAGCCGACGCAAAACCCCACTCGTCCGGCGCGCGAGCGCAGACAGCCTAGGGTATTTGTCGGCAATGTCGCTCTTAGGGTGGATCACTTAAGCGGCAGGCTCCCTGTGATGGGGTAGGCACCATGGCTTGTGGTGCTTCAGAAATGACAGAACGTGCTACAATTCGCGCGTCGGAGAGGTGGCAGAGTGGTCGAATGTACCTGACTCGAAATCAGGCGTACTGAAAGGTACCGTGGGTTCGAATCCCACCCTCTCCGCCAAATTATTGCACAACCCGCTGATTTGGCGGGTTTTTTGTTGCCTACTGTCTAGTTTAGCGCAAGCCTGACGCAACGCCAATCGCTGTTTTAACCCATTGACTGGCGAGTATCTGGAATTTTTCTGGGGAATCAACTTCCCGGCGGAATTGGTCGCTCGAGACGAGATAAACCCCTTCGCCCAGTAATTTGCCCGAGACGCTATCGAGTAGCTTGGCTTCTACCATCAGCTGTGGCTGGCCGCCGCCAATACTAGCACCTTGGCCGGCAGCCTTTAGTACGGTGGTGATAGGTACAAGTTGCTTGGGACGGAAAGTACCGCCTTCAACAATAACGCCCGTAATTGCCGTGCTGAGCCGGGCAATGCGTTGGCCGGGTTTGTAGCTGATACCGAATTGTTTTCGCACCAACTGCCGCATGGAGATATCCATGGCGTTACGAATGCGGTAAATGTTTTCTTCAGTAACACCCTTTTTAGCTAGATCCTTATCTGCAGCTTGATACAGCACGATGGGGTCGACCATGACGGCACGGAAATCCGTGCGTTTGAACTCCGGGTTCAGATAACGGTAGATTTTGACGCCAGGTTGCGTGGAAACCAGTTTGAGCCGGTTGTAATCTCCTGCATCGATGAATTCGGTTGGATCTTGCTGCGGCACGCTTGCGCAAGCGGCCAGAAAACAGGCGGCCACAACCAGACACAGGCGTGTGAACAGGCGCTTACAGCGGGATGGCGAGGCAAAAATCGATAGATGTGTCACGTGTCAGACCGGATCGGCAGGATCGCGGTGTCAATGAGATAATGTTCCCATTATAAATGGTTGAGTGTTAATACATGTCTCGTCACTTTCTGGTTACCGGCGCCGCAGGTTTTATCGGCATGCATACGGCCATGCGCCTGCTTGAACGGGGGGATACCGTTGTAGGGTTGGATAACCTGAACGATTACTACGATCCGGCGCTCAAATTGGGGCGTCTGGAGGTGCTGGCCAAGTACCCGGGCTTCCGGTTTATCAAGGGCGATCTGGTTGATCGTGAATTGATGTCGGATCTATTTGCTACGGAAAAGTTTGATGGGGTCGTTCATCTGGCTGCCCAGGCTGGCGTGCGTTATTCCGTGACCAATCCGCATACCTACGCCGATTGTAATCTCACCGGCTTTTTGAATGTGCTGGAGGGTTGTCGCCAGAATCAGGTAGGACATCTGGTGTATGCCTCCAGTTCCAGCGTGTACGGCGGCAATGAAAAAATGCCGTTCTCCGAGGCAGATAGCGTTGATCACCCGGTGAGCCTTTACGCCGCCACCAAGCGTGCCAATGAACTCATGGCGCACAGCTACAGCCACCTGTATAACCTGCCGGTGACTGGGCTACGTTTCTTTACGGTGTATGGCCCTTGGGGTCGCCCGGATCAATCGTTGTTTCTGTTTGTCAGCGCCATGCTGAAGAACGAGCCGATCAAGGTGTTCAACGAAGGCAAGATGCGTCGTGACTTTACGTATATCGACGACATCGTTGAAGGTGTGATTCGCGTGCTTGATAAGCCGGCAATACCGGATGCCTGTTTTGATCCGCAGCAGCCACTTCCGCACACCGGCAGAGCGCCGTATCGCATCTTCAATATTGGCAATAGTGACCCGGTACCGCTGATGGACTTTATTGAGGCCATTGAAGCATCGCTCAGCATGCCAGCGCAGAAGAACTTCTTGCCGTTGCAGGCAGGTGACGTAACGGAAACCTTTGCCGATACCCGTGCGCTGGATGCCTGGGTAGGGTTTAAGCCGGCTACGACGGTGAGCCAGGGTGTCAGTCGCTTTGTGGATTGGTATCGTACTTACTACCAAGTCTGATCACTGCATTGTCATCGTTTTGAGATATGCCTGCGTCAGACTACGAATTTGTTTTGAACGGATAGCATCATGAGTCAGCTTTTACCCGCATTGCTTTGTTTGAATGCAGGCTCTTCCAGCGTTAAGTTTTCTTTATATCGCGCTGCCAACGGCGCACCGGAATTGCTGTTGGGCGGTCAGATCGAAGGGCTGCTCACGCAGCCGCACTTTAAGGCCACCGATGCGCAAGGCAATACGCTGAATGAGCGCCATTGGGATCAGCCGCAGCGCCGTGCTGAAGCGGTTGAAACCATTCTGGAGTTCGTGAAATCAGCAGCCAAGGAATATAAGCTGACGGCAGTGGGGCACCGGGTTGTGCTGGGCGGTACGGAATTCCCGCATTCGGTGGTGGTTGATGATGCAGTCCTGGAGGTTCTGGACCACTACGCGCCGATCGTGCCGAGCCATCAACCGGCCGAGATTGAGTCGATCCGATTGTTACGTGCCAGCCACCCGGATCTGACACAAGTGGCGTGCTTTGATTCTGCCTTTCACCGCACCAAGTCTGAAGTTGCCGATCTTTACGCGCTGCCATTGAGCTACCGCGATAAAGGCATTCGTCGTTGGGGCTTTCATGGCCTATCGTATGACTACATCAGCTCGCAATTGCCCAAGCTGTCGCCACGCCTGGCTGCGGGCAAATCCGTTGTGATGCATCTGGGTAGCGGCGCCAGCCTATGTGGTTTGTCGGATGGCAAAAGCGTTTATACGTCGATGGGTTTTTCGCCGCTCGACGGTTTGATGATGGGCACGCGTTGTGGCTCACTCGATCCGATGATCCCGATTTATCTGATGGATCAGTACAAGATGACGCCGGCTGCGATTGAAAAGCTGCTGATCAAGGAATCTGGCTTGCTCGGTGTATCGGGTATCTCTAATGACATGCGAGACCTGGAAGCCAGTACGGAAAAGCATGCCCAATTGGCCATCGATTTATTTGTATCCATGCTGGCACAACAGACGGGTGCTGCCATGGCATCGATTCAGGGGCTTGATGGCATTGTGTTTACGGCCGGGATAGGTGAGCGTTCACCGTTGATTCGCACCAAAGCCTGTGAGGCGCTTGCCTGGGCCGGTATCGAGATTGATCCAGCGCTGAATGAGTCTAACTCGCACGAGGCACGGCGTATTTCAACCGAGCAAAGCAAGGTGGAAGTCTGGGTCATTCCTACCGATGAAGAGTCGGTGATTGCCAGAGATACCTGGCAGCTCTGTAAACCACAATAAATTGATGAGCAAGGTTTGATGTTCGTGTTGTCATGCGGCTTGTATCTTTCTAGAAAGATAGTTAATATACGGGCTGTTCGATTTCATACCCACAGCGCATGAGCCAGACATCAATGTTTGATTGGGCAATCAGCCACGATCCGTTAGTTGTGCCAATGTTTCTTCATCTAGAGCGGGCGCATAAAGTGGCGCATGCCAAAGCCAGAGAAGTGTGGGATCGACACGGTTTAACGCCGGCCGAGTTCGATGTGTTGGCCACCTTGCGTAATGCCGAAGGTGCTTATGAATTAACGCCCGGTCAAATTCAGGATCGGGTATTAATTACTTCGGGTGGTTTAACGAAGGTGATTCATCTTCTGGAACAGAAGGGCTACGTAGAGCGGTCGGTAGCCAAACAGGATAACCGGGTGAAACCAGTGCGACTGACGACCAGTGGCAGTCGATATATTAGCAAGGTGATGCGAGATCTTGCGGATATGACTGGTACATGGATTCGCAGTCTTTTGAAAGAAGATCAGATTAAGCAGGTAACGCATAGCCTCTATGCCATTGCGGAGCAAAAACATGGTTGATGTGTTGGCGAAGCGCCGGGCATCATTTGCTGTGGTGTTGACGGCCTGTCTGGTGAATGCCTGTGCCCCGTTGCCCGCTCTGGGCCCGGTGCCGGATGCTAAATCACCCGATACGTTTAAAAGTGAGCAGACATTTCAGGCGCCGGAAGCCAGTTGGCCAGCTGATCGTTGGTGGGAAAAGTACAGCGATGCGCAGCTTAATCAGCTGATTGAGGAAGGCCTTGCTGAGTCACCCGATTTGAAAGTGGCGCAGGCGCGCCTACGTCGTTCGGAAGCCCAGTCGCAGTCTGTCGGGTCGATTCTGTATCCGCAACTGTCAGCTAATGCCACTGTGTTTGGACAGGAGACCAGTACCAATTACATTGTGCCGGCACCCTACACGCCACAGGGTTGGTATTCGTATGGTCAGGCTACGCTTAACTTCAGTTGGGAAATCGACTTCTGGGGTAAAAATCGTGCCGCACTCGCCGCGGCAGTATCCGAAAGCCAGGCACGAAGTGCCGATGTGGCCCAGGCCAAGTTAATACTTACCACGTCGATTGCCCGTAGTTACGCCGATCTGGCGCGGTTGATGGCAGACCGGGCGACTGCCGAGAAAGCGCTAGAGATTCGTACTAAGACCTCGGCCCTATTTTCTGAACGACAGAAGCAAGGCCTGGAAAACATGGGGGCGGTGAGTCAGGCAGAAGGTAAAAGAAGTCTGGCTGAAAACGACCTGGTACAGATTGATGTGCGCATTGCCGAAACACGTAATCGCCTGGCTGCACTGGTAGGGGCCGGCCCGGACCGAGGCGCGCAGATCAAGCCGCCTAACAACCTGATCAAAGCAAGCTACGCATTGCCACCCGATATTGGTATTAACCTGGTTGGCCGGCGGCCGGATATCGTGGCAACACGCTGGCAGGCAGAAGCCACGCAGAGCCGTATCGAGCAACGCAAAGCGGCGTTCTATCCGAACGTGAATATTCTTGCCTTTGTAGGGGCGCAATCACTGGGTATTAACAAGTTGGTTGAGTCTGGCTCATACATGAGCAATGCCGGCCCGGCCATTTACCTGCCGCTGTTTCTGGGTGGTAAGTTGCGGGCAGATCTCAAGGTAGCGCGGGCTGACTATGACGAGAGCGTGGCCAATTACGAGAAAACGCTCATTCAGGCGCTGAATGAAGTCGCGGATGTGGCGGCAGGCCTAAAGCAATTGCAAAAACAGGTGCGTCTGGCAGATCAAAGTGTTGCAGCGCAGACCCAGGGGTTAACCGTGGCTGCGAACCGTTACAAGGGTGGGTTGGCGAATTATCTGGATGTGCTGGTGGCTGAGGACGAGTTGCTCACCAGCTGGCGTGTACAAACGGATGTGCGTACCCGTGCCTTTATTCTGGATGTGGCGCTCACGAAGGCGTTGGGCGGTGGTTATCAGGCTGACCCTACGGCCGTGCGCCAGCAAGATAAAAAGAGTGAGGAATTTCCAAAATGAGCCGTAAACAACAAATCGTTAACAAGCTGGCTGAGCGTAAAAAGGCCTTCTCCATCCTTGGTGGGGTGGTGGCCTTATGCACGATTGCATTTGGCTTGTACTGGGGGTTTTACGGTTCACGCTATATCAGCACCGACAATGCCTATACCGCTACAGAAATTGCTCAGGTGACGCCGGAGGTGGATGGCACCATTTCGGCAGTTCGTGTGGTGGATACCAACAGCGTTAAAGCGGGCGATGTACTCGCTGAAATTGATCCGCGTGATATGCAGGTTGCTTACGACAAAGCCAAGGCCAATTATGATCGTGCCAAAATCGATTATGACCGCCGCAAGGCGTTGTCTGCCTCCGGCTCGGTGTCGGCCGATGAACTCACCCGTTCAGAAAACGATCTGGCACTGACCAGTGCCAACTTTCGTGAGGCAGCACTCAATCTAGAGCGCACCACCATCAAATCACCGATTGACGGCGTGGTAGCCAAACGCCAGGTGCAGTTAGGCCAGCGTGTCAGAGCTGGGACACCACTCATGGTCATCGTGCCACTACATAAACTGCATGTGGATGCCAATTTCAAGGAAAGCGAGCTGGAGAAGATCCAGGTGGGGCAGCCGGTGCGACTTACTTCGGATTTCTATGGCAGCCGCGTGGTCTATCACGGGGTTGTGGATGGCTTTTCCGGGGGCACGGGGGCGGCCTTCGCCACGATTCCGGCGCAGAACGCGACCGGTAACTGGATCAAGGTAGTGCAGCGGGTGCCAGTACGCATTAGCCTGAAGCCGGAAGAGCTGGCCGAGAGTCCGCTGAGTGTGGGCGTGTCGATGCGCGTTCGCGTGGATACCCGGGCGGACTGATGTCCCTATCAGAAAAAAGCCCGCAGCCGTTAACCGGCTGGCAGTTGTGGGCGGCAGCCATGTTTTTGTCGATGGCGAACCTCATCGCTATTCTGGACATGACGATTGCCAATGTGTCGGTGCTGACCATCGCGGGTGGCCTGGCAGTGACGCCGACCCAGGGGACTTGGGTCATTACGTCGTATGCCGTAGCCGAAGCAATCACCGTACCGCTGACCGGCTGGTTCACCCAGCGTTATGGTTCGGTGCGCGTATTTGTCATTGCCATGGCGGCTTTTGGGTTATGTTCGGCATTAGCGGGTATGTCATCGTCACTCGGCTTCCTGGTCTTTGCGCGGGTGCTGCAGGGCATGGCGGGTGGGCCGTTGATGCCCCTGTCGCAGACGCTGCTACTCCGTATTTTTCCTAAAGAAAAAGCCGGTGCCGCAACCGGTATCTGGGCCATGACCACGCTCGTTGGGCCGGTACTTGGGCCAATTCTCGGTGGCTGGATTTGTGATAACTACACCTGGCCCTGGATATTTCTGATCAACCTACCGATTGCTGCTGCGTGTGCCTGGATTTGCTGGAAGATTCTGCGACCGTATGAAACCCGCATCGTGCGTAATCCGATTGATGTGGTGGGTTTTGTACTGCTCATTATCTGGGTGGGGGCGCTGCAGATCATGCTGGATGAAGGCAAGAATCTGGATTGGTTCTCATCGAGCATCATCATTGCGCTGGCCGTAACAGCGGCCGTTGGTTTTTCTGCCTTCATGATCTGGGAGCTCACTGCAGAACATCCCATTGTCGATCTGCGGGTCTTCCGGCATCGGGGGTTCAGTGCTGCCGTGCTCACCATCTCGCTCACCTTTGCCGGTTTCTTTGCGGCCAATGTGCTAACGCCGCTCTGGCTGCAGAGCTTCATGGCCTATACGGCGACTGATGCCGGCATGACCACCGCCTGGATTGGCATCATGGCGTTTCTGACGGCGCCGGCCGTGGCCGGCATGTCCATGAAAATGGACCCGCGCAAACTGGTGTTTGTCGGTGTGCTCTGGTTAGGCCTCATGACGCTGTACCGTACTGTGGCAACCACCGATATGACCTACTGGGATGTCGCCTGGCCGCTGATGTTGCTGGGTCTGGGTATGCCGTTCTTCTTTATCCCATCCACCGCTGCGGCGCTGGCCAGCGTCGATGAAGCTGAGACCAATTCGGCAGCCGGACTGATGAACTTTATGCGGACCTTGGCCGGTGCCATCGCTACGTCGATGGTGACCTCGTATTGGGAAGATGAAATTACCCGCAACCGGGCCGAACTGGTGGGAGTGATTGATCCAGCGCAGATGACCTATGTCCAGCTCATCGAACAGGGCATGACCGAACCTCAGGCGATGGCTGTTCTGGAGCGTATGGTGACAGAACAGAGCGTGATGCTGGCAACGAACGAGTTGATGCTCGTGGTGTCGCTCATACTGATTTTCTCAGCGTTTGTTATATGGCTGGTGCCGAAGCCTACGCGCACGATAGATCCTTCTGCCGTGCATTAACCTAAAGCATTCCTTGCAGAGCTGGCCAGTTAGCCCTCAGTAAGAGGGTCGCCACAATCACCATGATGGCTCCTCCCAGGCTCGTGGCGATTTCAGCAAAGGGCATGAGGTTCAGTCGTTTGGCAGCGGTGAGAATCGCCATGTTGCCTCCACCGCCGAAACCGCTGTGACATGCACAGATAATCGCGGTGTCGATGGGGTGTTGATTAAGCAGTCTGCTCACCAGAAAGCCGATGCCTGTCATGGTCAATACCGTACTGATACACACGGCCAGGTAGCCCGGTTTCAGAATGCCGATGAGCACATCCCAGGGAATATACAGAATACTCAGACCCACCAGAATAGCCGGTGTCAGGGCTTTAGAGATGGCTTTGTAAACTTGAAAGGCACCGGTTTCGATAGGTTCGGGAATGAGTTTGAAGAACTTAAGCAGCACCACCAGAATGATCATAACAATGGTGGCCGGGAGGCTAAAGACAGGTGAGAGCAGTCTGCCGCATGTGTACATGGCGCAGATGATCAGCAAGCCTGCTGCCATGAGATCGATGTTGATCGGTTTATCGTCTTCTGTATGCGGTGGCGGCGTGGTGCCCGCTAAAGCATGGCAGTTGCCGTTTAAATCGGGGTAACGTTCGCCCAGACGGCTAAGCGCACTGGCAGAGGCAATCGCAAATAGATTGGCGATCAGTGCGGCAGGGATCATCAGCGAGCCCAACTCTACGCGGGATTTATCGGTGATTTCCGAATAGGCCAGAGCAAGCGGCAGAATGCCTTCGCCGAGACCGCCGCTCAGAATGGGGGTAACAATAAATAGAAAGCTATGCCATGGATTGAGTCCAAACAACATGCCTACCAGGGGCGCTACGATACAGGCACCGATAGATCCGCAGATCAGTGGCAGAAATCGTATCGAGACGCGATGCACGAGGATGTGCCGTTCCATCATGCGTCGGTCAATGCCCAGAATGCTGCCAACCACCAGGCTGGCTATATATAGATAGAGGATATTATCCTCATCCATCGCACTGTTGATGGTGGTAACGGCATCGAGCGGAATCAGGTGATAACCGAGAAACAGCGAAGGCACGAGTACGCAGAGCAGTGATGGCCCGCCCACACGATTGAGTATGGGAACGTGATTGCCGATGCTAGTAAGTATGTAGCCGGTGGCCATGAGTGCCGCTAAGCCACCAATCACGTCGTTAGACAGCAGGTTACGTTCTGCAGCAAAAAACAGGGTCGCAACAATGCAGCCGAGTAGAACCGCTGGAAATGGCCCGATGTGTGCTGAAAGTAATCGTTTGATGAGCTGCATGGCCTGCTTAAGAGCGTTCATTTATAGGCTGGCGAGAAGGTATGCCGAGATGGGTAGGGTGATGGCGCTGAGCAGCGTGGTAGAGAGCACGAGTGTACTGGCGAGCTCTGTATTGCAGCGATAGCGGTTGCAAATTACGACCACCACGGGTGACGAGCCCAGAGAGGTCATGAGTACGCCGATCTCTTTATAGGTCAGTGAATCACCAAACCGGTTTGCCCAGTAGAAAAAGAACAGAGGCTCTAAAACAAGTTGCCCGGCGACGACCAGCAAAATGGCCAGTGTTAGGCCTTTTACTTTGGGAATCTTAAAGGTTAGTCCTGTCACCAAGGCAGCCAGTAGTGGCATCGCCGCTCCGATCATGGCGAGTGAACCGATGAGCGCACCGGCCAGAATGCCGGTCGTGGGTAAATTCAATAAAGTCCATATTAAGCCCAAGGCCAGGGCAATGAGCGGCTTGGAGAACAGAAAATCTTTAATTTGCTTCCTTAGTCCTGAATTGGCGTCTGAACCAAAGTGAGCGCCAATAAATATGCCAAGACTGTTGAGGAGCAGGGCGTTGCTTAATTGAGCAACAACGATACCAATTGAAACGTTCTCCGGGTGTCCCTCAAAAACGATCTTGAGCATGGCAGTGCCGATCAGACTCGTGCCGCTGAACATGGCCGCCAGTACCACCGCCGCCAGACTCGTGCGGTCGAGTTTGAGCAGGTATTTTGCAACCAGATAAGAGACGGCGCCAACACTGAGCAGTGCAATATCAAATGCCGCCGCCGCGACGACTTCTTCGTAATCCAGTTTTGCAGTTGCGACAGTTGCAAAGATCAGCGCCGGATAAACCAGCTCCATAATCAGTTTGGACAGTGTACTGGTGCTGTCGTCAGTCAGAATCTTGCGTTGTTTGAGATAAATTCCCAGGCACACTATAGTCAGAAAGATGACAACAAACATCACAACGGATTCGAATAACTGCATAGTGACCTCGGGTTTTTGATCTGATTCGTGTTTGAAGCTATTCGGACTATTGCCTCTTTCGCTTCGTGTTAACTGGTGCCGGTTCAGCAACAGCAGGCGTGGGTACGATAGATTCGCACGATTTTCCTGTCTTCTCAGCCATCTTCTGCTGAGCCAGCTCGGCACGATCATCGATGCCTGGGTGCGTGGCAATAAATTCAGTAGGATTATCCAGGGTGGCGTTGGTGTCTGCGTGCTTTTTCATTGTTACGTAGCCGCAGGGTGTGTAACCCGCATCAACAAGCCATTGAAGCCCAATAGGGTTGGTTTTGTTTTCTTCAGCTACGGCCACCCCATGTTCCATGCCAGTAATAGCCAGACTGCCGCCGTAACCGGCAATGGGAGATCCCACAAAAGAAAGGGCGGCACTTACAACCTGGCGGGCAACAAAGAAACCAATTTCACGCTGGTCTTGTGCATCACCGGTATCGCCATCGGCAATATGGGCAAGATCGTGTGCGACCGCGGCGGCAATTACATCTTGATCGTCACCAAACTTATCAAGAAAGTGCAGGCTAAAGCCAATGTATTCCTGGTCACCCTGGGTAATAACAATATGCGAGTGATAGTCGGAGTCAACAATAGCGTAGTTGAAAGTCTTGCCACTTGTTTTGGTTAGTTTCTCACGGGCATCGTGGAGATTTTTCAGGGTGTTTTGGGGCACCACGAACTCTTCACCCTTATTGCTGCCGGTAATGTGAAGATCGGAGCGGTGGCTGTAACTTAGCTCCATATCATGTTCGGATATAAAACCTTCATCTTTGATTTGCGATTTGCTTAGTTGACCGCAAGCCGTAAGTGAGCCTGCGACTAAACCACAGATGAGAAATCGATAAAGTGAGCCTACCGGCATGATGGGCATATGGTTAGTAATAACTGGCAAATTGTATGGCATATATTTGGATTCTATCGGTTGCATTGCAAAATGCCATGCGCAGGAAAGGCTCGGTGTATAGCGTCCATGTCTGTAATAAGAGCTTTCTACAGAGCCCGCTCTCAACTGAACGTCCAGGACGTAATGTAGAAATATTCCAAGTTTCCCGAACCAGATGGCTATAGATTTGATTGAGAGTGCGGGTATATTTCACATATCAACCGACCGGAGAACATCATGGATGCCATTGAAGCAATTCGTCAGCGTCGCGCAGTAAAGCACTTTGACCCGAATCACCGCTTCACTGCCGATGAAATCAAGCTGCTTCTTGATGTTGCCGCACAATCGCCATCTTCTTTCAATATTCAACACTGGCGCATTGTTAATGTCACAGACCCAGCATTGCGTGTGCAGTTGCGTGAGGCGGCATTTGATCAAGCCCAAGTGACAGACGCTTCGCTATTGTTTGTTATCTGCGCCGACATTAAGGCTTGGGAGAAGGATCCCCAGCGCTATTGGGTACATGCGCCTAAAGAAGCCCAAGATATACTCGTCCCTTGGATTAACCCTTTTTATAGCGGCAAAGACCAACTCCAGCGAGATGAGGCAATGCGGTCGGTTGGCCTTATCCTTCAAACCCTCATGATCGGTGCCAAGGCCATGGGGTATGACTCCTGCCCGATGATTGGTTTCGATATTGAAAAGGTTGGACAGCTGGTCAATCTGCCTAAAGATTACGCAGTCGGTGCCATGCTGGCTATCGGGAAGGGTATTAAGCCTGCTTGGCCTAAGCCAGGGTTTATCCCGTTGAGCGAAATGGTCATCGAAAACCACTTCTAAACACGAACCTGAATGCTGGTAAACGCTAACTTTGACGAGCGTATCGTTATAGATACGCTCAAATCCGATTGGGTCTCTTCGCCAGTCGCAGGGGTGGAACGGAATATGCTGGATCGCCTGGGCGCAGAAGATGCACGGGCGACCAGCGTTGTGCGCTATGCGGCAGGTTCACGTTTTACACCCCATGAACATCCTCTGGGTGAAGAGTTCCTGGTGTTATCAGGCGTGTTCTCGGACGAGCATGGTGACTACCCTGCTGGGAGCTATGTGCGGAATCCACCAGGATCCAGGCATACGGCCTATTCAAAAGAAGGCTGTGAACTTTTCGTCAAAGTCCGGCAGTTTGATACTGCCGACACAGAGCGAGTCTTTATTGATACCAAGAGCACAGCATTTAGGCAGGGCCTGGTGCCTGGCTTAACGGTGCTGCCGCTCCATGAATTTGGCACTGAGCATGCCGCACTGGTTCGTTGGATACCGGGTACAAAGTTTCAGCCCCATATGCATTGGGGCGGCGAAGAGATCTTTGTCCTTGAGGGCATCTTTAGTGATGAACATGGTGATTATCCTGCGGGCACTTGGATTCGTAGTCCCCATAAGAGCATTCACAATCCTTATAGCGATCCAGGATGCCTTATCTACGTCAAAGTGGGGCACTTGTTATAAGTTTTTTCGGCGGAACGTCTGCCCCTTCCTTAGGGGGGAAGTGCTATATCCGGCTAAGCTACGAAGACACACGGGGTAAAGCCTGCCAGCCGGTATAATTCTGTCTGCAGTCTCCTTAGTTAAATGGATATAACGGGGCCCTCCTAAGGCCCAGTTAGTGGTTCGATTCCACTAGGGGACGCCAGTTGGCCCATTTAGCGGATCTGTCTCTTATGAAATATCTCATTACCCTGGTTATTATTGCGTTGCTGGTTTGGTTATGGCGATCACAGGCCAGCGCAAAGGCCGGGGATGGAAGTCTGCCTAGTGTGGGTGCGCCTGCGCCAGGCTTTGATCTGCCGGATACCCGAGGGGTAGAACACAAATTGGCAGATTACCGTGGGCACTGGGTGGTTCTATATTTTTACCCGAAGGCCGATACGCCAGGTTGTACGCGTCAGGCCTGTAAATTCCGTGACGACTGGCAAAACTTTCAGCAGATGGGTGTGGTATTGATCGGCATTAGTGCCGATAAGCCAGCGGCTAATGCGTCGTTCTCCCAGAAATTTCATTTGCCGTTTCCGTTATTGTCAGACGCTGATGGTGATTTTGCGCGTCAATATGGTGCCTGGATGAATCTCGGTATTACTGGGTTTCCACGTCGATATACCTATCTGATTGATCCGGATGGCCGTGTCGCCAAGGTTTATACCGATGTGTCGGTATCCGGGCATAGCGCTGAAGTGCTTGCTGATCTCAAACGTTTGACGGGTTATTGATATGCCCTTGCTGTCAGTCAATTCAGGCTGTCTTGCCTTTGGTGATGTACCGCTGCTGGATCATGTGGATTTTCAGATTGATGCCGGTGAGCGTGTAGCCCTCATTGGTCGCAATGGCACGGGCAAATCGTCGATGCTGGCAACGATCGCCGGATTGCGTGCGCTTGATGATGGCCAGATCTGGACTGCGCCGAATCTGCGTCTTGCCTATGTGGCACAGGAACCGGAGTTTGAGCCCGGTGCAAGCGTTTTCGAAGCCGTCGTAGGCGGTTTGGGGGAACAAGCCCGTTTGCTGGCCGACTATCATTCGCTGTCCCATCGTTTAGGTGACTTGCCTGAAGTTGAGCAGCAACGGGCTCTGGAAGAGCTGGCGCAACTCCAGCAAGCGCTGGATGCGGCTGATGCCTGGCAGCAGAATGCGCTGGCGGAGCGCGTGATCACGGAGTTTCAACTTAACCCTGATGCATTGGTGAGTGACTTGTCCGGTGGTCAGAAAAAACGTGTCGCGCTAGCCCGGGGTTTGGTTTATGAGCCCGATGTGCTGCTGCTCGATGAACCGACCAACCACCTGGATATTGCCGCCATTGACTGGTTGGAAAACCTGTTGCTGGCACGCAATGTGGCTTTATTGTTTATTACCCACGATCGGCGTTTTCTGGATCGGCTGGCGACGCGGATTGTTGAACTGGATCGCGGACTGCTCGCTAGCTATCCGGGCTCGTTTAAAACTTATCAGGAACGCAAAGCGCAACGCCTGCATGAAGAATCGCTTGAGCAGGCACGTGCTGATAAACTGCTGGCGCAGGAAGAGATCTGGATTCGTAAGGGCGTAGAAGCTCGGCGTACCCGAGCCGTCTTCCGAGTGCAGCGGCTTGATCAGCTGCGTGCCGAACGCGCTGCCCGACGTAATCAGCAGGGGCAGGTGGCTATGCGAGTCGATTCGGGCGATGCCTCGGGTGCGCTGGTGGCCGACCTGATTAACGTCTCTAAATCCTATGGTGGTCGCAAGATTATCGACAACTTTACCGGTCGCATTATGCGTGGGGATCGTGTCGGCCTGATCGGCCCCAATGGAGCGGGCAAGACCACCATGCTGCGCCTGATTCTGGGCGAGATTCAACCGGACAGCGGTACTGTGCGCCTGGGTACTAAACAGCAAGTGGCTTATTTTGACCAGTTCCGTACGGCACTGGATCCCGAAGCACCGCTCCATGAAGTGATTTCGCCGGGGTCGGATTACGTTGAGGTGGCCGGTAAGCGTACGCACGTAATGACTTACCTCAGTGACTTCCTGTTCTCGCCGCAACGGGCGCGCTCCCCGGTTAAATCATTGTCGGGTGGCGAGCGTAACCGCTTGCTGCTGGCCCGGCTCTTTGCCCGTCCGGCCAATATTCTGGTGCTCGATGAGCCGACCAATGATCTGGACATCGATACGCTGGAGCTGCTCGAAACGCTGTTGGAAGATTATCCCGGTACCTTACTGCTGGTCAGCCATGACCGGAGCTTTCTCGACAACGTCGTGACGCAAGTGATTGCCGCCGAAGGCGATGGCCAATGGCGTGAGTTTGTCGGTGGTTATAGTGACTGGGCCGCCTGGCATGCCGCGCAAAGCAAAGTGCCGGAGAAGGGTGGTGCCAAGGCCGTTGCCAAACCGATGGCTCAAACTGCCCCGGCAGCGCCTGCTGCGCGTGCGGTCAAGCTCAGTTACAAGGAACAGCAGGCTCTGGCTAGCTTGCCCGGTGAGATTGAAGCGTTGGAAACCGAGCAGGCGGCGTTGCTGGAAAAAATGAACGATCCGACCAGTTATGGTGCCGATCCAAGCGCGGCTCAAACTATGGCGAACCGTCTGGCTGCCATCGACGAAGCGTTGCTCGATTTGCTCGAACGCTGGGAAGTGCTAGAAGCTAAAACCGCCAAATCCTGAGGCATTTAAAAGCGGTTATGGAATCTGCCAGTCGAGCGTAAAGCTTCCATTGCCAGACTCGCCCAGCGTTTCGGTGAGCCAGGGCAGGGCGGCTTCCAGAGTCTGTGGCAGTGTCCACGGGGGGTTAACCACAAACAAGCCACTGCCCGTCATGCCCAAGCCATCGCTTGCCGGTGGTTGGGTTGATAGCGTGACATGTAGCCAGCTCGGTAGCCCCAGTTTGACCAAACGGTCTGGTAGCTCGACGGCTTCGCGACGGGCGAGTATGGGATACCAGAGCACATAGGTCCCGGTTGCAAAACGTTGAACCGCATCGCGCAGGCCGGCTATGACTTTGCCGTAATCTGCTTTATCTTCGTACGAAGGATCGACGAGTACAGCGGCACGGCGCTGCGGTGGCGGCATCAAGGCCTTGAGGCCGGCCAGACCATCCGCCACATTAATCTGTGTGCGCTTTTGCACAAAGCGTAATGCTTGTGCCAGTAGCGGTGCATCGGTGCTGTGCCGCTCGAAAAAACGCAGTACGTCGGCGTGGCGTGTGCAGTAGCCCGAGATCCATGGAGAGCCGGGATAGTGCTTTAAGGCAGGGCTCGCGTTTGCAGCTTTAACCACTTGGCGATAACGCACCACCGATTCCGGTAAGTCTGCATCGGCCTGTTCCCATAATTTGCCGATACCCGTGGACCATTCCCCGGTTTTGCGGGCCATGTCGCTTTCAATAAGATACATGCCGGCACCGGCATGCGTATCCAGAACCATGAAGGGCTTATTTTTCTGGGTGAAGTAATCCAGTACTTGAATCCAGACCAGGTGTTTGAGTACATCCGCAGGATTACCCGCGTGAAATGCGTGACGATAGCTAAGCATGAGAGTCTTTAATTAAAGTAGGGGCGCCATGAGCTGGGCAGCGTTTTCTTTCAGACGTTCGCGCAACGGGCGATCTGCCCAGACAGCGGGATCGATCGGGATAGAGCGGGCGAGGTATTTGTCCTGCAATGCACGCACCTGTTGGCTAAAACCGGCATCGTAGACCATCAGCGTGATTTCGTAGTTCAAACGTAGACTGCGCATATCCAGATTCACAGACCCGAAAATGGTGAATTCACGGTCAACTACCATGCTCTTGGTGTGAAGCAGGCCACCGGTGAACTGCTGAATCTTAACGCCCACCGAGAGTAGGTCACTCATATAGCTGCGACTGGCATAGCGCACCAGTTTGGAATCGACACGTTGCGGCACAATCAGCGTGACATCCACGCCGCGGCAGGCAGCCGTTTGTAATGCCTGAAAAAGTGCTTCATCGGGCACAAAGTAAGGGGTGGTTAAAACCACTTCTTTACGCGCATCAAGCACCGCACTCAACAACATATGCGACATGTTGCCACTTTTGTAGCTAGGGCCAGTCGGCACAACCTGTAGCGTTAGATCGCCAGCAGCTTCTGGGATAGGGGTTGCTCGCATCTGATCCAGAAACTGACTAAACCCTGCGATGTTTCCGCTTTCAATGGCCCAATCCCCTTCGAATACCGTAGTGAGCGCAAGCGCTGCGGGGCCAATAACACGTGTCATGGCATCGACCCATTCGCCCACGCCGGCGTCTTGTTTAAAGAATCCGGGGTCAACGAGATTCAGGCTGCCTGTCCAGGCGGTATGCTGATCGATGGCAACGATTTTCCGATGCAGCCGTAAATCGGCGCGACCGAATTGCAAGCGGAGCGGATGAATGGCACAGGCTTTTACCAGTTTGATACCGCCATCACGTAGGCGCTTAGGCCAATCGCTCTTCCAGAAGGCGCTGCTACCCAGTTCATCGAGCAAGACACGACACGAGACGCCGCGTGCCGCGGCACGAATGAGCGCTCCCCCCACCAGATCTGCTGTACCACCTGGGTTCCAGATATAAAACTCCAGATCACAGCGCGTACGAGCTGCATCGATGTCGGCAATCATGCCGTGCAAAATGGTTTGGGCATCCGAATAGAGTGCTAAATTATTACCTGGCACTGGAGGCATACCTCCGTGGTTTTCTGCCAGGACAGCCATGGCTCGGAACTTGTTGTCGATGCGCTGGGTCGTTTCAGAAAAGCGATCGTCAAACAGATCGGTCATCTGTAAATAAGCCGGTGCTATTTCTTCAATCCGTCGGCGGCGATCACGGCCAATAGGGCGTTCGCCAACTAAAAGGTAAGCACTGATCCCTACGACCGGCATGATCGTTACGATCAGGATCCACGCCATGGCGACACCGGGCGGTCGGCGTACCCAGATAATACGTAAGGCAAAAAGCGATACGATCAGCGGATGGATAAGGTAAATCCAGGTGGAATCAGTGGCGAAAGCCCAAACCATGTCGGTATCTAAGTAAGTAGGGTAGTAAAGGCACAGCAAAAGCCGGTTTCCTTATGTTAACGGGAGTTTACTCTGTTCTCCCGACTTGCATCCGGAAGCAGCCTCCATTAGCATCATGGCTTCAATAAACGTAAAGTGTCCATGCAATTACCGGGGTTTTACCGGCGATAGTCGACATCGGTTGTAAAGGGTTTAAGAATGGTTCCTGAACTTGGGCAGTTAGCCCTGTCGCTGTCGCTTTTTGTCGCCTTATTGTTATCGATTTTAGGTCTGGCTGGCCCGCAACTGGCTGTGCCGGCCTGGGTACGCCTGGCCAAACCTTTGGCGCTAATCCTGTTCAGCCTGTTGGCGGCATCTTTCTTCTGCCTGACCTGGAGTTTTGTTACCAACGACTTCTCGGTTGCCTATGTGGCAGGACACTCTAACTCGAAGCTGCCGCTAGAGTACCGGTTTGGAGCAGTTTGGGGTGGACACGAAGGCTCCCTGTTGCTGTGGGTCTTCATGCTCACCGCCTGGACCGGCGCCGTTGCAATTTTCTCGCGCACGCTACCCGCAGAAATGGTGGCGCGGGTGCTAGGTGTGCTGGGTCTGGTGAGCTTTGGTTTCATCCTTTTTATTCTGTTCACGTCTAACCCGTTTACGCGATTGCTACCGGCAGTGATGGAGGGCCGTGACCTCAATCCGTTGTTACAGGACCCGGGTCTCGTCTACCATCCACCCATGCTCTATATGGGCTATGTGGGTTTTTCGGTCGCCTTTGCTTTTGCAATCGCAGCATTGCTGGCAGGTCGTTTAGATGCCACCTGGGCACGCTGGTCACGTCCATGGACGCTGGCTGCCTGGATCTTTCTGACTATCGGTATTGCACTGGGTTCCAACTGGGCCTATTACGAATTAGGTTGGGGCGGCTGGTGGTTCTGGGATCCGGTAGAAAATGCCTCCTTTATGCCCTGGCTGGTGGGCACGGCGCTGATTCACTCGCTGGCCGTTTCTGAAAAACGCGGTAGCTTCAAGAACTGGACCGTGCTCTTGGCGATTGGCGCTTTCTCGCTGTCGCTGCTTGGCACCTTTATCGTACGTTCCGGTGTATTAACTTCCGTGCATGCTTTTGCTGCCGATCCAGCACGCGGTATCTTCATCCTGGTTTTCCTGGCTATTGTAGTGGGTGGTTCTCTGGCGTTGTTTGCCTGGCGGGCACCTACAGTTGGCCGTGGTGGCGCTTTTGCGCTGGTGTCTAAAGAAACGCTACTGCTTATTAATAATGTGCTGCTACTGGCGGGTATGGGTGCCGTTCTGTTGGGTACGGTGTATCCCATGGTCATCGACGCCTTGAATCTGGGCAAACTCTCCGTTGGCCCGCCGTACTTTAACGCGGTGTTTGTACCGATCATGTTGCCGCTGCTTTTGTTGCTGCCTTTAGGGCCGGTAGCCCGTTGGAAGCAAGATCAGCTCATGCCCTTGCTAAAAAGCTTGCGTGTTGAAGCGGTGCTGGCAGTCGTTGCTGCCATTGTCTTGCCTTTACTCATGGGCAGTTGGCGGCCTATGGTGGCAGTAGGTGCCGGGCTCGCTGTTTGGGTCATGGCGGGTGTGGTGCGTCAGGTGGTCGTGCGCGTTAAAACCAGTTGGCCGCCTCGCGCTTTCTGGGGCATGCAATCTGCACATCTGGGCTTGGCTGTTTTTGTGATTGGCGTCACCTTCGTCAGTAGTTATCAGATCGAGCGTGATGTCAGCATGGCACCGGGTGATACGGTGTCTATCCATAACATCCAGCTCACCCTTAAAGGCGTCACCCCAGTGCAAGGCCCAAATTACGAAGGCGCCCGTGGCGTATTGATTTATGGTCCGCAGGATCAACCCGAAAAACCGTTGGGTACGCTTTATTCCGAAAAGCGCACTTACTTCTCTTCCACCATGCCGATGACCGAAGTGGGGATCGACAGCAGCATTACGCGAGATCTTTACGTCTCGATGGGTGAACCTACCAATAACAATGCCTGGGCTGTTCGGGTCTATTACAAACCGTTTGTGAGCTGGATCTGGGCGGGTTGCGCCCTGATGGCGCTGGGCGGTATGCTTGCCGCATCTGATCGTCGTTATCGTGCACGTAAATCGACGGACGCCGGTGAAGATGCCAGCGACATTCATGAAGAGAAAGTAGCAGCCTGATGAAACGTTTCTGGTGGTTCCTCATTCCTTTACTGGCGTTCGCTGTTCTGGTGTTTTTTCTCGGCAAAGGGCTCACTAAAGACCCACGCTACGTGCCATCGCCGCTGGTGGGTAAACAGGCACCGACGTTTGATCTGCCTCAGCTGCAGGATCCTAAACAGACCTTTGCGCCTGAAGATCTCAAGGGCCGTGTCTGGTTGCTTAATGTCTGGGCCTCGTGGTGTGTTTCCTGCCGGGAAGAGCATCCGGTGCTGGTCGAGTTTGCCCGGACGCACCCTGAAGTACCGCTTATCGGCCTGGACTACAAAGATCAACGGCCGGATGCACTGGCTTGGCTCAAAAAGCATGGCAACCCGTATGTGCTCTCGGCCTTTGATGCCGATGGACGAGTTGGCATTGATTATGGTGTTTACGGCGTTCCGGAAACCTATGTCATAGACCAGGCCGGTGTGATCCGGTACAAGCACGTGGGTCCGGTAACACAGGAAGTCGTGCAGACGCTGATTGATCCGATGCTTAAAGGACTCAAATAATGAAAGCGCTCTTTAAGCTTTTTGTTGCAATCTGGCTAGTAACAGCCGGGGCTGCTTACGCTGCCGAAGCACAACCACTTGCCCAGAATCCGCTTGTTGAAACGCGCCTCAATGCCATTTCAGAAAACCTACGTTGTCTGGTTTGCCAGAACGAATCGCTGGCGGGCTCACGAGCTGAACTGGCGGAGGATTTGCGCCGTGAAGTACGTCATCTCATTGAAGCGGGTAAATCAGATAAGGAAATCATTGATTTTCTTGTGAGTCGTTATGGAGACTACGTGCTTTATGACCCGCCCTTCAAAAGCACCACCCTGTTTCTATGGGTGGGCCCCTTTATCTTGTTGGCGGGGGGGCTCATTGGCCTGGTGGTTTTCTTGCGTCGTCGAAGCCGGCAAGGTTTGATCGACGAACCAGACTATTCACCTGTATCAACGCCGTCAGATGGCGTGGCACCTACTAAAAATAGAGTGGCAGGCCGTTGGTTGCTATGGTTGATCATGGTGCTGATCCCGCTTGGGGGAGGATTGGTTTACCTGAAGGTTGGTAATCTTACTGCCCTGAATCCGGCTAACGTTAAACCTGCTCCTGATCCGAATGTCATGGTGGCGCGCCTACAGGCCAAGATGGATGCCAATCCGGATGATCCAGCTGGGTGGCAGCTACTGGCACGTGCCTATATGGTAATGAATCGTCCGGAAGACGCGGTTAAGGCCTTTGGACACATCCTGCCGCTGATCAAACAGGAGCCACAGCTCATGGCAGATTATGCCGAAGCGCTGGCCGCCTCGGGTGATCTTAAAGGCGCTCGGACCTGGATCAACAATGCGTTGCAAAAAGGCAGCCAGGATCCCAAAGTGCTGTTCCTGGCGGGCGGTCTGGCTTTCGACGAAGGCAATTACAAACAGGCTATTAGCTTCTGGGAGCGCATTCTCAAATTGGTCGCCCCGGATTCGCCAGAAGCCAAGTTCGTTCAGGAGAACATTAGCGAAGCGCGAGCCCGCATGAAGTAAGCGGCTAAGCGCTGGCAGTCATGCAAAGGGAGCCTAGGCTCCCTTTCTTCATGGCATTAAGTACGAACGTACTATTTGAGGGTTTTAGAAGCTTTTTCTACAGCCGCTTTATCCAGTGCCTGTTGGGCTTCTGGCGGCATATAGTTTTCATCATGTTTGGCCAGCACTTCTGATGCCTTGAAGTTAGGTGTTGTGCCTACATCGTCTAGCTTGCCCTGGGCGACAACGCCTTTGCCTTCGCGAAACAGATCAGGCAGGATGCCTGTGTAGGTTACCGGAATGTCGTGTATGGTATCTGTTACAACAAAGCGCACGTTGACACCTTCTCTTTGTAAGCTACCTTCTTTGACCATGCCGCCGATTCGGAAGGCGCGATTCTTCGGTGCTTCACCCGCAGCAACCTGCGTAGGTGTAAAGAAGAACACCAGGTTTTCTTCAAAAGCGTTGAGAACCAGTGTGGCGGCAACGCCAATTACGGCAAGCGCGCCAATGATCAGAGCAAATCGTTTGTGACGTGGTTTCATTTTAATAGAATCACAACAGGTAGTTATTTCGAATGTCTTTAAGGGCTTGTTTGCGGCGGTGATTTGCCAGTAGGGGTTCGGCAATCATAGTGACTGCGCATACGCCAAAGCTCCCCCAGACGTATAGACCATAGCCGCCCATAGCAAAAAAGTCGCTGATTGATTGCCACTGCATTATGCGGCCTCCTTAACGTCCGGTAGGTGGTGTACCCACTCGGTATTGCCTTCACGTTCCAGCATGATAGTGCGTGCGCGCATTAAGGCAACCGCAATGGTGTAAGCCCAGAAAGCCAAAGCCATAACCAGCATCCCCCAGAGCATGGTGCTGGCCATGCTGGGAGACTTGGTCAAGGAAACAGATGCGCCTTGATGCAAGGTGTTCCACCACTTCACCGAGAAGTAGATGATCGGTACGTTCACCACACCCACAAGGGAGAGCAGGGCGCCGGCACGATCGGCGCGACGCGGGTCATCAATAGCAGCTTGTAGTGCAATGAAACCGATGTAGAGGAAGAACAGAATCAGTTCGGACGTCAAACGCGCATCCCATACCCACCAGGCGCCCCACATGGGTTTACCCCAGAGTGCGCCAGTCCATAAAGACAGAAAGGCAAACAAAGCCCCGGTTGGTGCCAGGGCGCTGGTCATCATGCCTGATAGTCGGGTATTGAACGTGAGGCCTAGCAAAGACCAGAAAGCCATGATGCAGTAGATAAACATCGACATCCAGCTGGCAGGCACGTGGATAAAAATAATGCGATAGCCCTGACCCTGTTGCGCATCGGTGGGCGCAACAAAGAAGCTGATGTAAAGACCAATGGCGCCTAAGATGGCGGCTAGTGTCCAGAAAATGGGAACGAGCTTGCCAGCCAGAGGGTAAAAGGTGCTGGGGGCGCTGTATTTAAACAAGTTGATCATGTTGCTATTTTATTCCAATGAAATGCGTAGCGCAGCGGTGGTTGCCCAGGGAGCAAAGGCGGCGGCCAGAATCAGTAGTGCACCTAATAGGGAAAAGTGTCCCATGGCGCCTAAACCGGCAATATAGGACTCGACTGCACCCGCCCCAAAAATCAGTGTTGGTATATAAAGCGGCAGCACGAGTAAGGAAACCAGCAAAGCGCTACCACGAGCGCCCAACGTCAGCGCGGCACCAATGGCACCCAGCAGTGACAACAAGGGTGTGCCGATCAATAAAGTCAGCATGAGGATACCAATGGCATCTGTCGGCAAGTCGAATTGCAGACCAATGACGGGTGCGAGTAGTACCAGCGGTAAACCGCAGACAAGCCAGTGTGCGGTAATTTTACCGGCGACAAGAACGCTGAGTGGCTCTGGAGAGAGCACCATTTGTTCTAGTGTGCCGTCCGCATAGTCAGCAGCGAAGAGCCGTTGCAATCCTAGAAGGGTGGCGAGTAATGCGGCAATCCACATGGCTCCCGGCGCGATTTTTCTCAGGAGATCGGGTTCTGGCCCAATGCCCAGTGGCAGCAAGGTCGTCACAATGACAAAGAAGAACAGCGCGGTGAGCACCTCGGTCTTTCGCCGCATAACAAGCAGCAAGTCCCGATGTAGTGCGGCAAAATATGCGGAAAGCACGGACATCAGCGGCTCCCCGATAGATTGAGTACAAAGCCGTGGGCATCGGTCCCCAAATCGGGTATCTGATGGCTGGTGAGCACCAGCATGCCGCCTTGAGCGAGATGCGCCTTGAGCAGATTCTGCACGTCAGCAATGGCATTCACGTCGAGTGCGTTGAAGGGTTCGTCCAGAATCCATAGTTTGGCCGGGCGGAGCAGGGCTCGGGCAAGCAAGCCACGACGTTTTTGTCCCGCTGAGAGCACGCGTGCCGGTAAGTGCTGGCGTTTTGCTAGGCCCATGTGGGTGAGGGCTTCACGGATATCTGCATCCTTGATCCGTAGGCCATCCATGCGGCATAGCGCTTGCAGGTTTTCGGTGAGGGTGAGATCTTCTTTCAGGCCGGCGTTGTGACCGATGTAGAGCAGATTCTGATGATACTGACCGCGCTGCTGGGCAATAGGTGCGCCCTGCCAGAGTACTTCGCCATCGGTAGGCAATGCCAGCCCTGCCAGTATGCGTAGCAGACTGGTTTTGCCGGCACCATTTTCACCTTGCAGGTAAAGCCATTGCCCGGCTTTAAGCTGCAGGTCTAGACCTTGAAACAATGTCTGTTTGCCACGAATGCAACGCAGGTTTCTGGCTTGGAGTGCGGGTTGGGCGGCTTGAGACATCAGACTTCTAGTGTGCCAGAAAAGTTACAAAAATTCATAAGTGATATCGTACCGGAGAGCGTGGATCCCGTCATCTCCGGGTTTTTGGACATTCGGGAGTGCCGCTTGCGATAGAATCAACGCATGACACGACTATCCCCCAATTTCTGGCAAGAAAAGTTTGAAACCCAACAAACCGGCTGGGACCGAGGCCAAGCGAGTCCGCAGCTTCTGCAGTGGCTTCAGAGCGGTGCGTTGAATACGCGTGAAACACAGCGTATTGCCGTGCCTGGTTGCGGCAAGGGTTGGGAGGTCGCCGTACTCAGTGAGGCAGGCTTTGAGACAACCGGTCTTGATTACACGCCCGCAGCGGTGGCAGAGGCAAAACTGCGTTTGCATGCGGCTGGCTTGTCGGCAGCAGTGGTTCAGGCAGATGTTTTAACGTACACGCCTGAACAGCCGTTTGATGCTGTTTATGAACAAACATGTCTGTGTGCACTCACGCCAGATGCCTGGATCACTTACAGTCAGCAGCTGGCTCGGTGGATCCGCCCAGGTGGGCATTTGTTTGCGCTTTTCATGCAGGTGGCGCGTCCGGGTAGCCAGCAAGGGTTGGTTGAAGGACCCCCGTTCCATTGCGATATCAACGCCATGCATGCGCTGTTTGACCAGCGCCAATGGCGCTGGCCTGCGGGTGCACTCACTCAGGTGCCACACAAGAACGGTCTGTTTGAACTGGCCGTGATTCTTGAGCGGGTTTAAGCGCTAAAGATTTAAGCGCTGGCTTCCGCAACGCGTTTCTGGATGTGGGCGAGCGCTTCTTCCACCTGATCCACCAGAATCAGACAGATATCGCCCGGTTCCAGTTTGGAGAGCGCTTGATCAATGGCGAGGAACTCGCCTTTGATTTCATCGATCTCTTTCACCTGGTGCGCTTCGTCCAGTCCTTCGCGGAGCAGTTTAACCACTTCGCCTTCGCTACGGCCGCGTTGGCAGGCATCTTCGTAAAGAACCACGTAGTCAAAAACGTTGCCGAGTATGCGCGTCTGACGACGAATGTCATCATCACGACGGTCTCCCGCACCGCTAATCACAACGCTGCGGCGCTTGCCGGGCATTTCGTGAATGGTATCGGCCAATACACGAATCGCATCCGGGTTGTGGCCATAATCTGCAATGAGTGTTGCGCCTTTGTAATCAAAGCGGTTGAAGCGGCCTGGTACGGTGTCAGCATCACTCATAAAGGTTGCCAGACCCGAAACGATGGATTCCCAGGGGATATCCAGGGCCCAGGCGGCTCCAACGGCAGCCATGACGTTTTCTACCTGGAAGCCGATCTGGCCACCATCGGTCAGTGGAATGTCTTTCAGCGGCAGGCGGAACATGGCCTGACCTTGGGCGGCGATAATTTCGCCATCTTCACGATAAATCACGCGGTGTCCCTGGGCGCGATGCTTCGCCATCACCGGATGCGCAGCGCTCTGGGCGGCAAAGAAGGTGACATTGCCCGTGCAATAGCGCGCCATGCGTGCTACGAGTGGGTCAGCCGCATTGAGTACCGCGGTACCTTCGGCTGAAACGTTTTGCACGATCACGCGTTTCACCGCGGCCAGTTCGGCGGCGGTGTTGATGAAGTTCATGCCCAGGTGGTCGCCTTCACCAATGTTGGTGATCACAGCCACATCGCAACGATCAAAGCCGAGGCCTTCACGCAGCACACCACCACGGGCGGTTTCCAGCACAGCGGCATCAACATCGGGGTGGCCCAGCACGTTGCGGGCACTACGTGGGCCGCTGCAATCGCCGGTATCGATCAATCGGCCGTTGGCGTAGACGCCATCCGTCGTGGTCATCCCAATACGTTTGCCCGTCTGGGCGATCAGATGCGCGGTCAGACGGATGGTGGTGGTTTTACCATTGGTGCCTGATACGGCTACCACAGGAATACGACCGTTTTCACCGGGGCCAAACAATTGACGAATAATGGCTTCACCTACTGGGCGGCCTTTACCGTAAGACGGGCTGAGGTGCATGCGAAGGCCGGGAGCGGCGTTTACTTCAACGATACCGCCGCCTTGTTCTTGCAGTGAGCGGTAGACGCTGTCGCAAACGACATCGACGCCGCAGATATCCAGGCCCACCATGTGGGCAGCGGCAACAGCGCTCGCAGCCATGTCGGGGTGTACATCATCGGTCACATCGGTGGCCGTGCCGCCGGTGCTGAGGTTGGCGTTCTTACGCAGGTTGATGCGTACACCGCGTTGAGGCACGGTTTCCGGTGTCATCTGCTGCTCGTCCAGTGTGGCCAGACCAATCGCATCCAGTCGAATCTTGCTGAGCGAGGTGGCGTGACCATCGCCACGCAGCGGATCGCTGTTGATCACATCCACCAGTTGTCGGATGGTGTGCTGACCATCACCAATCACATAGGGTGGATCACGACGGGCAGCAGCAACAAGCTCATTACCGACCACCAGCAGACGGAAGTCGTGGCCGGGCATGAAACGTTCGACAATAACTTCATCGCTAATCTTGTAGGCCACGTCAAACGCAGCGCTGATTTGTTCTGGGGTTTGCAGGTTAACGGCAACGCCTTTGCCCTGATTGCCATCACGTGGCTTAACGACCACGGGGCCTTTGATCCATTCGGCGGCTGCCAGTGCATCTTCCAGCTTAGTGACTACGCGACCTTGCGGCACGGGTACGCCTGCGGAATAGAGCAGGGTTTTGGTGAGATCTTTATCTTGCGCAATCGATTCGGCGATGGCGCTGGTATGGCTGGTTTCTGCCGCCTGAATGCGTTTCTGCTTGCTGCCCCAGCCGAATTGCACCATGCTGCCTTCCGTCATGCGACGGAATGGGATGTTGCGGGCGACAGCGGCGTTAACGATGGAACCGGTGCTCGGCCCCAGACGCAGGTCTTCGTCTAGTTCGTTTAATTCATGAAGCGCAGCGTCCAGATCGAACATGCGATCTTCGCGGGCGGCCTGGCATAAACGTATGGCGTGCTCGAAGGCCAGTTTGCCAACCGCTTCTTCGCTGTATTCCACGACCGTGATGTAGGTGCCTTTTTCCGGTGTTTGAACGGTGCGACTAAAGGTCACCGGACATCCGGCAGCGGCTTGTAGTCCCAGCGCCACGACTTCCAGCGCGTGCGCCAGCGTGAGCGGCTCGTTATGGCCGCCGGCAATGAGCGGGCCCATTTGCGGAAAGCGGGAACGTAAGCGGGTTTCGAAGCCAGCCAGATTGGTGATCTGACACTCGTCGTCAGTACAGTTGATCAGCGCTTCGATCATGGTGTGGCGACCCCAGAGGTTGGGGCCGCGCAGTGCGCGTAGGCGAACAATGTCCATGGATTACTGGTGTGTAAAAGTTTGGATACCGGTGCTCATGATCTCGCGAGAGAGATTCATGGCAACGCCGACGCCAACCGCCGCAAGAATGCTTTCGAGGGCATCGTTGCGGAGTTGCAGCAGAGGAACGCTATTGATGGCCATTAACGGTTCGATACGGTCTTTCTGCGCCAGAACAATCTGCCCATCCCGACTGAATACCGCACGGCCACCCTTGGCAAGGTGCTCCTGCAACGGGGCAGCGTCACCATAACGACTGAAGAAGATCACCTCGCCCTGACATAGGCGAGCCATATCTGTCACTTCGGTGTCATCTGCATTGAGTACAGCGGCACCGCTCGGCAACACCACGTCGACCTGTGTCCGCATGACTTTCCAGATGGCTACCTCGTCTTCAATTGAGCACTCAGGGACGGTGTCTGTCGGATCCAGGTTGGTGACCACGCCCACCGTACAGCAACGGTAGGGCAGGCCATGGTTAAGGATGATCCGATTATCGTTCTCGATAATGGCTACATCTACCTGGCGGTTCAGCATCAGGCGATGACCGCTTTCCCAATTAGCGCAATTGCGATCATCCAGCTGGCGCTGGTTGAAATACATCCCCTTGCTGCAGGCTAGACCAACGTTCATGCTGGTCAGTTGCAACAGGCTGGCAATGAGTTCGGCCACAGTGGATTTGCCGCGCGAGCCTGCAATGCCGATAATCGGCAGATTAAAATCCTGCTCCAGCGGAAATAGGTAGTTAACAATGGCTTCGCCCACGGGGCGAGGCGTCCCGGCCGAGGGCCGCAGGTGCATCAACAGACCAGGGCCGGCGTTCACCTCGACGATAGCACCACGTTGCTCAGCCAGCGGCTTGGAAATGTCTTCAGCCACCAGGTCGATACCCGCCACATCCAGGCCCACTACGCGGGCGGCTAACGCAACCACGTGCGCGACTTCCGGGTGCACTTCGTCCGTGACATCAATCGAAACATTGCCATTCCGCTGAATCAGCACGTCATGGCCAACAGCGGGCACGGATTCTGCCGTGAGGCCCTGTCGCTCAAGTTCGAGACGAACCGCGGAGTCCACACGTACAAAGTTGAGGGTGTTTTCCTCAGCGGGGCCGCGGCTTGGGCTGCTATTAATTTGTGCTTCGATCAGTTGTTCGATCGTGGATTTGCCATCGCCCTTAACGAACGCAAAGTCACCGCGTGCCGCAGCGACCATTTGGCCGCCCACAACAAGTAGGCGGTGTTCGTTACCCGGGATGAAGCGCTCGACAATCACGCTGCTGCCCTCATCAACGGCGACCGAGAAGGCCGTACGGACTTCGGCTTCAGACATCAGATTGGTAAAGACGCCTCGGCCATGGTTGCCATCAGAAGGCTTCACCACCACCGGCAGGCCAATATCTTCGGCCGCTTCCCAGGCGTCATCGGCTGTTTCTACCACTACGCCTTCGGGCACCGGTACACCGCAGGCCTTGAGCAGGCTCTTGGTCAGGTCTTTATCGCGCGAGATAGTTTCGGCAATGGCACTGGTCTGATCAGTTTCAGCTGTCCAGATACGGCGTTGCTTGGATCCGTAGCCCAGCTGCACGAGGTTGTTATCAGCTAGGCGCATGGTGGGGATATTCCGTGCCATGGCGGCCGTCACGATGCTGCCGGTGCTTGGGCCGAGCAGGCGGTCTTCTGCCAGCTCTTTAAGATCTTCTACCGTTTTTGCGACATCGAAAGGACGATCCTCGATAGCGGCCATGATCAGGTCGCGTGCAGCAAACAGCGCCTGCTTTGTAACTTCGTCCTGGAGGTTGTGCACGATCAGTTTGTATAGGCTGCGGCGATTGGCTTCGCGGGCGCGGCCAAAACCGCTCTGGACGCCAGCCATGCTGAGTAGTTCCAGGGTCACATGTTCCATGATGTGCACCGGCCAGGTGCCTTCATGGAGACGTTTAACGAAGCCGCCGTATTCTTCATAGCTGCATCGGTGTTCCATCAATCCGGGCAGCCAGGCCACCAGTCGATCGGGCAGGCCGGGAATCTTGTCAGAGGGAAAATCTTCCAGATCGCCGATGTCGACCCATGCCTCGATGATAGGTATATAGAAGTCCGTCCACATGTTCGGACCGTATATATACTTTATGTCTATGATTTCAATCGATTTGTGGCTCATGTTGGCTAGAGGTGTCTCAAGATTCTGAGCGGTGCTGCCTGTTCCGGACAGAAGGGGTGATGTGTTGAAGCTCTATGACGGCGCGGTTTAATGTCATTGTAAACAGAAACCACAGGCCCCGTGTGTCTCATAACGCACCAATTGGGTAACGGATGACTGTTCATTAGTTTTTATTGATAAAAGGCCTCGGCGTTGTCAGCCAAAGCCGGTGACCGTGCGTTAATCTGTCAGAATTCAAATTTTCCGGATCACCGGAAAAACGCTCATAGTTAGACCATATCAATTGAACTTACCCGCTCATTCCGCGCAGACTGCGCGCGCTGCCCAAACTGCCCATCGGGTGCCAGAGCTCTGGTTGCCGGCATTGCAGGCGCATCTGGCCAATAACGAAACCATTCTGGCCACGGTTGAAACCGATCTGGATGCCCAGCTGCAGTTTGCCCGTGGCCTGATTTGTCTGACGGATCGAGGCCTTTACGCCTTGTCACACACCGGTGAATGGTCACAATGGCCGCTTTCAGCAGCGCACACATTAAAGCTGAGTGACCATGCCGGTATTGCCACGCTGGATCTGCTGTCGCCGGAAGGCCGTCTGGCCTGTTGGCGCTTTACGCTGGCGCAGAACCCATCGGCCTTACGCCTGGTTCGCCAGCTGGATAGCCTTCGTGAGAAACAACGAGTTGAGGCCGGCGAAGCGATTGCCGAACCAGAGACCGCAGAAGAAGCGGCGCTGTGTCCTAATTGCTGGCTGCCGCTGCCACCGGATCAGGATGAATGCCCGGCCTGCTATAGCGAGAACCTGACATCGCCCTCCACCTGGACGCTTCTGCGTCTTTGGCGCTTTGCCCGGCCCTATAAGAAAGAGCTGCTGATTGGCTTTGTGCTGACGCTGCTCGGTACCGCCGCCACGCTGGTACCGCCGTACCTGACCATGCCGCTGATGGATAAGGTGCTGATTCCGTTCCAGAACGGCAAACACATTCCCATTGGCCTCACGATCATGCTGCTGAGCGGTCTGCTGGCGAGTGCGCTGGTCGCCTGGGGGCTAGGTTGGGCGCGCACCTACATTCTGGCGTTGGTCAGCGAACGCATTGGCGCCGATCTACGGACGGCTACTTACGACCATCTGCTCAAGCTGTCCTTAGAGTACTTTGGCGGCAAGCGTACCGGCGACCTGATGGCACGTATCGGTAATGAGTCGGACCGCATCTGCGTGTTCCTCTCGCTCTACGCGCTGGATTTTGCCACCGACGTGATCATGATCCTGATGACGGCAGCCATTCTGGTGTCGATCGACCCGTGGCTGGCGCTGGTCACCCTGGCGCCATTGCCAATGATCATGTGGCTCATCCACATCGTGCGCGACAAGCTGCGCTTTGGCTTTGAGAAGATCGACCGCATGTGGGCAGAGGTGACCAGTGTGCTGGCCGACACTATTCCCGGTATCCGCGTGGTCAAGGCGTTTGCCCAGGAGCAGCGTGAATCGAATCGTTTCCGTACAGCCAATGCCCATAATCTGGCGATTAACGACCGTGTGAACAAGGTCTGGAGTATGTTTACGCCCACGGTGACACTGCTCACCGAGATTGGTCTGCTCATTCTCTGGGCCTTTGGTATCTGGCAAGTGGCGCATCACCATATTACGGTGGGTGTGCTGGTCGCCTTCCTGGCTTATATCGGCCGCTTCTATACCCGCCTGGATTCGATGAGCCGCATCGTCTCGCATACCCAGAAGGCCGCAACCGGTGCCAAGCGCATCTTCGATATTCTGGATCATGTGTCGAGCGTACCGGAGCCAATGAACCCGGTACATGTCGACAAGGTGACTGGTCGTATCGATATCAACCGGGTGGGCTTCCGCTATGGCAACCGCGCTGTGCTGCGCGATGTCAGCCTTAACATTCAACCGGGTGAAATGATCGGCCTTGTTGGCCACAGCGGCTCGGGCAAGAGTACGCTGGTCAACCTGATCTGTCGCTTCTACGATGCCTCAGAGGGCAGCATCAAGATCGATGGCACGGATATCCGTTCGATTCCGGTGTCGGAATATCGCCAGCATATTGGCCTGGTGCTGCAAGAGCCTTTCCTGTTCTTTGGCACCATCGCCGAGAATATTGCCTACGGCAAACCGAATGCCACGCGTGAAGAGATTGTGGCCGCAGCTCGTGCCGCACACGCGCACGAATTTATTTTGCGTTTGCCACATGGTTACGATTCGGTGGTGGGGGAGCGTGGTCAGGCACTGTCCGGTGGTGAGCGTCAGCGCATCTCCATTGCACGCGCACTGTTGATTAACCCGCAGATTCTGATTCTCGATGAAGCCACCTCGTCGGTAGATAGCACCACCGAGAAGGAAATCCAGAAAGCCCTGGACAACCTGGTACAGGGTCGTACCACTATCGCCATTGCCCACCGACTATCGACGCTGCGTAAGGCGGATCGACTGATCGTGCTGGATCGCGGCCAGATCATTGAAGAAGGTTCACACGACGAACTGATGATCAAAGATGGCACCTACCGCCGCATGGTGGAAATACAGGCTCGGCAGGAAGCAGAAGATAAGGCTTCAGCCATGAGCGCCTTCGGAGGCAACCATGACGAATGACCTATTGAGTTTTCACCGCACCTACAGCTTGCGTAACGACGCCTTTGGCAATCTGGATCTTGTCTGGTCTGATGGTGAAGTCGTCGAACGCGTTACGCCGGTGCGGGCTTTCCCGTTTTCTGACCCGGACAATGGATTCTCGTTGGTGGACTCAGAAAGCCATGAGGTCGTTTGGCTTAATTCCATCAATGATCTCAAGGCTGAAGACCGGGTATTGGTCGATGAAGTGCTGGCTACCCGTGAATTCATGCCGGTGATCACCCGTATCGAGAGTGTGTCATCGTTCAATACGCCAAGCACCTGGCAGATCGAAACGGCACAAGGCAAGACGCAGCTGGTGCTCAAGGGTGAAGAACACATCCGCCGTATTAACGGCATGGGTGGCAACAACCTGTTGATCTCAGACAACCACGGCATTCAGTTTTTGATTAAAGACGTCAGCCAGCTGGATAAACATAGCCGACGGCTGCTGGATCGTTTCCTCTGATTTGACCGTGTGAGCACTGAATCGCCCTGCATGAACTGTGGTGCATGTTGCGCCATGTACCGGGTCTCATTCTATTGGGCAGAAGCCAACGATGCGCCCGGTGGCTGGATACCTGTTGAGACCACAGAGCAACTCACGCCCAGCCTGCGCTGCATGCGTGGCACGAGTAGCAAGACCCCGCGCTGCGAACAGCTCAAAGGCGAAATCCCCGGTGCGCTGTGCGGCATTTACGAAAACCGCCCGTCAGTCTGTCGTGAGCTAGAACCCTATGACCTTAATGGCCAACCTACTGATCAATGTACGCGGGCGCGGGCGGCCTATGGTTTGATAGCCTTGCAAGGTGTATAAATTCATACAAGATCCTAGCCTGGAGTTTCAATGAAACACACACTGCTCGCTTTAATAGCCACTTTGGGGTTGGCTTTATCCCAAGCACCATTTGCGGTGGCGCAAGAGGGCACCTCTGGTGTGCCGGCGATGGAAGTCAAACAGGTCGCGCCTAATAGTTACTATGTGCAGGGTTTGGCCGAGCTGGGTTCATCAGCGAATCAGAACTTCATTTCCAACGCCGGTTTTGTCATTACGCCGGCCGGCGTGGTGGTGATTGATGCGCTCGGTTCACCGGAATTGGCGCGGCGGCTAATAGCCCAGATCCGTAAGATCACCGATAAGCCCCTGAATACTTTGATTGTCACGCATTACCATGCCGACCATGTGTATGGCCTCCAGGTGTTCAAGGAGGCGGGTGCACGCATTGTCGCGCACGAGGCCTCCGGTGAGTATCTGAACTCGGATACGGCGCGTTTGCGCCTAGACGCCTCGCGGCAGGAACTTTTCCCCTGGGTAGATGAGAGCACCAGGCTTTTACCACCCGACGAGCCGATCAAGGGCGCAAAGAAGCTAGTGGTTGGTGGCGTGGATTTCGAGCTAATTCCGGTGGGGCCATCTCATACGCCGGATGACCTGGTGGTCTGGTTGCCGCAATCGAAGGTGTTGTTTGCCGGGGATCTGGTATTCCGCAACCGTATTCCCTTCGTTGGCCAGGCGGATAGCCGCCAGTGGATCGAATCACTTAATACGCTGCTGAAGTTCCCGGCTAAGGTGATGGTGCCCGGTCATGGCCCTGCATCCACTAACCCGAAGCAGGATATGTCGCTGACGCGGGATTATCTTGTGTACCTGCGGCAAACTATGGGTAAGGGTGCGGCGGATCTCGTACCCTTCGATGAGGTTTATAAAAATACAGACTGGAGCCGCTTCAGCAAGGTGCCGATGTTCCAGTATGCCAATCGGATGAATGCCTATAACACCTATCTGCTGATGGAGCGGGAAGGGCAGTAGTCACTGAACGATAGGTGCCAGAATAGAAAAAGCCTGACCGGGTTAGGGTCAGGCTTTTGATTTGGTGGAGCCGGCGGGAATCGAACCCGCGTCCGAAAGTCCGCGACAAGCAGTTCTACATGT
>ERZ1034361.264-NODE-264-length-37428-cov-6.358063_pt1 | contig 37428 bp, 58 predicted proteins | sample MGYA00520617_ERZ1034361 | MGnify/ENA primary metagenome ERZ1034361 (study PRJEB33736, sample SAMEA104284507) | Azolla filiculoides | biome: Urban; feature: Water surface; material: Ditch water | place: Netherlands | collected 2015-10-28 | depth 0-0.1 m ...
AGTTTAATTTCATAAATCTGTACTTTTGCCTAAAAAATAGGCAACAACTCCAAGGGTAAAAAATGGCTGCAAGAGGGCGCAAATCTGCTGCCTCGCTGACTGTTGGCGTGCGTACTGAGCCGGTATTGCAGAAGTTTCCAGAGCCGGTTTCGTACCTTACGCCGGAAGAAAACGAAGTATGGCGCGAAGTCATGGCTTCGCGTGCTGGTGATCTTATTGGGCCTGAAGCATTCCGATTGCTGGCTGAGTACGCAAGAAGCGTATCGCTTGGCGATAAGATCGCGGCGCAGCTAGATGCATTTGATCCGTCATGGATCACTGAAGATGAGGGATTGAAGCGATGGGATCGCCTACAAGCAATGGCGGTGCGCAATCAAAACGTGATGGCAACACTTGCAACCAAGTTACGGATAGCAACCAGCGCAACGGTAAGGGCAGAAAACGCCGGAACGGTAATGAAGAAGGGCGCGAAGTTGAAGCCGTGGGAATTCGACGCAGTGGAGTAACTCGCGGAGATAAGAATATCCAATGGATTGAGGCTCACTGTTTCATTCCAGAGGGAAAGCTAGTAGGGCAGAAGGTTGGTTTAACGCTAGATCAGAAGCGATGGATTAAAGCGATATACGACACGCCAACAAGGACATTTATTCTGTCAATGGCGCGTAAGAATGCGAAAACCGCGCTTTCTGCTTTTCTTTTATTGCTGCATTTGTGTGGGCCTGAAGCTAAAGCTAATTCGCAACTGTACTCAGCTGCACAATCAAGAGAGCAGGCTTCAATTCTGTTCGCATTAGCGGCAAAAATAGTTAGGTTGTCGCCTGATTTGTCGTCTGTTGTCGGAATCAGAGACACGGCAAAACAACTCTACTGCCAAGACTTAGGAACGCTTTATCGGGCATTGAGTGCGGAAGCATCTACTGCTTACGGTTTATCGCCTGTTTTTATTGTGCACGACGAATTGGGTCAGGTTAAAGGGCCGCGCTCAGAGCTATACGAAGCACTTGAAACCGCAGGAGCAGCGCAAGAATCGCCGCTGTCTATTGTGATTAGTACCCAAGCGCCTACTGATGCGGATTTGTTATCTGTGTTGATTGATGACGCATTAACTGGCAGCGATCCTCGCGTTAAGGTTATTTTGCATACCGCGCCAAAGGACTGTGATCCTTTTAGCGATGAAGCAATAAGGCTTGCTAATCCGCATTTCGATGTGTTTATGAATGTGGAAGAGGTAAGACGGCAAGCAGAAGAAGCTCGTCGTATGCCAAGCAGGGAAGCGGCATATCGTAATTTAATTCTAAACCAAAGGGTTGAGGCTAGAAACCCGTTTGTAACTCAGTCAGTGTGGCAAGGATGCGGATTACCACCTGATGGCGACATGCAAGATAAGCGAATATTCATCGGTCTTGACCTATCAAGCGTGAATGACTTAACCGCTCTGGTTGCTGTGTCAGACGATGGCGATGTTTATCCGACTTTCTGGCTACCTGCTGACGGATTGGAAGAAAAGAGCAGAGCGGATCGTGTGCCGTATGACGTATGGCGAGACTCTGGCTTTTTGGATACTTGTCCGGGCAAGTCGATTGAATACGAATTTGTAGCGCATCACCTCAGAGAATTGTTCGATACCTGCAATGTTGAGTCAGTCGCTTTTGACCGTTACAACATGCGATTTCTTAAGCCTTGGCTGGAAAAGGTCGGGTTTTCTGAGGAAGAGTTAGAAAGATTTGAAGAGTTTGGGCAGGGTTTTGTATCTATGTCTCCGGCTCTCAGAGAATTAGAAAGTCGCCTATTAAATGGGCAACTCAAACATGGCAATCATCCGGTTTTGGCGATGTGCGCAAGCAATGCGACGGTAGTTCAAGACCCTGCTGAAAATCGCAAATTTATTAAAAGCCGCGCATCTGGTCGTATAGATGGAATGGTTGCGTTAGCTATGGCGATTGGAACGATGCCAAATCAGGCAGAACAGGAAGATTTTGATGATTTCTTTTTTAATCCAGTGGTGGGATAAACAATGAGCATTTTTTCTAGGTGGTTCGGCTTCGGTGGGGCCATCGGGGAAAATGTAGGCACGCAAAACCCTGTACCCACTGTTGCGCTCGTTTCTGATGCGGGAAATATTGGCCCCGATGGTGCGTTACAGATTAGTGCGGTGTGGTCATGTATCGACCGTCGCGCCACTACGATTGCATCGTTGCCTTTCTTTGCCTATGAGCAGAAGGATGGCCAGAAAGAATTAGCGCGTAAGTCTCGCCTCTATACCCTGTTGCACGAATCGCCAAACGAGAGAATGACTCCTTTTGAGTTTTGGCGTGCAATGATTATGAATCACGACCTACGGGGCAATGCTTATGCCCGTATTGAGCGAGATTCAAACGGCGAGGCGACTTCGCTTTGGCCTATGCCAGCGGATCAAGTAGAAGTCATGGTGCTTGATGATGGCTCTATGGTTTATCGCTACGCACTCGGCAATGATGTAGCAATTCATGCCTCAGAAAACGTTTTACACCTTAAAAACCTCGGTAACGGCACAGTAGGACTCGCAAAACTTGAGTTTATGCGCTCCACTACGGACGAAGCGGCAAAGGCTCAATCTACCGCTTCTAAAGTATTTGGCACAGGCGGCAAGCCTACCGGCGTATTGATGCTGGATAAGGTATTGAATCCTACGCAAAGGACACAGTTACAGTCTGCTTTTGCGGGAATGTCTGAGGGAAATACATCACGCCTCTATGTCCTAGAAGCAAACATGAAGTATGAGCAGCTTTCCATGAGTCCGGAAGATCAGCAGCTACTCGAAACCCGCAAATTTACGGTTGAGGAAATCTGCCGGTGGTTTGATGTGCCTCCGGTCTTGGTGCATCACTCCAACGTAACGACTTGGGGCAGTGGTATTGAGCAAATAGTTGATGGTTTCTACAAGCTCACCATTCGCCCAATGCTTGTATCTATTGAGCAAGCCACCAGAAAACGGGTGATGACGGCACGACAACGCGCCACAATGACCTGCGAATTCGCTTTAGATGCGCTTTTGCGTGGTAGCCCTACACAACGGGCAGATTTGTATTCTAAGAATGTACAAAACGGGATCATGACCCGCAACGAATGCCGGCAACTCGAAAACCTAGCACCGATGGCAGGCGCAGACGAATTAACCGCACAAAGTAACCTTTTGCCGCTCAAATCGCTTGGGCAGTCAGTAGATACAAGCGCAACAACGGCAAAAGACCCAATTTTGCAGTCAATGCGAATCGAAAACATGGAAATTAAGGCTGAAAACTACCGCAGAAATAGTGAAATGCTGCAAGTTTTGCGCTCAGTTGCTGAAAAACCAGAGCAAAAAATTGAAGTTATTAACTCGTTTGAAGGCGCAATTATGAATATCACTCGCACAGAGAATATTCAGCCTCCGGTTGTCGAAGTGACCAACTACATTAACCCGACCCCGGTAGATGTACAGGTAACGAATCAAGTTAATCCGACTCCGATTGAAGCTAATTTCGAGGCAATCATGCCTGAAATGGCCCCGGTACAAGTCGAATTGACCATGCCAGCCCGTAAGACCGAGGGAAGTGTGACCCGTAACGACAAGGGCGAGATTATCAAGACAGTCACTTATGAGAGTAACGTTTAATGGCTGACAACATTCTCGCTAAAGACCGCGACGGTGCAAACATTGCGCTATCTGCTAAAGATATTGCAGGTGTATTAGCCCCACGTAACATCATTACAGACCCGTCCGGTGTAGATATAACACCATTAACGGATGCTGCGCTACGGGCTTCTCCTGTGCCTGTAAGCGGTACTGTTACGGTTGCTAACCCTACTGCTCAAGGTTTAACTGACGCGCAGCTACGCGCCTCTGCTGTACCCGTATCCGTTGCTTCTTTGCCGCTTCCTACAGGCGCAGCAACAGAAGCAACCATGCTGCTTACAACAAAGCAGAAAAATACCGCTTCTAGTGTCGCTGATTACGGTCAAGTGATGCTGGCGCAACGCCGCGATAGTGACACGGCAGAAACAACCGGCGACGGTCAATACACCGCACTAAAACAAGACGAAGCAGGTCGTTTAAAAGTAGCAACACAGCCAGCAAGCAATCCCGCCTCCTCTGGAAACATAACAGCTAACGCGCAAAACGTATCTATCGCATGTGGCCGCTTCGGAAATCTCTCCGTCAGTATGGTTGCGACTACTTTAGTAGGTCACAACGCTAGTTTTGAATGCTCAAACAACAGCACAAACGGCACTGATGGCACATGGTACGGTGTGCAGGCTGTACGGTCTAACGCAAATACGGTTGAAACAACTACGGGCGTATTGGCGGCAACTCCGATTTATATGTGGCACGTAAATGTAGGCGACTACACATATTTTAGAGTTAGGGCTACCGCTCATACGTCAGGCACTGCGGCATATATCCTAAAGCCCGGAAGTTATGCCACTGAGCCGATACCGGCATCACAGGTAACAGGTACGCAAGCTGTCTCAGGTACGGTAACAGCCACGGTAACGGCTGGCACAGTTAATCCTGTTGTGCCTGCTACTCCTTACTTCCTAAACGCCGCAGCAACGACTAACGGCGCGTTAATACTGACCGGAACAAGCAACCTTTCATCGTTCTACGCAACCAATGAAGGCGCGTCCGTAGCTTATGTGAAGCTGTACAACAAAGCAACCGCACCGACTGTTGGCACAGACATTCCCGAGATGATTCTGCCTATCCCCGCCGCAGTTTCAGGGGTTCCGGGAGTGTGCAATCCTAATATCGGATTTCACGGTTTCCGCTTCGCGCTTGGATTGGGTATAGCTGTTACTCGAAACGCTGTTTATACCGACACAACCGCTATTGCTGCGAATGAAGTAAAAGTTAAACTTAGCCGGACGGTCTAATGTTAGGCCATTGGTATCAGCTACTTTTTACCGATGAAACGCCGGTAAAGAAAATCTCTGCTCACGGAGTAGAGAAACAAGACAAACCAAAACGAGGAAAGTTTGAGGTTAATTCCTTCTCAGGCTTTCCAGAGAAATTACGCCGCAAAGATGATGATGAATTCATCTTATTAATGATGATGGGAGGCTAAATGCTAATCCAAAAAACCTTGAAACTCGACTCAGTAGAGTTAAAAATGGACGCAGAAACCGGTAAATTCTCCGGTTACGCCTCTGTATTTGGTGGCACTGATTCTTACGGCGACACGATCCTTAAAGGCGCGTTTGCCCATGCCATCAAAGATGGACTCCCAAAAATGTTTTTCAACCATTCTTGGGATATGCCGATTGGCAAATGGACGAAAGCCAGTGAAGATAATCACGGTCTGTTTGTTGAAGGGGAATTAACTCCCGGCCTTGCTTTGTCTGCGGATGTACGCGCCGCAATGAAACACGGCACGCTAGACGGTCTTTCAATCGGTGGATACCTGAAAAAAGGCGACTACGAAGAGAAAGGCGAAGGCAGAATCATTCACAAATGGTCAAACCTGATGGAAGTCTCGCCGGTTGTATTCCCTGCTGATAACTCGGCACGAATTACCAGTGTTAAGACGATTGATTTTGAATCTGCCCTGCCTGAGTGCAAGACGGAACGCGATATTGAAAGGCTACTGCGGGATGCAGGGCTTGGCAAATGGGAGGCGATGGCTATTGTCTCCCGCGCTAAATCTATCTTTGAAGAGAGGGATTCTCCAGAAGATGAAGAGGCGAAACGATTAGCCGCAATACTGAGCCGTCTAACGGCTTAAACCCACCTGCATCAAGCAAGGCTCCTTCGGGGGCTTTTTTTACGCCTAAAGGAAATAAAAATGTCTCAAGAAATCTTGAAAGCCCTCGAATCTGTCGAGGCAAAACTGTCTGCAATGGATACCAAAGCAGAAGCCGAAGCAAAGAACGTTGGCAAAATCTCTGCTGATACCAAAACCGCTATTGATAACATCGGCGTAGAGCAGCGCATTCTTGCTGATCGTCTGTTGGCTATCGAACAGAAAGCAACCGCACAACCTGAATCCAAGGGCGATAGTTCTTGGGGTGAGCAATTCATTAAATCCGCTCGTTACGCTGATTTCGCTGGTGGTCAAACCGCAAAGCTGCGTGTTGAAGTTAAAAACACCCTGACCGGCTCTGATACTAACGTTGCACCGGATCGCAAGCCGGGAATCGTCGGTGGCGCATTCCTTCCGTTCTCAATGGAAAGCCTCCTTCCTTCCACCACCACCACCTCTAACGCAATCGAATTCACGAAAGAAGCCTCTTTCACGAATTCCGCTGCGGAAGCTGCTGAAGGTGCGCAAAAGGCTGAATCGGCTCTTACTTGGTCGCTGGTTAATATGCCGGTTTCTACCGTTGCTCACTGGATCAAGATTTCCAAGCAACTCGCTGCTGATGCGCCTGCTCTGGCTGCTTACGTTAATACCCGTATGAGGTACGGTGTAGATCAAAAGGTCGATACTCAGTTGGTCGTTGGTGATGGCACTGCTCCGAATATCTCCGGCACTTACGACACCGGCAATTACACCGCTCACGGCATCGCCAATGCTGCTCTCGGCTCTACCCTGAAGAAGTTGGTACTGTTCCGCAAAGTTATTGCTGATCTGTACGCCGCTGGTTTCCCGCCTGACGCAATCGTTCTCAATCCCGCTGATTGGGCTGCTATTGAAATTGAGCTATTCACGACTGCTGCCGGTCAAGCTCTCTACAACGTCAATGCTGCCGGTCAAGCCTACTTGTTCGGTCTGCCGGTAATTCAGGCAATCGGCATGGCTGCGGATACCTTCCAGATCGGTCGCTTCTCTGAGGCTTACATGCTCTACAACCGCGAAGGTGTGGTTGTCGAGATGTCTGATTCTGACGGTGATAATTTCCAGAAAAATTTGGTGACTTTGCGCGCCGAGCGACGCCTCGCCTTGGCAACAGAAAAGCCAGCCGCAGTGCGCGGAGGCGATTTAACGCCAGTGTGATGACGTAGTTTGATGTAAAATGAATACCTGCGGATAGGAGGCATCCGACAAGAGAGATTCCTGATCTCTCTTCCGCAGATTCTTATCAGGGTTATCTACAGGAGATAGCAATGGAAGCAAGAGGATTAACTCCCTGCATCGGTTGTGGTGCATTGGTTGAGTGGCGTACAAACAAACGAATTTATTGTGATGCTTGCCGTCTTGAAAGAAAGAGGCAGACTGCCAGAGTTGTGATGACAAAGCAGCGCATCAAAAAAGGAATAGAGCCAGTTAAAGGCGTTAAGCATAAATGCTCTGTGTGCGGAGTTATGTATGACAGAGTTGTAGTTCATAGTCACAGATGCGCAAAGTGTCAGTCTGAATTTGTATTACATAAAGCCAGAGCGGTTTCTGACAAAAAAAGAAAAACAGAAGAAGGCCGGCGTTATCAGTTGGCTTGGTTTAAGAATAAAAGAAAAACCGATGTGTCTTATAGAGTTTCCATGCACTTCACGGTTCTAATGCATAGGGCGCTAGGAAAGAATAAAGCAGGGCGAAGCTGGCGATCATTTGTTGATTACACGCTAGAAGAATTGATGGATCACTTAGAGCGTCAGTTTTTGCCGGGAATGACTTGGGAAAATAAAGGTGAATGGCACATTGACCACATTATCCCTAGATCATCGTTTGAATATGATAGCCCTGATGATCCTGAGTTTAAGCAGGCATGGGCGCTGACAAATCTGCGACCATTGTGGGCTATAGATAACATCAGGAAGAACGCAACAAGAGATTTTCTGCTTTAGAAATAACCAAACGACGCAAGCCACCTTCGGGTGGCTTTTTTATTGGACGCGAAATATGCAGACACAGATCAAATTCATTGTTTCAGGCGCTAATAGTCAATATGGCGGGTTTAGCGCAGGCGACACGATGCGCGTTCCTTTGGATATTGCGACTCACTTTGTAGAAATCGGCATTGCTAAATTCATGGAAGCACCGAAAGAAGAGGTTAAACCGGCCAAACCTGTGAAGGTTAAGAAATGACAGACCTACAGCTAATTGACACGCCTGAAGGCAAGATATTCGAGCGCCGCAAAGAGTGCCAGCAATGCCACTTGTTAGAGCGGAGGATTGTACTTGTTGAAGGCGCTTTTCCTGATGGCCCAGAAAAGCACGCCGCTTACCACTTAGCCAAGATCAACGCAGCTAAAGAAGAGGCTGAATTTTGGAAAACAGCCAAAGCAGAGCTAACTAAAAACGGTGTAGCTGCTTTGTTTGGCGTTGTCAAAATCGTCTTAACACTTGCCGCGCTTGGCCTTATGTACAAGCTAGGCTTTGGGCCTGTTGCGGATTCGATCATCAAATGAATTTAACTGAATCATTCCTCGCTCTCGCTGCTGTTGCTTTCATCCTCTATTTACTTGTTTCGATTGCTAACGATGAAACTGACGATTGAAGGCGGGATTTTCTACATTGATAACAAGCGGTTTTGTTTCGCAAAGGTAAATGACAATGGACGCGAAGAAGTACGACTTGAGCCAAGAAAAGTCAGCACGCAATATTCGCACGCTCACGGAAAGGTACTCCCACTCATCGCTGATGCTGGCTGGATTGCAGACGATGACCTCTGCCATGTCCGCATCGGCAGCGTACTGGGCAGCAATGGGCCGCTTAAGTGCCATATGTCTATCTGCGGGCTTGTCGCAAGAATCGAAGCCTGCGAAGAGTTTTCCACGCCTGTAACGCTGGAAATCAAATGACGCTCCGCGAACTCCAATCAGAATTTGCCGCGCTCGTTCCTCGTCTGATCGACAAGGCGATTGCGCTTGGCTACCAAGTAACACTGGGCGATGCCTTCCGCGACTGGCGCGTGCATGGTCAAGTCGGCACGAAGCTGGGCTACGGCCATTCCAAGTCCGTGCATAAAGTCCGTCTGGCCATCGACCTGAACCTGTTCAAAGACGGTGTGTTCATGGAAGGAACAGACGCGCACAAAGAACTCGGCGAATGGTGGGAGAAGCAGCACCCGCTGGCACGTTGGGGCGGTCGGTTCAAGGATGGCAACCACTACTCGTTTGAGTACGAGGGGATGAAATGATCCCCGAATGGATCATCTGGGCAATCTACGGGATGCTGCTACTAGCCTTTGGCGGCGCGTGCATCACTGTCTATGAAGCGTTAATGACCTATTTGGGGTGTGTCTAATGGCTCCGCTAATTCCTCTCGCTATCAGCCTAGCCGCTGAATACGTACCCGAGATCATCAAATACTTCGGTGGCTCCAAGTCGGCTGACGTAGCCGGCAAGGTGCTGGACATTGCGCAACAAGTCACTGGACTGGATACCCCCGATGCCGCCGCAAAAGCGATTGCAGCAGACCCTAATCTCGCACTCCAATTCAAGACGGCAGTTCTATCGCAGGAGCTTGAACTTGAACGACTCGCATTTGAACGAGAAAAACTCTATGTCAGTGATGTCCAAGATGCACGCAAGTACCGCGACGACCGAATCTTCTGGCTTGGCATCGCAGTGCTTTCTACATTCGCCGCTGTCATCGGACTTGTCCTTTGGGGCTGCTATCAAATTCTGCTCGGAGGGGTGCCAATCGACCCCGTGCTGTTCGGTGCAATCTGCGGTCTTGTCGGCGCTCTGGTCGGCTACCAAGCCAATCTAGCAACCCAAGTAATCACCTTCAACTTCGGCAGCTCAAGCGGAAGCAAAGACAAGTCCGACGCTTTAGCCGATTCGATCAAATCTTTTAAGAAATAAGGATAAATCATGTCACGATTCGCACACGCTGATGTTCTCGACAACGGCCCACAGTACGTCAAGACCAACTGCAACAAAGTGGTACTCACTGACGTTTATTCCGATGTCTATGCCACGGCAACAGGTTCTGCAAAGGTCGCAGAGGCTACGCTAGTCACGGGTGATTTCGCTATCGCTGGCGCTGCCGGTGCGGCACGCACGATGACCGCAACGCTTACCGGGAAATCAGGCGGTACAGCAGCCAAGTCAGTTGCAGATGGCACGAACATGCACATCGCCTTCGTGGATACCGTCACCAGCAAGGTTCTTTACGTCACGGAAGAATCAAGCAATCAGGCGATTACGTCAGGCAATCCAGTGACGTTCAATAGCAACCCGACTTACGTTTCAGCCCAGCCGACGGCTTAATCATGGTTAGCCCAACGACACGCAGCGGAAAAGGCTCAGAGCTTTCATGGGCTGAGTTAGACGCAAATTTTACCGCCATCGCAGCGGCGGTTAATTTCCTACTTCCAACCGATACATCATTTGCCACGGCTATTCCTTTTACCGGAAATCTCTACATGCCGCAGCAAACGGTTAGCAGTGTGCTGGCATTCACTGCTGCCGGTGGCGCACAAAAAGGGGCGCATGTTTATGTTCGCCTTGTGGCCGATGGTACGCACGCGCCAACATTCACAGGCATTAAAGAATGGGGCGGTTCGTCTGGTTACGATAACCGCGCTGGTATCACGAATGAGCTAGAGTTTTTCTTTGATGGCGCTGATTTCTGGTATTGCTTCAGTCAGGAAGTCGGGGCCTCTGCAACGGATACAACCGCACCAACAGCTTCCAGTTCGCAAGTGGCTAACGCTGCGCCAACGGTTGTCGTTATCACCATGAGCGAATCGCTAGATAGTGGATACACGCCAGCGACATCAGCCTTTACGGTATCAGGTCATACGGTATCAAATGTTGCAATCAGCGGTTCAACCATTAGCGTTACGGTTTCCTCGGCTTTCGTGAATGGTGAAGCGGCTAGGACGGTTTCTTATACACAGCCCGGAACGAATCAGGCGCGTGATACGGCTGGTAATCTGCTTGCTTCTTTCTCGTCGTTAGCTATCACAAACAACGTGGTGGCTGTGGCGAATGCAGTAACAATGACCGGCCCGACCTCTGGCGCATCGGGTTCGCCTTCGACAAACTTTAGTATTGGCGTTTCTCCCGGTGGTGGCGCAATCACTGGAACGGTGGTGGTTACGCCTTCCGATTCGTCAGGTGGTGGCACATTCACCCCGACAACCGTCAGCCTGACAACCGGATCACCAACAGCAACCTTCACTTATACCGCTGGAAGCACGGGCGCTAAAACGATCAGCGTGACGAATAACGGCAGCTTGAGTAACCCAAGCAACATTACTTACACGGCATCATCTGGCGCAACCGCACCGGCTCAAGTAACAGGCTTGACGCTAGGCACAGCAACCGATACGACACAGCCGCTCACATGGACAGCGCCAAGTAACGGCGGCTCCGCAATCACGGATTACGTGATTCAGTACGCTATCGCTAGTTCAGGCTCATGGACAACGTTCTCGGATGGCACAAGCACCACGGCCAGTACAACCGTTACAGGTTTGACCGCCTCAACGTCATACGATTATCGTGTTGCTGCGGTTAATGCGATTGGCACTGGAACGAACAGCGCAACATCAACGGGAAGCACTGCCGCTGCTGCTGCAACGCTACGGTTTGATAGAGCAATCAGCAATGTGACTGAATCAGGATCGGCTCCGTGGAAATACACAGGCGCGACTGATACAACCACGGGAAGCTCTCAAGGCGCTGTTTCTCAAGCATCGCTTGCTGTTGGTGTCGATGGCTCAGTAACCTTCAAGCTGGATACATACGGCGGCGGGTTCATGCTGGAAGTTGGCACAACCGCTGTTGTCGATAACTACATCAACAACCATAGCATGTGGGTAAATGGTGGCGTTTATGTGCCGATTGAGGCGGGTGGCTCTGTAATGACAGCGGCTAATTCTGTCACGCCGGCTGCGGGTGACTTAGTTAAATGGTCATGCTGGGATCGCGCTACCGCCGCAGACTTTGCAGTGCCTTGCAAGTGGGAAGTCTCGAAGAATGGTGGGGCAAGTTGGACACTGCTATTTACTAGCGTCTGTCGTACAACGGTTCATTACGCCAAGGTAGTGCCAACACCTACGACTGTGTTGATGGCTACCGATTCAACAGGTTTTGCGTAATGTTTGTCCTTCCAACTCGCCGCCGCATCACATTCGGCTCAAACGTGAATATCGTTTGCGATGGCAACTCATTGACTTACGGCATAGGTGGTACAGCGTACCCTTCGCAGTTGGCTGGTAAATCTCCGCTAACAGGTGGCGAAACCATCACTAATGTGGGAGTTAATGGGCAAACAACAGCCGATATGACCTCAACTCATTCCGATGTTGATGCCGCTTGGGACGCAGGAAAGACCAATATTCTAGTTGCTTGGGAAGGCACAAACAGCATTGCCAACATTGGTCGAACAGCCGCTCAAGCTAAATCAGACCTTGAAGCGTATATAACGGCTGTTAGCGCGGTGCATCCTTGGATTGTGATTATCGGCACGACCATATCATGTCAAACCCATGATGGCGAGTCTCAAACAATCGCACTGAATGCGGTTATTGATGACTACAACACGCTACTGAGAGCCAATTACAGGGCGATGGGTGCGACTGCTTTGTTTGAAGTCCGTTACCCCGGAAACCCATTTACGCCTGCTGATTATACCAATGCGTCATTTGAGACGATGGCAACAACGACTGGCGTATGGGCTGATGGCGAAACGGGTGGTCATGTTCACTTGAACACTGCTGGTTATCTCATCATTGCGAATCTGGTTGCTGCAACCTTACGCCGAGTGAGTCCATAAATGGCCTATGTCGCAGAAGGATATTGGGTTACAGGCTACGCGGAAGGAGATTCTGCCGGGGTGGTTTTTGTAACCGCCTCTGATAGCACTCAGGCCAATACGTGTTCAGCAGGGGCGATTAGCACAGGTAGCTTCTCTGGCTCAATCTCTGACGCAGACATTGACCGCATCGTAGCAGCCGTTCTAGTTGCACTCAACGCAACCACCATCCCGGTCGATATGCATAAGACCAACGGGGTCGAGATCATTGGCGACGGTTCTGCTGCCATCGCATCGGCTGTTTGGGCGTATGCGTTGCCATGACAACCGGTCAGCTTCTTGCTTCTCTTTCTGGTTTGGTTTCAGGAAGTGCGCTTGCCCATTTAATGGCAATCACAACAGGCGGGGCTTTATCTATCCCTGTTGAAAGACTTGCATCAATCACCGTGGCCGATTCTGTTCCTGTATCAGCCAATAGAGCCGCATCTATCTCTGTTGTTAGAAGCGTATCCATAACCGCAGAAAGGGCAATTTAATGTTAATTGATGACGTAAAACTAGCGTTAAGAGTGACACACAGTAATGATGACACTTTGTTACAACGTCTAATAGATGCCGCAACAATGGAATGTATTGCTTATTGCAATATCACCATTCCAGACGGTGAAACAACGGTTAGCCTTACTGAAAACATCATTAACGGGATTGTCCTAATGGTGCAAGCTGATTACGATGGTGATCCTTTCAAGCGAAATGATTACCTCGCTGCGGCGTATCGTCTTTGGGATGCAGTAAGGACTTATTACGTAGAGCCTGCCGTATGATCGCCTTTAAACTTCGCCATCGCGTCATCATTGAGCAAAAAAGTATCACTCGGGATGCCTATGGAAGTGCGATTGAATCATGGGTTGCATTCGCTGATAACGTACCTGCGGAAGTCTATCCACTCTCAGGAAAAGAGTTTATCGCGGCTCAATCAGTACAGGCGGGAGTAACCGCAAGAATAACGATTAGGTATATAATCGGAGTCGTGGGGGATATGCGCGTCCGTCACGATGGTAATACTTACAACATTAAAGCCGTTTTACCTGATAAAACCGCAAGACATCACATTACGCTGATGTGCGAAACAGGTGTAAATGATGGCTGACAGCGTAACCATGAAGATTGATGGCCTCAAAGAGTTAGCGGATAAGCTCCGCGCTATGGGGCCAGATATTGAAAAGAAGGCGCTCAGAGCAAGCGTAATGGCGGCTGCTAAGATAGTCCGTGATGATGCCAAGGCGAATAACCTAGACGATACAGGCACAACGGATAGAGCCTTATACGCCAAATACATCAAAGAAGAATCAGCAGAAAACAAAGCCACTTATTTTGTTGGTGTGCGAAGCGGAAAGAAAGAGCGCAAAGCTAAACGCGATGCTTTCTATTGGCGCTTTATTGAGTTTGGTACTGCTAAACTTTCCGCGCATCCTTTCATGCGTCCTGCTTTTGAGAAAAACAAAATGAAACTTGTCGAAGCAATAGCCGACAAGATCAGTGCAAGAATCAAACGATTTGAAAAGAGCGGAAGATGATAGAAACCTCTATTTACACTGTGCTATCTACTGATGTCACAGTATCCGCTTTGGTATCAACGAGAATATATCCCATGATAATTCCGCAGAATGGCACTCTGCCTGCTGTGGTTTATCAACGTGTGAGTACGTTACCGATAAATTCTCTATCCGGTGATAGTGGTCTTGATTCGGTGCGTATTCAATTATCTTGTTGGTCGCCAACTTACGCAGGCGCTAAATCACTCGGCCTGGCGGTAAGGAATGCGCTAACGCTTTCAAGTCTTAAAGCAATCACAGAGATGGAACTAGACGATATTGACGATTTAACAGGTCACTATCGCGTAATCCTAGATTTCAGAATCTGGCAGTAACGAATCACCCAAACCTAGCCCGCCCTGTGCGGGTTTTTTTACGTCCAAAGAAAGGACAATATCATGGCCTCAAACGCAATTTCCGCACAGGGAACAACCTTGCAAATCTCAACCGGCACTGGTGGCGCTAAAACCGTCACTGGTGTCAGCAAAGCTAATCCTTGCGTTGTTACTTCTACCGCTCACGGTCTTGCCGCTGGTGATCGTGTGACCTTCGCTTCAGTTGGTGGCATGGTTGAATTGAATGGCAATAGCTATGTTATCGAATACGTAACGGCTAATACCTTCTCCCTGTTTAAAGTGGATTCGTCTGCTTACACCACTTACACCTCGGGCGGTACTGCTACGCCGGTTACTTTTACCCAAATCAAAGAAGTTAAGACCTTCTCAGGTTTCGACGGCCAAGCCTCTGAATTGGATGTAACCAATTTGGACTCTACCGCTAAAGAATTCCGTCTTGGACTGGTAGATGAAGGTGGCTTCTCTTTCGAGATGAATCAGGTTAATTCTGATGCCGGTCAATCTGCGCTGCGTACTTCCAAGAATGCAGGCACGATCAAGACTTACAAGCTCACCCTTCCTAATGCAGAAGTCGCCACTTTCACGGCTTTCGCTAAATCACTTCCCTCTGCCGGTGGTGTCGATGGCGTATTGACCTCTTCTGTTGCTCTCCGCATCTCTGGCTCGGTTGCTTGGGCGTAATCATGGCACTTAACCGCGACCAAATCCTTGAGCATTCCGACTTAGTAACGCAGACGGTTAGCGTGCCTGAGTGGGGCGGCGATGTGATTGTTTCGACGATGACCGGCGAAGCGCGTGATGCTTGGGAGCAATCCCTAGTTATTTCAGAAGGTGGCAAGTCTCGCACCAATATGGAAAACATCCGCGCCCGTTTGGTTGTTTCGACGGTGGTAGATGAAAACGGCAACCGCTTATTTACAGACAAGGATGTATCTGTACTTGGCCGTAAATCTGGTGCTGCTTTGGAGCGTGTTTGCAAAGTTGCTCAAAGGCTCAATGGTCTTACCAATGACGATGTGGAGCAGCTAAAGGGAAACTGATAGCCCGCCCGGAGCGTCGATTCTATTTCTCACTAGCTGAGAAGCTAGGCATTCCGGTCGGGGAAATGCTCAAACGCATGACCAGCAAAGAACTCAGCGAATGGATGGCTTATTACCAATTACAAGCCAGCCCACAAGTTGAAAAAGTAATCGAAGAAACTCCAGAAGCTCATGCCGAGAAGTTAAAAGCGGCGCTATTTAAAGGGAAATAGAGATGGCAGGAAGTTTAGGTAGTCTTGTTGTCTCTCTCTCTGCTGAGACTGCACAATTTACTTCTGCGATGGATAAGGCTGCGTACCAGTCTGAAAAGCGCATGAAGGAAATGCTCAAGAATGCGAAGGAAACCGGCGCAGCAATCGGCGTTGCGATGGTTGCAGGTGTCACGGGTCTAGCGTTTGCCGTCAAAGGCGCGATAGATGCCGCTGACGCAATGAATGATTTGAGCAAGGCAACTGGCGTAAGCGTTGAGAATCTATCAGGGCTTCAACTTGCAGCGATGCAGTCTGGGTCTGATCTTGATTCAGTCGCTCAAGCAATTAACAAGCTAGGCGTAAATATCGGTAACAACGCTGAGAAGTTTGCAAAGATAGGTGTCACGGCTAAAGAGCCGATGGAAGCATTCAAGCAATTCTCCGATATATTCCGCTCTATTGAAGACCCGCAGAAACGCGCTGCGGTGGCTGCTGAAGCCCTTGGCAAGTCTTGGCAAGGTACAGCCCCGTTATTGTCTGAAGGTAGCGCAAAGATTCAGGAAATGGTCGATAGAGGCAAACAACTATCGGGCATGAATCAAAAGTTAGCTGATAACGCCGATCAGTTAAACGACATGATGGCAGAGTTTAAGGTCACGATTTCTGGCGTGTCTTTGCGTATGGCTGACAGCCTGCTTCCGGTAATGAATGTATTTGCAAAAAGCCTTTTGGACGTAAGCAATAATTCAGAAGAACTAGCAGGAACATTCCCGAATCTTGCCGGCATACTCAAGGCGTTTATCGTCACAGGTGGCAATGTAGCGTTTGTATTCAACGGAATTGGTAGGGAAATCGGCGGCATTGCGGCTCAAGTCGCACTATTGAAACAAGGCGACCTTAAGGGCGCTTTGGCTGTTGGTGACATGATGAAAGAGGATGCCGAGAAAGCTAGATCAGCTTTCGAGAAGTGGCAAACCTCAATACTAGAAGCTGGCAAATCTGTTGAAACCGTTGCGAAGTCCAACGATAACAACATGGGCAAGGCGCTAGGTATAAATCAGATTAATGACTTCATCGGTACTAAACCGGCGAAAGTCAAAGAAGCAACCAAGAAAATTGAAGATTCTTTAACTTGGGTGGCTAAGTCCTACGCGAAAGCTATGGAAAGCATTTCGTCTGCTGAATCTGATGCGGATAAATCAACTCGCTCACTGAATGGCGCTCAGTCGGCACTGTTTGAATTGATGACCTCTGAAGCGTGGGCTTCAATGCCCGAGCCTTGGAAAGAAACAGCAATAGCTCAGACGGCATCTGCAACAGCATTAATAGAAATTGCAGATCAACAAAAACGCCTAAACGACATGCTTGCCGCAACGCCTACGGCAAAACTCCAAGAGTCTCGCCAAGCAATGCTTGAGCTAAAGGATGCGTTTGAATCAGGCAAGATTTCCGCAGAGGAATTCATTGAAGCCGCTGGCACAAAGCTCGGCACGCTTCCCGATATTACAAAAGAAGCCTCTTCAAGCATTGACATGGTAATCACAAATTCATTCTCAGGAATGGCTGACACGATTGCCGATTTTGTACTGACCGGCAAAGTCTCGTTTAAGGGGCTTGTTGAGTCAATGATTCGTGACTTGATACGGCTAGAAACACAGGCGCAAATGACCTCTGTTTATAAAAACTTGGGTGGTATTGCAGGCATAGCCAAGTCTGTTGTCGGTGCGTTTGCTGGCTCAGGTGATGTAAGCGCGACATCATCAGCAAATTTTGAATATGGAAGCATAGACGGAATGCGTGCAAGCGGCGGCCCGGTTGGTGCAAACAAAACTTATCTTGTTGGTGAAAATGGCCCTGAATTATTAAGAATGGGAAGCTCTAGCGGGTCTGTTGTTCCAAATTCAGCAATCGGCGGTAACAGCGTAACGATGCAACAGGTGTTTAACATCAGCGACGGTGGATCATCTGAAAAGGCTAGTGGAGATAGTGCAGGTGGGTTCAAGCAATTTGCTGACCTAATGGCAAACGTCACTAAACAAGTCATCGTACAGGAAATGCGCAGCGGCGGAATGCTTGAAAAAGTGAGAACGGCATGAGTACCTTTACGTGGAAACCTTCATGGGGCGCAAAGCTATCCGTCAAGCCTTCCGTCATGTCGGCAAAATTCGGAGACGGTTACGAACAGCGCGTGGCCGATGGCATCAACTCGCAACCGCGCATCTGGTCATTAACCTTTACCAGCCCGGTCAGCGAAATCGACGCTATTGAAGCATTCATAAGTTTAGCCGGTGCCGTGTCTTCATTTGACTGGACGCCGCCCACGGGTGCCGCTGGCAAATTTGTTTGCGACCAATGGGAGCGCGACGTAGTGGCCCCGGCGGTGCATTCATTTATGGCCACCTTCCGCGAGGTCTTTGAGCCATGATCGCTGCCGACATCCAGACGCTCGCGCCGGGTGCCATCGTTGATTTGTACGAGCTGGATTTAACCACCATCGGCGGTTCGCTGTTGCGCTTTCATCCGGGGCGCAATGGCTTGGCGTCCGATTTGGTGTGGAATACCCAGCCCTACGTTGCTTTCCCGGTAAAGGCAGAAGGGTTTGAAGCATCCGGCAATGGCAAGATGCCGCGCCCGACGATCAAGGTGGCCAATGTCACCGGCCTGATTTCGGCGCTGTTGCGTGATTTTGATGACCTGATAGGCTGCAAGATCACCCGCCGACGCACGCTGTCAAAATATCTGGATGCGGTCAATTTTCCCGGTGGCGTTAATCCGTCAGCCGACCCGACGCAAGAATTCCCGCCTGAAGTCTGGTTTGTTGATCGCAAATCCAGCGAAACAAAAATGATGGTTGAGTTTGAGCTTGCAGCCTCATGGGATGTGCAAGGCGTATTACTCCCGCGCCGGCAGGCCATTGCCAATACTTGTGGATGGCGTTATCGCGGCGCAGATTGCGGCTATGCCGGCGGCGCTGTGGCTAACGGCAACGATGTTGCCACGGCAGTGCTTGGCGAAGACGCCTGTGGCAAACGGCTGGCCTCGTGCAAATTGCGCTTCGGTGCGTATGCGGTATTGCCCTTTGGGGCATTCCCCAGCGTGGGGCTAATCCGATGATTGATGTCATGCCGGTTTTTCCGCAGATCATGGCGCAGGCCACCGCATCGCCATCGCGTGAGGTTTGCGGTTTGATTACCGTACCCAAGGGAAAGCTGACCTATCGCCCATGCCGCAACGTGGCGCACGATTCGCAAGAATTCGAGATACACCCCGAGGATTACATTACCTGCGAAGCCGAGGGCATTATCGCGGTGGTGCATTCGCACACGCATGGCAACCCGGAACCCTCAATGGCCGATTTGATCGGCTGCGAACGCTCGGCAGTGCCGTGGGTTATTGTCGGCATCCCGAGTGGGGCTTACAAGGTTATTGAACCAACCGACTACAAAGCACCGCTGATCGGTCGCCCGTTTGTTCATGGCGTGCTTGATTGTTTCTCGCTGGCGCGTGATTACTACGCCGGGCTGGGCATTGCTGTGTGCGATTTTGAGCGTGTAGCCAACTGGTGGGAACATGGCGACAACCTGCTGACGCCGGCCAACTTCGCCAAGGCGGGCTTTGTTGTGGTAACTGACGGCACGCTGCAAACGCACGATGGCATCATCATGCAAAACGGCCTGACCTCGGTGCCGAATCATGTCGGCATGTATTTGGGCGATGGCCTGTTTCTGCACCACTCAGGCGGTCGCCTTTCCTGCCGTCAGCCGTATGGTGGCTATTGGGAAAAAGTCACCAACTACATCGTGAGGCATGAGTCGCTATGCTGACCGCTGTTTTCCTACATGGCCACCTAGGCGAAAAGTACGGCGACAAGCTGATGCTGGAAGTGTCTTGTGTTGCCGAGGCAATCTGTTTGCTCAAGGCTAATTTTTCCGAATTCGCCCGTGACGTTATCGGCCATTCCTATCGTGTATGGGTGGGCAAAACCAATATCGACCGCGACGAGCTGACCAACCCGGCCAAGGGCCAAGATATTCATATTGTGCCGGTGGTATCCGGTGCCGGTGGCGCAAGTATGGATCGCGTTGGCCTGATCGGCCCCAAGAAATCCAGCACGACGGGTTTTTGGGCCGGGCCGCACAACTTCGCCAGTGATTCCAAAATGGGGCAGGTGGTGCGCGTCATTGTCGGCATTGTGCTGGTGGTGGTTGGTATCATTTTCTCCGAGTTTGGCGGCGTGGCATGGGGCGTTTATCCCGGCCTCGGGCTGATCTTTGGCGGCATTTCAGACTACATCACATTCAGCAATATCAAAAAACTTGGGCCGCTAGTCACTGAGCCAATCAGCAGCGGGCGAAAAGCCGGCTATCTGTTTAATGGTGCGGTCAATACGGTTGGCCAAGGTAATCCGGTGCCGGTTCTCTACGGTCGAATGCTGGTTGGCTCGCAAGTGGTTAGCGGCGCTATTGAGGTGGCCGACGCATGATGATGGCAACTGTTTTTCTACATGGCCACCTCGGTGAAAAGTATGGCCGGCGCTTTACGCTGGCGGTGCATTCCGCTGCCGAAGCCTGCGCACTGTTGGCGGCAAACTTTCGTGGCTTTACCGCCGATATGCAGGCACACCGGCACGGCTATTTGTTCAAGATCGACGGCCAGCCGGCCACCGATATTAACGCCCTGCGCGAAAAGCACATATCACCCGAAATTCATATCGTGCCGGTTATCGCCGGGGCGGGTGGCAACAATAACGGCGCGGGGTTTCTGGTTGTCGCCGCCGCCATCGCTGTTGCGGCTTATACCGGATACATCCCCGCCGACTATGTGGGCGCGGCTTATAACGTGGCGATGAATCTGGCTATATCAGGCGTCAGTCAGTTATTGATGGCCGGCGCAGTACAGCCGGAAGGCGGCAACGATGAACTGACCGGCGAAACAAACAAAGCAAGTTATGCCTTTTCGGGGCCAGTCAATACGACCAAGCAAGGCAACCCGGTGCCGGTTCTCTACGGTCGCCTGTTGGTTGGCTCGCAGGTTATTAGCGCAGGGGTCGAGGTTCAATGAAACAAAATAAAATCAGCGGCGCAGGTGGTGGTGGTGGCAAAAGCGAACAGCCGCAGGCACAGCGCAACGCAGTTATATCGCCTGACTCGCTCATATCCCGCCAGTTTGCGCGGGTGCTTGATCTGGTGTCAGAAGGCGAAGTGGAAGGGCTGGTGGACGGCAATAAATCCATTTACCTTGATGGTACGCCGCTGCAAAACGCTGATGACTCCAACAACTTTTCAGGCTTCACCATTGATACGCGCAGCGGTGCTTCGGGTCAAACCTATATCAGCGGTTTTACCGCCAGCGAATCGGCCTCGTCGGTCGGGGTAGAAGTCAGAAACGGCACGCCAGTCGTGCGGACGATCTCCAATCCAAACGCCAACGCTTTGCGCGTTGCGGTGGGTGTGCCTTCGCTGTATTACCAAAACCCCAGCAATGGTGACGTAAGCGGTTCGTCAATTACCCTGACGATTGAAGTGCAGCCCTATCTCGGCAGTTTTGCCGTTGTAAAGACCGACACGATTAGCGGCAAATGTACCAGCCGATATAGCCGCAACTACCGCATTGAATTGACTGGCGCAAGCCCGTGGAACGTGCGGATTACCAAAACCACGGCCAACAGTGACGCACAAACCCGCTGTGACCTGTTTTGGGATGCCTACACCGAAATCATTGACGCCAAGCTCAGTTACCCTAATTCGGCGCTGGTTGGTATCACCATTGATTCAAGCCAGTTTGCCAGCATTCCATCGCGCGCTTACGACATGAAAGGCTTGCGGGTCAAGGTGCCGAGCAATTACGATCCGGTCACACGGGTTTATACCGGCATCTGGAATGGTACGTTTAACGTGGCATGGACGGATAACCCGGCGTGGTGCTTTTATGACCTGCTCACCAACCCGCGTTATGGGCTGGGCGAATTCGTAACGGCAGCGCAAGTCGATAAAGCCAACCTCTACACCATCGGAAAGTATTGTGACGAACTGGTGCCGGACGGTTTCGGCGGCATGGAACCGCGCTTTGCCTGTAACCTCTACCTGCAAACCCGCGAAGAGGCATTCCGCGTGCTGTCCGATATGGTGTCAATATTTGCCGGCATGTTGTTTTGGGCGTCCGGTGGTCTGAGCTGCACGCAAGACGCGCCTGATGATGCGATTTACTCATTCACTAATTCAAACGTAATCGACGGCACTTTTACGTACAGCGGCTCAAGCCGCAATGTTAGGCACACGACCGCGCTCGTCAGCTACAACGACCCCGACGATAAATTCACCCGTAAAGTTGAATATGTTGAAGACCTTGAAGGCATCGCCAAATGGGGGCTGCGTCAGGCTGAAACGGTCGCCATTGGTTGCACCTCGCGTGGTCAGGCGCACCGGCTGGGCAAGCGCATTCTGTTATCCGAGCGTTATTTAACCGAAGTCGTCAATTTTAAAACCGGCCTCGAAGGCACTGTGCCTTATCCGGGTGCGGTTATTAAGGTCATGGACAACGCCCGAGCCGGGGCGCGTATGGGTGGGCGTATCAAATCAGCCACCACGAGCACCGTAACCCTTGATTCGCCGGTTGTTATTTCTGCTGGGGTTTCCTATGTGCTGACCATCATCATGCCGGATGGCACGATGGAAGAACGCGGCGTGGTCAATGTGCCGGGCAGTCAAACAGCCTTGACGGTGACAGTGGCGTTTTCTGTCGCGCCTAATTCGCAAAGCGTTTGGGTGCTGACTTCTACGGAGCTTGACGCGCAACTGTTCAAAGTGGTGGGCATCAAGGAAGTGGATGGTGTGATTTATGAAGTCACCGCCCTGCAATACAACCCAAGCAAATACGCGGCTATTGAACAAAACCTGTTATTCGAGCCGCTGGCCACTTCTTTGCTAGATTCGGCCACCGTACAGGGGCCGCCACGCAACCCGACAATAACCGAAGAGCTTTACCGTTCCAGCGCCAATACGGTTGATACCAAGATGATTGTTACTTGGGATGCACCGATTGATACAAAGTATTTGAGCCATTACAAGGTTTTCTGGCGTTACACGGCAGGCAACTGGAATGTTGTGCCGGACGAGGGATCACAAACGGTTTCCATTTATCCGGTCAATGCCGGTGGTGTCGAAGTCAAACTGGTGGCTGTTAATGCACTCGGAAAAATCAGCGAAGAGGTATCAGTATCGGCAACGCTGGCGGGTAAAACAACGGCCCCGGTTGCTGTGACCGGCATCACTTCAAGCGCCGCTGGTTCAAGAATTCAAATTGATTGGGTCGATCATCCTGAAATTGATGTCGATAGTTATGAAGTCCGTTTGAATGACCTTGATTGGGGCGTTGCAAATTCAAATCGTGTTTATTCCGGTTCGTCGTCATCCTGTTATTACGTGCCGACCGGCTCGGGCGATGTGACGTTTTACATACGCGCCCGCGATATGGTTGGCAACTGGTCGCCCACGGTATCGCATGTGTTTACCTATGCCGCTATTGCTGCGCCCGGATTCTTGACGGCAGCGTTTTCAGACACGGCATTGACAGCGGCGCTAGTCAATCTGACATGGGGCGAAGTGGGTACGGTATTTGGCCTAAAAGATTATCAGATCACCTATGGCGCAGAAACAATCTATGCCAACGCATCGACCATAGACTTACCCGCCGATTGGCTGGGCAGTCGCATGTTTTCAGTCAAGGCGCGTGATGTTAATGGTGCGCTGGGTGTTGCTCGAAGCCTCGCGGTAACAATGCTCGCACCGGCTGCGATTACCGGATTGCGGGCGCAGGTGATTGATAACAACGTTTTGCTGTATTGGACGATGCCGGCAACGACCTCGCTGCCTTTGTCGCACGTTCGCTTAAAACGCGGCGCAACATGGGCAACGGCAACCGACATCGGCACCAAATCAGGGTCATTTACCACGGTTTTCGAGACACAGGGCGGCACCTTCACCTATTGGGCGGCGGCGGTGGATACCGAAGCGCACGAAGGGCCACCGGCATCGGTTGCGGTCAGTGTTAATCAGCCGCCTGATTACGTGTTTAACGGTTCGCTTGATTCAACGCTGGCCGGCACCTTGAGCAGTGCCAAGCTGTCGGGTGGCAAGGTCTATCTGCCGGTGAATACCAGCGAAACATTTGCCCAGCATTTCAGCACACGAGGATGGGCAAGCCCTTCAGCGCAGCAAGTTGCCGGCTATCCGGTATTCATTCAGCCAGCGGCTGCAAGTGGGTATTACGAAGAGGTTTTCGATTTTGGCTCGGTTTTCCCGGCCACCAAGGCAACGGCCAGCGTTAATGGTGTTGCTGTCGCTGGTTCTCCGGTGCTGACCCCAACTATCAGCCTGTCGCTTGATGGGTCATCATGGACAGATTACGCCGGGGTTTCTGAAGTATTCGGCACCAATTTCAGGTATGTCAAATTCCGGCTGGCCGTGGCATCGGGCGGCGTTGATCTTTACGAGTTAAGCGGGTTGACGGTGCGCCTTGATTCAAAAATTAAATCAGACGCAGGCAGTGTTTCTGCGCTATCAACCGACGCCAGTGGCACCTTGGCCAACTTCAACGTCGAATTTGTCGAAGTCAGTTCAATCACGGTATCAGCCGGTGGCACCACGCGCATTTCAGCGGTTTATGACTATAAAGATTCAGTACTGACCGGCACTTATAGCGTCACCAGCAACGTTGCCACCTTGAACATCACGGCACACAGCTTGATTGTCGGGCAAAAAGTGCGGCTTAGTTTTAGCAGTGGCACCGCGCCCTCTGGCGTTTATACCGTGGCCAGCGTGCCAAATGCAAACAGCTACACCGCATCAATCACCACCGCCAACACCAGCGGCAATGTAAGTACGTATTCGCAAGGCTTGCGGATTTATCTTTTCGATAGTGCCGGCGCTCGATATTCAGGCCCGGCCTCTTGGTCTGTTCAAGGATATTAAACATGGCTGATCACAGCAAACCTTTAGTTTCGTCGCTCTATGCCGATTTCGTCACTGAGCTTGATGCCCGTTTTGATGACTTAGCACTGGGCCTTGACCCGGCCTTTGTCACGGCAACCAACGTACCGACCAATGCCATCCGCTGGTCAAGCGCATCAAACCTCTGGCAAAAATGGAACGGTAGTTCATGGGTGGTTTTGTCATCCGGCTACGATATTGACGTTTTGAATGGTTCAATCACCAACTCGCCAATCTCAGGCAGCACAGGAAGTTTTACCAGCCTGACAGTGCCTTCGCTAACGGGTATCGTTAAAGCCAACGGGGCTGGCGCGATGACCGCAGTAACGGCACCATCCGGCACGATTGTCGGCACGACTGACACCCAAACCCTGACCAATAAAACCATCGTCGCGGCTAGTAATACGATCACCACGGCAGCATCTGGCAATCTAACGTCGACCAGCCTGAATGCTGCGCTGGCTGAATTGCAGACGGATATTGATAGCAGGGCCGCACTGTCGGGCGCAGTATTTACGGGGCGCGTGGATTCAAATAGAGCATCTCGTGCAACGACAGGTTGGGCAGATGCCAACTTCATGGCGTATACAGGTACAAACTCGACGGTTGACTTTGCATCTATTGCCTACCATGTTCATGACAACTCCAACGCGCCTCAGTGGGGTTTCAATTACAGCGACTCAAGCCGATTCGGGCTTTATGACTCATCGGGTGCGGTGCGCGTTTTCACCTTCCCTGTTGGTGGTCTTGGTTCAGGCATTCCGAAGTTCACTTCAAACGACATGTCGATAGCCACCGCTGGCACTGATTATGTGTCGCCGGGTTTGGCAACGACTCGCGGCATTACTATGAACACGGCAAAACTGCTGGGCCGTTCAACCGCAGCAACCGGCGCAATTGAGGAAATAACAGTTGGCACAGGTCTTACCTTGTCAGCGGGTACTATATCCGCTAGTGGTGGTGCTACGCTCGGAACACCCGTGGCAACGACCAGCGGCACCAATGTTGATTTTACAAGCCTGCCAGCAGGAACTAAACGAATAACGCTCAGTTTTTCTGAGGTTGCCAATTCTGGGCTAATTCGCATCCAGCTTGGCACGGGTGGCACACCAGCAACATCCGGATATAGGGGTAATCACTCTGGTATGGCTGCAACCGTCGCCACCGGGGCCAATGCTTCCGGTTTTGATGCGTATTCATCAACTGTCAATGGTGTTGTGATTCTCACGCTACTCAACGCCTCAACAAATATTTGGTCTTGTATGGGTGTGCTTCCAGATAGTGCTGCCTATAACAACCTGATGGGCGGTTCGGTGACGTTGAGCGGCGCTCTTAATATGGTTCGCATTACCTCAACCACGGGCGGCACGTTCTCTGCCGGTTCGGTCAATATCATTTACGAGTAATAACATGAAAACTATTCAAGTCAATATTCAAACTGGCGAAGTTGTCGAAATCCCGCTGACGCCTGAAGAGGTTGCCGAAATAAACCAGCGCGTCACTGTTGCGCCTGTGGCAGTGTGCAGCCCTTGGCAAATCCGCAAGGCGCTGAATGCCGCAAACCTTCGCCAGCCGGTTGAAGACGCTATCGCCGCCTCGTCCGATGTCGCAGTGAAAGACGGCTGGGAGTTCGCTACTGAATTTCGCTCTGACGATCTGTTTGTTTTGTCAATGGGCGCGGCGATTGGCAAAAATGCAGAAGAGACTCGCCAATTTATTGAGTACGCGGCAACGCTGTGATGCGCTGGTTTCTCTACCTTCTGCTGTACATCCCGGTTCAGCTATTCGCTTATCTGATTACTCCGTTGCTGCCGTTGTTCAAGGTGTGGCGGCATGGGGCATTAGATAATGCAAATAGAGTCGGACAAGGTTTGCGACTGCCTTTGTGGTTGTCTTGGTTTGATACGCCTGACAACGCGCTGTACGGTGATGTGAACTGGCTACTGTTCCATCCAAAAACTACGCACTGGGATATGGTCGGCTGGCTCTACCGCAACTCTCTGTACGGTTTTAAATGGACTGTGCTGGCGATGCCAATAGATGTACCCGGAAGTCACTGGGAAGGTAATCCAGCTATCAACCACCACACCAAAGAGTTCGGCACGCTCTGCATCGTTCAAACCAATGGCGCATGGCAGTACAAGACTGTGCGCCCTATGTTCGGAAAAATCTTGGTGCTGAACATCGGATGGCTATTGGATGATTGCTCGCAGTCAAAAGCCCTGTTTATGCTATCGCCAAGGCTTAAATAGTTTCTACAATTCATTTAGCATTCTAGACAGAAATGGCATCTTCGGATGCCTTTTTTACGTGGTTTTGTAGGAAATCGACTATTTATAATTCACTCGAAAACATTGTGACACAAGGCTTTAGACTAAATTATCGCGTAAAACACTGAATTTTACACGGGTTACGTGTTGGTGCGGTTCTTGGCCGGTTTTTCTACAATATTTGTAGAAGTTTCTACAAACCTTCCGCGAGGTTTGACTATCTCAGGCTTCTCTACCTTCATATATTTGTCGCTCATTGCTTTGGTAGAGTGACCTAATAGCGCCTGATAATCCTCGCCATCTTCTCTAGCTTCAGTAGCTGACTTGCCGCGAATGTCGTGAAAATGAACATCTTCGACGCCTGCTAGTTTTCTAGCTGAAATCCACCAATCTCTAACGGTTGATTGTGAGTACATTTTCCCGGTAGAAGTACAGAGCAGGAATAAGCCTCTGAATGGTCTAGGTATCTCTTTAGCTGAGTTAATAACGATCTCAAGCTCTGGCGTTCTCTGAAACAGTTGGAGTTTCTTGGTCTTTATCTGTCTGACCAATAGACCATCACTTGACCATGCTGAAAGACGGATGGCGAGTACGTCAGAGATTCTTGAGCTAGTCAAATACGCTATATCCATGATGACCTGCAACACAGGGTTAGCATGTGACCGTATCAGCATGAATTCTTCATCTGTTACGTACCGCTTCCTGCCTGCTATTTTGTGGCGCTCTACTTCTCGGCATGGGTTTGAAAGAATCTTGCCATGTCTCACAGCTAGAGAAAGCACGTTAGACAAAACAGCTTTCCCTAGATTCGCTTGAGACTTTGACGAGTGACCATCCATCCATTGCGCTATATCGCCCGGAGTGATGCTAGAAACGTCCGTGGTTGTGAAAACTGCTTTCAATTGACCCGATATGCTTCTATACATACGTTGAGTCGATACAGGGCGTTTCTGGAAGTATGGCAGTTCTAGCCATTCATCTATCAACCGGCTGATTGAGTTTGCATCGTTAGACGAGTTTTCAATCTTTGCCCACTCGGTTTTAGCCTTGCCTAAATCCTTACCAAGCGAAACCCACTTGCGCGGCTTGTCGTTGGTAACGTAGTAATACGTTCCAGACTTGAGATGCATCCGAGGTGGTAGGCTAAAGTTAGCCTGTCGTTTTCTGCCCATTAGACTATTCATGTTAGGCGCTCTTTCTAATCGCTGCAAGATTCAAGGCGGGTTTAGTCCTATGTTCAATTCCCGATAGCCGTGACTCTGCGTAGGCTCTAGAAACGACAACGCGCCCGTTGGACGCGCTTTCGTACTTCCATTGATGACTGTCTAGCCATCGTCGTTGCCAACCGCTCACAGAGTAGCCTGTGAGGGTTTCTAGCTCACTTTGGTTTAGGAACACTTGGCGTTTCCTCCTTCTTCTTCTTGAATATACGATCCCAAGCATCCTTAACATCTTGGTCAGGTGCTTGCTGTGGTCTACGTCCAGACCCCTTTCCGCTCATTTCCCACTCTCCTTTGCCATCTCGCGGATTGCAGCGGCGCAGTCATCTGGAAGCACTTTGCGGAACTCGTAGCCGTCATACCATTCGCTTTCCATCGTATCCAGCATGGCAGCAGCAGCCTCAAACGCCTCACGTTGCGCCATGTGGTAGAAGGCTTCCTTAATGCGAATCTCATGCTCATGCTCTTTGTCGTAGTAGCCCTGTAATGTGTCAGGCCACTCTGCTGATTCAACGGCAGCAGCATACAAAGCTAGTATCTTTTCTCTGGTCATGGCTTCTCCTTCCAGTCATCGTAAAAGTCATGCAGGTCATGTAGCCAGAAGTAACCATCGCCGCCAACATAACGACTGAACCGCGCTACAAACTCATCAGTACGTTGCTCTGATGTTTCCAGCTTTTTGCTTAAATCAATCGCCGCGTTCTGCATTTGAAATAGGCACTTCTCCGCAGCTTCCAGCCTCTCAATCAACTCAAGGACATCTGAAGGAAACGTAGTCAAGTCTCGGCTATTGGCTTTAGCCGCAAGCGCAGCGGCTTTGATCTTTTCGATGTTCATTTCATTCTCCAATAAGTAACAACCCACCACCCCGCTGCGATTCAAAGACAAAACCAGACGGTATGTGCGCAGCAATAAGTCGTTTAGAGGCAGTGACTCTTGCCTGTCGGGTGGTGGATTGATCGTTAATAAGCGTGCATTGTTAGCGGAATATTCGGCCCATGCTCAATCCTGTAGCACAGCCCGTCCTGCTCCAATTCCCGGAAATACCCGCTTACTGTTGCTCTGGTGAAATTCAGATAATCCGAAACTTCCGCAGCGGTATTGATTCCTTGCTGAATCAGTTGGTAAATCCTTCGCTTGTTATCCTCTTTCGCCTGGGTACGGTTGTTTCTATCTTCCTCTCGCGCTGGCTGAATTACTCTTGGCCGTGGTACTAAACGACCTTTTGGCGGTACGAATTTATCCGGGTAAAGCGTTGCTAGTAATTGGCTCATTTTCCTAAACTCCTTACCATTTCATCGTATTGTTTTCCCTGTCCTACTCGATGGCATCCGGTACATCGTGCGTCTGTCTCGCTTAAATCGAATCGGCAATCGTGGCTCATTACGTGAGGGAAAGCCTGTGATCCGTAGCAGGCTGCGCCGTAAGCAACTGGCTGAAAGTCTGGTCTGTTGAAACATCCGTACTTTTGTCCGGTGTTGATAACTCGCGGATTAACAGAATGCTCAAGGACTGCCATTTAAGATTCCTCGCAGTTCTTCAGTGGTGAATCGCCAAAGCGTGTTATCTGCTAGGCTCCAACAAAGACAGGTTACTGGGCCATATAGGTGAAGCTGATAGCGTTCGCCTTCATACGTGAAAATCATTTCTCTGCCTCTTTTTCTTTTAACTCGGCGTCGTACATTTCAATTAGCAACTCAATGTAATGCGCTGCTTTTTGTAAGTCTTGCCGGCCATTCTTTGCACGCCATCGGCACAAATATTTAATGGCGCAGGCTTCCATGTACGGGATTTTGTTACGGGTGATAAATTCAACTGGCTGAATCATCATCGTGCGGTAATGATCGCCTCCGACCTGAGTATCTTTTGCGCTCATTTCAATACCTCGCATTCATGGCCTTCGCTGGCCGTAACTCTGTGGCTAAGTTCTACATATCCGTTACCTAGAATCTCGCGGATAACGAAATCACGCTTATCGTTAGGTAATTTCACTTTGTCGCCTATCTCGAAATGTCTTAGGCGTGGTTTAGGTGTGTAGCTACGCATTGCATCCACCTTTGCATACCCAGTAACACGGGTCTAGCCTTGAGCCGTAGCCCTTCTTTGTTAGTCCTGATACGTGCTTATCAGCACCACACTTGCGACATTTATTCCTCGCAGGAAGGCCACTAGAGCTAAAGCCGTGGGCTGTATCTTTACGGTATGCCTCGGTTAATCTTGGATCGAAGTAGGTCATGCTGCCTCCAATAAACTTTGCTGTTCTGGTTGAATATCCCAAACATTCGCAGAGTTAAAAGCCTCTATTCGTTGGCGCATTACCAACGCTCTTGCGTCTTTGTTTGGCGGTAGATAAGTGCCTTTCCATTTGGAGTCGATACCAATGTTTCGTCCTATATTGGTAGAGTCAGCAGAAGCAAATGGAAACTTGGTGAATATCTCAGGGTCTAGCATTCGCAAACCGTGAAGTTTGCAGTTAGGTCTGCCACGAGAATCGCACATGGCAATCATTACTTGGTTCATTCTGTTCCACCATTTTGCTGTGCCGATTTCAGAGTATTCGCCTGAAGAACCGATACAAACCCTGCTCCATGCCATAGAAAGATAGGAAGCGTGATCGAGTGGTTCGTTAAGGTGGAATACTGGCGCTCCCACTTGCATTCCGCGACTCCCGTAGTGCTGAAGGAACCTGCCGATAAGTGCTGTTTGTTCATTTAAGTCACCATCTATTGCGTCAGGTATTACGATGAAATCGCAGTGCGGCAAGTAGCTGATTTCCTCTGACCATTCCAGAAAGTCTTTCCAATCAGTGGCGGGTTTTCCTGATTTCCATGCAGAGAAAGCGCCGTTATCAATAGCGAAGGACTGACAAACATCAATCGCAATTCCTAGCTGATCTGAGTGGGCGAAAGACACAAACGCATGGCCTCCGCTAACTGCTGCAACTGCGGAGCTGGCTGGTGTAATTGGCAATCCTTGGTAATGAATCACTCTTTATGCACCCTATGAAATAATCCGTCTTGATTGACAACCATCGCCCAACATTTAGGCGTTTCCCATACCTTCACTGAGTAGAGGTAACGAGTGGAGCGTTTATAGACTTCATCCATGATGAATTGAGCCAATCGCTCGGCTGTTGTGTTGTCTAGAAAGTCATTAAGAAACTGGTGATCTAGCATGTCGATCACTGGCCTAATGTCACGATCCAGATCAGCAAAATCCAACCCGTTACAGAAGCCGTTACGCTCCGAAACATCGCCTCTGACTTCTACCTCTACAACGTAGTTGTGTCCGTGAAGTCTCGCGCATTGGTGATCTGCTGGAACCTTGGTTAGTTGGTGGGCAGCAGAGAATGAATAAGATTTGCCGATACGGGCGTATTGCCATGCTTGTTTGCTCATAGCCATTTCACCATCTGAGCAAGCATCGCTAACCATGCTGCGGTAATCACTACACAGCAATAGATAACGATTATCTCTGCTGCGTGGTCGTCGCATTCTTTCTGGCGTTGTTTGTATTCATGTGCGTTCATGCTGTGATGCTCCATTTATCCATGTTCAACAGAATCTCGTTGCGCTTTCCTTCAAGTCGATGTTTCTCAGACTCACACAGCGAAATAGAATTAGATATTGCTAACCGTGTTTTCTTATCGGTTACACAAAGAAGGCACTCTTCGCCGCCTTTTCTGGTTATCTCAACTGAGTAAAGTTGAAACCAGATAATGATTAACTTGATTGTTTGCATAATTTCCTCAAGGCAAAAAAGTGGCCGGGAACTTTCGCTCTACCGGCCTAAAACCTGCTTAGTGCAGGGGAGGGAGGTACAAGGTTGCCAACTCCACAAGGATTGTTCCGAAGCCCTGAAAATTGGCAGACCTGTATCAACTCCTTACGGGAGTTAGTCGCACTCGCTAATTGACTTGTGATCGTCGTTAGAAACCTGCTTAGGACAGGCCAGAGGGGTAGCCCGATTAGCGCGGGTTTCATGCAACTACTTAATCCGAAGTGATGTGCCGCGAGAAAGATGCGCTCCCGGTACTGTGAAACCGTCCTTAATCGCTTGCTTAACTAGCGTTTTGTCTAGCTGATAACTTGCCGGGATTTCCTTGAAGTAGTCTCGCGGTATCTCGTTTTCATCATCTACCGTTACCGCTTCAGGATTGTTAGCTAGAGTGATAACAAACCACGGACATTCGATTTTCTGAATGCCTGCGATTTCCATGTTTGTCTTAAGGTAGTTCTTCAGGCTTTCGGCGCGTTTCTCTATTGCTTTGCGCCGTTCAGCCAGTTGCTGTTCTGCCTCTTTGATCTGCTTTGCATCTGATTCAAGATTACGAAACACTGCTGCTACGTTCTTTCCCTTCTCTACCAGATCAGTGCTTTCGCCTTCGAGCGTGTCAAGGATGGTCTGGTCATCTATGTCTAGGTCGTGCAGCTTGTCGGATAAGGCGCGATGTTCTGCGGCCAGGATGAATAGGGCTGTCATCAATAATCCTTTCGTTTGGCAAACGGGATGTCATCGCCTAGATCATTGCTTGGCGGCGCTCCCTGTGAATTTCGTTGTGGCGTTGGCTTGTCTTGATTAGCTGGCTTGTCTTGCTTTCCACCTAAAAGCGTTACGTCATTAACTCGGCATTCGATGCTGGTACGCTTTTGGCCTTCCTTGTCTTCCCATTCCCGCGCCTGAAACTCGCCAGATACGCCTACTAGCTGGCCTTTTGTGAGGTACGGAAGGACTGATTCGCCGCGCTTTCCAAATATTGAGCAACGCACCCAAGTAGTTACTGCTTTGTCTCCAAACCCTGATTTACATGCAGCGGAGAATGAAACAATACTGTCTCCGCTTGCTGTGTATTTCTGTTCAGCATCCTTGCCAAGATTTCCGGTGAAGTTAAGTGAGTTCATTTATTATCCTTGTGATGTAATTTCGATGATTTCAATATCAGCTTTGCGCTTGTCCTTGGCTGCAATGAACCGCGCCTTAGCTTTGTCATCCCCTACATGCTCTGCGCCTCGTACAGCGGCTGAGTAATGCTTTTTCAGGGCTTCCATTGAGTCGGACTCGTTGATCGCTGTCAGGCAATCAATAATTGCGCTCTCCGTAAGCGTTGCCGGCGCTTTCTTTGGTGCTTGTTTGCTTGCCACCTCATGCGAATGAGCGTCTGCATCGTTGTCAGATTCTGTCGGGATGCTGAACGCTTGGAATGCAGCATATTTGTACGCCGCTGACATTGCCTTATTGGTAGCCTTGTCTCCGCTATCCATTGCCTCACCAAACGTCTTGACGGTGTGCATGCTTCCATCTTCGGCGCTGACAAAATCAAACTCAGCCTCTACGGTTACATAGAACAGCGCACCTCCGCTCTTGCTCTGGCGTTCTTCGCACTGGCGAGTAAGAACACGAGGAAGAATGCATAAACCATGCTCTGCAAGCAGCGGGGCGATAGCGTTATAAACGTCATCAATCCCGCGAAACATATACCCGCTTCCCTGCTGATTTTTGCGGTCTTTGGTGATTCCAGTCTTAGATAAAGCCGACTGAACTTTATTTATCGCTTGGTAGACTTTCATTTTCCTGCTCCTCTTGTTGTCCTTGTTGTTGCCACCATTGCATTCCGCCATCATCATCGGAGTCCATGATTACGCCGCTTTCTTGAGTGAATCCAGTTCGCCATCTGATGCAAGCAAGTTGTAACCGTTGTCCGAAAAAAGGTTGATCGTTTCGGACGTTCCATCCGACATGCTCACCACTAAAGATCGTGAGTAAAACTCGCGTCCGTCTGTCATCTTGAGGCACTTGATTGAGTCAAACTCAACTGCCGTAACATCGTGCAAATGTGTGTGTGTCCTCATTTCGTTCCCCTAAATAAACATGGCGCACATAACGCCAAGGAATGCACCGCAGGAAAGCATCGTTAGCTCGTTCATGCTGCCCTCCGCATGTCGTGTAGGTATTCAGCACGATCAGCCAAGGCTGTATCACGCTCTCCATCAATCCAATCGAATGCAGCTTGCTCAAGCTCTTGGATAAGCTCTTTGCAGCAATCGGCTTTAATGTCCATGCCGCGCCAAGTAACTGAAGTAATCTCAACCTCTGCGCTACAGCCCGGATCGTCACGGGTTTGACGTTCAGCAGGCTGGTAATCAAACTCTACGGTTACGTCCTGTTCGCCGAGATCGCCAAAATCTAGTGTTTGTGTGAATTCGCTCATGTACTCACCTCTTATGGTTGGTTAGTTAAGCCACCTCACCGCTAGATCCGTCGCTCATTGCTGCGGCTATCGAAGTGGCTTAAGTAATGCCCCGCTAGGCAGGGCTGGTTGGTTATTTGCCGTACAGCAAATATGACTTGTACATTTGGTATTCATCTTCCTCGTACCACCAGAAAGCCGAATTTGATACCGCCATGCAGTTGTCTATAAATGCGTTGCTCAGTTCGCGTAATGTGCAGTTGTGCATTTCCTCACCTCTTTGTTGTTGGTTGATTTACCGAGTGCCACTAGTTATCCATTTCGATTGAGCCTTTCTGTCATTGACATAGAGGTTTATCGCTAATGGCACTCGGTAACTGCCCTCGTTGGAAGGCAGTCGGTGTCAGTTGGTGATCTATAGCCGGGACTGACAACTCCGACGGATACCCGCTTCACCTAACGGGAAAACTGATGTGTGTATGGCTTATTTACTCAATTAAGGCGTTGCCACTGCCAACTACGCGATCCCTGCTAGTCCGTAGCTTTGCTCCGCTACGATCCGTCATAAGGCTCATCCTCGCTAAGTTCGACTTTCGGATGTCTTGCTATTTGTCCGGTTCTTCCGGAGTCATTAAGTTGTTAAAGAGTTACTTCTAAATCTTCACTAGCAAGGCTCTTGGCCTTGGTGGTAGAGACTTACTTGTTTGCCTCTTGGATAGCGTTCATTGCTATGCTGCCAAGTGTTTCTGCCGAAACGCCTTTTGCTGCGTCCTCTGCAATTACTTTCAGTGCTGCCAAAAGTGCTGCTGCTTTTTCAGTCGAGCGATTTGTTTGGCGTATCGCGCTTTGTATAGATCCCTTGTTCATTGCATTTCCTCTTTCATAAACTCGCGGAACATTTGTTCGATTTCAATCTGTTCGTCGTTGCTGCGTTCTTGTTCGGTGCGATTGGTGTTTTCCATTTCGATGCGCGTTTTGCTGGTTTCGTTGAGCATCTGAATGTGTTTGCTTTGTTTGATCTGGCGGCGAATTGTTGAAAGGCTTGTCATTTTGTTTCCCTCTTTGTGTTAGTTGCTGTTTGCTGAACCGATGACTGAATTATAAGCGCGCTAATCTATAAGTCAAGCAGTGTGCTTATATTTTATGAAAAAAATTTTGGACGTAAAAAAAGCCAGCTAATTGCTGGCCTTGTTGGTTAATGAAAATTTACTTGTTAGCGAAAGCTCTCGCTGCTGCCATGATTGCCGACTTGTGATCGTCATCAAGCAACTCGTATAGCTCCAGCATTTCTACTGCATCGCCCGGAGCATCCATCTGCAACGGTTCACCTTTGCCGCTCATAATCCATCTCGGATTTGCTTCTAATGCTGCTGCCAACCTTAATAGGGTATTGCCCTTTATTGTTTGTGTCATGCCTGATTCCACTTGTGCTAATGCTGACTGAGACACGCCTACCTTCTTGCCAAGCTCGGTCTGCGTCATCTTCCGATATTCGCGAAGCATTCTCACTCTAGCACCAAGTGTCGTTGCATCAAATATAGCGAATGGCATATGAGTCCTACAAGTAGATTAAAGACGGTAATTTTCTTTCATTGGCGCATTAGTTTACTTATCCATTGCAAAATAAGTGTGCTAATATACCGCCATGAAACCAACTGACATCATCGAATTGTACGGAACCCAAGCGGAGGCTGGAAAGGCTTTAGGTGTTAGCCAATCAGCCATCTCTCAATGGTTGCGTGATGGGGAAATTCCTCACCTACGCCAGCACCAGATACAGGTGATTACGGCAGGGAGGCTAGTAGCCCAATCTAACTCTAGGCCAGATCGTGCAGATAGCAAGTAAGTGTTTGTACGCACCTGAGTCAGTAAACGCGAAGTCATCGGCGTACTGATGACAAAACAATGCCCTGCGTCATAGAGCGCGAACTCTCGGCAGGGCATCAAAGTAACGGAGCAAGTATAAATGAGAGTAAAGAATTTTGCAAAGTTCCAGCACTTCAAGGATAGAAGTCCTCCTTGGGTGAAGCTGTATAGAGATATTTTGGATGATCCTGACTGGCATGAATTAGACGCAGAAGCAGCAAAAGTTCTAGTAATGCTATGGCTTATTGCTTCAGAAGATGAATCAAAGCAGGGAAAACTTCCTGAACTTAAGAAACTGTCGTTTCGCCTAAGAATTGAGCAAAAACGGCTTGAAAAACTCTGTATCAATCTGTCTCACTGGTTGGAACATGATGATATCAACGTGATATCAGATGTATATCAACTTGATGCACCAGAGAGAGAGACAGAGAGAGAGACAGAGAAGAAACCTCGCAATGCTCGTTTTGATTTTGTAGGGGCAATTATTGAATCAGGAGTAGATGCGTCAGTCGCTAATGATTACATCACTGTCCGTAAGGCTAAGAAATGCGTACAGACCGAAACAGCATTTAAGTCTCTGACGAATGAAGTAGAAAAATCTGGACTGTCATTCTCTGAGGCAATTTCACTTTGCTGCAAAAAAGGGTGGGGTGGATTTGAGGCTTCTTGGATAAAGCCTGAAGATCGTCCAGCAACCGCAGCCGTTTATGCGATGCCTGAGTTTATGCGGGGTGCGCGATGAAAGGATTTGATTTTTTCATGGCCTGCTACCGCAAAGGCGTTGATCTTCCTGTTCGCATCTTTGCAGACAGCAAAGCTCCGATGAACTTCTACCGGCCTGAAGCGATTTGCTTTATCAACCTTGAAGTTGATGACGAGCAAAAGAGCGAACATCTGGCGCTGATGAATGGCATGGACGTATCAATCGTTGCCAAGACGGTTACAGATAGCGTTCGCAATCTAACCAAGCAAATAGCTTTTATCAAGCCACGGCATTTAGTTGTTTGCGCTGGCGATACGTTTGCATCATGGGCGCCGCATAGGGGATGGAAATGAACCTTATCGACTCCTATGTTGATCTATCGCAGTTCTCTGAACCTGAGAATGTCCAT
>ERZ1034361.265-NODE-265-length-37367-cov-4.263931_pt1 | contig 37367 bp, 38 predicted proteins | sample MGYA00520617_ERZ1034361 | MGnify/ENA primary metagenome ERZ1034361 (study PRJEB33736, sample SAMEA104284507) | Azolla filiculoides | biome: Urban; feature: Water surface; material: Ditch water | place: Netherlands | collected 2015-10-28 | depth 0-0.1 m ...
ACTCTTAATCCGTAGGTCGAGTGTTCGAGTCACTCACGACCCACCACTTTCCTAGTGGTTCCGTCAGAAACATCAACCGCCCGCAAGGCGGTTTTTTGTTGTCTGCGTGATTTGATATCACTCAGCTAATAGCCCAATGTGGTTAAGAGAATTATCCAAAGAGGGATTTAGGCTCAACTGATAGACAACAAAGTATTTGTACACGTTGCGTACGTAGCTCATGGGCACCATACCGAATAATGCTGCGGTAGTCATTTCAACATTTAAAAACCACTTGTTGGGGTCAAAACCCCGTCTGGCCGCCTCATTCCGTGCTTTCTCGATGTTTTTAGGGCCAAGGTTATACGAGGCAATTGCGAATAGAGTTCGGTTACTATTATCGAGCCCATCTTCTTTGAAGTTGTCGCTAACAAGATCGTTGAGATATTTAGCGCCTGCGTGAATATTTGAATCTAGTTCATGAATGTTGCCAACATTCATAGCATCCCCAGTTGCTGCGTTGAGCTGCATGACGCCGATCGCCCCACCAGGACTTATTAGGGCTTGGTTGAGCATAGTCTCTTGGAAGCCAAAAGAGGCCAGAAGCAATGGGTTTAAATGATATTGGTTGCCGTACTTTTCAAAGATTGGACGCATCGACACGAAGCGCGCCCACTCTTCCTTCCCTTTCGGGTCTTTTAGTCCACTCTTTTGGGTCTTGAAAGCGTCCTGGTCAAACATCAAAAGTGCTTCTGTGTTGAGTTCGCTTGATGAAAAAGAGTTAATGTCCTGCCCAAGCCTTTTGTCTGAGGATCTTATGGCCCATCCAATATTCCCGCCTATATCGTAACGAATGTTTTCGTATACCTTGATGTTGGTTAGATAAGGCTTCCAGAGGTCCACGCGAAATTCAGTCCCCATGACATATGGAACCAATCCTTCGTTAACCATCTGCAGCATCGCTTCGTCATCTAAACCGACCTGGTCTTTGTAAATGATTGCCGGCGCACGGCCTTCTTGGGCCAGCCTCTCATTAAGCGTCATTAGAGCCGTACTACGCACCTGTCGCCCCAAACAGACAAGTTTTCCGGATAAATCATCCACTGAACTAATAAGTGGTGAATTGTGTGCCGAGACGAGCACTTGTTTTTGATGCTCAGCATGTGTGGTCGACAGATATTTAGGAGAACCAAGTCGATCTTGGTATTGCCCCAGGTAACCTAAGGCTATATCAGCCGCACCGCTATCCAACGCGTCTATGAGTTTTCCCGGTAGAGTCGGAACGAGGGTGACACTTATCTTGTGTTTGTAGTTTTCTGATAGCCACATTCCGAAATATTTGGCGACCGGAACTGATATCCCTGTTGGTTTACCCTTCGCATCGACATAGATTGTCGGGTCATAGGGTACGGCTATCCTAATTTCATTTCGATTTAGAGATTGTTCGTAACTGAGCTGAGAACCAGGGTTCGAATCGCTCATTACAGCAGCAAGACTGCTCAAAGCGTACGAACACAGGATTAAGACTGCGGCAAGCTTAGGCATAAATTTCATTTGTCACACAATCCTGACATCTCTAGAAGCCTCAAAACGATTAAGGCACTATGCCTAAGTTATCAAACCACATAATCGTAGGTTCGGAGGTTATGCACAAGGTGAATAACCCATTTGAAGTTTATTCCTGCTGCGCGGCCACTCAAAGGCAACCTCTTTCGGGGTTGGCATTTTTCTTACCGGGCTTATAAAACTTAAAGCTACTTCAGACCGACCTTAAAAAGGGGAAGAGCACTCCTGCACCTACGAATTAGATCAACCAAGAAATCAGTTCTCCCTCTAAGAGAACCGAGCACCGATCTAACTAAAGCATAATTTATGCCTACTTACTGCCAAGTTATCGTTCATCATTCGCAACGGATAGGTGCAACTCTTATAGAACTCAATCCAACAAATGATTTCAATTTTCGAAAAAACACTATAGGTAGTGTTTCTAGGTTCGCTCGCGCACATTGAACTTTTGGCACAAATTATGCTGATTCATAGACAAACATATGCCATGAGGAGGTTGAAATGCTGCAGTTCACTACCGCATCTATAGTGCCAGATCTAAACATCTCTGCCTTAGATGAATTTAGTCACCTTGCAAGATCATCTCTTAATTCGCTTGAGTACTTAACAGCGGTAACTTTAGGGCTTGCTCAAGACGGCATTTATGCTGCTGCCCAAGAAGGTGAGTCTATCTTTTCAACTAAATCGCCGCTAGATGTCACCATTTATTGTTCGATGACTCCAGTAAATGCGCTATCTAGTTTCAGCAAAGCCTATCTTCAACTGCAAGAGGCTACCCAAAATTATTACAAATACGTGAACTCAGACTTCCTTGAGGTTCACTAGGTCGAGTGTACATCTAAACGAATCTGCAAATTTCTAACATCATCACAGAGAGCATGCAATGAGCAATATAAAAGCAACGCTGGCTATTACAGGCCAAGAACCCATTGAATTCCCGATTATGGTGGGCACACATGGCCAAGACGTCATCGACATTCGAACTCTTGGCGCAAAAACCGGTCTGTTTACTTACGACTCCGGTTTCTTATCGACGGCCAGCTGCCAGTCGAAGGTCACCTTTATCGACGGTGATAAAGGTGAATTACTTTACCGCGGCTACCCGATCGAGCAACTGGCTGAGCAGTGCAACTTCCTGGAAGTAGCATACCTACTAAAAAATGGTGAGTTACCGAACAAGACTGAAAAAGAGTCTTTTGAGCAGAACATCAAAAAGCACATGATGGTGCACGACCAGATCACCCGTTTCTTTAATGGCTTCCGTCGTGACGCCCACCCAATGGCTGTTATGGTTGGTGTAGTTGGTGCCTTATCGGCGTTCTACCACCATGGCGAAGACTATTCGAAGCCTGATGCCCGACGAAAAGCATACAGCCGGATTGTGGCAAAGATGCCCACGATCGTTGCTATGTCCTACAAATATTCGATCGGGCAACCTTTTGTCTATCCAAAAAACGAGTTGGGATATACAGAAAATTTTATGCGCATGATGTTCGGCACCCCATGTGAAGAGTACAAACCAAATCCAGTACTGGTTCGCGCCCTGGACATCATCTTCACGCTGCACGCTGATCACGAGCAAAATGCATCGACCTCGACCGTTCGTCTGGCCGGTTCGTCGGGTGCTAATCCGTTCGCCACGATGGCTGCCGGTATTGCCTGTTTGTGGGGCCCAGCACACGGCGGCGCCAACGAAGCTTGTCTGAATATGCTGGAAGAGATCGGTGACGTTTCGCGCGTGCCTGAATTTATCGCCCGTGCCAAAGACAAGAACGACAGCTTCAAGCTGATGGGCTTTGGTCACCGTGTGTACAAGAACTTTGACCCACGCGCCAAGCTGATGCGTAAGGTTTGTTACGATGTGCTGACTGAACTGGGTCTGGAAAATGACCGTCTGTTCAAGCTGGCTATGGAGCTGGAAAAGATCGCTCTGGAAGATCCTTACTTCGTTGAGAAGAAGCTCTACCCGAACGTCGACTTCTACTCGGGTATCGTTCAAAAGGCACTGGGTATTCCAACCGATATGTTCACCTGTATCTTCGCGCTGGCCCGTACGGTTGGCTGGATGACGCAGTGGGAAGAAATGATTACCGATCCAGAATACAAGATCGGCCGTCCACGTCAGCTGTACATCGGTGCAGCCCGTCGTGATGTGACTTCGCTTGATAAGCGCTAGGGCCTATTGACTGAGCGCTACAGGCGTAGCGCTCAGTATGTTGCAGCATCACCTACTAAAAAGAAATGCACTCAAATGCGGCATAGGTGTTTTTCAGCCATGATTTGACTCGCTGACGCTCTAACAACCCCAAAGCATCTGGTCCCTGACGATTATTTATTGCAGCCCAGAAACTGGCATTCTGCGCATCAATCTTCCGCATACTTGTTTCATGCAACTGGGGAAGCGTTATAACCAAAGCCCCCAGATCAGTAGCTCGTTTCATCTCTAACGATTTGTCCAGCAATGAAAAGTCGCTACCTCTGCCCATGTTGCGCACGACAATATAGTTAACGTTATCGCCATAGGTATCGATGAGACGCCCTAACAAATCAGCAGAATCCTTACCCCCATCAGCAACATGCCAGAAATAAACTTTGACACCCATTTCTGCAAACAGGCCTAATAAGTCTGAATCCTTGATCCAGCGGGCAAGTGGTTCTGCTGTCTGAGCAGCCAAATCGACAATGACGTTCTTGTCGCCCTCCTGGTCTGCTCCATCTTCAAAATCACTTGCAATCAGATCCAGACCTTCATAACTGTCTACGATGATTCGTGAAGCATAGTCCGCATAAAAACGCCTGAAAGATGCATGGGAACGATCGGTATCAAACCCGGTAATTGGTTTCTGATTATCAATAAAATATTGAGCCAGGACTCGAGACACAACGGATTTACCAACGCCACCCTTTTCACCACCAATAAAGCTTAGAGACTTCATTTGATATCACACCTTGTTGAGAGATTAGGAGGATTCCTAATGACTCATACCTCAGCAACTAGCATGCCAATTTAACAAGGCTATGATTTAAACTTTCTAAATGGAAACATCAACCGCCCACGATGCGGATTTTTGTTGGCTGATTTACTCCCGGTTGAAGTCTCCGTAGGCAATACATTGGTAGCCAGTAGCCATTTGCTTCCAGACGCTTAGCCGTGGGCTGTAGCCCTTTGATTGAGGCTTATCGTCAATCATTTCAGTGCATGCCAACTCAAAACTAACGATCAACGTATCGCCACATTGCGTTGCCTGAACATGGCGAATATTTGCTTCCCTTAGATTCATTGCCTGCATCAGCTTTATTGCCTGGTGTTTATTGAAAACACCACTGTTGGTCACAAATTTGCACTCCGGCGAGATCATGGTGTCCAAAGCTGACCAGTTGCCAGCTTGAATGAGGTCCAAGGTTTTTTGCTCCAGATCTTGGGCAGTTTTAATCAACGCTTGATTCATAATCGAAACCTTTCGTGTCTTGTTTGTCTTCTAAAAACATAATACAGATTTAGCTGAGGTATTCTTTAGATAGCGCCGCGACATCCACTTGCGCTTTAAGCCGTGCAGCTAAAAGATAAGTACCTGCAAGCTTTCTGTGTAAAAAGAGTGCATCGATCGGAGGCGTATGCCAATAGTCTCGATCCATCGCCAATGTCATACCGACGTCATGCATTCGTCGCGGCAGACTGGATGCAGCGAAATCATACAAGCCACGATGACGCAGCGGCTCACATGCCATTTCAAAGAGTTCCATGACTGAGTTGATTTGCTGTTGGCTCATCTCATTACTGAAGTAACCAATATGCGTTGCAGCCTGGAACATGTTTTCGCGATTCTTTTCAATTCCGCTTTGCATAAGGCTACGATAGGCTTCGACCATCTCCATTGGTAGTTTTCGCGTTGCCCCAAAATCCAATAGAACAATTTTCTGTTCGCCATGATTGAATCGGTAATTGGCGAAATTAGGGTCGGATTGCAACACCTGAAACTCAAACATTTCTTTTAATGCGAGATCAAAAAGCATTGCGGCGACATGATTTCTTAAGGCCTGAGGTTCGTTTACCAAGGATTCGATCGGGCAACCTTCGACCCAGGTCATTGCTAACACGTGCGGCGTAGTTAGTTGTGGATAGGGTTTTGGCAGAAGAAATTCATCCATCTGACCAAGCTGGTCTGCATAGTGCTGCAGCCAGTCCTGCTCTCGTTGATAATCTGCTTCCGCGTGCAGCTGTTTTTTTGCTTCACTAAGGATACTGGTGATTTCTATCGTTGTTGGCAGCAAACCTGTCATCCTTAATAGCGCAGCCACGTTATCAACATCGCTTTCAATACTTTCCTTTACGCCGGGGTACTGCACTTTGATTGCCAGCGCTTGCCCTTCCCGAGTAATAGCATGATGCACCTGCCCTATCGAGGCTGCTGCCGCCGGTGTAAAGGTAAAGCGCTCAAAACGAGCACTCCAGCCATCACCCCAGGCTTTATCCAGCACAGTGACCAACTGGCTCATGGGCATTGATACCGCCTCACTCCGCAAACGCGCCATCATGTCTGATAGTACCGGGGGGATAAGGTCACCAGCGTCCATGGACATGAGCTGGCCAACCTTCATGGCGGCGCCCCGCAACTTTGCCAACTCATTGGTCACGCGTTTTACATTAGCCGGGGTCAACAACATGTCAGACATGGTCGGCACTTGGCCTTTTGCAATATGCCGTGCACCCTCGGCCAGCATACCTGCCGCGACGGAGGAGGCCATAAGGCCAAGGCGCGATAACCGGTTCCAACGACCTGCCGGCACAGCCACGCCCCTATCAAGAGGCTTTTTGGACGATGGCGTCATTTTCGAAGCATTGTCTTTATGGCCGCTGGCGCAACCAATTTTTCCAGGACTCTACTGGGAAGACAAAGCATAAATCACAGCCACTTTCTGAGATACACCCCATCGGGATCATACTCTCGAGCTTGCTTAGCCACATTAAAGGGTCTTCCTCCTCTCGGATCAGTCCCTCTGCCCGCGATGTATAGCCAGTTACCCTGATTGCTGTAAACATCATAATCAATCAACTTCGACTCAAACCATGCCGCACCTGCGCGCCAATCGCCCCCCATGTTGTATATCCAGTAGCTGGATACGATTTGACGCATACGGTTAGATAAAAATCCTGTTTCAGACAGCTCCTTCATACCCGCATTGATAAATGCCTCTGGGGTCTGGCCGTTAGTCCATTGATTTAATAAACGAAGATCCGTGGGATTGATCGGTTTAGTAGATAGTCCCTGGGCATGGAAAAGCCTGGTGCCGTATTTAAATGGCAAGAATTCAAAGTAGTCGCGCCATAACAGTTCAAACCACAACCAATAAGTCCCGTCATTGGCACCATATTGCTGCTCATAGGCTTCTAGACGGCTGGCAATAGATCTTGCTGAACAACATCCGAGCGCTAACCACGGTGAAAACTTACTGGAGTAGTCTTTACCCATTAGCTGATTACGCGTTTGTTTGTAGGAGTCAGGTAAGCGACGACTAAAATACTGATCGATATGCAGGTTCGCTTTAGACTCGCCGCCCTCAAAATCTACCGCTACTGCGTTGATAAACTCAGCATTATGTTGTGCTACACCACACATTTCCTTTGGCAAATCAGGGACATGTTTGGGCACGCCTTTGGGCAAAGCGTACTTTAATTTTGCAGCCTCTATACTTTGCCGGAACGAGGTAAAGATATCTGGCATACGCTCTAAATCAAAGGGCAGATCAACAGGGTCCAACATACTTGACTGCCAAAACTCTCTAACGGTAATGGCCGAACTGCGTATAGCTTCAATCTGAGACTTTTCTTCCGGTGCCTCGATCTGCTCGCAGTAGACAACGATATCGCCCAAGGTTTTGGCCAGTTTCAGAAGAACGTCCGCTGGCTTTCCATGAAGCTCGCATAGATCTGTGTTCGCCTGTTGCAGTTGCCTCTTGAGATCACCTATCGATTCATTTCGAAACTGCTGCCGATGCCGCCCAACTCGTTCAAAACCCCACTCGGTTAAACCCATTGTTTGTGGATCATGAATAACAACCGGGAGCAAATAGTCAGCATCACCACATGCTTGCGCAAACCCGGGGTTGTCGACAAGGCGCAGGTCGTTTCTAAACCAGTAAATAATAGTCTTCATAGTTTTACATGACGACTGCCAGTTGCGCTCTCGACGATATCGGGTTTCCAACAAGTTTAACCGGAGTCATATGAGGAGGTAAAATTTCCAACCATGAACCCACCAAGACCTGATATGCAACAACCGTACGCCAACGTGACACTATTCATCACGAAGGACGGATCGGTTGACGCCTTATTCAAAAAGACATTGCATAACCGGGGTTCATCTGTAACGCCATGTTTGCCAACCAACGCATTACAGAGTACCTTCCATACGCGATCTTCATTTTGCGCTCTAGTTTGGTTGTTTTGACCCTCTTCTGACTGGTCATTCATTTAAGTTATCTCGCCACGTGAATCTCGCCCGTTTCGGGGCGTTTCCCCTATTTTTAGATGGGAAGTAGAGTGGCTAGGGATAGATTTTTTGAGATTCGAGTTGGCAAGGCTCGTCCTGCACGAATAGCTTTTATAGGGCGCAGCGGAAATGCATAAGTTTCTGGCTGCTTTTGCCTATTTAATCTTCAAAACTTTAGGCCTATTGCCATTGTCGGTCCTGCAAGGAATAGGTGCCGCTCTTGGAATGCTTGGAGCAGTCTTGCCCGGCTCATACAAGGAACGTGCATTCGAAAATCTGCGGATCGCTTATCCCGATGCTACGCCCGCTATGAATAGAGCGGCGATGATCCAACTGCTTCAAATGTTTCTAGAGTTGCCGTATTTGTGGGCGCCACGTAATGCTAAAAAACTTAAAAACATTGTTCAATGTGATCAATGGGAGTTGATAGATACAGCTTTAAACCAAGGCCATGGAATTATCCTGATCTCCCCTCATGTGGGTGCATTTGAACTGTTATGTACCTTTTATACGCAACGCCATAAGGCGGCTGTTATTTTTAAAGAACCGCGAATGCGTTGGTTTAAGACCCTGATTGAATGGATTCGAAACACGCCCAGTTTAAAGCTCGTGCCTGCCAACCAAATGGGCGTCAAGAGCTTGGTTAAAACCCTGTTAAAAGGTGACACGGTCGGATTTTTGCCTGATCAAGTGCCAGCAAGCGGCGATGGCGTCTATGCACCATTTTTTGGCAAGGATGCGTACACCATGACGCTGGTGCAACGGATGCAATCTATACGGAATAGTCCAATCTTCGCTGTAGGGGTGGAAAGGCTCCCCAAGGGCAAAGGTTATTACCTTCATATAGAACCAATGAAGGAAGCGTTGTCGAACGTTCCTGAGCTCGCGGCAACACAAATGAATATCGCCTTAGAAGAGATCATCAGGAAAATGCCTACGCAGTACTTATGGGGTTACGATCGATATAAAACGCCGAGAAAATCTCGGCAAGCGTAGCTAATTAAGCTTAGGCCTCTTCTTTGCGACAGGCTGTATAAGCCTCGGGCTTGGTTCAGCATGACCGTCAGAAAAACACTGCCCCCCTGCATAAACAGAGGGGCAGCCACCATTACTTGTGCATTGGCATTTGACCGTGGTTCATCGGCATATGGTTACCGCCCATCGGCATATCACCCTTCATCATCGAACCATCAGGCATCTCGTGCTGCATAGTCGAGTCACCTTGATAGCCCAATAAAGCGGGGTCAGTCATACCCGCAATCATTGCCAAGTGAGCAAAGACTAGGAAAACCGCCACATAGATAGCGTGATAGCCGAGCTTCTTTTCCTCACTGGCCCCTTTGTGGATGATGCCAAGGTCTTGCATGGCAATCAGCACCATAGGTATGCCGCCGATCAGGTAAGTAGAGACAGCAATCACGTCAATGACGGTTCTCCACTCGCCCGCCTTTGTGATGGGCATAACGGCGTTGACTAGCAGGTAGGCAATGATGCCGATGAAGTACAGTCCCACAACGATGCCCGCAACGCGGTTCAGATTGCGCACCCATCCGTGCAGCTTGCGTGTGTAGAGGATGTAAAGCTCGGTAATTGCTACGGTTTCCGCGAGAACCACGGGTATCGCCATGAAAATAATCAGGTTCCACGGCTGATTGGTAGCCAAAAGCTCCATGTAGTGAGTCATGTTCATATCAAATCTCCAAATAGGCATAACAACCCGTGCTGCTGCACGGGTTTAAATAAAAATTGCGCTATTAGGAGCGTTGCCTAGGCGGGCGATAAAGCCCTTCAATCCGCGATGACAAACTTAGTGACGGACTGAAAGGAATAATCTCTCTTGAGCTTTGAACAGGTTGAAGCGGGGTTATGTCTGGGACGATGCCCAGCAGGCTGAAGCAGCAGCTGTGAGAAGTTTTAGCGCCAGAACGATGCGCATTGTCATGAGATCCATGGCAGTCATCAACAACCACCGTGTGGCAGTCTGGATTAAGGTCTTGCGTGTGCGCCACAGGAACATCCAAAGACACAGCCGCATTGCTAACCACGGGGGCGAACAATACGCTTAGGGCGACTAGAAGGGTCATCAGTGTCTTAATACTCACGTGTTAATTATGCGCTTAAGCAGCCATCGCATCAATTTGAGCAAAACCCCGAGCTTGACGAATAGAAATGTCCTAGACAAAATTGTTTGCAAGTCCTACTATTTCACTAGGGCATGTGGCCTGATTTGTCCTTTAAAAACACTTACGATCTGAATAAGCGGCTAAACAAAGAAGTTCTTTTTCGGGATAGACAACATGAGATCAATGATCTGGATACTTTGGCCATCATTTGTGGCTGCTGCAATTGCAGAGTTTGCTTTTTTTGCAGTGACTGACCCGCAGCAGCTTTACTGGATGGGCGAGCCGGTCAAGTTTGCAGCGAGTAGCACGTACTCGATCGGCTTCCTCTTTTTCTGGATGATCTGCGCCGGATCGAGTGTTCTGACTTATTTGCTGCTCCCTCCTCGCATACGCGCAGTACTGGGCACAAAACCTGACATGCCGGAAACTGAAGAATAATAGCCCAATTGAAATACTTAAATCCTCGAAGAAGGTTTAACCGCTGATATGAAAAACGAGAGACTACCTCTTAGCGTCGCCTGGCTTGGTTATGGCGGACTTATCCCATTTCTGATCTTTGGCGGGTTGTGTCTTGTCGAACCGGCACATCAAATCATCTACCGAGGCGCACTATTTTCATATGGTGCTGTCATTCTAAGTTTCGTCGGGGCGATTCAATGGGGGCTTGCCATGTGTATGCCCGAGCTTACAGAAAATCAGCGCCGTAGCGCCTATATCTGGAGTGTCGTACCGGCACTTATTGCATGGGTTACCATTTTCTTCGGACCGGTTACCAGCGGCCTTCTGCTCATACTTGGGTTTTTGATGCAGTACTGGCGTGATTTGGCCTTAAGCCACCAATTCTCACTGCCCAAATGGTTTCTTCCGCTACGACTTCGTCTGACTGCCGTCGCTTGTATATCAATTGGGATTGGCGTGTACTCCGTTTTCTAATGTGTACCGGAGAGAGATAGGCGTTATTTACCCCCCCAATCCAACGCAGGAAGGGTTACTGAGCATTATTTGACCAAGATCAAATAGTTTCTTTTAAGTTAACTTGTTTACTTTAGAGAAAGTGCTATCGTGTAATCAAAGACTCCAAAAGGGGCGCGGGGAGACAAGATGTACATTCCCAAATTTTCCGAAAGAGCTATCGAGTCCAATTCGGGTCGGTTGCTGAGCTCATTAGCCAGTAAAGCAATGAGGAGTAATTGAGGGGTAGGTAGGTGGCCATGGAACTATAGATAGGGCAGGCTCAAACCTTGCCCTATTTTCTTTGCAATCAACGCAAAGTTAGTTGCGTGTTATCAAAAATATTGGGCAAACCATGCTGCACAATGCGCGCCGGCGATAGGCAGCCTGATATCATTTAAAAAATTTATTTATTTTAATACTATGCTAGAACGACTCGTCTACAGATCAAAGGCCACCGGCGAAGTGGGCAGCCTAGCCCTTTTTAATCTGCTCACGCAGGCCCGCCAGAAAAATGCCGAATCAAACATTACCGGTCACCTGATATTTGACGGCGAATTTTTTACGCAGTGGGCCGAAGGGCCAAGCAGTTCAATCGATAAGCTTTGGGCATCCCTGCAAAAAGACGATCGGCATCACCAGATCATTCTGATATCCCGCACGCCCGCTGAATCACGCAGATTTGCAGAGTGGACGATGGCGTTTAGCAGCTACCCATCACTGAATAGCCACAATATGCCTGGCTTCTTCCCGGTTGATGAAAAAAATGTTGCTGAGCGCATTCAGGAACTCACCCATTAAGCAGTGCTTGCTCCTTGAGTCTAGCGAGTGAGGCGGTCTGATCGCCAAACTGCGCCTCTCGCCAAACCGAGTCGTGATAGGTATTCAGATACCGGGTGCCGCTGTCGCAGAGTAAAGAAACAATAGAACCTGTCTCGCCAGACAATCGCATCTGATTAGCTACCGCAAGCATTGCAGCGAAATTCGTTCCTGTTGACGGCCCCACTAGGCGCCCCAGCAAGGACTCAAGTAGCAGCATACCTGCCATCGATTCTGTGTTGGTGACCTCGCATACGGCATCAATCAGGCTCGGCAAAAAGCTTGGGACGGTTTGCGGGCGGCCGATACCTTCGATCTTCGAGCCCGACGTATTCACCTGAGCGTCACGGGTTTGCCAATATTTCGCGAAAACTGAGCCTTCAGGATCTGCCACGCAGAGTCGTGTATCAAAGTGCTCGTAGTGCATATAGCGGCCAATCGTTGCACTTGTTCCGCCCGTTCCTGCGCCGACCACAATCCATTTAGGCACTGGGAAACGTTCGCGTGCCATTTGCATGTAAATACTTTGCGCAATATTGTTGTTGCCTCGCCAGTCGGTGGCTCGCTCGGCATAGGTGAATTGATCCATATAGTGACCACCGATGCTTGCCGCAAGCGCTTTTGCCGCTGAATACACTTCATTTGCACTGTCCACAAAATGACATTGCCCACCATAAAACTCAACCTGCGCAATCTTTTCTTGAGAGGTGGTTTTGGTCATTACGGCGTAGAACGGCAATCCAAGCAATCGAGCGAAGTAGGCTTCGCTAACAGCCGTTGACCCACTGGAGGCTTCAACGACCGGCTTTCCTTCAGCGAGCCAGCCGTTGCATAGCGCATACAAGAATAGTGACCTTGCCAAGCGGTGCTTCAAGCTCCCTGTTGGATGGGTGGATTCATCTTTGAGGTACAGATCGATACCGACCTCTTTGAGTTTAGGCAGAGGGAGTGGCAACAGATGCGTGTCTGCACTTCGACAGTAGTCGGCCTCGATCACATTGATGGCCCAGTTAATCCATTGAGAGTCCTGGGTTGAAGTCGGATGCATAGTTAAATTGGCCATTCGGTCACTACGTATAAGCATGAGTCTCGATCTTAGAGGGCTTTGAGCACCAGCGCCACATAAGGCTTGCGAAATAAACGATACGGCGACATACAAAACAGCAGACACCAGTATTTCATGGGATTAGAATGTCGAGCACAAGCATTATCTAAAAAACCACTTGTTAGGAACCTCCATGAAAAAACAAGCCATCTACCTGGCACTGCTCGCAGCTATTGGCCTGAGCGCTTGCGCCAGCAAGCCAGCTCCAACACCTACTCCAGCCGTTGAAAAGCCAGCTGCCCAAAAAATTGAGCCTGTTGCCGCTCAGGTAACTGTATTTACCGCCACGGTTGACTCGGTAGACCTGAAGAACCGCACAGTCGTTCTGAAGGATGCCCAGGGCAATACCGCACCAATGAAGGTTGCAAAGTCAGTTGCTAACCTGCAGAACGTTCAAAGGGGTGATGTATTTGTTATCGAATACGCACAAGCAGTTGCTGTCAGCCTGGTTAAAGCACCGAAGGGCGCAACTCCTGGCATTTCCGAATCGCACAGCGTCTCTGTTGCTGGCCAGAAGCCTAACACTGAGCCATTTGCTGAAGAAACCGATACTGTCTACGCCACTGCCAAGATCGTAAACATCAACGCTAAGAATCAAACGGCTGTTCTGGCCACACCAGACGGCAAGAAGATCAAAGTTAAAGTTGATAAGCGCGTTACTGGCCTGAAGAAGTTTAAGGTTGGCAACGAAGTGCTCGTTGAGTACGTACAAGACCTGGCAGTTGGTTTCGTCCGTCCTTCGAAGTAAGCTTTACCCGCATCATCAAATGGCAGCCTTCGGGCTGCCATTTTTATTTATCGGTATCCGGCACAAATTTAAGCACATTGCCGTTAATGCAATAACGCTTGTGCGTGGGTGGTGGACCATCGTCAAACACATGGCCCAGGTGAATACCTGAACTGGCGCTACGCACCTCGACTCGCGTCATCCCGTGCGCTGTGTCTTCATGCAGGGTAATCGAACCCGGCACGGGATTGAAGAAACTTGGCCAACCTGTCCCGCTGTTGAATTTAGTATCACTGCGAAATAAAGGTGCACCAGTAATCGGATCAACAAAAGTGCCTGGCCTTTTCTCGTCTAGATGTGAGCCTGTTCCCGGATATTCTGTACCCTGCTCAAAGGCAATTTTTCTCTGCTCTGGTGTAAGCAGCTGAAAGCCGAGCCAGTGCCAGAAACGTTTTAGGTCGCCGTTATAGCCGGTATAGCGAGACACCTCTTTGCCCTGCTCGAACAACACAATCGTGGGCGTGGCAAACAACGGCTTTTCTAATCGCCATCCGGTGGGCGGATTCGGATTTGTTGTGCGCACAACCGCAACATCAGAACGCCAATGATCCAGAACTTCTTTCTTGAATTGTTTACAGTAGGCGCAGTCGTCCGCTTCAAACACAACCAGCTGCCGTTGCGCATTAAGCGATTTTCCTTCCAGCGTTGTATTGCCCCCAGCCTGTGGCTTAGCGCCATTAGCCGCTCGATCACTTGAGCCTGGATAAGCAACCCCTGTCCCGCCCAGGCCACAATACCCATTCGGATTTTTCTTCAGATAATCCTGGTGATAATCCTCTGCAGAGTAGTAGGTGGTTAAGGGCGCAATCTCGGTAGTGATCTTGCCTTTGCCCGCAGCCGCCAATGCCTGCTGATAAATATCTTTAGTTTTTAAGGCTGTTTGTAATTGCGTGTCGCTCTGGATATAAATAGCACTTCGGTAGTTTGAGCCGATATCGTTGCCCTGCCGATCCCCTTGGGTAGGATCGTGGCTTTCCCAGAATCGCGCCAAAACTTCACTCAAATTCACACGAGCAGGATCGAAAGTGACTTTAACGACTTCCGCGTGATTCCGTCCCTGCGCTCTGCCGTAATGGAGCGCCCGCTCATGCGCCAGCACGGCTTCATAGTTACCGGGGATATCCCCATTGGCGTAACCGCTCTCAACGTCCAGAACGCCTGGCAGTTCTGACATGCGCTTCTCTGCACCCCAAAAGCAGCCCATGCCGAGCACTATAGATTCGGCATTCGCAGGGGTGTTCTTTAAAACTATCGGCGCTGTCTTTGAAGGATTGCTTGAGTTCATGGTGCCTTTCTCCTGACTACACGCTGTAATTGCAGCAATAACTAAGAGGCTCGTCAAAAAAACTTTGAGGCCGCTGACCATGCTCAGCCTTAATATCAAAGAACCATTATTTTTTAGTTGTATCACCATTCAGTACCTCTCGATACTTCATCAGGCTACTCGACAAGGACTCATTCAGTCCGGGTGGGGTACGGGACCATGGGTACCCTTTTTCCGCACGCTTCTCTGCATAATCAAACAGCGAAACCATGTACTGCTTATCAAATCGGGATGTCGGCGCTTTGTGATTGAAGTCATCTGTCACAAATGCCATATTAAATCCAAAGCCATCCTGGCGCGCGGTGAGGTAGGCCATGAAAATATCGCCATCGCCATGCGAATGTGCAAACTGCGCTAATGCCTGATTGGCAATCGCCAGGGTCTTTCGTTCAACGGTCTGAAAGTGCTCCGCTTCTAGGATATCGTTGCGAATCAGATAGGCCTCACGCTTACGACCCTCCAGCAGCTTGTACGCACCAGACTCGTGAAACAGCGATGCCGGATAAATAAACACCTGCCGGCTAACGCCACCATCAACGTGCATTTCCTGGTAGTTCTTGCCCTGATAAGCCGCATCGATCATCACCGGGGAAAAGAATCCCGGCAGCGAGGCAGACGCGAGCATCACTTTTCTAAACAGCTCCAACGACTCTGGCGTGTCATAAGTAGCGATCTTTCCCATGTTCCAAATAATCGGCTGCCCGGTATCTAGATTGGTGGTCGCAATAAGTAGCCAGCGATTTCTGACCGCGTATTCACGCGCTACCTTTCGCAACAGTTCCGGCGTAATTTGCGCTGAAATCATATTGTAAAGCGGTGTGGTATCGCTCAGCCCATCCGAAAAAAGGACCGAGGCATATGAGCGTTTGCGGTAAATATTGTCTGAGGTAATGCTGGTATATAACTGCTTTAGCACCGCATCATATTCCGAACCCAAAAAGGCAAACGGTGCCATCAGCGCCCCCGTACTGACGCCTGTCACCATATTGAATTCTGGACGCGACCCATTTTTAGTCCAGCCATTGAGGAGCCCGGCACCAAAGGCACCGCGACTGCCACCGCCGGAGATCGACAAATAGTTAATAGGTGCACCAGGCGCATCACGATTCATAATCCGGAGCGAAGCCTCCAGATCTTTTAGCAATGCTTCAATACCGCTACGCTGATAAGTGGCATAGCGCACCCCCTTCATGCCATCAATGCTGGCCTCATTGGCATAGAGCGGTGGCAATGCAGGCGCCCGCTCCAGACTTTTCCAGGCAGGCAAGACGGAAACAATTACAACTGCCAGCAATATTCTGGCCAGACGATTTTTCATTGTGTTCTTTAATTCAGTGCATTTCAGATAGGTTTTCTCACCGGCATTGAAGTTATCACACATTAGAGCGTTGATCTAAAAACCCCATGTATATCATGGGGTTTGGCAACTGCTCTGCCCAAATCCCCATGTATTCGCGCTAAAATAACCGCATACAGCACTTGCAGCGATAGGCTCAACACGCCATCCAGTAAGTAACCGGGCGGGGTTAACCAGCTTGCCCTGTCGTTCTGGTCGTTTTTTCAGGTCGCTTCATGGCAAGTCGTTTTGCAACATTTTTTGTTATCGCCATCTTCCGAGGGCTGGGGCTGCTGCCCCTCATCGCTCTTCAGAAGATTGGGGCGTTTTTTGGCTGGATTGGCTGGGTGATGCCGGGCACTTACAAACGACGTGCCGCTAAAAACATCGCATTTGCTTATCCTTATGCGCCGCCTGCGTTACAAAAACAATCAATGCAACAACTCATCCAAATGTTTCTTGAGTTGCCCTACTTATGGTCGCCACGTAATGCCGATCGTTTGCAAGATCTGGTCGTCTGCGATGCCTGGCCATTAATCGATGAAACCCTTGCCCAGGGGCGCGGGCTTATTCTGATCTCACCGCACATTGGTTGCTTTGAAATGCTCGGCCCCATTTACAGCCAACGCCACAAAGCGACGGTGATTTTCAAAGAACCCCGCATGAAGTGGTTGGGCGATCTGATTAATCGCATCCGCTTTTCTCCGCAATTAACCCTGGTTCCCGCCACGCAGGCCGGCGTCAAAGGTCTTGTGCGGACCCTAATGCGCGGTCAAACCATAGGTTTTTTACCAGATCAGGTGCCGGCAGAGGGCGATGGCGTTTACGCCCCTTTCTTTGGTCAACCCGCATACACAATTACTCTAGTCCAGCGCATGCAGTCTTTGCGGCAGACTCCCATCTTTACCGTGGGCCTGGAACGGCTTGACCAAGCGCAGGGCTATAGATTTCATGTTGTACCAATGACATCACCGCTTTCAGAAGATCCGATTCAAGCAGCAACCGAAATGAATGAAGCCCTGGAGGCCATGATTCGCCGGATGCCTAGTCAGTATCTCTGGGGCTACAATCGTTACAAAACACCCCGTCAGGCCAAAACCACATCATGAATTTGGTTGCACTGCGGCTTGCCGTGCAGCACGCCGCTGGTTAGCATAGCGACATGAAGAAATTTGCTCTGTATATCACCGAGATTTTGATGATCGCTGGCTGCGCCTCGTTCGATATGTCCGCGAGCCATCTGCGTAATACCGTGCCCCGCTTCACCACTTTCAGCACCATCAGCCCGCAGGCAATGACCACCTGTATCAGTAACGGCTGGGTAGCCTCTGGCCACACCGCTCTGACAACAACCCAAACCGATACGGGTTATACGCTGCAGTCTAACCAGAAGCTGGCACTCGATCACGAAAAAATCCCCATGTACTTTGTAGATATCAATACCAGCAGAGAAGGCGCTTCGGTTCGCTTTTACACCAATCGCGCCGATGAAATTGCCGATCGTTCCATGATCAGCACCATTCAGCGCTGCGACTAGTTCAAGCAGGATGAACCAATCCCATAAGCATAAAATGGTTTTGCAAACTATGGCGAAATAACTCTGGACATCGAACCCACTTGGGTATAAATTCTGTCCATAACAAACCAAACACTAACTATCCCCACGGAACTCACAATGAAATCAAAAAACCCTTACGTACGTCTGCTCAACTTTATGCGCATTTCCAACACTGAAGACAGTGGTTTCAGTGGTTGCGAAGAAGTGATGGCCTACATGCATGAAGCCAATGCCCTAGGCAAAATCGTAAAAATTACCGACCTGGTGCAAAGTCTGCAGTTTGGCACCGGCCCAACTGTCCATCGCAAAGTGACTGAGCTGCAAAGTCGTGGCCTGATCGACATCAAGCGTTCGGCAACGGATGGTCGCGCCAAGTCGCTGGTCCTGTCTGATGCTGGCACAAAGCACCTTGAAGCTCGTAACAAAGCCATGAAGGTTGTACTGCAAGGCTGATGATGACCCCGCCCGAGGCTGACAACGGCTCGGTCAATAAAAGTAATGAACGATTCCGCCTGCCCTCAGGCAACATTGAGTACGGGCGGTCTCAGCCAAAACGCACAGCACCCAAGCGCCGCGAGTCGCAGCAGCTTTTAAAGCGGCTGGCGCTGGGGGTAGCGACATTTCTAGTATCTTTAGGCTTGGTCGCTTTTGTTTATGGCATTGTTATTTCGCCTGCGTTTCGTGATCTGACCCTGGAAAATGGCACCACGGCTGCCGTTGCGCTGCTGATTGGCTGCTTTACGCTGCCGCTCCCAAAACGACTTGCACTCAGTCGACAAAGAAACCTATTGGTGTGCATTGCCGTGCTGGCAATCACTCCCTGGACTTATCAACTGGGTAATCAGCAAGAGCTTGCCGGCATGGAGCTGGCTCCCGGATTTAATTTTGTGTTCGAGATTCTGCTCGCCGTACTGTTTTATCGCTTTGTAGCGCGCGCGGCCAAAGAGTAACCATGCCTATCTTCGTGTTTCTCGAATTAGGCATTGCATTATTATTGGTAATCGCTGTTTGGGGCTGGTTACACTACCATCGCCCGCACGACGAAGATCGCTCAAGCAAACCTTAAGCGCCGGTAAACTTGGGTGGCCGCTTATTAAGTAACGCATCGAGCCCTTCGGCATAATCTGCACTCGAATAGACCTCTTTACGAAGCTCTTCCAGTCGCTCGAATTCAGAAGCCGACATCTCTCTAGCACTTAGTAGCACATTAATCATTTCTTTCGTAGCGCGAATCGTTAATGGTGCATTGCCTTGTATCTGTTCAGCGAGGCTAATACAAAATGACTCAAGTGCCACCGTTGGCACCACATGATTGATCGCACCTGCACTGGCTAAACGTTCTGCTGGCATTGGTGCCGCTGTAAAAAGGAGTTCTTTAAGCAACTGCGGCGTCAATGATCGGGTAAAGGTTGATAACCCATTGATGTTGTACGGCACCCCTAGTCGGGCGGGCGTTAGCGCAAATGTTGTACCGGTTGCAGCCACCACAATGTCGCAAGCCAGGGCCAGTTCACACGCACCACCCCAGACGGTTCCCTCAATCATGGCGATCACCGGCGCTGGAAAGTTATGCAAGGCACGCGTCATGCTTGGCAGTATCTCCGCCCAACACAGAGGATCCTGCCCTGCCGGCGGTAACTCATTAACGTCGTGACCCGCTGACCAAACGTGTGCGCCTGGATTTGCTCTTAAAATCACCGCGCGCACACGGGTTTCTGCGTATCCATCAAGAAGTTCTGTCAGCTGCTGGAAGAACGCTTCACTCAGCACGTTGCGCCGGGCATCATTGTTCATGGTAATGATGCCAAGACCACCCCGCAGTGAAGAGAGCAATGGCTTCATATCAAACTCACAGCACAGTAATTACAGCAGCTTCCGCCAGTCGGGATTTTGGCAATGCCGCATTGAAATCCTGATCTGATTTGCGCCCCAATGCCACTATGACCTGGCTGGCCAAACCCTGCGCTTCCAGATCAAGCGCCTTATCCATAGCGGCCGCATCAAATCCCTCTATCGGGCAGGCATCAAGACCCATTTCTGCCGCTCCCAGTAGCAGAAAACCCAACGCGATATACACTTGCCGCGCCGACCACTGCATTAGTCCAGCAGCACTTTGCTCATGCTTTTTCACATAACCAGAGCGCACCTTATGCTGGTTTATCCGCGCATCTTCTGTGGCCAGGCGACCATCTTGTGTTTCCTGATCCAATACCTGCTGCAAATAGGACTCATCCATTCGCGTCCTGGCACACATAACAACAACTAGCGATGCATTTTTAATTTTTGGCTCGTTATAAGCAAAATCACCGGAAGTACCGGCAGCCACCTTGGCCTTGGCAGCTTCAGAGCCTGCTAAAAAGAAATGCCACGGCTGCGCATTCGTTGAGGACGGGCTCATGCGCAATAGATCACACACAGCCGCCACTTGCTCTTGGCTCAATTGGCAGGCCGGATCAAAGGCCTTCGTCGTTTTACGTTGCTGGATCAAATCGACAATATGCATTAGTGATTTCCTCTCGCGCTTTTAGAGCAAGCTTAGTCTGCTTCAGCTAGTATGTTAACCGGATACCACACGGTCATGACAGAACTCGATTTATATACCCTACCGCCCGTTGCGATGACGGACATATCGGCTGATACGCCGATTATCTGCGCTACCCTACGACTAGGGCAAACCCTGTCTCGTAAGCACGATGAGCTAAAACAGTCTGGCTCAGGATGGCGCACGCTGAAGACAATGACACTTGGACAATGGCTAAGCGCTTTACATGATGCGCTTGACCTGCGTGGCAAAACGCCAGCTGGACTGAACAATCTGCGTGTATTGAACACTTTTCAGGAGCAGATCGCCTGGGAAGCTGTTATCCGTGCCCAAATCGATTCGTCTACCGAATCACTTTTCGACCTACCAGCGCTGGCCACCAGCGCTGCTCAGGCGCATAAACTGTCTATCGAATGGAATATTCCCGTTGATGGCGGAAACCAATGCAGTGAAGAGCAACAACAGTTTCAACAATGGCAGATTGCGTTCAGAGCCTACTGCCTGGAGAAAGGTCTCATTGATACCGCCAGCCTCCACGCACAGCTTATCGACCATCTCTCAGAGATAGAGGCCACCTTACTACCGGGGCAACTGTGTTTTGCCGGGTTTGACCACTACACCGCTCTAGAAAAAAAACTACACGCCCAACTCAATGCTCGTGGCGTCAAGGTTCAAACGATCAATCAATCAGCCACCCCGGGGCAGATCACACGCATTACCCCGGCTGACATTGACCAAGAGTGCCTTGCAATAGCCTCATGGGCAAAACAACAGCTGGCCCGCAACCCACAAGCACGTCTTGGAATTGTGGCGCCAGATCTTGAAACCTATCAACAGCCCTTACAAGATGCACTAGAAGATATGCTCACTCCCGAGCACATCTTTGCGCGCAACACGCAACAACCTCGACCATTCAATATTAGCCTGGGGCAACCTTTATCCAACACAGCCATCGTACAGTGCGCCCTTACGCTATTGCAGCTAATCGGCGCACGGCAAGATGTGGATCAATCGCGCATTGCATCGCTTTTACACAGCCCATACTGGTCTCATCCGAGCAACAGCGCAGAATCAGATGCACGCGCACGCTTGGATTCGGCTTATAGAACCAGCGTTTCCCTAAAGGCACCAATCAGCCGCTACGTCAACTTTGCCGCCTGGTTTCTAGACGAACATCAATTGCTGGCGCCGGCGTTGCGTCAACATCTACACGCCCTGGCTCAAGCAGCCAAAGAAGCCCAAAGTAGCCGTCTACCCTCCGGATGGCGGCGCATCCTGGAATCGCAGCTTGCCAAAACAGGGTGGCTAGCCGAAGGCAAGCTCAACAGCATCGAGTTCCAAACACGCCAGGCCTTTACCGAAACGCTTAAAGAATTATCTCGGCTTGATCAGATCACGGGAAAGCTCTCTTTCAACAGCACGATCAAACTGCTCAACCAACTCTGTAACGAGCGGCTTTTCCAACCCAAAACCCGGGGAAATCCGCCTATTCAAATTCTAGGGGTACTAGAATCAACGGGGATCGATTTTGATGCGCTCTGGTTTGCCGGATTAACTGAAATCAATTGGCCGCCCGCAGCTCACCCCAGCCCATTGCTTTCGGTTGTCGCACAACGCCAACAGCGCGCGCCAAATTCCTGCGCGAACGTCCAGCTCGATTTCGCGCAACGTATCCAGCACCGACTACTCCGCAGCGCACCGGAAGTTATTGTTAGTGCACCGCACCTAGATGGTGATACAGAGCTTCAGCCCAGCGCCCTGATCGCCCACATTCCGACTGCTACACCGCGCGACCCAGATCCTTTACCGTGGATCGACGCTATCCACCCTGAACCTAACCGGATGCTTGAGGCAATCGAAGACGCCAAAGCACCGCCCGTTGCTTCAGGCGCCCATGTCCGTGGCGGTACCTGGTTGCTGAAAGCCCAGGCAATTTGCCCGGCCTGGGGGTACTACCAATACCGGCTTGGGGCAGTGCCGCTCCGAGATCCTGTTGAGGGACTGGATGCCAGACAACGAGGCACCCTCGTTCATGATGCACTTGAAGCTTTCTGGTCGCAGACCAAAGACCATGCCGGTTTGCAGAAACTCGTGGCACACGGACTCGCGACAGCCATTGATCAGGCCATCGACCAGGTGCTTACCGCCTACAACACCAATAAGAAACACGAGCCCCTCAAGCCTCGGCAGCAGGCGCTGGAGCGTAATCGCTTATACCGACTTCTGGCAAAGTGGTTAGAAATGGAAGCGGCACGCGTTGAACCCTTCACGGTAATTCATTGTGAGCACGAGTTTCAGCACAACATTGGCGGCATTGAAGTACGGATGTTCATCGACCGCATTGACCAACTTGCCGATGGCCGCTTGCTAATTATTGACTACAAAACGGGTGCCAACATTGATACCCGCAATTGGGCCAGCAGTCGTCTCACTGAACCGCAATTGCCAATTTACGCTGCGATTGCCACCCCTAGCGAAGGCGATGTCGCTGGCGTTGCCTTCGGACAAGTTCATTTAAGTAAACTCGCTTTTAAAGGCATCGGCGATGGTGACAAGCTTTTGCCCGGCGTCGAAGACCTTCACAGCTTTCGGGTACGCAGACTGTTCGATGCGGCATCTTTTCCTGACTGGGCCAGCGTCTTGGCGCACTGGGATCAAGCAATTCGATCGATTGCCGAAGAGGTATGCCACGGAGATGCGAGCGTGCGTTTTACCAACGAGAGCGACCTGCTTTATTGCGATGCACGTCCACTATTAAGACTCGCCGAACGAGATCTCCAGCTCAAGTCTTCATTAAATGATCCTGAACCAACGGAGACCGGCACATGAACAGCATCAACCATGTGGCATGCCCTGAAATGAGCGAAGAAGCACAACTTGCTGCAGATACTGCTGCGCGGCAACAGGCACTTGATCCGACCCGTTCGTTTATTGTCGACGCACCCGCCGGGGCGGGTAAAACCGAGCTCCTGACGCAGCGCTTTCTTGTATTACTGGCGCGCGTTAATGAACCAGAAGAAGTTGTTGCGCTCACTTTTACGCGCAAGGCGGCCGCAGAAATGCGGGATCGAATTATGGCCAGCCTTCGCGCTGCCACGCAGCCGCTTGCCGCGGATGCACCGCCTCACAAGCAAAAGACATACGCCCTCGCTTTAGATGTCTTGAAACAGAATAATCTGCGCGAATGGCAACTACTGGATCAACCAGGGCGATTACGAGTCATGACGCTCGACGCCCTTTCGATGAGCCTAGCGCGCCAGATGCCATTGCTCACCCGCTTTGGCACGCAGCCAGGCTTAAGCACTGAGTGCAAGCCGCTCTATGAAGAAGCTGCTCGAAATACGCTAGCCCTCTTGGAAACTGCTTCGGACGAAGCCGATCGAAAAACCGTAGAACGTGTCCTGGCTTACTTCGATAACGATGCAGGCCGACTCCAGACTATGCTGGCCGCCATGCTGGAGCGTCGAGACCAATGGCAACGCTACACCCAGGTTGGTCAGAGCAAGCAACTTCAATCGGCTGTGACCCATGTCCTTGAGCGCCTCATCGACGAAGAGCTCTCCGTTATTGCTACCGCACTTAGCCGCGTCTTTACATCAGAAGTGATGAGCGCTGCACGCCATGCAGCAAGCAATAGTCCAGAGTCGCCCATTCATTTGTTGGCCGACTGGGATGCTGCATTACCGGCACAAGCTCAGACCCTGCCCCGATGGCGCGCCATTGCCGAGCTGTTCTTAACATCTGAAAACAAACTGCGTAAAGATTATCGCAGCCCAATCAACCTGGCCGGAAAAGAGAATAAAGAACAAAAACAGACGCTAAAAGATGCGCTTGCCAGTCTTGATGCAGCAAAGCTGCTGGATCCGCTCTCTCGCATTCGGGAACTGCCCGACCCGGTTCTGGGTGATGCTGAAGCCATGATTGTTCAAGATCTGGCTCGGCTGCTCCACCTAGCCTACGGCAATCTCTGGCTCAACTTTATCCAGGAAAAAACCGTAGACCATACCGAGATCGCACGCCGTGCGCTATTTGCATTAGGCGAACCAGAAAGCCCCACAGACCTCGCACAACAATTGGACTACCAGATTCGCCATTTGCTCGTTGACGAATTTCAGGACACAAGCCCCGGCCAAGTCGAGCTTCTGGAAATGCTCACTTCGGGCTGGAGTGCTGACTGCAGCCAAACGCTCTTTCTGGTTGGCGACCCCATGCAATCTATTTACCGCTTCCGAAAAGCGGATGTGGGTCTGTTTATACGCGTACGCCAGAACGGCATCGGCCCTATCCAACCCGTGCCACTGCAGCTTTACCAAAACAATCGATCCAACAAAAACATCGTTGAGTGGGTCAACCGCACCTTTGCTTCTGTCTTCGCTGAAAAGGACGACGCCACACGCGGCGCCGTTCGCTTCAGCCCTGCGGTTGCTAGCAAACCACTATCGAGCCAGGCCGGCGTCAGTATTCATCCCATCATTAGCGGGGATCGCGACCCGGAGACGGATGAAACAGCACCCCGCTACCTAGCGGATCAACAGGAAGCCGAAACCATTGTTCGCCTGATCCAGGAAGCACGCTTGGAAGCACCAGAGGGCAAAGTTGCTGTATTGGTGCGTGCACGCAGCCATCTTGATGCACTGGTCACGCTTCTACAGACACAAGAGCCACGGATTCCGTTTCAAGCCGTTGAGATCGACGCACTAGCCGCGCGGCAATCTATTCAAGATCTGGTGTCACTCACCCGTGCGCTACACCACCAGGGTGATCGCATTAACTGGCTCGCAATACTTCGAGCGCCATGGTGCGGCCTACCCCTCGCTGACTTACATCAACTTGCCGCACACGACCATGAGCAAACTATTTGGTCCCTAATGCAAGATGAGTCGCTCATCGATCAACTATCGACCGATAGCCAACATAGACTGCGCCGGATTCGACAGCTTATTGCCGAAGCTTATACGGTACGGAGCCTCCAACGACCTCGTCGATGGATAGAAGGTATCTGGCGTGCATTAGGTGGTCCGCAGTGTCTTAACACATCGAACGATGCTGCGGATGTGCAAGCTTTTCTGCAACTGCTCGACAAACTGGATACGCACGGCACGTTAGACTTGTCTCGCCTCGACGATGGCCTTGGCCGCCTCTTTGCTGCCCCGGAAGCCGCTCTGGATAGCCACCACGTGCAATTAATGACCGTGCACAAATCCAAGGGGCTGCAATTTGATACCGTTATTTTGCCTGGTTTGCACAAGCGCCTTCCCTCCGATGATAAGGCCTTAATCATCTGGGATACCGTACTGCTCGATGATGAGCACGAACATCTCGTGGTTGCCCCGGTGCCACCCGTAGGCGCAGCGCCATCGGACACCCCCACACCCTATGACCTACTACGCAATCTGGAGAAAACACGCGGCCTCAACGAAGCGCAGCGTGTGCTTTATGTCGCCGTTACCCGGGCAGAGCGTCGATTACATCTGCTAGGCGTCGCTTATCGCGACCTGAAATCTGAGACCGACAACGCACTCAAAGCCCCAGCGGCAACTTCCTTACTTGCCCCCTTATGGCCTACGCTGGAGAGCACATTTTTGACAGCAGCCGCGCAACCCTCGAACAACCTTCCTCCTGTGAGCAAAATCGATTCGACCCGGTTTGTTCCGCGTTTGATCCGTCTGCGCACTGAATACTTAAGCGAACCGGCTGCTATTAATCACGCCGCCGAACCCTCTGCACCCTTCGAAGGGACAGAACCTACGGATAACGCTACGATTGACATGGCCATTGGTACGCTCACGCATCGATACCTAGAGGCCATTGCCAACGATGGTTTAACAGCATGGCCGAGCCAACGCATCACGGAACTTCTGCCCGCCTTCGAACAATACTTTGCCAATGAGGGGCACGAACCCGTCGACTGCGGGGACGCGGCAACCCTTGTACAAGAAGCCCTTTTGGGGGCACTTAACAGCGAACATGGGCAATGGCTACTTGGCCCGCGGGAAGCTGCGGGTTGTGAAGTTCCGATGAGTAGCCTCCACGCCGATCTACCTGAGAGTTTTAGTCATCACGTGATCGATCGTACGTTCATTGATGCAGGTGATCGCTGGATTATCGACTATAAAACAATGCGCATCGCCGAATCTGACACGCCCATCGAGCAACAACTCAGAGCCAAGGCTGAAGCCTATAAGCCTCAACTGCAACGTTATGCGGCACTGTTTGCCAAAGAGGGATTAAATATACGCACCGCCATCTTTTTTCCAACTCATGGCACACTGATCGAAGTATAAACATAGGGGTTCATCATGCCCGCTAACAACACCATTCCCAAACGTCTCTTGATGGCAGCGGTGGCTAATCGTAGTCGCCAACCGATTATTTATGACGAGCTTGGCAGATCCCTTACCTACAATCGCCTTGTTGTTGGTTGTGCTGTGCTTTCCCGCCGCATTGAGGCACTAACGCGAAAGCGGCACGTGGGTTGCTTGCTTCCCAACAGCGTTACGGGTGTGGTTGCCACCATGGGTTGCAACTTTGCACACAAAACTGCGGTCATTCTTAATTACACCTTTCCGGTACCTACGTTGCTTCGTTGCTGCGAACGGGCACATCTTGATGTCGTACTGACTTCGCACCAATTCCTCGACAAATGTGGGCTCAACGATCTCCCCGATCAATTAGCTGCACTTGGTATCCAGACCGTCTTTCTGGAAGACGTCGCCAAAAAAATCGGTCGATTGGCCAAGCTGAGTGGTGCACTCCGCGTCAAACTGAAGCGCTTGCAAACAGAACGTAGCCAGCCAGACGATGCTGCGGTGATTCTTTTTACTTCCGGTAGCGAGGCTGATCCCAAAGCCGTTGTTCTCACACACCGCAATCTCCTCACTAACTGCGGTCAGATCCTGGAAGCATTTCCGATCGGCAAACACGAAGTGATGTTTAGTGCGCTCCCGCACTTTCATGCCTTCGGCTTAACTGCTGGCGTTTTGCTGCCACTCTTGAATGGCATGAAAACGATCATCGGATTGTCACCACTCCGTCACAAAGAAAACCTTCACCTCATTCGCAAATATCAGGCAACCGTTCTTCTATCGACCGATACTTTTCTCGCCCAGATGTTTAAAGTGGCAAACCCCGAAGATCTTGCCTCGCTGCGGTTTGTCGTTGCCGGGGCGGAGCGCCTCAAGCCTCGCACCCGAGAACTCTACGAATCGCTCAATATCACCATGCTCGAAGGGTATGGCGCCACTGAGGCTGGCCCAGTGATTGCTGTCAACGTGCCCGGCGCCACACGCCATGGCAGTGTCGGGCGCATTCTGCCGCATATCGAATATCGTATTGAGCCACATGAAGGCATCACAGAAGGCGGCGTGCTTCATGTGCGTGGCGGCAATCTCATGAAATCCTACTTGCATGACCTCATGGAAGACCGCTCTTCACTCAACGATGGCTGGTATGACACGGGTGATATTGTGACCGTAGATGAAGAAGGCTTTCTTGCTATCAAAGGGCGCAAGAAGCGTTTTACCAAAATTGCGGGGGAGATGATTTCCCTTGGCTACATCGAAGATGAAATTTCCAAGCTCTCGCCAGACTTTCATCATGCCGCTATCGCCATCGAGTCTGATGAGCAGACCAAAACCCTGATCCGCCTCTACACCAATGACCCCGAGCTTAGCCTTGAGGCCATTCGTGCACACTATGCAGAATCCCGTATTCCCAATACCTACCTACCCCGTGAATTAATCCACATGGCAGAGTTGCCTGTATTGCGTACCGGCAAGGTGGACTACCAAACCCTACAGAACCAGATCAAGGTTTAAGCTGTAAGCATCTAATCACGTTCGTAGTAATAGCCGTAGTGCGGCGCTGGTACGGCATAGACCGGTGCGGGTGCGTAATAGGGGCGCGTCACAATAATCCGAGGCGCTGACGGCGCCACATACACAGGTTGCGCGTATACAGGTTGGGGTTGCATCAGGGATCCGACCACAACACTGCCTATAACCGCTCCTGCCGCAAACGGTAGCCACCCATTACCGCGACCCCCATGATGATGCCCTCGACCATCTGCCAGAGCCGGTTGAGCGACAGCAGTCATTGCGGCAAAAGCCACCAGTACTAATGATTTCTTCATGGCGCACTCCTCTTAAAAGTAACAACGCCTGTTGCCGATAACGCTTCAACGGCCCGGCGGATGACATAAATTTTGCTGTTTTTAAAAAAATCGGCGCACCCGCTAGACAACCCCTCTGCTTGGCTTTAGTCTAGACGCGAGAATTCCCAAACAGACAACCGGAGCCCCCTTATGACAACCCGCCCAACCAACACCAAGCTGTTTAGCCGTATACGCACCATCGCTCTTACTACGACAGCGGCATTGGCGGTGGCTGCCTGCGGCGGCGGTGGCTTAACGCAAGATCAAAAGTCCGGTTTTCTAACATCGTCGGAGTACAACCGTCTCCAGAAAATAGAAAGCCCGGCTCCTGGCGTTGAGGTATATCGCTATATCAGCCCTGGTTTCAATCGTAGTGACTGGAAGGGTGTAATGATCGACCCAGTCATTCTCTTCCAGACAGCGCTCAAAAACGAAGGTAAAAAAGGCCTTACCGAAGAGACCATCTACCAAACCCGCATGCTGATCGACAGCGAGCTTAAAGAAAAGGCCGCTAAACGCTTTAACGTTGTCGACAAAGCAGGCCCAGGCATTGCCCGCCTGAGCGTTGCGATTACAGGTGCAGAAATCGAAGGTGATGGCTTCAAACCTTGGAATGTCATTCCGGTATCAGCCGTTCTATACGCCGCCCAGAAAGCAACGGGTGTCGATTCCAAAACCCCTTCCCTGGTGGTCGAAGCAAAAATGCGTGACAGCGTCAGCGGCAAGCTTCTAGGTGAAGGCGTTTACGTGATGTCTGGAGAAACCTTCCGTATGGAATCGAGCTCTACAGAAGCCTTCCAGAAGCTGGCCATCAACTGGGTTACTACGGCTGTACGCGTTGCGGCAGGTCTATCGGCCAACTAAGGCTGTATGTCATTGCGTCTGGTCCAGCTGACGCTGTTCGCTCTGGCGGCTTGTGCCGTTAGTGTGAGCAGCCTGGCCGCTCCGGATCGGTTGGTCATTACCCGGCACGGAGAAAAGCTCGATACCTGGCAGCTGTGCCAAATAGGCTTGGATCGGGCGCAAGCACTCAGCGATCAATACCTGGGCGCACACGCCACTGAATCGCTCTTCCCCAATGAGCCTCCAGCCGCAATTATGACGTTGACGATACACACGTCAGAAACAGCCGAGCCAACCGCCTATTCTCGTGCAATGCCCACAACAAACTATCTTGCTTTGCCCAATAGCAATCTCTCAGTCTCTGAGTTTGAGGCAGAGATCAACCGTCAGAACCGTCTTGCGGTTCAAGATCTCATGAACAATCCTCGATACACGGGAAAGCAAGTGCTCATGTTCTGGGAGCACTTTCACACAGCCAGTGCCGCACTTGAGTCACGCTATCCCGGCGAGCAGGTCACCTTACGTCAGTTGCTCAAACTGAACCAGCCCCCTTTTGCTAAACAGGTGCCGGCCACCTGGCCTGACAGCAACTATAATTTTTTCTGGATTGTCGACTTTAACCCAGACGGCAGCATCAAAACATTTAGCACCAAACGTCAGGTTTACCAGGGCCGCTACGCCAACCTGCCTAACAATGACTGGGGCACCCCTGAAGGCCTGCCCTCAAACTCTCACTGCATCAATAACTGACAAGGTATACGGCTCATGGACACTAAGAAAATCCTTGTGGCAATGCTCTGCCTGACAGCATTCACATCTTCAATCGCACAAATTCGTGAAGCATCACCTGCGGCGGCAGAAACTACTGTGCCATTTCTTTCGGGAGGTGTTGGCGATGACGCGATGGCACAACTCGTCGCCCGTGAAAAGGAATTTGATCTCAAGCTATTCCTCGTCGGCCAGTCTGGCACTTATCTGAGCGACATCCGCATCACTATCACCGATGCGCGTGGCAAAGGCGTCCTGCTAACAACGAGCGAAGGCCCTATCCTATTGGCCAATCTGCCAACTGGCACTTACAACATCAAAGCTCAGAAGAATGGCCATACGCTAGAGCAGAAAATCAAGGTCACAGCTGGAAAACTCCAAACCACTTACTTCCGTTTTCCGGGCGAATAAAAAAGCCGCCGGCATTTAACCGGCAGCTTTGAGTCAAATTGGCTTACTTGGCTACCTTACCGCATGGGAACTTAGCCGAGAGGAAACGGAGAATCGTTTCAGCAGCAGGTGCCTTCGCAGCTTTAGGATTAGCATCCGCCCAAGCTACATATTCCTGAATGACTTCTTTACGCGGTGGTGCAGGCTGCTTAATGCAAATGGTATTCGGTGCAAATTTAGGGTGGCGCGTCACCAGATACGTGTCATACACGGCCTGGCCATAAATTTCACACGTTACAAACGCACTACCATCTGTGCTCTTACAGTAGCTCATCAGCTCTTCCGTGCTAATTGCGTTAGCGGCCTGCGCGCCCATTGAAAGACCCATTGCCATGGTTGCGACTGAGGCTGCAATGATCACTTTTTTCATGATTGATTCCTTAAATAGTTCAGATAATTAAGTCAAAGTCTGCGGGCGGTTTAACGACGTCCACCGCCAAAATGGCCACCACCGCCGCCGCCAAAGCTGTGGCCACCGCCACCGAAGCCTTTGCTACTGCCGCCGCCACCAAAACTCTTACCGCTGTCAAAACGGGCGCCGTGTGTATCACCAAAGCCGCCTGGATCTCGACCAAAGCTGCTATCGTGGCCGCCACTAGAGCGATCACCGCCACGCTCGGCTCCGGCACGATCGCCACCCATACGATCACTTCCAGCGCGATCACCACCTCGGTCACCATTCGTGCGGTCACCACCGCGATCGCCGCCGTTTAGTCCGTCCCGCTGCATACTCTGGCGTAGCTGATCACGCTGTGCATCACGGTTCGCACCACCGCCCGCACCGCTCATATTGGCATTGCGACGCTGCTGATCCGCTTGCCAGTTGCTTGAGCCACTACGACTACCGCCGCGCCAATTATTATTGGTGTTGCGGTTAAAGTTATTGAAATTGTTGTTGTTCACGGTGAGTGAGTTGCCACCGCCCCAACCGCCGCCACCCCAGTGACAACCTCCCCAGAGAGCAGCGCCAACGGCCATGCCCACGCCAAACGACAACAGCGCCGTGCCTGCCACATAGCCTGGCGGGTAGTATGCATAAGGTGGGTACGCCGGATAAGGCCAGCCACCATAAACCACTTGCGGGTTATAGCTAGGCACGTAAACCACCTGCGGATTAGCAGGTTGAATCACGATCGGTGCGCTACCGCCGCCCGAAACGGTCTGTTGTGAATTCGATTGCAGCGCGCCAGACTGTTGTGCCTTGGCTCGTAGCCCCTGAATAGCGCCCATCACATCCGATTGCTGCGCCAGCACTGCATTGCCCAGATTCTGAGTCCAGCTCAGTTCCGAACCCATCATATTCAAAACGGGCGGGAAGGAGACCAAGGACTTCACACTGGCATCCCAGTTCTGTTGCTGCAATGCCTGGTTTAAAGCATCGCCCTTCAGATGACTATTCGCTTTTTGCCAGTTCGACGCTTCTGCCACTTCCAGTGGATAGGTCGAGGCCATCAGCACCTGAGACACCAGCGCATCCGGATACAGTGCAATCGGCGCTACCAAAGCAGAGAGTTGTGCCTGGCTCAATTGGGCTTGCCCAGATTGCTGGCTACCCTGAGCATAGGCTACAGGCACCATGGCCGGCATGGCCAACGCAACGGACACCAAACCCACCAGTAAACGGGACGGCAGCCCCGGTTTTTTCGAAATAGACATGCGGACTCCTTTGGACATCACAATGGATCTATTCTAACCAAAGCACAGGATAATTCAGCACTGCTTTTAGAACTAACTAATTTTAAATTTAAGACGCACATCAGGCCTCTGGACGTGAGCCTTGCTGCGCTGAGGCCATATCGCCATTTTCATGATTGGGTTGCGCCACTGCGACACCCAGAACTGCAGTAGAGATGAGAACGATCCAGACGAATAGGTTTTTCATTTTGATGCTCCTTATGTGTCACCCTTGAATTCGGGCATGGAGTCATCTTAGGGGTCGAGAGTCTCACCAGATGAGCCTCTCGTTTTGCGTTAAAAATATTTTTTAATCGCAGTTCGTCGCGCTACCGGTATTCAAACAGCTGGTGCCATTGAAGTTATAGGTAGTATTTCCGGTTGTTTGATACTCGCTGCCATCGGTACCTAATACCAAACCGCCATCTGTCTGATACGTGGTACCGGTATCGCTCTGGATGGTGCCGCCATCCTGCTGATAGGTGCCACCGCCAGGTGCATAGGTATTACCACCAAAATTCTGGTACGAGCCCGCACCGCTGTCGTAGGCATTGCCATCCCCCATGCCATCCTGAGCGGGCGAAAGGCCCGAAACAAATAAAAGGCAAAGACACAGAAGATGGCATTTGCGCATGGCGCCAGGATTCCAAAAACACGAAATGTGGATAATGTACCTGTTTCTTAACGCCAAAGGCTGCGGATGGCCCTCTGCCTCTCTAAAAACAAAAGCAATCTACACCGAGCCAGACTCTGTCTGGCCATGATGGTTTGCACGCTGTTTTTTGGAGTTGCCCGTGCAACAGAGGGAAGCCCTAGCGCTATCGCAACACTAGAAAGCGAAGCACCGGCTAAAAACAAACGCGATACGAAAAGCAAATCTAGCCAGAGCTTGCAACAAGGCACATCCGTAAAGCGCAGCCGGGTGACACTTGCGCCCCCCGATGATGTGCCTGCAGTCACTATTGAGTCCAAAGGGTTACGGGGCAAAGCCAGTTTTTACGGCGCCAAGTTTCAGGGCCGCAAAACAGCCACGGGTGAAATTTTTAACAACAAACTATTCACGGCCGCCAGCAATCTGCTGCCACTCGGATCTTTAGTGATTGTGAAGCGTCCAGACACCAATCTATGCGTTGTCGTCAAAGTTAATGATCGGATGCATCCGAAGCACCGTGCCCGTGTCATTGATGTCTCGCATAGCGCCGCCAAGTACCTCGACATGGTTCGAGATGGCGTTGTCAAAGTACAAATTGTGCCGATTTCTAGCAATGCGGCTCAAGGCAGCACCGTTGACTGCGCGATGGGTGGCGAATTGGAAGAAGACTGCGAGAACTGTGATTCACCGCTGCAGTTCAACAATTAACTTAGGTCTCAAGGTGCCTGATACGCACCATGATCTCTCGGCGAACCAGCTCTAAGGCGCTCTTCATAGTAAAGAACCGATTAGTCTCATCCGACGAAATCCAGAAGTCTCCGATCTCTGCCTCTAGCTGGTCGAGCCGCTCTAGCAGATAGCGCAACTCCGCCACATGTGTCGCCTCGTACATACGCTGCTCAACAACCTTGATTTCGTCATAGGCATCTGAAATCAGCATACGCGAACGAAACAACCGGTAATTCGGCACAAGCCGGAAGAATGGCAACACAACTGCCAATACACCAAGTACGAGCAACCACATACGGTCAACGTAACTGACAATCCAAAATGGCATCAACCCAGCAAGCCACGGCTCACCCTTGTCGTAATAACGTTTGGCAATCGGGCTTAATGGAATGCTTCTGTCGATATAAGCAGGAAAGGTATCGCCCTTACCGAAGAATTGGTTGTTTTCATCGCCAATTTCGTTGGTCGCCGCCAGAAAGAGTTGTTGAATCGCCGGATGCATGTTTTTCTCAACCAGCAACGTTACGGTTGAGGCGATCATATGAATATCTTCTGGCGGATCAAGTTTGATCAGGTTCAGGGAGCCCCTTGGAATTACTACCGTATCTAGATAGGGCATCCGTTTTACGTAAGCTGCAGCGTAAGCAAAATCAAATATCTTGAGTTCAGGATGTGCCAGCAAATTCTGGATGGTTGGTGAATCAAATCCATCAACAATGGCCATCGCTGTGATTTGCCCGTCGAGCAACTGTTGCATCGCTTCTGAGTGAGGCAGTCGACGGAAATTTGCATCATCTTCACGCAGATGGATGCCCCGCATCGCCAACATTTTCTTAAGCAAAAGCTCCGTGCCACTCCCTTCCAACCCGATGGCAATGGGTTTCCCTTTGAGGTAACCCAACGCATCCTGACCTTTCATCACCGGGCCGCGGTAAAACAACCATAGCGGCAGGTAGTCGACACTACCCAGTGAATACAGCTCCGGATACTCCCCTTTATGAGCAATACCCCCCAACAATAAACCGGCGTTAACAGGGGACTTGCCATCGGCAGCCTCTTCGAGGCTTTCACGCGACCCCTTCGTATTGACCAGCGTCAGCTTGACGCCTTCACGAGCAAATATTTCCCTGTAGCGTTTTCCTATGAGCTCATACGTTGAACCGGGCTGCCCTACGGCCAGCGTCACATCTCCTGGGGGCACCGGCCGTGTAAATAAGACCAGGAGCACGAGACCCCCGAGCAGCACCAGCAAAGACACCCACTCTTCTCGAAACAAAATACGCCAAGCGAGATGCTCTTCTTTGAGGCGGTTTTTCAGAAATCTTGCGAGGTTGTGATTGTGATTCGTGCTCATCTGCACATTGTGGCACGCGATCCAACAAAAAGGCCACGGTTTCCCGTGGCCTTGAAATGACGCTTTTGCCTATTAACTGGCAAGCACCGCTTCGATCTGGGCAAAGGTTTTTGCCACCGAATGGATCTGGGTTGCCACGCCGAGCTGGCGAGCAATTTGCGATGCCGAGAAGATGCCACGCACCATCTGACGATTCGTCAACGGATCGGCATCGACAACCAGGGCGTGGTTACGATTGTGCACCTTCAGGGTTTCAATCACATCCAGCACTTTGGCTTGAGCCACTTGCTTCAGCGTCAGCACCTCAATGTCGTTCTGTGTCGTCATCACATCTTTAACGGTAATTTCGCCATGTTTCAGGCCTTGCTTTTGGACACACTGCATTGGCTTTTCACCCAGCACATCCGTTGCAGTCAACAAGCCCACAACATCGCCCTTGCTATCCGTAACGAGCAAAGAACGGACGCCACGCGAGATCATCAGGTGGTTCGCATGGCTCAGCAACACATCCGATCCCACCGTAGCTGCAACAATCTGTTTCAGATCTGTCATAACTTCGATGGCCGGTGAATCTGGTGTCACGATATCTGCCTGGCTGGTCGGCAGATGAAAACCTGCGCCTTTTTCCAGTGAACTGACCTTGAGGATGATAGGACTGCCCATGCTGCTGTCTCCTTTGGTTACCGCGGGGTTGACCCGTGTTCTTGTATGACGGCCACGTTAAGGCACGTCTTAGCTGCACTTTACTATTAAACTTATAAAATTATCCAGACAATTAATTGCTGCATTGCAACCATCCAATATGAAACACACAAACCCAATCACAGCCCTAATCATCGTTCTCTTTGGTCTTATGCTCTGGCAAATGCACCTACAACACTGGGGCAGCTTTCTGCTGCTGGTTGCTGCCGAAGCTGCTCTGATTGCCGTGCGCTCGACAGGAACAGCAAAGTCCAAGCGGCTATAAATCATGAACCGATTAAAACTAATTTTTCTTGGCTTTTTAGCTGCCTGGATGTTGAGCGCGTGCTCAAGTCCGCCCCCCTTTAAAGCCAAACCCGTGCCAGATAGTCCAGTGGCACCGGCTTTCACACTGACAGACCAATACGGTACGCAACGCTCCCTGAGTGACTTCAAGGGCAAAGTAGTGAGTCTTTTCTTCGGGTTCACTCATTGCCCTGATATCTGCCCGACGCACCTAGCCCGACAAGCCGAGGTGATGCGCCAGCTTGGGTCACAAGCCGAACAAGTTGCCGTACTTTTTGTCACTTTAGATCCGGAACGGGATACGCCAGCGGCGCTTAAAATCTACATGGATGCCTTTGACCCACGATTTATCGCGCTGACGGGATCATCAGAACAAACGAATAAGGTTGCCAAGCAATACAAGATTTTCTGGCAAAAAACACTGCTTCCTGATTCTGCACTGATCTATACGATTGACCACACCACCAACAGCTTCGTCATCGACCAGAAAGGCCGTTTGCGCTTAACTGTGCCTCACGAAATGCCAGCCGCCGATGTTACCCACGATCTCAAACTAATGATTGAAACCAATTGATCATGACCCAGTACACATTCACACCGACGGCTGAAACGCTTATCCCTGTTCTGGGATCAGAAGCAAAGTTTCCAGTGCGTCGCGTTTACTGCGTTGGCCGCAACTATGCAGAGCATGCGCGCGAAATGGGGTCAGACCCGAATCGTGAACCGCCGTTCTTCTTTTCTAAACCACGGGATGCCGTTGTACCAGGCGGTGGCCATGTTCCATTCCCTCCTGCGACCAACAATCTGCAGCACGAAGTCGAACTGGTTGTTGCCATCGGCAAGGCCGGCAGCGACATCCCCGAAGCGGATGCCCTATCACACGTCTATGGCTATGCCACAGGCATTGATTTCACACGTCGGGATTTGCAAACCCTGGCACGGGAAAAGCAGCACCCCTGGGAGCTAGGCAAAGGCATGGATCATGGCGCTCCGATTTCCGCCATTGTCCCGATAACACATAGCACGCCAGCAGCCGATGCGGCCATCTGGCTCAAGGTCAACGGTGAACTACGTCAATCGTCACAGCTCAACCAGATGACGTGGAATGTTGCAGAGATTATCAATCGGCTTTCCCACTGTTTCGCCCTGGCTCCCGGCGATCGGAGCTACACCGGCC
>ERZ1034361.266-NODE-266-length-37365-cov-7.382509_pt1 | contig 37365 bp, 31 predicted proteins | sample MGYA00520617_ERZ1034361 | MGnify/ENA primary metagenome ERZ1034361 (study PRJEB33736, sample SAMEA104284507) | Azolla filiculoides | biome: Urban; feature: Water surface; material: Ditch water | place: Netherlands | collected 2015-10-28 | depth 0-0.1 m ...
GGGCGGGGATCAGCGACATGCGTGTCCACCAGGGCCGGCGAGTGCGTCCAGGAAAACGGAAGCTTCGAAGTCGCGTTTTCCTGCAGGTCCAGGCGGGTTTCGATGGCGGTGCGGCTGGCCCAGACCAGATGGACGCTGTGCCCTGTCAGGCTGCAGAGCTGCCGCCGCAGATCTTCGCTGGTGGGCACGCATGAAGCCACGAAAAAACGGTCCTGCGCCATGCCCAGCGGCACCACGACATTCAACCTGGCGTCACGGAGTGTGAGCCGCTGAAACGCCTCCGGCGACACTGCAAAGCGGACGACATCCACTTCCACGAGACCCGCCACACGCGCCAGGGCATGCTCCAGCTCATCTGCCGTCACAAGCACCCGACGCACCAGATCGGCCGACTTGCTGCGCAACAGATCGGGATCTTCCCGCTGCAAGGCGTCCAGCATGGCCGTATCCAGCAGACGCATCTGCTGCAACGCCTGGCGCAGGGAAATGACCGGCTGACGTCGCTGCAACTCCATGGTCGCCAGCAACTGCTCCAGCGTCTGCACCGGCGCAGGCTGGGGCGCGGCTGCACTCGCCTCGCCCGGCGGCAGGGGGTCAGTCCATTGCATGCAGGAATTCCGGGCTGTTTTCCATCAGTAAAGAGGCCGTCGAAAAATACCCCTTGGGCTATTTTTATTGAAACAACATGTTACGTCCACCGATTGCATCAGCAAATGCCATGCGGTCGATTATGGGGGGGGGGGCGACAGGCGGCCTCCCAAATAACAAAGCCGTGCCTCCGCAGGGCAGAGGCACGGCCCGCGCCGGGTTGCAGCCCGGCAGGCGACAGGCAAATCAGAGCAGCTTCACGCCCGTCTTGGATTGCAGTTCTTCCAGCGTCACGCCCGGGGCGATTTCAACCACTTTCAGGCCGTGCGGCGTCACGTCCATCACGGCCAGGTCGGTGATGATACGGTCCACCACGCCGACGCCGGTCAATGGCAACGTGCACTGCGGCAGGATCTTGAGGTCGATGCTGCCGTCCTTCTTCTTGGCGACGTGTTCCATCAACACGACGACGCTTTTCACGCCGCCCACCAGGTCCATGGCACCGCCCATGCCCTTGACCATCTTGCCGGGGATCATCCAGTTGGCCAGGTCACCCTTGGCCGTGACCTGCATGGCACCCAGGATCGACAGGTTGATCTTGCCGCCGCGGATCATGGCAAAGCTCTCGTGGCTGCCAAAAATGCTGGAGCCCTTGAGCGTGGTTACGGTCTGTTTGCCGGCGTTGATCAGGTCGGCATCGACCTGGTCTTCGGTCGGGAACGGGCCAATGCCGAGCATGCCGTTTTCAGACTGCAGCCAGACTTCCTTGCTGCCGGTGTGGTTGGCCACCAGCGTGGGGATGCCAATGCCCAGGTTCACATAAAAACCGTCTTCCAGTTCTTGGGCAGCGCGTGCTGCCATTTGGTCTTGTGTCCAGGCCATGTTCAAACTCCTGCTTTCTCGGTGATGGTGCGCTTCTCGATGCGCTTTTCGGGGTTGGCATTGAGCACAAGGCGGTGCACATAAATGCCGGGCAGATGCACCTGATCGGGCTCAAACGTGCCGGTTTCCACAATCTCTTCCACTTCCACCACGGTGATCTTGCCGGCCATGGCAACGGCGGGGTTGAAGTTGCGGGCCGTAAAGCGGAATTGCAGGTTGCCCGACTTGTCGGCGCGGTGCGCCTTGACCAGCGCCACTTCGGGCACCAGCGCGCGTTCCATCACATAGGTCTCGCCATCAAACTCGCGCAGTTCCTTGCCTTCGGCCACGATGGTGCCCACACCAGTCTTGGTGAAAAAAGCCGGAATGCCGGCGCCACCGGCGCGCAGCTTCTCGGCCAGCGTGCCCTGGGGCGTGAATTCGAGTTGCAGTTCACCGGCCAGATACTGGCGCTCGAACTCCTTGTTCTCGCCCACATAAGAAGAAATCATCTTCTTGATCTGGCGGGTTTCCAGCAGTTTGCCCAGGCCGAAGCCGTCGACGCCTGCGTTGTTGGAAATCACGGTCAGGTCCTTCACGCCGGTGTCCTTGAGCGCTTCAATCAGCGCCTCGGGAATGCCGCACAAACCAAAACCGCCCACGGCCAAAAGCTGGCCATCCTGGACGATGCCTTTGAGCGCCGCGTCGGCGCTGGGATAAATCTTGTTCACTGCGCTGTTCTCCTGGTTAACAGATGGGCATACGATACTACGTAACCACATACGTAGTTTTTCGTAATGGCCAACCCTTGGGCCATTCCCTTCACCACGCAACAAACGCGCCATGGACATTGATTACCGCCTCGCATTCGAGATGGCCCCGGTCGGGCTGGCCCTCTCCAGCAACCGCACCATCATGGACTGCAACCAGCACCTCTGTGACATGTTTGGCGCCGAGCGGGCGCAACTGGTAGGCCAGTCTTTTCAGGTGCTCTACCCCAGCGCCGACGAGTACGAACGTACCGGCGCACGCATCGAGCCCATCCTCAACCGCAAAGGCACCTACGCAGACGACCGCATCATGAAGCGCGTCGGTGGTCGCAGCGCCGGAGAACCCTTTTGGTGCCACGTGACCGGCCGCGCGCTGAACCAGAGCGCACCGCACGAGGCGGGCATCTGGGCCTTTGAGGACCTGAGCGCCAGTCGCCCGGTCAAGGCTGAGCTAACGGCGCGCGAGCGCGAGGTGGCCGCTTATCTGATGCAGGGGCTGACGAGCAAGCTGATTGGCAAGGCCCTGTCCATCAGCCACCGGACCGTTGAGATTTACCGGGCGCGGTTGATGCGGAAATACAAGGCTTCGACTACGGCGGATCTCGTTGCCAAGTTAACGGCTGGATAAGTTTGTGCCTTAACTTCCCTTCGGGACGCAGGCCGGCATGGCACTCAGCGCCGTCCGTGTCCCCCGCCCGCTGTGCGGGCTCCTCCTTTACCTACCGGCGCCAAGCGCCATGCCGGCCTGTGTCTGGCTGCTTTGTTTTTTGCGCTTGGTTTATGACCTACTTCGCGTTGCTGGCGACGTACTGCCTCAGCACGCCGTCCATACGCGCCTGCCAGCCTTCACCAGTCGAGCGAAAGTACGCCACGACTTCCGGGCTGTAGCGTACAGAGACCAACAACTTTTTGTTGTCCGACTTGGGGCGTCCACGCAAGGACTTGAGCGGAACCATCGCATTGAGTTGTTGGGGCGTCAGGGGCTGCGCTTCGGGGTCAGCCTTGGCCGCAGCCGTGATGGCCTTGTCTTCCTCCACGCTGGGCATGGCTACCGCTGGGCGCTTAATTGCTTTGGACATAGTGCTTCACCTCTCGTCTATTGGCCTTGCGCAAACTGATGATTCTGCGAATCCACTCTCGGTCCACAAAGGCCACGCAGTACAAAACCCCGGTGGCGGGCGCGAGCGCGACCATGCGCAGCTCGCCGTAGTCCTGGCGTTCATCCATCCACACCAAGGCAGCCTCCCAATCCAATGTTGAAGCCAACGCAAGCGAAACCCCATGCTTCTCTTGATTGGAGGCGTCCTTGGCCGGATCGAACTCAATTTGCATTAATTATTGTAGCTACCATAAATTACCAATGCAAATAGAAATGGGGCACTCAGCAAAGCTGATTGCCCCATTGAATGAACCAACTACCTAATCAGTACGTTTCCAGCGCCAGCAGTCCCGTTGCCGTATTGGAAATTGGGATGTGGTAGTTGCTGTGCACCTTGCGCACGCCGCTGTTTTCACCTGCTGACAGGGCCGAGCGCATGGCTAGCCAGGCCAGCAGCTCGATGCCTTGGGTGCCGGTTTTTTCTACCAGTTCGTGGATGCTGAACTGGGTGGCCCAGGCGGGGTTGTTTTCCAGGCTTTCCAGAAACTTCAAGTCAAAGTCCTTGTTGATAAAGCCGGCGCGCTCGCCTTCCAGTTGGTGGCTCAAACCACCGGAAGCCACAAAGGCCACCTTTTTGTCGCTGTCCCATTGGGCCACCGCCTCACCTACGGCACGCCCCAGGGCAAACACGCGCTTTGCGTTGGGCAGGGGGAACTGCACGGTGTTGATGCACACCGGCACCACGGTCACCGGGCAATCGCCTTCGGGCCAGAACAGTTTCAGCGGCAGCGTGCAGGCGTGGTCGACCAGCATTTCCTGGCAGGTGGTGATATCAAACTCCTGGTCAACCAAGTGGTTGATGATTTCCCAGGACAGATCGACTTCGCCCTTGAACGGGGGCAGCGTGGGGATGCCCCAGCCTTCGTCGGCGTTGTTGTACTGCGCGGCGGCGCCCACGGCGAAGGTCGGCATTTTGTCCAGGAAGAAGTTCAGGCCGTGGTCGTTGTAGAACATCACCACCACGTCGGGTTTGACCTGGCCCAGCCACTGCTGCACGGGCGGGAAGCCGTCAAAAAAGGGCTTCCAGTAGGGCTCTTGCTGCGCGCCACGATGGATTGCGCCGCCGATAGCGGGAATGTGGGAAGTGCCCAGACCGCCGATGATTTTTGCCATGCTTGTTGCTCCTGAGTGTCTTGAAATTGCTTACTTGCCTGCAGCCACCAGCATGGCCTTGAATTCGTCTTTGCTCATGCCGCGCTGCTGTGCGCCGATGTCCTGCATGTCGAGCTTGAAGATGCCAGCGAACTTGGCCAGGTAATAGGCGTTGCCTCCCTCTTCAAGCAGTTGCAAGACCTGCTTGGAACGGATCGCCGCCTTTTGCGAGTCAGTCAGGCTGTACTTGGTCATGTAGGTCTCTTCGTCTTTCAGGAACTCGGCGCGGTTTTCGGCGGAGTTGAACGAGAAGCACATCTTGTTCAGGGCATAGCCCCGCTTGGCGTACTCGCCGTCGAACGGATTGGTGCCCGGAATTTTGGGCAAAGCCGGTTTGGAAGCCACGGTTTGTCTCCTGCTGAAATGGGATGTTTGCTTGAAAGTGCTCGCAGTGTCCGGTTTTCATTGCTAAAGATAAACAGATCATTCATGATTAAACACATGAGTAAATTCGATCATTTGGACTTGGATGGGCATCTGCTGCAGTTGCTGATGGTGGTGGTGGAAACAGGCTCGGTCACCCGCGCCGCCGAGCGCTTGGGCGTCACCCAATCTGCCGTGAGCCACTTGCTGGACAAGCTGCGCGCCATCACCAACGACCCGCTGTTTGTCAAATCCGGGCGCGGCATTGTGGCCACTGAGCGTGCCGAAAAGCTCGCCGAACAGGCCCGGGAACTGCTCTCGTCGCTACACGGCTTTGCGCAAAGTGACCCGTTTGACCCCACGCAGTGGAAGGTCCACATCACCATTGCCGCGAACGACTTTCAGCGCGACCTGTTGTTGCCCGCGCTGATGGCGCGCCTGCGCCGCAATGCCCCGCTGCTGACCCTGCGCGTGATTCCGTCCGATGTGCCCAGCCTGGAGATGCTGCGCAATGAACACTGCCAACTGGTCATCAGCCCGCGCCCGCCGGACGGAACCGACGTAGTGCAAAAGCGCCTGTTTGAAGACGACTACCGGGTGTTTTTTGACCCGCAAGTGCGTAAGGCACCTGCCACCAAAAAGGAATACCTGGACGCAAAGCACGTGACCGTGGTCTATGAGCCGCGCCGCGCGCTCGATCTGGACCAATGGCTGGAGGCCCAGGGAATCCGGCGTACCTTTGAAGTTTCTGTGCCCGGCTACGCCGGCGTCGCGCCCTTCATCATGGGCACCGACTTGTTGACTACCGCGCCCAGCCTGCTAGGCCGGCACATGCTGCGCAACCTGGCCAGCAGCGCGGTGCCGCTGCCCTGCCCCAAGTTGCCCATGTACCTGGTGTGGCACATGCGCCACCAGCACAGCCCCGCCCATGGCTGGCTGCGCAAACAAGTCGAAGCGGTGTCGCAGGCCACTTTGGAGCAGCAAACCCCGCCCGGGTCGCAAACGCTCTTACTTTCCTAGCATCCTTTTCCCTGATAGGGGTCAAAGCCCTGCAAACGCGTTGGGTACTCCCGCATGTATCTTGATTGCCGTCAAAATGTTGCCGTCAGGGTGGATTAAGAATGGCTTGAACTTGGGGTTTAGCGATCGCAATCGGTTAGCCACACGTGTCTAGAAATTAACCAAATCATTAGTTGGGGTTTGAGATGAACAACATAAAGATCGGAGCCCGTTTGGGCGTGGCGTTTGGCGTCGTACTGGCGCTGATGGTGGCCATCATTGCCATAACGCTGATCTCCTTCAGCAAACTCCACGAAAAAATGGACGATGTGGTGATCGAGGCGTACCCCAAAGTCATTTCGGTCTACGCCATTCAGGGCAGTATGAACCAGGTCGCCCGTGCCACCCGCAACATGCTTCTGCTCAAAGACGAAGCCGCCATCGCCAAAGAGGCAGAAACGATCGTCAAGGCGCGCGAACGCATCACCAAGGAAATGGACTTCCTCACCACCAACATCACCAGCGCCAAGGGTCGCGAGCTGTTGGCTGAAGTCAAAACCGCCCGCGCTGGCTATGTGACGGATCTGGAAGCCCTGCTGAAACTGGTTGCCGACAAAAAGCAGGACGATGCCGTAGCCCACCTGATCGGCAAAGTGCGCGTCACGCAGGCCGAGTACTTCAAGCGGCTGGATGCCCTGCTGACCTTTCAGGATGACCTCGTGAAGGCTTCCGGCGCTAACGCCGAGTCCACCAACAAGACAGCCTCCCTGACCGTGGAAGCATTGGGTGTGATTGCCGTGGCACTGGCGGCCTTCCTCGCGCTGCTGGTAACCCGCAGCATCGTGCGCCCGGTGCAGCAAGCACTCGACACAGCCCATAAGGTGGCCGAAGGCGATCTGTCCATTCAAGTGCCCCAAGGCGGTAGCGACGAAGTGGGCGAACTGCTGAAAACGCTGCAAACCATGGTGGGCAGTCTGGCCAAGGTGGTCAGCGAGGTGCGGGTTGGCTCGGAAGCCGTGTCTACGGCCAGCGCCGAAATTGCCATGGGCAACAACGACCTGAGCGCACGCACCGAACAGCAAGCCAGCGCACTCGAAGAGACGGCCGCCTCCATGGAAGAACTGAGCGCGACCGTGAAGCAAAACGCCGACAACGCTCGCCAGGCCAACCAGTTGGCGCACAGCGCCTCAACGGTGGCCGTCAAGGGTGGCGATGTGGTGGGCCAGGTGGTTCACACCATGCGCGACATCAACGACAGTTCGCGCAAGATTGCCGACATCATTAGCGTGATTGACGGCATTGCCTTCCAGACCAACATCCTGGCGCTGAATGCCGCCGTGGAAGCGGCCCGTGCCGGTGAGCAAGGCCGTGGCTTTGCCGTGGTGGCCAGCGAGGTGCGCACACTGGCCGGCCGCTCGGCTGAAGCCGCCAAGGAAATCAAGGCACTGATTACGACCAGCGTGGAGCGCGTCGAGCACGGCACCAGCCTGGTCGATGAAGCCGGCGTCACCATGGGTGAAGTGGTGGCTTCCATTAAGCGCGTGACCGACCTCATGGGCGAAATCAGTGCGGCCAGCAACGAGCAGGCCGCCGGCGTATCGCAAGTGGGCGAAGCCGTGGTGCAAATGGACCAGGTCACGCAGCAAAACGCTGCGCTGGTCGAAGAAATGGCCGCTGCCGCCAGCAGCCTCAAATCGCAAGCGCAGGACTTGGTGCAGGTGGTGTCCACCTTCAAGCTCAACGCCGCCGATGGGGCCACCCGGACATCGGTGCGCTCGTCGAACCCCAAACCTTATCCGGGCCAGGACCGCCGGCTTGAAGCGCGACCGACTGCCAGTGCAAAGCCCAAGGCATCCGCACCAACCCCTGCGCCAGCACCCGCAAAACCCGCTTCGTTGCCCAAACCAGCGCCCAAACCCGCCCCCAAGGCGGCCCCGGCACCCAAGGCCGCTGCAGCCGATGATGATTGGGAAACCTTTTAATTCATCCCAGGGCTTGGCGCAGGTAGCAGGTTAGGCCCAGGGTGGCGAACTCAATAACCCCAAGCCCGCCACGGTCAAGCCACAGTTAAATCAAACGATTGATTTAACTGAATAGAATTCGCGGCATGTCCGATGCCGCCGAATTGCCCGCCAGCCACGCCAAGCCCCTGCGCAGCGATGGGGCGGAGGCGCGCAACCGCCTGCTCGACGCCGCGCTGGCCCTGTTTGCCGAAAAGGGTTTTGCCAAGACCTCCACACGCGAGATCGCGCTGGCGGCGCAGGCCAACATTGCGTCCATCAGCTACTACTTTGGCGACAAGGCGGGCCTGTACCGCGCCGTGTTTCAGGATCCGCGCAACAACCCGGCGCTAGACCCGGCCGATGCGTCTGCAGCCGGAGTGCAGGACGTGCGCGCTTGTATTCAAGGCCTGCTGCGCGGCTTTGTGGAGCCGCTGAAGTCGGGCGAACAGGCGCGCCAGTGCATGAAGCTGCACTTCCGCGAAATGGTGGAACCCACCGGCATGTGGCAGGTTGAAATTGACAGCAACATCAAGCCGGCCCATGAAATTTTGACCCGCGCCCTGGCCGCACACCTGGGCCTGCCCGAGGCCGACGACGATATTCACCGCCTGGCCTTTCAGATTTCGGGGCTGGGCATCATGCTGCACGTCGGCATGGACGTGGTGCAAGCCATTCGCCCGTCACTGATCGGCTCCGCTGAGGCGCTCGACACCTACCTTGCGCGACTGATCGACGCCGCCATGGCGCTGGTCGAAGCCGAGGCGCAGCGCAGACAAAGCTTTTCCGCGCTGGCAACACCGCGAGCCCCCATTTAAGTTTCTTGAACCCTCCCTCCCAACCCAGCACACCATGAACCTGCTCACTCCCCGCTTATTGGGAACCGTTGCGGCACTTGCCATGCTGTCGGCCTGTTCCACCACCCTGCTACCGCCCTCCAAAGTCGAGGCGCCGGTAGCCCCTGCCTGGCAAGCCCCGCTGCCCCACGCCGGCACCGTCGTGTCACTGGCTAACTGGTGGCAACAGCAGGGCGACCCTGTTCTAGCCGAATTGATAGCAGCCGCACAAGGAGCAAGCCCCACCGTTACCAACGCGCTGGCCCGCATTGAAGACGCGCGTGCCAAACAGGCACAGGCCTACGCTGCGCTGGTGCCCAACGTCAATGCCCAGGCCAGTGCCGTGCGCGGCGTGAACCAGCCGCAGGTGCCGGTGGCCACCACGTTGCAGGCAGGGTTGCAGGCTTCGTGGGAACTTGATCTGGTGGGTGCCAACCGGGCCGTGAACGAAGCTGCCGCAGCGCAAGTCGCCAGCTCCCGCGCCCAATGGCACGATGCCCGCGTCTCGGTCGCAGCCGAGGTGGCCAGCCTGTATTACGTCCAGGGCAGTTGCCTGCAACTGCTAGCTGCTGCCCGCAATGACGCCGCGTCGTATCAGGAAACTGCGCGGCTGACAGACATCAACCTGCGCGCCGGCTTTGTCAGTTCCGGCATTGCCGCGCTGGCGAGGGCCGGTGCCGCCGACAGCAACAACCGCCTCACCCAACAAGCCGCCCAGTGCGACCTCAACACCAAGGCGCTGGTGGCGCTGACCGCTCTGCCCGAGCCGCAACTTCGCAGCAAACTGGCCTCCGCTTGGGAAAAGCCCGCACAGGCGGCTCCGGTTTCGGTGAATAGCGTACCGGCCCAGACCATTGCGCAGCGGCCCGATGTGTTTGCCGCCGAGCACGATGTGGTGGTGGCCGCTGCCGCCGTGGGCAGTGCCAAGGCGCAGCGTTATCCGCGCCTGAGCCTGAACGGCTCGATTGGTGCCATGCGCGTCAGCAGCGGCGGCGTGGATCAGAACGAATCGACCTGGTCCTTTGGCCCACTGGCCGTCAGCGTGCCCGTGTGGGACGGTGGCCAACGAGCCGCAGCTGTGCAGTCGGCCGAGGCGGCCTACAAGGGCAGCATTTCAATTTACCAGGCCAAGGTGCGCCAGGCTGTGCGCGAAGTGGAAGAAGCGTTGGTCAACCTGCACAGCACCGAAGCCCGGACCGCCGATGCCACAGTGGCCACGAAAGGCTACGCCGAATCGCTGGCCGCCACCCAGGCGCGCTATGACCACGGCCTGGCTAGCCTGATGGATCTGGAAGAGGCGCGCCGCATGGCCCGCGCCGCCCAGTCGGCTCAAATATCTTTGCAAGGCCAGCGCAATCTGGCCTGGGTGTCGCTGTACCGAGCCCTGGGCGGTGGCTTTGACCCCGGCACCGTTGCCGAAGCGCGCACCGCCAGCGCACCCTGAAACCACGCAATCGCACCCCGTTTTTCCTATTTGTTAAGTGAGAACTCCAATGAACCGCTTGCAGCTAAAACCCCTCTCCCTGGCCCTGCTCATTGCCGGTGCCGTCGCCTTCGGAGCTTTGGCCCTGTTTGCCCCACGCAGCCAGGCCGCCGATGAAGCCAAACCGGCAGCCACTGCCAAGGCCGCGCTCACCGTGTCCACCGTGCAGCCGCAAAGCGCCAAGTTAGGCATTCAGCTCGCCGCCAATGGCAGCGTGGCCGCCTGGCAGGAAGCCAGCGTGGGTGCCGAAAGCAACGGCCTGCGCATTGCGGAGCTTCGCGCCAATGTGGGCGACAACGTGCAGCGCGGCCAGGTGCTGGCCAGCTTTGCCACCGAGACCATTCAGGCCGACGTGGCGCTGGCCCGCGCGGCCCTGGCCGAAGCCCAGGCCAATGCCGCCGAGGCCCTGGCCAATGCCGAGCGCGCCCGCGCCGTGGCCGGCAGCGGTGCCGTGAGCGCCCAGCAGATTGGCCTGTACCTCTCGCAAGAACAATCGGCCAAGGCCCGGGTGGACTCGGCCAAGGCCCAGCTAGACGCGCAGTTGCTGCGCCAGAAGCAAACCCAGGTGCTGGCGCCCGATAGTGGCGTGATCTCTGCACGCAATGCCACACTGGGTGCGGTGGTGGGCGCGGGCACCGAGTTGTTCAAACTGATCCGCCAGGGCCGGCTGGAGTGGCGCGCCGAGGTGACGGCTTCCGAATTGGCACGCATTGTTCCGGGCACTTCGGTGTTGGTCACCGCGCCCGGAGGCGCCCAGCGCAAGGGCAAGGTCCGCATGCTGGCACCCACCGTGGACGCCGCCAGCCGGAACGGCTTGGTCTACGTGGACCTGCCCGGTGCGGCCGGCACCTTCAAACCAGGCATGTATGCGCGTGGTGAGTTTGAGCTGGGCCAAAGCACGGCGCTGACCGTGCCACAAACGGCCGTGGTAGTGCGCGACGGCTTCAGTTACGTCTACCGCGTGGGCGATGACCAGCGCGTGAGCCAACGCAAGGTGCAAACCGGCCGCATTACCGGCGACCGGGTCGAGGTTCTGAATGGCGTCAAACCCGAAGAGCGGCTGGTTGCCAGCGGCGGCAGTTTCCTGAGCGATGGCGACCTGGTGAAAGTGGTGGAAGCCGCCCAACCCGCCGCTGCCGCCAAGACCAACTAAGGAGCCGCCTGATGAGCCCCACCTTTAGCCAACTGCCTGACGCACGGGAGCACGCATGAACGTTTCCGCCTGGTCCATCAAGAACCCCATTCCGGCGGTCATGCTCTTTGTGATGCTGACCTTCGCCGGCATGATTGCCTTCAACTCCATGAAGGTGCAGCAGTTTCCCGACCTGGAGCTACCCACCATCACGGTGAACGCCTCGCTGCCGGGAGCGGCACCGGCGCAGCTCGAAACCGAAGTGGCGCGCAAGCTCGAAAACGCGATCGCCCCGCTGCAGGGATTGAAAAACATCTACACCAAGGTGCAGGACGGCGGCGTGACCGTGACCGCCGAATTCCGCCTGGAAAAACCCACCCAGGAGGCGGTGGATGACGTACGCAGTGCGGTGCAAGGGGTGCGCAGCGAGTTGCCCTCCGATGTGCGCGACCCGATTGTCAGCAAGATGAACCTCTCGGGAGCCCCGATTCTGGCCTTCACGGTGCGTGCGCCGAGCATGGACGATGAGGCCTTGAGCTGGTTTGTGGACAACACGGTGGCGCGGCGTCTGCTGGGCGTCAAGGGCGTGGGTTCGGTGGTTCGGGTGGGCGGCGTCAGCCGCGAGGTGCAGGTGGCACTGGACCCGATCAAGCTGCAAAGCCTGGGTGCCACCGCCGCTGACATTTCGCGCCAGCTCAAGCAGGTGCAAACCGAAAGTGCCGGCGGCCGTGCCGACCTGGGCGGCAGCGAGCAGCCCATGCGCACCTTGGCCACGGTCAAGAGTGCGGATGAGTTGGCCCGGTTGGAGCTGACCCTGAGCAACGGCCAGCGGCTGCGCCTGTCTGACGTCGCCAGCATCAAGGACACGGTGGCCGAACCGCGCGCACTGGCGCTGCTCAACGGCAAGCCGGTGGTCGGGTTTGAAATCACCCGTAGCAAGGGTGCCAGCGAAGTGGAAGTGGGGGCAGCCGTGCAACTTGCCCTCAAGGAACTCAAAGAGCAGCACCCCGACCTGGAGTTGACCGAAGCCTTCAACTTCGTGCAGCCGGTGGCCGAAGAGTACGAGTCATCGCTGACCATGCTGTTTGAAGGCGGTGTGTTGGCGGTGATTGTGGTGTGGCTGTTCTTGCGCAATGTGCGGGCCACCTTTGTCTCGGCTGTGGCGCTGCCGCTGTCGGCCATTCCGGCCTTTATCGGCATGGCTTACCTGGGCTTTACCGTCAATACCGTGACGCTGCTGGCGCTTTCGCTGGTGGTGGGCGTGCTGGTGGACGACGCGATTGTGGAAGTGGAAAACATCGAGCGCCACCTGAACATGGGCAAGTCGCCCTACCAGGCCGCCATGGAAGCGGCCGACGAAATCGGCCTGGCCGTGATTGCCACCACCTTCACCCTGATTTCCGTCTTCCTGCCCACCGCCTTTATGGCGGGTATTCCCGGCAAGTTTTTCAAGCAGTTCGGCTGGACGGCCGCGCTGGCGGTGTTTGCCTCCCTGGTGGTGGCCCGTGTGCTGACGCCCATGATGGCCGCCTACATCATGAAGCGCAGCCCGCGCCCGCACAAAGAGCCGTTCTGGATGGCTGCCTACCTGCGCGCCAGCAAGTGGGCCCTAAGCCACCGCTGGATCACGCTCGCCGCGGCGGGTGCGTTCTTTATCGGCTCGCTGATGCTGATTCCTTTGCTGCCCAAGGGCTTCATTCCGCCCGACGACAACTCGCAAACCCAGGTGTACCTGGAACTGGCCCCGGGTGCCACCCTGGCCCAGACCCGTGATGCTGCCGAGGCCACGCGCCAGCTGCTGAGCAAGGTCGACCACGTCCATAGCATTTACACCACGATTGGCGGCGGCGCTGCCGGCTCCGACCCGTTCATGCCCGCCGGAACCAGCGAGGTGCGCAAGGCCACGCTGACCATTCTGCTGACCGAGCGGGGCCAGCGCCCGCGCAAACAGGTGATTGAAAACAACATTCGCGCGGCCCTGTCGGACTTGCCCGGCGTGCGCAGCAAAGTAGGACTGGGTGGTTCGGGCGAGCGCTACCAACTGGTGCTAACCGGCGAAGACCCGCACGCCCTGGCAAGCGCCGCCGCAGCGGTGGAAAAAGACCTGCGCACCATTCCTGGTTTGGGCAGCATCACCTCCAGCGCCAGCCTGATCCGCTCGGAGATTGCGGTGCGGCCCGACTTTGCCCGCGCGGCCGACCTGGGCGTGACCAGCAGCGCCATTGGCGACACGCTGCGCATTGCCACCGTGGGCGACTACGACACCGCGGTGGCCAAGCTCAACCTGAGCCAGCGCCAGGTGCCCATCGTGGTCAAGCTCGACACCCAGGCCCGCCAGGACCTGGAGGTGCTGGGTCGGCTCGCGGTGCCCGGTGTAAAGGGTCCGGTCATGCTGAGCCAGGTCGCCACGCTGGAGATGACGGGCGGCCCGGCGGTGATTGACCGCCTCAACCGCAGCCGCAACATCACCATTGAAGTGGAACTGTCCGGCGCGCCCCTGGGCGATGTGACCGAGGCGGTGGACAAGTTGCCCAGCGTTCGGAACCTACCAGCGGGCGTGAAACAACTCGCCCTGGGCGATGCCGAGGTCATGGGAGAACTGTTTGCCAGCTTTGGCCTGGCCATGCTGACCGGCGTGTTGTGCATCTACATCGTGCTGGTGCTGCTATTCAAGGACTTTTTGCACCCCTTCACCATCCTGACCGCGCTGCCGCTGTCGCTGGGCGGTGCCTTTGTGGGCCTGCTGATCGCCGACAAGAGCTTCTCGATGCCGTCGCTGATCGGCCTGATCATGCTGATGGGGATTGCCACCAAGAACTCCATCCTGCTGGTGGAATACGCCATCCTGGCCCGCCGGGGCAGCGACGGCAGCGACGGCCACCCGGTCGCGGCACCGATGAGCCGCTATGACGCGCTGATCGACGCCTGCCACAAGCGCGCCCGCCCGATCGTGATGACCACCATTGCCATGGGCGCCGGCATGGTGCCACTGGCGGTGGGTTGGGGCAGCGCCGACAGCAGCTTCCGCAGCCCGATGGCGGTGGCGGTAATTGGCGGCCTGATTACCTCCACGGTGCTCAGTCTGCTGGTGATTCCGTCGGTTTTCAGCGTCATGGATGACTTTGAAAAACTGATGCGCCGCCTGCTGGGACGCTCGCAAAAGACCTAGCAAAGCGGTGGGTTCGGGCTGAAAACAATGCATTTCAAGAGGTGCAGCCGGGCTGAATCCAAGTAATATCGCTGGCAAATGATCACAAAGGGACGGAGCGGGCGTGGGCTATCCAAGGGCTAGCCGCCACCGCACGCCCTGATCCCTCGGTGCCGCACCTGACCCTCGATGCCCAGCAAACAAAATACTGTCAACCACCAGAGCCAGCCCGGGACTTTCGCTGAAGCGGAAAATCCGTGGAAGCTGGCGCTCGAAGGTTCCGGCTTGGGTATTTGGGACTGGAACCTGGTGACCGGAGAGCAAACGCACTCCGCCCGCTGGGAAGAAATGCTGGGCTACCAGGCCGGCGAACTCCACGGGGGCTACCAGGAATTCGAATCGCGGGTGCACCCCGATGACTACAAGGTCATGCAGGACCTGGTGTCCCGCCACCTGGCCGGTGAACTCCCCCAATACTCGGCCGACATCCGGATACGCTGCAAAGACGGCAGTTGGGTCTGGATCGTTTCGCGCGGCACGGTGGTGCAACGTGATGCAGAGGGCAAGCCTCTGCGCATGATTGGCACCCACACCGACATCACCCAGCGCAAGGAAGCCGACACCCAATTGCGCAAGAGCGCGGCGCTATTGCGCGACATCATGGGCAGCATCACGCAAGGCCTGTTTGTCATGGATGCGGCGCAGCGCGTGATTGCCTTCAACCCGCGCGCCTGCGAACTGCTGGAGGTTCCGGCGGAGATGCTGGCGGCGCACCCGACGCTCAAACAGGTCCACCTTTTTCAGTTGGCCCGGGGTGACTTTGGCAACGATTTTGAACGGGTCGAGGAATCGGCGAGGAACTATTTCCGCTCGGCGGGTGCCATAGCGCCACCCCCCCGCTACCTGCGCCATTTGCGCGATGGCCGGACACTGGAAATCAAAACGCAGCCTTTGCCTGAAGGTGGCATGGTGCGGACCTTCTCCGATGTATCGGAGTACGTGCGCATTCAAAGCGACCGTGCTCGGCTGGACAGCCTGCTCACTGCCACCCAGTCGCTGGCGCAGGTGGGTGGCTGGGAAGTGGACATGCTGGCCGACCAGGTCTACTGGACCGAGGGCGTCTACCGGATTTTGTGCACCTCCCCCGAGGAATACCAGCCAGGCTCGGTGGTGGCCACCATGGAGCGCTTCTTTACGCCGGAGTCCATGACGCTGCTGCGCGCCTTTTACTTTGATGCCGTGCAGCGGCCGCAAACCCATGATCTGGAACTGCAGGCGATTACCGCCACCGGCATCCGCATCTGGATTCACTCGGTGGGCACCTCGCACTGGGAGGACGGCAAGCTGATTTCCAGCACCTCGGTGATCCAGAACATCACCGATGCCAAGCTGACCCAAAACGCCTTGTTGGAGTCCGAAAACCGCTGGAAGCTGGCGCTGGAAAGCACCGGCGACGGCGTTTGGGACTGGCACATTCAAAGCGGCGTGGAGTATTTCTCCAAGCGGCTGATTGAGATGTACGGTTTTGCCGAGGGCGAACTGACCAACACCGCGCTGGAGATGGACCAGCGCACCCATCCGGAGGACCGCACGCAGATGGATGCGGACCGCGATGCCCATTTCCAGGGCCATACGCCGACCTACGCCAATGAGCACCGCGTGCTGTGCAAGGACGGCAATTGGAAATGGGTGCTCAGCCGGGGCATGATCATTAGCCGCGATGCCCAGGGACGCCCCTTGCGCATGATCGGCACCCACACCGACATCACCGACCGCAAGAACGCCGAGGCGCTGATCCGCCACCAGGCCTTCTTTGACACCCTGACCGGATTGCCCAACCGGCGCATGCTGCGCTACCGGCTGGAGCAGGAAATCAAGCGCTGCAAGCGCGAATCGCAGCAACTCGCGGTGCTGTTCATTGACCTGGACCATTTCAAGGAAGTCAATGACACGCTGGGACATGACAGCGGCGACCAGTTGTTGCAACTCGCCGCCCAGCGCCTGAAGCACTGCGTGCGCGACTCCGACACGGTGGCGCGCATGGGCGGTGACGAGTTCACCCTGATCCTGACCGACATTGCCGGCGCGGAGCAATTAGAGCCCCTGCTGCAAAAAATTCTGCGTTCAATGGATGCCCTGTTTCAGATTGGAAACGAACAGGTGTTTGTGTCGGCCAGCATCGGTATCACGCTGTATCCGCTGGACGCCACCGAAATTGAGGACCTGTTGCGCAATGCCGACCAGGCGTTGTATGTGGCCAAGGGTGAGGGGCGCAACCGCTTCAGCTTTTACACCCCGGCGCTGCAAGAGGCTGCGCAAACGCGGGTGCGTCTGGCTGCCGACTTGCGCATGGCCCTGAACGACGGGCAGTTCCGCGTGCTGTACCAGCCGATTGTCGAATTGGCGACCGGCTCCATCCACAAGGCCGAGGCGCTGATTCGCTGGCAGCACCCCAAACGCGGCATGGTCAGCCCGGCGGCCTTTATTCCGATTGCCGAATCGAGTGGCCTGATTGTGGACATTGGCGAATGGGTGTTTCAACAGGCCGCAGCGCAAGTGCTGCAATGGCGCCAGTCGCTGCACCCGGATTTCCAGATCAGCGTCAACCGCTCACCGGTTCAGTTCCGCCATGTCGATGCCGGCCAGGCGTCCTGGGGCATGCAGTTGCAGGCCATGGGCCTGCCCGGCGAGGCGCTGGTGGTGGAAATTACCGAAGGCCTGCTGCTTGACACCAGCGAGGTGGTGGGAGAACAACTGCTGGCGCTGGGCGATGCCGGCATCAAGGTGTCGCTGGACGACTTTGGAACCGGTTACTCATCGCTGGCCTACCTGCAGAAATTCGACATCGATTACATCAAGATCGACCAGTCGTTTGTGCGCCACCTGATCCCCGAGTCCACCGATCTGGCGCTGTGCAAGGCCATCATCGTGATGGCCCATGCGCTGGGCATGAAGGTGATTGCCGAAGGGGTAGAAACCGAACAGCAACGCAGCCTGTTGCTGCAAGCCGGATGCGACTACGCGCAGGGCTACCTGTTTGCGCGCCCCATCAGCGCCCCCGAATTGGAAACGCTGGTTCGCATGGTCTGACCCGCAACAACGGCATCTGTTCCAATCGACCGCATGACAACGCCCCACGACATCGAACAGCGCCTGGAGGCGCTGGAAATCAAGGCCAGCTTCACCGAAGATGTGGTCGACAAGCTGGACCAGATCATCATCCGCCAGCAGCAAACCATAGACGCGCTGATCGGCGAAGTGCGCGCCCTGCGCGAGCAGTCGGCGCGCGCCTCCGAGGGCGGCGCCCCCCGTAATCTGCGCGATGAATTGCCGCCACACTACTAAGGAAGACACCGTGCGTTTCCCCCTGCCCGACCTCAACACCCTGCCCGAAGACATCAAGGCCCGGATTCTCGAAGTCCAGGAAAAGTCGGGCTTTGTCCCCAATGTTTTTCTGGCGCTGGCCCGGCGCCCGGCTGAGTGGCGCGCCTTTTTTGCGTACCACGACGCGCTGATGTTGCGTGAAGAATCGAGCCTGACCAAAGGCGACCGGGAAATGATCGTGACCGCCACCAGCGCGGCCAACGAGTGCCTCTATTGCGTGGTGGCCCACGGCGCCCTGCTGCGCATTTACGAGAAAAAACCGCTGGTAGCCGACCAGGTGGCCGTGAACTACCGCAAGGCCGACATTACGCCCCGCCAACGCGCCATGCTCGACTTTGCCATGAAAGTCTGCCTGGCCAGCCACACCGTCGAAGAAGCTGACTTTGTGGCCCTGCAGGAGCACGGTTTCAATGACGAGGACATCTGGGACATCACCGGCATCACGGCTTTTTTTGGACTCTCCAACCGGGTGGCGAGCGTCACCGGCATGATGCCCAACCCTGAGTTTTATGTGCTGGGTCGCGCACCCCGCGTGAAGTCTTAGGCCCATGGTGCCCAGTGCCATGCGGCGGGCATTTGGCGCTCTGATCTGCCTGCTGGCCTGCGCGCCGGCGTGGCTGGGGGCGCAAGCCCTGGCGCAGCCCGAACTGGCAGGTGCCACTACCGCCAAAACCGGTTGGGCCAGGCGCAGCTATGCCGTCGCCGCGGCCAACCCGATCGCCACCCAAGCCGGGCTGGAAATGTTGCAGGCCGGTGGCAGTGCCATCGATGCGGCCGTTGCGGTGCAAATGGTTCTCACGCTGGTGGAGCCCCAAAGCAGTGGCATCGGTGGCGGCGCCTTCTTGATGCACTTTGATGGCAAATCGACGCAGGCGTTTGACGGGCGCGAAACGGCCCCCGCCGGCGCCACACCGGCGCTATTCCTGACAGCCAACGGACGGCCGATGGGCTTTAAAGACGCGGTGGTGGGCGGCCGTTCTGTCGGTGTGCCGGGTGCTGTCGCCATGCTGTTTGAGGCCCACCACCAACACGGCAAACTGCCCTGGAAAACCCTGTTCGCACCAGCCATCCGGCTGGCAAACGAAGGCTTTGCGGTCAGCCCGCGCATGGCCACGCTGCTGGCCAGCGAAAAGGCGCTGCAAGGCGATGCCGTGGCAAAGGCCTACTTTTTTGACGCCGACGGTAAACCCTGGCCGGCCGGTCACCGCCTGCGCAACCCGGAACTGGCGGCCATCCTGCAGTCCATCGCCGAGCAAGGTCCGAGTGGGCTAACCACCGGCCGCACTGCCGAGGCCATGGTGCAGGCGGTGCAAACGCACCCGAACGCCGGCACGCTGTCCCAGACCGACCTCGCCACCTACCGTCCGGTGCTGCGCGAGCCCATTTGCTTTGACACGACACCAGTCACCATGCCAGCGGTGCGCGTCTGCGGCATGCCGCCCCCCAGTTCGGGCACGCTGGCCATCGGCCAGATTCTGGGCATGCTGGAGGCCAGCGGCGTTGCGCCCTCTGCGCTGACCAATGGTTTGCCTGACGCAGCTTGGTTGCACCGCTACACCGAGGCCTCCCGCCTGGCCTTTGCCGACCGCGCCCAGTTTGTTGCGGACCCCGACTTTGTGGCTGCTCCGGGTGGTGACTGGCGCACGCTGCTGGCACCCGCCTATCTGCGCCAGCGGGCTGCCGCCATTCCTGCCGACCCTGATGCACGCCGCATGCCGGCGGTGGAACCCGGCAAACCGGGCACCACGCCCCTGGCCTGGGCGCCGATGCCCGACCAGACCGAGTTCGGCACCTCACACATCTCGATCGTGGATGGCTTTGGCAACGCGCTGGCCATGACCACCACGATTGAAGACGCCTGGGGCTCGCGCCTCATGGTCAACCGGGGCTTGGGCCTGACGGGCGGTTTCCTGCTCAACAACCAACTCACGGATTTCAGCTTCGAGCCCATTGGCCCAAACGGCTTGCCCATTGCCAACCGGGTGGAGCCGGGCAAGCGGCCGCGCTCATCCATGTCGCCGGTTCTGGTGTTTGACAAAGAAAGTGGCCGCCTGTTGATCAGCGCAGGCAGCCCGGGCGGCGCCATGATCATTCACTTCACCGCCAAAACCCTGTACGGCATGTTGAACTGGGGCCTGAACGCGCAGCAGGCCATCAACCTGCCCAACTTCGGCACCCTGGGTGGACCAGTGTTTCTGGAGCAAGGCGGCTTTCCAGCCAGCACCCTGGATGCGCTGCGGGCCCGCGGTCACACCGTAACCGAGGTGCCCATGCCCAGCGGACTGCAAGCCATCATGCGCACGCCCACGGGCTACTTTGGCGGAGCCGATCCGCGCCGCGAGGGTGTGGTGTTGGGAGACTAATTAATGGAGCCCCCACGCTGCCCCACTGCGTGTGGGTCGCTGCCCCCCGAGGGGGCGCATTTCCCCTTGGGGCGGCCCTGCGGGGAAACCAACCCCCACGCAGCGCCGCATAATCTGATCCCCCTATGGCCATTCCGCAAACCTTTATTCAGGAACTGATCGCCCGCGCTGACGTGGTGGAGATCGTGGGCCGCTATGTGCCGCTGAAGAAGGGCGGGGCCAACTTCATGGGGCTGTGCCCTTTTCATGGAGAGAAGTCGCCGTCGTTTTCGGTCAGCCCGACCAAGCAGTTCTACCACTGCTTTGGCTGCGGCAAGAATGGCAATGCCATCAGTTTCCTGATGGACCACGCCGGCATGACCTTTATTGAAGCGGTGCACGACCTGGCGCAGCAATACGGCATGGTGGTGCCCGAGGACGACGCCTCGCCGCAAGACCGCGCCCGCGCGCAGGAGCAGCGCGAAAAGCAGCACACCCTGACCTCGGTGCTTGAAAAAGCCGGCGAAGCCTACCGCAAGCAGCTTAAGGATTCGCCCCGCGCCATCGCCTATTTCAAGGGGCGCGGCCTGTCGGGCGAGGTCGCCAAGCAGTTTGGCCTGGGCTATGCGCCCGAGGGCTGGCGCAGTTTGGCCAGCGTGTTTCCGCATTACGACGACCCGCTTTTGGTGGAAAGTGGCCTGGTGATTCATGCCCAGGAAGACGGCGAGGAAGAAAAGCGCTACGACCGCTTCCGCGACCGGGTGATGTTCCCGATCCGCAATATCAAGGGCGAGTGCATCGGTTTTGGCGGCCGCGTGCTGGGCGACGAAAAGCCCAAATACCTGAACTCCCCCGAAACCCCGGTGTTCAGCAAGGGCCGCGAACTCTACGGCCTGTTTGAGGCCCGCGCCTCGCTGCGCGACATGGGCTATGTGCTGGTGACCGAGGGCTATATGGACGTGGTGGCGCTGGCGCAACTGGGCTTTCCCAATGCGGTGGCCACGCTGGGCACCGCCTGCACCACCGACCATGTGCAAAAGCTGTTCCGCTTTACCGATGCGGTGGTGTTCAGTTTTGATGGCGACTCCGCAGGGCGCCGCGCCGCGCGCAAGGCGCTGGACGGCGCCCTGCCCTACGCTACCGATGTGCGCAGCATCAAGTTTTTGTTTCTGCCGGCCGAGCACGACCCCGACAGCTTTATCCGCGCCCACGGCAAGGAGGCCTTTGCCCGCTATGTGTCCGAGGCCACGCCGCTGAGCCGCTTCCTGATCGAATCCGCCCGCGACGGGCTGGACCTGAACACCGCCGAGGGCCGCGCCCACCTGTCGAGCAATGCCAAGCCGCTGTGGAACCTGATGCCCGAGGGCGCCCTCAAGATGCAGTTGCTGGGTGAGCTGGCCGACCTGGTACAGCTCACCGGCCGGGAATTGGCCGAGCTCTGGAACCCCAGCGCCCCGGCCACCCAGCCCGCGCGCGAAGGCGGCTGGCGCAAGAAGCAGGACGGATACTCCCCAAACGAGGGGGCCGGCCAAGGCAGTCGCCGCCCCTGGGGCAATACGTCGTATGGCGGCGGCTTGCGCGGGTCCGCGTCACGCCCCGCTGGCCGCGCGCTGCCCAACAGCCGCGCCGACCATGCCACCCGGATTCTGCTGGGACATTCCGGCCTGTGGCAGACGCTGGGCAACGAAGACCACGCCCTCTTGTGCGAATTGCCCGAACCCCACGGCCCCCTGCTGGCTTGGCTGGAGGCCCAACTGCATGACCACGGCGCGCTGCCCTGGGAGGCGCTGCAGCAGGATCTGACCGGCCATCCGTCGCAGGAGGCGGCGATGCGTTTGATGTCGGGCGCCGCGATTCCGGTGCAGCCCGAAAACGAATCGGGTGCCGAATTGCGCGATCTGCTGGATCGCATGCTGGTGGAACGGCTTAAATTGCAGGAAACCGACGCCATCGAGGCCTCCAAGACCGACCCTTCGGCCCTGCAGCGCTACCAGGCCCTGCGCACGCGGCGGGTGCAACTGATGGCGCAATTAGAAAAATCCCAATCCGACGGTATAATCCAAGGTTGATTCGGCAAGAGCGACAGCAACACCTCCGGGCCAGGCCAACGTAGACCCAAGTTCTCAACAGGCCACCTAACCGCAAGGACTGCATCCCAAATGATCGCCCTCCCATCTTGCCAAGGGAATCTCTCTCCCGTCCCTGCCACCTGAGGCCGTTTTTGCACAGCCTGGTTGGCGTTCTGTTCGCCTGAAATTTTTTTGATGATTCGAGGTTTTCGCATGCCTTCTCAAAAATCCGCCAAGCCCGCTCAGTCCGCCGCCAAACCTGCCGCAAAGTCCGCCGCCAAGACCGACCAGAAAGCCCCATCCGTGCCCGCATCCAAATCCAAAGCCAAACCCGCTGAAGTGGAAGTCGAAGAAGTCGTAGCCAAGAAGAAGCCTGGCCGCCCGCCCAAGGCTGCCGCCGCCGAATCCAGCGCGCCTGCCAAAACCGGTGCCAAGCGTGGCCGTAAGCCCAAAGCGGCTGCGGGTGCAGCCGCCGGTGGAGAGGCCGATGACATGGACATGTCGGATATTGAGGCCGATTTGGTTGGTGAACCCGAGGTCGCGACCACGCCTACCGGCGAAAAGGTCAAGCCGCTGCGCATGAAAATCAGCAAGGCGAAGGAACGCGCCTTGATGAAGGAATTCGGTCTGGACGAGACCGTGCTGTCCGAAGAAGACATGGCCAAGCGCCGTTCGCGCCTGAAGGCCCTGATCACGTTGGGTAAAACCCGTGGCTACCTGACCCACGGCGAAATTTCCGACCACTTGCCCGACAAGCTGATCGACGCGGAAACGCTCGAAGTCGTGATCTCCATGTTGAACGACATGGGCGTGGCGGTGTACGAACAGACCCCCGACGCGGAAACCCTGCTGCTGAACAACAACGTGTCGACCGCCGCCACGGTGGAAGAAGCGGAAGAAGAAGCCGAAGCCGCGCTGTCCACCGTGGACAGCGAGTTCGGCCGCACCACCGACCCGGTGCGCATGTACATGCGCGAAATGGGCACGGTGGAACTGCTGACCCGCGAAGGCGAAATCGAAATCGCCAAGCGCATCGAAGGCGGCCTGATGGCCATGATGGAGGCGATCAGTGCATCGCCCGCCACGATTGCCGAAATCCTGCGTCTGGGCGAAGAAATCCGTGAAGGCAAGGTCGTCATCACCACCATCGTGGACGGTTTCTCCAACCCCAACGAGGCCGACGACTATGTGGCCGAAGAAGATTTCGACGAGTTTGACGAAGCCGACGACGACGACGGCAAGGGCGGCTCCAAGGCGCTGACCAAGAAGCTCGAAGAGCTGAAAAAGCAGGCGCTGGAGCGCTTTGACAAACTGCGCGAATTGTTTGAAAAAGTGCACAAGGTCTATGACAAGGAAGGCTACGGTACCCCCAACTACGTCAAGACCCAGAAGCTGCTGAGCGAAGAGCTGATGACCATCCGCTTTACCGCCAAGGCGATTGAAAAGCTGTGCGACATGGTGCGCGGCCAGGTGGATGACGTTCGCAAGAAAGAGCGCGAACTGCGCCGCATCATTGTGGACAAATGCGGCTATCCGCAAGACAACTTCATTGCCGACTTTGCCGGTCGTGACAAGAACGGCCAGCCCGCACCTAGCAACCTGCTCAACCTCAAGTGGATTGAAAAGCAGGCCGCTGCCGGCAAGCCCTGGAGCGCGATCATGGGTCGCAACATTCCGCCGGTGCAGGACCTGCAGCAAAAGCTGGCCGACATTCAAGCCCGCGTGGTGGTGCCGCTTGAGCAGCTCAAGAGCATCAACAAGCGCATGAACGAAGGCGAAGCCTCCAGCCGCGCCGCCAAGAAAGAGATGATCGAGGCCAACTTGCGCCTGGTGATCTCGATCGCCAAGAAGTACACCAACCGCGGCCTGCAGTTCCTTGACCTGATCCAGGAAGGCAACATCGGTTTGATGAAGGCGGTGGACAAGTTCGAATACCGCCGCGGCTACAAGTTCTCCACCTACGCCACGTGGTGGATTCGCCAGGCCATTACCCGCTCCATTGCGGACCAGGCGCGCACCATTCGTATCCCGGTGCACATGATCGAAACCATCAACAAGATGAACCGTATCAGCCGTCAGCACCTGCAGGAGTTCGGTTTTGAGCCCGATGCTTCCGTGCTGGCGGAAAAGATGGAGATTCCGGAAGACAAGATCCGCAAGATCATGAAGATCGCCAAAGAACCGATCTCCATGGAAACGCCGATTGGTGACGATGACGACAGCCACTTGGGCGACTTCATCGAAGACAGCGCCAACACCGCGCCCATGGACGCCGCCATGCAGGCCGGTTTGCGCGATGTGGTCAAGGACATTCTGGACAGCCTCACGCCGCGCGAAGCCAAGGTGCTGCGCATGCGTTTTGGTATCGAGATGACTTCCGACCACACGCTGGAAGAAGTGGGCAAGCAGTTTGACGTGACCCGCGAACGGATTCGCCAGATCGAAGCCAAAGCGTTGCGCAAACTGAAACATCCAAGTCGCTCCGACAAACTCCGCAGCTTCACAGACACGCTGTAATCGAAAAACAAAGTGGGCAACAGGCCCACTTTGTTTTTGAGGGGCTTACGCTTTGGACCATCCCGTATTCGCTCTGCTGGACGACTGCAACGCAACGGAACAGCATCCCAGCAGCAGGCTGTACACCGGCTTGGTGCGCGAGCACCGCTGCACGGACCCGCGCACGCTGAATACCTTTTGGCAGCAGGTGGAGCAGGACCAGCAAATGGGCCTGCACGCGGTGCTGTTTGCCGATTACGAATGGGGCTGCAAGTTACAGCAAGCCGGTCTGCGAACCACGGACGGCGACGCCCCCGGCGCCCTGCGTGTATTGATGTTTCGCCAACTGCAGCGGCTCTCCAGCGCGGAAGTTAACCACTGGCTGGCCGCAGCCGATGGCGACCAACCCTCCCCCGCCGGAATACGCGACCTGAAGCCTGACACCGACCCGGCACGTTACGCGCAAGACATTGCCCACATCCGCGCCCGCATTGCACAGGGCGAGACCTACCAGGTGAACTACACCCTGCGCATGGTGGGCGCGCAGTACGGCTCGCCGATGGGTTTGTACCGACGCCTGCGCACCATGCAGCCGGCGCCGTTTGCTGTGTTGGCCCGGCTTCCGGTAGCGAGCGAGCAAGACGTTGCCTGGGTTCTGTCGCACTCGCCTGAACTATTCGTGCAGCACTGCGCCGGGCAACTCAGCGCGCGCCCCATGAAGGGCACGGCCAAGCGCATGGCCAATGTCCAAGCCGACCAACAACAGATCGAGTGGCTGCAACAGGACGCCAAGAACCGCGCCGAGAACGTGATGATCGTGGACTTGCTGCGCAACGACTTGGGCCGAATTTCCGAGACCGGCTCAGTCCGGGTGCCGCACCTGTTTTCGGTAGAAACCTATGCGACCGTGCACCAGATGACCTCCACGGTGGAGTCGCACCTGCGGCCTGATGTGGGTTTTCCCGATGTGCTGCGTGCGCTGTTTCCGTGTGGCTCCATTACCGGCGCGCCCAAACTGCACACCATGGACCTGATTGCGGGGCTCGAAGCCGCACCGCGCGGTTTGTACTGCGGTGCGATCGGCTGGCTCGATGCGCCACAGTCACCCGCGAAGACTGGCGATTTTTGTCTGTCGGTAGCCATCCGGACCTTGCTGCTGGGCGCTGAGCGCGACGGGCAACGCTGCGCAACCCTGGGCGTGGGCAGCGGCGTGGTGATGGACTCCAACGCCCACGATGAATATGCCGAGGTGCAGACCAAGGCACGCTTTCTCACCGCCATGGACCCGGGCTTTACATTGTTTGAAACCATGCGCGTGCGCGGCAACCGGATTCACGCGCTAACGCAGCACTTGCAACGCCTTAAACAGTCGGCCCATTCGCTGGGTTTTCAGTTTGACAAAGCCCGCATTCAAACCGCCCTCAATCAACAACTGCAGCTATTGAACCCGGCGCAGACCTACCGCCTGCGCCTCGACTTGCGACACGACGGTGGCATCCAACTGCAGCACGCCGTCTTGCAAGCCTTGCCTGATGGACCTGCACGGCTGGTCTTGAGTTCTAGTCCGGTACGGCCTGCCGAGGCGGCCTTGCTCAATTTCAAAACCTCTCTGCGCGGGGACTACGACACGGCTATCCAGCAGGCCATAGCCGTCGGTGCGTTTGATGCCATCTTTGTGAATGCAGCCGGCGAAGTCTGTGAAGGCGCACGCAGCAACCTGTTGGTAAAAATTCAGGGGCGTTGGATCACGCCGCCGCTGGCCAGTGGCGTGCTGCCCGGTGTGATGCGCTCGCGCCTGCTCAAACGCTTTGCGCAAATTGAAGAAAGGCCGCTTCCATTGGCCGAAGTCATGAAAGCCGATGCGCTGCTGGTGTGCAGCGCCTTGCGTGGTGTTCAACGCGCCAAGTGGCTTCGAGACGAGGCTGGCAAAGTCGTGCTACTTTGAGCACGAGAAGGCTTAGCGCAATGCGCGCGCCGTGCGCTCTTGAACAAACGCGAAGGCGAACTTCAACACTTCGTCGAGGGATTGCTGCATCGCACGCCGTTCCACTTCGGTCAGGTAGAACATCATGTCCACGTCGTGGCGCACATAGCGCGCAGGCAAGCGGTTCAGCGCAAGGCAGGCCACATCGGCCAGCATATCGGCGGTGAAACGGGTGTTGGCCTCGTCGTGGGCCCGCATCGCCACCTCCTCAAAAACCAGCCGTTCGTAGTAGTTGTGAACCTGGTCAAAGTTGTATTCCATTATTTTCTCCAGTACCTGCGCGATCCTTGTTTTCACCAACCTTAGCACCTCGAACCGCACCTGACAAGGGCGTCCGTTGGGCTAAACTTTGCCTCCAGCTATGAAACTTGTAGCGAGCAAATAATTGCGATAAGCTGGCCAAAAGAATCGGAAGTCAGAGGTTAAGGGCATGAGTGTGAAGGAATCAGCGGCCGTCGGACAGTTGCTAGGGCTGCTGGAAGCGCGCTACGCCCTGCGGGTGATCTGGGCCCTCAAAGACGGCCATGCCCAAACCTTTCGCTTGCTGCAAGACAGTGTCGGCGGCATCACCCCCAACACCCTGAACACCCGCATCAAAGAACTGCGCGAAGCCGGCTTGCTGACCCACATCGGCGAGGGCTATTGCCTCACCCCCCTCGGCATGGATCTGGCCAAACGGCTGGGTGAACTGCCAGCCTTTGCGGCCCGTTGGGCCAGCAGCCTTTCCAAGAAAACCCAGTAGCCCAAGCAGGCCGACCAGCGGTTTGCTTGCGGCATAATTTAGGGTTACCCCGCGCTCGCATTACAGGAGCGCGCCACCAGCGCCTTGGGCCTGATTCACCACATCAAGGAAATTGAATGCAAACCACCGCAAGCGGACTTCAGTATGTTGACACCACCGAAGGCAGCGGCGCTGAAGCCGTCGCCGGCAAACGCGTCAAGGTGCACTACACCGGCTGGCTTTACAACGATGGCGTGCAAGGCGCCAAGTTTGATTCCAGCAAAGACCGCAATGACCCGTTTGTGTTTGGTCTGGGTGCTGGCATGGTCATCAAGGGCTGGGACGAAGGCGTGGCTGGCATGAAAGTGGGCGGCGCGCGCACCCTGATCATCCCCGCAGCTCTGGGCTACGGTGCCCGTGGTGCGGGCGGCGTGATCCCCCCCAACGCCACGTTGAAGTTTGATGTCGAACTGCTCGACGTAATCGGCTAAATCCCGGCTCCCGCCCCGTTTGCCGGATTTTTTCGGCCGGGGCCTTGAAATCATTTGGATTGCCCCCAGTTGCGGGGCAACGTTTTATTCGCAGCCTGTCTGGCTGCTATTTCCAGCATGTCTGAACCCGTCAACCCCACCCCCACCGAACCCGTGCAAAACCAGCCCAGTCCGGAAGAAATCATGGCTGCCATGAATGCCCAGGAAGCCGAAGCGCTGCCCAAACTGCAGGCCGAGTTTGCGGCCCTGCAGGCCAAGAGCAGCGAACTGGCCGACCAGTTTCTGCGTGCCAAGGCCGAGGCCGAGAACGCCCGCCGCCGTGCCGAAGACGAAATCAGCAAGGCACGCAAATTTGCCGTAGAAAGCTTTGCCGAAAGCCTGCTGCCCGTGGCTGACAGCCTGGAGGCGGGCCTGATCATCAAGGACGCCACCGCCGAGCAAATCCGCGAAGGCGCGCAGGCCACACTGCGCCAACTGATTGCCGCGCTGGAGCGCAACAAGGTGATCGCCATCAACCCGGCCACCGGCACCAAATTTGACCCGCATCAACACCAGGCCATCAGCATGGTGCCCGCAGAGCAAGAGGCCAACACCGTGGTCTCGGTGCTGCAAAAGGGTTACTCGATTGCCGACCGCGTGCTGCGCCCGGCACTGGTGACCGTCGCTGCGCCCAAGTAATCACACCCTATCCACCGTAGGGGCTTGAAAGCGCACAGGCTGCCCACACCTTATCCACATCTGAATTTTTTGAATTAGCAGGAGTACATCATGGGAAGAATCATCGGTATTGACCTCGGCACCACCAACAGCTGCGTGGCCATCATGGAAGGCAACAGCCCCAAGGTCATCGAAAACGCAGAAGGCGCGCGCACCACGCCGTCCATCATTGCGTACCAAGAAGACGGCGAAGTGCTGGTTGGCGCCTCTGCCAAGCGCCAGTCGGTTACCAACCCCAAGAACACGCTCTACGCCGTCAAGCGTTTGATCGGCCGCAAGTTTTCCGAAAAAGAAGTGCAAAAGGACATCGACCTGATGCCCTACACCATTGCCGCGGCCGACAACGGCGACGCATGGGTGGAAGTGCGTGGCAACCGCATGGCACCGCAACAAGTCAGCGCCGACATTCTGCGCAAGATGAAGAAGACCGCCGAGGACTACCTCGGCGAAGCCGTAACGGACGCCGTGATCACCGTTCCCGCTTACTTCAACGACGCACAGCGCCAGGCCACCAAAGACGCTGGCCGCATTGCCGGTCTGGACGTCAAGCGCATCATCAACGAACCGACCGCTGCGGCTCTGGCTTTCGGCCTGGACAAGAACGAAAAGGGCGACCGCAAGATTGCCGTGTATGACCTGGGCGGTGGTACGTTTGACGTGTCCATCATCGAAATCGCCGACGTCGATGGTGAAAAGCAGTTCGAAGTGCTGTCCACCAACGGCGACACCTTCCTGGGTGGTGAAGACTTTGACCAGCGCGTGATCGACTTCATCATTGCCGAGTTCAAGAAGGAACAAGGCGTGGACCTGAGCAAGGACGTGCTGGCCCTGCAACGCCTGAAAGAAGCCGCTGAAAAGGCCAAAATCGAGCTGTCTTCCAGCGCGCAGACCGACATCAACCTGCCCTACGTGACGGCCGATGCATCCGGCCCCAAGCACCTGAACATCAAGCTCACCCGCGCCAAGCTGGAAAGCCTGGTCGACGAGTTGATCGAGCGCACCATTGCCCCCTGCCGCACCGCCATGAAGGACGCCGGCGTGTCTGCTGCCGACATCCATGACGTGATTCTGGTCGGCGGTATGACCCGCATGCCCAAGGTGCAAGAAAAGGTCAAGGAACTGTTCGGCAAGGAGCCGCGCAAGGACGTGAACCCCGACGAAGCCGTGGCCGTGGGTGCTGCGATTCAGGGTCAGGTGCTGTCCGGCGACCGCAAGGACGTGCTGCTGCTGGACGTGACTCCGCTGTCCCTGGGTATCGAAACCCTGGGTGGCGTGATGACCAAGATGATCACCAAGAACACCACGATCCCGACCAAGTTTGCGCAGACCTTCTCGACCGCCGACGACAACCAGCCCGCCGTGACCATCAAGGTTTTCCAGGGCGAGCGTGAAATCGCTGCAGTGAACAAGCTGCTGGGCGAGTTCAACCTCGAAGGCATTCCGCCGGCTGCCCGTGGCGTGCCGCAAATTGAAGTGTCGTTTGACATTGACGCCAACGGCATCTTGCACGTGGGCGCCAAGGACAAGGGCACCGGCAAGGAAAACAAGATCACCATCAAGGCCAACTCCGGTTTGTCCGAAGCCGAAATCCAGCAGATGGTGAAAGACGCCGAGCTGAACGCCGCCGACGACAAGAAGAAGCTCGAACTGGTGCAGGCCCGCAACGAAGCCGAAGCCAATGCGCACAGCGTCAAGAAGAGCCTGGGCGAGTACGGCGACAAGCTCGAAGCCGGCGAAAAGGAAAAGATCGAAGCGGCCATCAAGGACGTGGAAGAAGTGCTCAAGTCCGACAACAAGGACGACATCAAGGCCAAGAGCGATGCGCTGATGGCCGCCAGCCAGAAGCTGGGCGAAAAGATGTACGCCGACATGCAGGCCAAGCAGGCTGCGGAAGGCGGCGCTGCCGAAGGTGCCGCACCGGAGCAAGGCGCACAAGCCTCGGCCAAGCCCAACGACGACAATGTGGTGGACGCTGAAGTCAAGGAAGTCAAGAAGGGCTAATCCCCCGGGTGCTTTTGCACCCCTTGCGCCGCGTTGAACACCTTGGGTGAACTCAACGCGGCTTCTTCGTTGTTAACGGACCCACATTGAACATGGCCAAACGAGACTTTTACGAAATCCTGGGTGTACCCAAGAACGCCAGCGACGAGGACATCAAAAAGGCCTATCGCAAGCTGGCCATGAAGCACCACCCGGACCGCAACCAGGGTGATAGCTCCAAGGTCGCAGAAGAAAAATTCAAAGAGGCCAAAGAGGCCTACGAAATGTTGTCCGACGCGCAAAAGCGCGCCGCCTACGACCAGTACGGCCACGCCGGCGTTGACCCCAACCGTGGCGGTGGTGGCGGAGCCGAGGGCTATGGCGGTTTTGCCGAAGCCTTTGGCGACATCTTTGGCGACATGTTCGGCCAGTCGCGCGGTGGTGGTCGAGCCGGCGGTGGCCGCCAGGTCTACCGCGGCAGCGACCTCAGCTACGCCATGGAAGTCACGCTCGAAGAAGCGGCCAAGGGCAAGGACGCCCAGATCCGCATTCCGAGTTGGGACACCTGCGACACCTGCAAGGGCAGCGGTGCCAAGCCTGGCACCCAGGTCAAGACTTGCGGCACCTGCGGCGGCAATGGCTCGGTGCAGATGCGCCAGGGCTTTTTCAGCGTGCAACAAACCTGCCCCACCTGCCGTGGCAATGGCAAGGTGATTCCCGAGCCGTGCACAGCATGCCACGGCCAGGGCAAGATCAAGCGCCAGAAAACACTCGAAGTCAAAATCCCGGCCGGTATCGACGGCGGTATGCGCATTCGCAGTGCTGGCAACGGCGAACCGGGCACCAACGGTGGCCCACCTGGCGACCTGTACATCGAAATCCGTCTCAAGAAGCACGACATCTTTGAGCGCGATGGCGATGACATCCATTGCTCGGTGCCGATCAGCATGGTGACTGCCGCGCTCGGTGGCGAAATTGACGTGCCGACGCTGGCCGGCAAGGCAGCCATCGACATTCCCGAAGGTACCCAGACCGGCAAGCAGTTCCGCCTGCGCGGCAAGGGCATCAAGGGGGTGCGTGCCAGCTACCCCGGCGACCTGTACTGCCACATCGTGGTAGAAACGCCGGTCAAGCTGAGCGAGCACCAGCGCCGCCTGCTGCGCGAACTCGACGAGTCCTTCAAGAAGGGTGGCAGCAAGCATTCGCCCACCGGCGATAGCTGGACCGACCGCCTCAAGAGCTTCTTCAGCTAGAACATAATTTCACTGGGCAAACGAAGCCGCCAGGTCTATAACGGACTTGGCGGCTTTTCTTTTTGGGAGAATGAATCATGGGCGTCAGCATTACGTTTTTGGGTGGGGCCAACACCGTCACCGGCTCCAAGTACCTGGTTCAGCACGATGGGCGCAGCCTGCTGGTGGATTGCGGCTTGTTCCAGGGCTACAAGCAATTGCGTCTGCGCAACTGGTCACCCTTGCCGGTGCTACCGGATGCCGTAGATGCGGTGTTGCTCACGCACGCTCACCTCGACCACAGCGGTTATCTGCCGCTGCTGGCCAAGCAGGGTTTTGCGGGCAAGGTGTATGCATCCAGCGGCACCCGCGACCTGTGCAAAATCTTGCTGCCCGACAGCGGCCACATTCAGGAAGAAGACGCCCTGTTTGCCAACCGCAAGGGATTCTCCAAGCACGATCCGGCGCTGGCGCTGTACACGCGCCAGGATGCGCTGGACTGCCTGCCGCTGATCAAAACCGTGGCCATGGGTGTAACGATTCAGCCCATCCCCGGCTGGCAGGCCACCTTCCAGACAGCCGGCCACATCCTGGGCGCTTGCAGCATCCTGCTCGAAGTCGCCGGTCGCCGCATCTTGTTTTCGGGCGATCTGGGTCGCCCCGACGACTCCCTGATGAACCCGCCCGAAAAGGCGCCCGCAGCCGACACGGTGCTCATCGAATCTACTTATGGCGACCGCAGCCACCCGCCCGACAACCTGCTGGCCGAATTGGGCCCGGCCTTGCACCGGCTGGCTGGACGCGGTGGCGTGGCGGTGATTCCGGTGTTTGCCGTGGGGCGTGCCCAGGCCATCCTGCACGCCATCAACCAGCTCAAGGCGCATGGCGAAGTGCCGCACGCGCTGCCGGTGTTTCTGGACAGCCCCATGGCCGTGCACACCACGCATCTGTTTGAAACCCACGCCGGCGAGCACCGCTTGAATGCGGGCGAAGTGCGCGCCCTCACCCACAGCGCCACCATGGTCAACAGCACCGACGAGTCCAAGGCCCTGGCTTCGCGCCACGGCCCCATGGTGATCCTGTCGGCCAGCGGCATGGCCACCGGCGGGCGGGTTCTGCACCATCTGGCGCAACACGCCGGCAACCACCGCAACATGATCATCCTGACCGGCTACCAGGCGCCGGGCACCCGCGGTGCTACGCTGGCCAGCGGCGCCCGTACCGTGCGTATTCACGGGCGCGATGTGGAGGTGCAGGCTGAAATCGTGACGCTTCAATCGGCCTCGGCGCATGCCGATGCGAATCAGTTGCTGGACTGGCTGCGCGGCATGCCATCGGCACCGTCGCAGGTGTACGTGGTACATGGTGATATCGAAGCCGCCGACTTGCTGCGCTCGCGCATCGAACACGAACTGCATTGGCGCGCCATGGTTCCCGAACACGGTTCGACCTGGCCTACCTGAAACCGTGGACCTTCCGGTTCTCTATTCCTTTCGCCGCTGCCCTTACGCCATGCGTGCCCGCTTGGCCTTGCAAGCCAGCGGCATCGCGGTGGAATTGCGCGCCATCGAGCTGAAAAACAAACCCGCCGCCATGCTTCAGGCTTCGCCCAAAGGCACGGTGCCGGTGCTGGTGCTGCTAGATGGCACGGTGATTGAGCAAAGCCTGGACATCATGCTGTGGGCCTTACGGCAATCGGACCCGCACGGCTGGCTGCCGCAAGACAGCGCGCAATTGCAAGACGCACTCACCAGCATTGCCTCCAACGATGGCCCCTTCAAACAGGCGCTGGACCGCTACAAATACCCGACCCGCTACGCATTAACAGATGGGATCGCACAACGGGATCAGGGCGCGCAAACCCTGCTGCAGTGGGAGCAACGCTTAAGTCAGCAGCCCTATCTGAACGGAGCCGCGTGGGGTTTTCTGGACGCCGCCATTGCACCCTTTGTGCGCCAGTTTGCGCATACCGACAAGACCTGGTTTGCGGCACAAAGCTGGCCGCATCTGCAACGCTGGCTGGCGGAGTTTGAGGCCTCGCCAGCCTTTGCCAGCATCATGCAAAAAACGCCGATCTGGCAACCCTGACTAAACCGCGCCCTTCATCACCATGCCGGCCAGAGCAGCAATCAGCAACGTGATGATCGGAAAAATGCTCAGACCAAAACCAAGCGTCCGGCTGGCCGGGTTTTGGGCATAGGCGCGCCAGTACACCAGACGCCCCACCAGATACACCGCACCGGCCAGGGCCACCCACACCGGCGACCAGTAGCGACCGGCCACATACAGCGCGGGCAGCAGACACACCAACAGTTCCAGCGTGTTCATCTGCACCCGGTAGAGGCGGTCAAACTGGGGGTGGCCACTGGTGGCAGGGGCATGGACCTTGTACTGCGTGCGCGCCGATGCAACGACCATTCCAAAGCCGATAAATTGCAGCACCGCCAAAACAGCGACCAGGTCAATCCACATCATGTTTTTGTCCTCAAAGGTTGATCAGCCCGCACGCCATGTGCGCCGAGCCCTTGCCGCGCATCCTACGCCAGCAGGCGCGCCTTGGCTTGCGCGTATTCGCGCTTCAGTTGCGCTATGAAGTCAGCCGCTGGCTGCACCTTGTCAATCGCGCCAATGCCCTGGCCGCAACCCCAGATCTCTTTCCAGGCCTTGGCCTTGTCGCCGCCAAAATTCATGGCGCTCGGGTCGCTCACCGGCAGGTTTTCAGGGTCCATGCCAGCCGCACGAATGCTGGGTGCCAGGTAGTTGCCGTGCACGCCGGTAAACAGGTTGCTGTAGACGATGTCGTCGGAATTGCTGGCCACGATGCATTGCTTGTAGGCATCCACCGCACGCGCCTCTTCGGTGGCAATAAAGGCCGAGCCGATGTAGGCAAAGTCGGCACCCATGGCCTGCGCAGCCAGCACCGCACCGCCACTTGCAATCGAGCCGCTGAGTGCTACGGGGCCATCAAACCACTGGCGAATTTCCTGCACCAGGGCAAACGGGCTCTTTACCCCCGCATGGCCACCGGCACCCGCTGCCACGGCGATCAGGCCATCGGCACCCTTTTCAATCGCCTTGTGCGCGTGTTTGTTGTTGATGATGTCGTGCAACACCACACCGCCATAGGAGTGCGCTGCGGCGTTGACGTCTTCGCGCGCACCCAGCGAGGTGATGATGATCGGCACCTTGTACTTCACGCACAAGGCCATGTCGTGCTCCAGGCGCTCGTTGCTCTTGTGCACGATCTGGTTGATGGCAAAGGGCGCTGCCGGGCTCTCCGGATGCGCCGCGTTGTGGGCCGCCAGCGCCTCGGTAATCTCCATCAACCATTCCTCGAGTTGCTCGGCGGGCCGGGCATTGAGGGCCGGCATCGAACCCACCACGCCCGCCTTGCACTGGGCAATCACCAGCTTCGGGTTGCTGATGATGAACAGCGGGGAGCCGATCACCGGAAACGGCAACCGGTCCAAGGGGGGTGGCAATTTCGACATACGGTCCTCGCCTGGCTTTAGAACGCTTCCAGCGGCATGGCGGTGACGCTATCGGCACCGTCCACAATCGCGTCACGCACGCCCGGAGCCTGGCTCAGGATGTGGTCGGCGTAGAAGCGCGCGGTGGTGATCTTGGCCTGCATGAAGGCCACATCGGTGCCAGCCGCCACGGCCTTTTCAGCCACCAACAACGCACGCGCCATTTGCCAACCGGCCATCACATTGCCAGCCAGCATCAGGTACGGCACGCTGCCAGCAAACACCGCGTTGGGGCTGGCCTTGGTGTTGCCGGCCACAAAGTCCACCACGCTCAGGAACGCTTCGCGTGCGGTCTTGAGTCGCTTGGCTACCGCCAGCGCGTGGGCGCTGCCGCTGGCCAGCAATTCGGCTTCGGTGGCTTCAATCTGACCGGCAATGCCCTTGGCCGTCTGGCCGCCATCGCGTGCCGTCTTGCGGCCCACCAAGTCGTTCGACTGGATGGCGGTTGTGCCTTCGTAAATTGTCAGAATCTTGGCGTCGCGGTAATACTGGGCTGCGCCGGTTTCTTCGATGTAGCCCATGCCGCCGTGCACCTGCACACCCAGCGAGGTCACGATCAGGCTCATCTCGGTGCTGTAGCCCTTGACCAGCGGCACCATGAATTCGTAGAAAGCCTGGTTGGCCTTGCGCGTATCGGCATCGGGGTGGTGGTGGGCCGCATCGTAGGCACTGGCCGCGGTGGTAGCCATGGCGCGGCAACCTTCGGTGTAGGCACGCATGGTCATCAGCATGCGGCGCACATCGGGGTGGTTGATGATGGGGCCGGCGCCGGGCAAAGAGCCATCCACCGGACGGCTCTGAATGCGGTCACGCGAGAACGTAACGGCCTTTTGGTACGCGCGCTCGGCAATCGCAATGCCCTGCACACCCACGGCGTAGCGGGCTGCGTTCATCATGATGAACATGTACTCGAGGCCGCGGTTTTCCTGGCCCACCAGGTAACCGATGGCGCCGCCGTTGTCGCCGTATTGCAGCACGGCTGTCGGGCTGGCCTTGATACCCATCTTGTGCTCAATGCTGACGCAATGCACGTCATTGCGCGCGCCCAGCGAACCATCGCCATTGACCATGAATTTCGGGCAGACAAATAGCGAAATGCCCTTCACACCTTCAGGTGCGCCCTGCACGCGGGCCAGCACCAGATGGACGATGTTTTCGGCCATGTCGTGCTCACCCCAGGTGATGAAAATCTTGGTACCGAAAATCTTGTAGGTGCCATCGGGCAGCGGCTCGGCGCGGGTGCGCACGGCTGCCAGGTCGGAGCCGGCTTGCGGTTCGGTCAGGTTCATGGTGCCAGTCCACTGGCCGCTGATCAGCTTTTCGAGGTACACCGCGTTGAGTTCGTCGGAACCGGCGGTAAGCAGGGCTTCAATCGCGCCATCGCTCAGCAGCGGGCACAGCGCAAAGCTCATGTTGGCGCTGTTGCACATTTCAATGCAGGCCGCACCGATGGTCTTGGGCAGGCCCTGGCCGCCAAAGTCACCCGGATGCTGCAAACCCTGCCAGCCGCCGTCGGCGTATTGCTTGAAGGCTTCCTTGAAACCGGGGGTGGCGGTGACCACGCCGTCTTTCCAACTGGTGGGGTTCTTGTCGCCTTCCCAGTTCAGGGGCGCGAGCACACCCTCGTTGAACTTGGCAGCCTCTTCCAGCACGGCTTGTGCGGTGTCCAAGCCCATGTCGGCAAACGCCGGAATCTGGGCAATCTGTTCAATGTTGGCCAAGTGCTCAATGTTGAACAGCATGTCTTTAACGGGTGCGGTGTAACTCATGATGTACTCCAATAAAAAATCAAAAAAAAGGGCATCACCTTGGATGCCCTGGATGCCTGCTTCGAATTACAGGGCCTTGGTCAGTTCCGGCACGGCGACAAACAAGTCTGCCTCCAGGCCGTAGTCGGCCACCGAGAAGATCGGTGCTTCGCCGTCTTT
>ERZ1034361.267-NODE-267-length-37357-cov-8.764807_pt1 | contig 37357 bp, 31 predicted proteins | sample MGYA00520617_ERZ1034361 | MGnify/ENA primary metagenome ERZ1034361 (study PRJEB33736, sample SAMEA104284507) | Azolla filiculoides | biome: Urban; feature: Water surface; material: Ditch water | place: Netherlands | collected 2015-10-28 | depth 0-0.1 m ...
GGCGGCCCCAACAAGCTGGCCAAGGGCACCAAGATTGACAAGGCCTACCTGGCCTCCGTCGAGAAGTTCCACTGGTTCGACATCCGTCCGGCCGACGAAGAAGTTGCGTCGCAACTGGAGTCCATCAAGAACTCCATCGAACAGCAACGCCACAGCTTCGACCTGGCTTTTGAAGAAAAGCGCAAGAAGCTCACGCAAGGCGACGAGTTGCCCGCAGGCGTGCTCAAGATGGTCAAGGTCTACATCGCGGTCAAGCGCCGCCTGCAGCCCGGTGACAAGATGGCCGGCCGCCACGGTAACAAGGGTGTGGTCTCCAAGATCACCCCGGTCGAAGACATGCCTTACCTGGCTGACGGTACCCCCGTCGACATCGTGCTGAACCCGCTGGGCGTGCCTTCGCGTATGAACATCGGTCAGGTGCTGGAAGTGCACCTGGGCTGGGCCGGCAAGGGCCTGGGCCAGCGCATCGGTGACATGCTGCAACGCGAAGCCGCTGCGACCGAGATCCGTGGCTTCATGGAACAGATCTACAACAGCACTGGCCGCAAGGAAGAGCTGAGCCAATTGTCGGACGACGAAGTCCGCCAGATGGCAGAGGAGCTGACCAGCGGCGTGCCGTTTGCATCGCCCGTGTTCGATGGCGCCACCGAAAAAGAAATTGGCGACATGCTGCAACTGGCGTACCCGGATGACATCGCAAAGGCCAAGGGCCTGACCGCGACCCGCACCCAGGCGCAGTTGTACGACGGCCGCTCCGGCGATGCGTTTGAGCGCACCACCACCGTGGGCTACATGCACTACCTCAAGCTGCACCACTTGGTCGACGACAAGATGCACGCCCGTTCTACAGGCCCCTACAGCCTGGTTACCCAACAACCTCTGGGCGGTAAGGCCCAGTTCGGTGGTCAGCGTTTCGGTGAAATGGAAGTGTGGGCACTGGAGGCGTATGGCGCTTCCTACGTGCTGCAAGAAATGCTCACCGTGAAGTCCGACGACGTGCAAGGTCGTACCAAGGTGTACGAAAACATCGTCAAGGGTGAACACTCCATCGAAGCCGGCATGCCGGAATCGTTCAACGTGCTGGTCAAGGAAATCCGTTCCCTGGGCCTGGACATCGAACTCGAACGCTCCTAAGAAACAAGGGAAAGAACTCACATGAAATCTTTACTCGACCTGTTCAAGCAGTTCACCCCCGATGAGCATTTCGATGCCATCAAGATCGGCATGGCTTCGCCCGAGAAGATCCGTTCCTGGTCTTTCGGTGAGGTGAAAAAGCCCGAAACCATCAACTACCGCACCTTCAAGCCCGAGCGTGACGGCCTGTTCTGCGCCAAGATCTTCGGACCCATCAAGGACTACGAATGCTTGTGCGGCAAATACAAACGCCTGAAACACCGTGGCGTGATCTGCGAGAAGTGCGGTGTTGAAGTCACACAGACCAAGGTTCGCCGCGAGCGCATGGGCCACATCGATCTGGCCGCTCCCTGCGCCCACATCTGGTTCCTGAAGTCCCTGCCCAGCCGTTTGGGCCTGGTGCTGGACATGACCCTGCGCGATATCGAACGCGTGTTGTACTTTGAAGCCTACGTGGTGACCGACCCCGGCATGACCTCGCTGAAGAAGTTCAGCATCATGTCGGAAGACGATTTTGACGCCAAGTTCAAGGAATACGGTGACGAGTTCGTGGCCAAGATGGGCGCGGAAGGCATCAAGGACCTGCTGCAGAACATCGACATCGAACGCGAAATCGAAAAGCTGCGCAACGACCTGACCGGCTCCGAGCTGAAGATCAAGAAGAACGCCAAGCGCCTGAAAGTGCTGGAAGCCTTCAAGAAGTCCGGCATCAAGCCCGAGTGGATGGTGCTCGACGTGCTGCCCGTGCTGCCGCCGGACCTGCGTCCGCTGGTTCCGCTGGATGGCGGCCGCTTCGCGACCTCCGACCTGAACGACCTGTATCGCCGCGTGATCAACCGCAACAGCCGTCTGCGCCGTCTGCTGGAACTCAAAGCGCCCGAAATCATTGCCCGCAATGAAAAGCGCATGTTGCAAGAAGCCGTGGACAGCTTGCTGGACAACGGCCGTCGCGGCAAGGCCATGACCGGCGCCAACAAGCGCGCTCTGAAGTCCCTGGCCGACATGATCAAGGGCAAGTCCGGACGTTTCCGTCAGAACTTGCTGGGTAAGCGCGTGGACTACTCCGGTCGTTCCGTGATTACCGTGGGCCCAACCCTCAAGCTGCACCAGTGCGGTCTGCCCAAGCTGATGGCGCTGGAATTGTTCAAGCCCTTCATCTTCGCGCGCCTGGAAGCCATGGGCATTGCCACCACCATCAAGGCGGCCAAGAAGGAAGTCGAAGCCGGTACGCCGGTGGTGTGGGACATTCTGGAAGAGGTGATCAAAGAGCACCCCGTGATGCTGAACCGTGCGCCTACGCTGCACCGCCTCGGTATCCAGGCCTTTGAGCCGATCCTGATCGAAGGCAAGGCCATCCAACTGCACCCCCTCGTTTGCGCGGCCTTCAACGCCGACTTCGACGGTGACCAGATGGCTGTCCACGTGCCCCTGTCGGTGGAAGCACAGATGGAAGCCCGCACCCTGATGCTGGCCTCCAACAACATTCTGTTCCCTGCCAACGGCGAGCCTTCCATCGTTCCTTCGCAGGACGTGGTGCTGGGTCTGTACTACACGACCCGCGAAAAGATCAACGGCAAGGGCGAAGGCCTGATCTTCTCCGACACCGGTGAAGTGCAGCGCGCCTTTGACGCGGGTGAAGTCGAGCTCAACGCCAAGATCAATGTGCGTCTGACCGAGTACACCAAGGACAAGGAAACCGGCGAGCTGACTGCGTCGACCAAGCTGTGGGAAACCACCGCCGGCCGTGCGCTGCTGTCCGAAATTCTGCCCAAGGGACTGCCCTTCTCCAACCTGAACAAGGCGCTGAAGAAGAAGGAAATCTCCAAGCTGATCAACGTGTCCTTCCGCAAGTGCGGTCTGAAGGAAACCGTGGTGTTTGCCGACAAGCTGCTGCAAAGCGGTTTCCGTCTGGCGACACGTGCTGGTATCTCCATCTGCATCGACGACATGTTGGTGCCGCAAGAAAAGCACGACATCATTGGTCGCGCCCAGAAGGAAGTCAAAGAGATCGAGCAGCAATACGTCTCCGGTCTGGTGACCGCCGGCGAGCGCTACAACAAGGTGGTGGATATCTGGGGCAAGTCGGGTGACGAAGTGTCCAAGGTGATGATGGCCAAGCTCTCCAAGGAGACCGTGACCGACCGCCATGGCAAGCAGGTTTCCCAGGAGTCCTTCAACTCCATCTACATGATGGCCGACTCCGGCGCCCGCGGTTCTGCAGCGCAGATTCGTCAGGTAGCCGGTATGCGGGGTCTGATGGCCAAGCCTGACGGCTCCATCATTGAGACTCCCATTACCGCGAACTTCCGCGAAGGTCTGAACGTGTTGGAGTACTTCATCTCCACCCACGGTGCCCGTAAGGGTCTGGCTGACACGGCGTTGAAGACGGCGAACTCCGGTTACCTGACCCGTCGTCTGGTGGACGTGACGCAAGACCTGGTCGTGACCGAGCAGGATTGCGGAACCCACAACGGCTACCTGATGCGCGCCATCGTTGAAGGCGGTGAAACCATTGAATCCCTGCGCGACCGAATCCTCGGCCGTACCGCAGCGGACGATGTGCTGCACCCCGAAACCCGCGCGGTGCTGGCTACTGCCGGCGAGATGATGGACGAAGACAAGATCGAAGAGCTGGAAGCTGCTGGCGTCGACGAAGTCAAGGTGCGTACGGCGCTGACCTGCGAAACCCGCTTTGGTATTTGCGCCAAGTGCTACGGTCGCGACCTGGGTCGTGGTGGCCTGATCAACGGCGGCGAAGCTGTCGGTGTGATCGCTGCCCAGTCCATCGGTGAACCCGGTACCCAGCTGACCATGCGTACCTTCCACATCGGTGGTGCCGCTTCGCGTGCTGCCATCGCCTCCAGCGTGGAAGCCAAGTCCAACGGCGTGATCGGCTTCAATGCCACCATGCGCTATGTGACCAACAGCAAGGGCGAACTGGTGGTGATTTCCCGTTCTGGCGAAATCATCATCCAGGACGAACACGGCCGTGAGCGTGAGCGCCACAAGGTGCCTTACGGCGCCATCCTGACGATCAAGGCCGACCAGGCCATCAAGGCCGGCGCGATTCTGGCCAACTGGGATCCGCTGACACGACCCATCATTACCGAGTTCGCTGGTAAGGCGCACTTCGAGAACGTGGAAGAAGGCCTGACCGTTGCCAAGCAGGTGGACGAAGTGACCGGCTTGTCGACGCTGGTGGTCATTGACCCCAAGCGCCGCGGTGCTGCCAAGGTGGTGCGTCCCCAGGTCAAGCTGATCGACGCCTCCGGCCACGAAGTCAAGATCCCCGGCACCGACCACTCCGTGACCATCGGCTTCCCGGTGGGTGCGCTGGTGCAAGTGCGTGACGGTCAGGACGTGGGCCCCGGCGAAGTGCTGGCCCGTATCCCAATCGAAGGTCAGAAGACCCGCGATATTACCGGTGGTCTGCCCCGCGTGGCCGAACTGTTCGAAGCCCGTTCCCCGAAAGACAAGGGCGTGCTCGCCGAAGTCACCGGTACGGTTTCGTTCGGTAAGGAAACCAAGGGCAAGGTCCGCTTGCAGATCACCGACCCCGAAGGTCGCGTCTGGGAAGAGCTCGTGCCCAAGGAAAAGAACATCCTGGTGCACGAAGGCCAGGTGGTCAACAAGGGCGAGTCCGTGGTGGACGGTCCGGCCGATCCGCAAGACATCCTGCGTTTGCTGGGTTCCGAAGAACTGGCCCGCTACATCGTGGACGAAGTGCAGGACGTGTACCGCTTGCAAGGCGTGAAGATCAACGACAAGCACATTGAAGTGATTGTTCGCCAGATGCTGCGCCGCGTGGTGGTGGAAGCCGCTGGTGACTCCAACTACATCAACGGTGAACAGGTCGAGCGCTCCGAGATGCTCAACACCAACGACGCCCTGCGCGCCGCTGGCAAGATCCCCGCAACCTACACCAACCTGCTGCTGGGTATTACCAAGGCATCCTTGTCCACCGACAGCTTCATCAGCGCGGCTTCCTTCCAGGAAACCACCCGCGTGCTGACCGAAGCCGCCATCATGGGCAAGCGCGACGAGCTGCGTGGCCTGAAGGAAAACGTGATTGTGGGTCGCCTGATTCCTGCCGGAACCGGTTTGGCTTACCACGAAGCCCGCAAGGTGCGCGAGTCGATGGACGACGCCGAGCGCCGCGCCATTGCCGAAGCCGAAGCTGCCGAACTGGCTGGCTCCGGTGAGTCGGCAGAGGCCGCTGCAGACGAAGGGGTTGCCGGCGAATAATCGCAGGTAGCTACACTTTATGTAGCGCCCCAAGCATCCTTCACGGGGGCTTGGGGCGTTTTCATTGGGTCGTTTGAATCAAGTATGCTGGCTGTATGAGTGCGTCCGTATTGATTTGGTTGCTGATTGCCACCACGGTGTTTTGGTGCGTGGGGCTCTACAACCGGCTGATGCGCCTGCGCGCACGCGGGCTGGACGCACTCGGCTCGGTCGAGAAAAACTTGCGGACCTATATCAGCCTGATTGATGCACAGTTTCCGGTCGAAGAAGGTTCGTATGTGCCGCTCGAGTGGGCGCGCATGGTGGCTGCGGTGAAAGTGCTGGATGCGCAGGTGAAAACAGCGCGCAGTGCGCCCTTACAAGCCGCGCCTTTGCAGGCATTGGCGCAGACGGTGGACGCCATTGAGTCGGAATGGGTGCAACTGCGGGAGCAACCCGCCGACTTGGCTGGGCCCGCCATGCCGGAAGCCATGCAGAAACTCTGGGACGAGGCCGAGTCCAAGGTGCGCACGGCACGCGGCGGCTTTAACCAGATTGTGGATCGCTACAACGAAGCACTGACGCAGTTTCCGGCCAGCCTGGCGGTGAATGTGATGGGCTTCAAGCAAGCCGGAAAACTATAAGAACTGAGATGCAAAAAAGTCAGGAAAAAACGCCGCTATGGCGACAGTTACAAGCAACGGCCCGGGTCATTCAGGCCGTGCGCGAAGGCGTCTCCGGCGGTGCGGCCGTCGAAGCGGTTGCAGCAGAACTGCGGCCGGGCGTGCAGGCCTTGGCTTTCCATGTTTGGCGCAATCTGGGCCGTGCCGAGGCCTTGCGCAAGCAACTGGCCAAGCGTCCGCCACCCGCCGCCGCCGATGCCTTGCTCTGCGTCGCATTGGCATTGGGCTGGACCGATGAGGCCGCGCCCTATGACGCCTTTACGCTGGTAAACCAGTGTGTGGAGGCGGCCAAGAAGAATCCCGCCACCCGCATGCAGGCCTCCTTTATCAATGCCTGCTTGCGCCGCTTTCTGCGCGAGCGCGACGCGCTGGTGCAGGCCACCGATGCGGACCCGCAAGCGCGCTGGAACCATCCACTGTGGTGGATTCAGCGCCTGAAAAAAGACCATCCCGAACATTGGCAAACGCTGCTGCAGGCCGCCAACCGGCAGGCACCCATGGCCTTGCGCGTCAACGCGCTGCAGAACACGGTACCGAGTTATCTGGCCGAATTGGCTCAACGCGGCATGGCGGCGCATGCGATCGGCAGCACCGGTGTTGAAATGGCCAGTGCCCTTCCGGTGGGGCAACTGCCGGGCTTTGGTGAGGGACGCGTGTCGGTGCAGGACGCTGCCGCCCAGATGGCTGCGCCTTTGTTACTCGATGGGCTGCCTAACCGTGCTGGCTTGCGTGTGCTGGATGCCTGTGCCGCACCAGGCGGCAAAACGGGCCATCTGTTGGAGGCCGGAGTCGGGCAGGTTACGGCGCTGGATGTGGATGCCGAGCGCTGCGAACGCATTGAGCAAAACCTGGCGCGCCTCAAGCTCAAGGCGCAGGTCATTGCCGCCGATGCCGCACATCCGGAACGCTGGTGGGATGGGCAGCCCTTTGATGCGATCCTGCTTGACGCGCCCTGCACGGCGTCGGGCATTGTGCGACGCCACCCCGATGTGCGCTGGTTGCGCCGTGAAAGCGACATTGCGCAATTGGCATCCATGCAGGCGCTGTTGCTCAAAACTTTGTGGCCACTGCTAGCGCCGGGCGGGCGCTTGTTGTACTGCACTTGTTCGGTGTTTCGCGCCGAGGGTAGCGAGCAAGTGCAAACGTTTCTTGCAAACAACACCGATGCGCTCTTGCTCCCGTCGCCGGGGCATTTAATTCCCGCAAAAACCGCCAAAGCCGATGGACTCCCGGACAATCACATAGGTGACCATGACGGATTTTTCTACGCCCTTTTGCATAAGCAGCCTACTTAGGCGCGCGCTGCGCTGGGCGCTTTGGTGGGCCCTGTTGGCCGGTGCTGGCCTGCATGCGCAGGTGGTCACGGAAATTAGCGGCCTGCGCGCCGAGCGCTCGGAAGAGGACTGGCTGCTGTCTGCGCAATTGCAGTTTGAATTGCCCACTGCAGTGGAAGACGCCTTGCTCAAAGGAATTCCCATGGTGTTTGTGGCCAGTGCCGACGTGCTTAAGGAACGCTGGTATTGGTCAGATAAGAAAATGTTTTCTGCCGAGCGCCATATGCGTTTGGCCTACCAGCCGCTGACACGGCGCTGGCGTCTCAATATCAGTTCAGGCGCGGCGATCAGCAACGGTGTCGGGTTGGCGTTGAACCAGAGTTTTGACACCTTGGCCCAGGCCCTGTCTGCCATCAAACGCTTGGCTAAATGGAAGATTGCCGATGCGGCCGACCTGGAGGCCGGTGCCAAATACAAGCTGGACTTCCGTTTTCGCTTGGACATGGGCCAGTTACCGCGCCCCTTCCAGATTGGTGCTCTGGGGCAAACCGATTGGGACATTTCAGCCAGTAGCCTGATCTCCTTTGTTGCTGAGTCTGGAAAATGACCCAGCCAGTAGCCCCGACACACGCCGGATCGGGGCAAACCTCCCGCGCAGTGCGGCGTGCAGTGGCGTTGGGTGCGGCCAGCATGGTGTTGATTGGCGCGGTCTTGCTTTACATGCTGATGCAGGCCACCAACAACCGGGACTTGTACGAACGCAATTACGCCCTGTTGTTTTCCATCAATGTGGCCGTGGCCGGCGCCTTGCTCGCCGCCATTGTTTGGGTTGCCTACCGCTTGCTGGTGCGTTTGCGGCAAGGGCGCTTTGGCAGTCGCCTGCTGGTCAAATTGGCCGCAACCTTTGCGCTGGTGGGTTTTGCGCCGGGCTTGCTGATTTATGTGGTGTCATACCAATTCGTCTCACGCTCGATTGAGACCTGGTTTGACGTCAAAGTAGAAGGTGCCCTGGAGGCCGGTTTGAACCTGGGCCGGGTGACGCTCGACACGCTCTCCAACGAATTTACCGCCAAGGTACGCGCCGCTGCTCCCCAATTGAATGATGTGTCCGAGGCTTTGACCGGCCAGCAGCTTGAAAAAATGGTGGATCAGTTGGGCGCCTCGGAAATCGCGCTGTGGAGCGGCGGCGGCAGCCTGATCGCCAACAGTGGCCAGTCGCGTATTCAGCTCAACCCGGACAAGCCCTCTGCGGCGCAGTTTCGGTCAGCGCGGGCGGAGCGGGCCATCGCCTGGATTGACGGGCTCGAAGACTTGCTGCCCAACGCTGAACCGACCGCGCGTATTCGTGTGCTGGTGGCACTGGCTTCCAGCGGCCTGAACCTCAATCCCGAATCCCGCTACTTGTTGGTCTCTAAAGCTCTGCCGCGCAATCTGGTGGCCAATGCACTGGCGGTGGATGCCGCAAACCGGGAGTATCAGGAAAGGGCGCTGGCCCGTGAAGGCCTGAAGCGCATGTACATCGGTACGCTCACGCTTAGCCTGTTTTTGGCGGTGTTTGGCGCGGTGCTGTTGGCGGTGGTGTTGGGCAATCAGCTTGCCCGGCCTTTGCTGGTGCTGGCCGAAGGCGTTAGCCAGGTGGCCGCGGGCGACTTGACCCCCAAGTTGGCCATGCAAGGCAAGGATGAACTCGGCGGCTTGACGCGTGCCTTTGCGACCATGACCGCACAACTGGCCGATGCGCGTCAGGCCGTGGAAAGCAGCATGGCGCAAGTAGATGCCTCGCGGGCCAACTTGCAGACCATTCTGGACAACCTGACCGCGGGCGTCATCGTGCTCAGTCCGCAGGGTGAACTGCTGTCAGCCAACCCGGGTGCGACCCGCATTCTCAAAGTGCCATTGGCCGCGCACACCGGGGAGGTTTTGGGAGCCATTCCAGGGCTGGAGGTTTTTGGCAAGGCCGTGCAAAGCCAGTTTGCCGATTTCATGGTGGTTAAGCAGGAGCACGAGCCCGACCACTGGCAGCAGACGTTTGAGCTCGGCGCCAACAACGCGCCCATGCATACGCCCTATGACCGTGCCTTGACCGTCGTAGCGCGCGGAGCCGAGTTGCCGGGCAACTCCCGGTTGCTGGTGTTCGACGATATCTCAGAAATTGTTTCCGCACAGCGCGCTCAGGCCTGGGGTGAGGTAGCCCGCCGGCTGGCCCATGAAATCAAGAACCCGCTGACGCCGATCCAACTCTCCGCCGAGCGACTGGAGATGAAACTGTCGGGAAAACTGGAGGCGACCGACCAAGCTATATTGAATAAGTCAGTCAAGACCATCGTCGATCAGGTCGACGCGATGAAGCGACTGGTCAACGAGTTTCGTGACTATGCCCGTTTACCCGCCGCCGAATTGCAGGTGGTTGACCTCAATGCACTGGTTCAGGATGTTTTGCATTTGTATGACGAGGACGGTCCGCGCGTGCAGGTCTTGCTTGAACTGGATGCCAAGTGTCCGCCGGTGCGGGGGGACCCGCAGCAACTGCGGCAAGTCATTCACAACCTGCTGCAAAACGCGCAGGACGCCACCGAGTCGCGCTTTGAAGAGGACGCCGAAGACATCGGGCACATCGTGATCCGAACGGTTTGGCAGGAAGCCAAGGGCCGAGTGCGCTTGAGCGTGCTCGACCATGGCGGCGGTTTCGACGAAGCCATTTTGAAGCGTGCTTTCGAGCCCTATGTCACGACCAAGGCGAAAGGCACGGGCCTGGGACTGGCGGTGGTCAAGAAAATTGCCGATGAACACGGCTCTCGCATCGACATTGCCAACCGGGTTTCAGACGGCAGCGTGCTGGGCGCCCAAGTGTCGCTATCATTGCCTGTTGTAAATACCTCACAATATTGAGCGACTAGAAATTCTCCAGGGAACACGCAGACACGATGGCAAACATATTGGTGGTTGATGACGAGCACGGCATCCGCGATCTGCTCTGGGAAATCCTCAATGACGAAGGTCACCAGGTAGAGCTGGCAGAAAACGCGGCGCAGGCGCGGGCGGCGCGCTCGAAAGAACGGCCGGATCTGGTGCTGTTGGATATCTGGATGCCTGATACGGATGGCGTAACCCTGCTAAAGGAATGGTCCTCGACCGGGCTTCTCAATATGCCGGTCATCATGATGAGTGGTCATGCCACCATCGACACGGCGGTCGAAGCCACCAAGATTGGCGCTCTGGCCTTTCTTGAAAAGCCGATCACCATGCAAAAGCTGCTCAAAGCAGTGGAGCAGGGGTTGGCAAGGGGCGGTCAGCGCAAGCCCGCTGCTACAGAAATTTCCTCGCGCGAAGTGGCGGAGCGGGATGCAGCAGACGCCCCAGCCCACTCCGACGCCGCAGCACAAGAAGCCGGGCCGCAACCCAATCAGAACTTTGTGCTCGACAAGCCGCTGCGTGAAGCCCGCGACGAGTTTGAAAAAGCTTACTTCGAGTACCACCTCGCACGCGAAAACGGATCCATGACGCGGGTGGCCGAAAAGACCGGTTTGGAACGTACCCACCTCTATCGCAAACTCAAACAATTGGGCGTGGACTTAACCCGCAGCAAGCGCCCAGGCTCTTGAAATCTGCAAATGCTTTTCGGGAGGGGCTGGATGGATGCAATTCTTGATGCTATAATTCGAGGCTCGGCCCGGTAGCTCAGTCGGTAGAGCAGAGGATTGAAAATCCTTGTGTCGGTGGTTCGATTCCGCCCCAGGCCACCAAATTGATCAACCCATCCCCGTGATGGGTTTTTCAAGGATCACGCAAGTGGTCACCCATGCGGGAATAGCTCAGTTGGTAGAGCGATACCTTGCCAAGGTATAGGTCGAGAGTTCGAGCCTCTTTTCCCGCTCCAGTTTGAATGTAAAAAGCCCATCCTCTGGATGGGCTTTTTGCTTTGTGGGAACCCTGTTTGGCTTAGTGCTGAACCGTGGCGTTTCCCAGGCCTGCCTCGGCCATGGAAAACCGGTTGTTGCTGCGTTGGAACTCGTTCTCATGGAACTGCAGCGCCCCTAGCAGTTGGTCCATGCCGCGCAGGAAGTCCTCTTTGCTCAGGCAGGGGTTTTCTGCAAACATGCGAAGTGCCATGTCCGCCACATCGGACTTGCCGGCCTGACGTGCCCAGCGCTTGACGTCGCAATAGGCTAACAATGCCAGTCTGCCGAGCTGCTCATGTTTGCGTGCGAACTGCAAATCGGCGAGCAAGTCTTCTAGTGCAAGCTGGATCTTGAGGGCATCAGGCATGGTGAATTCCAACGTTTGGGGCATTGCCGCTGCTGTCCACGTCGCTCGTGCACAAGTGCACTACCGGTGATTGCGCATCGCCATCCAGCGGAAAGAATCCCTGCATGCCGTGAACGTAGTACGAGTTGTAAGTCGAAAAAGCCATGCTCCAGGCCGGAAAGCGCCTTTCTTCGGTGGCATGGCGCACCAGCAATTCAATGCTGTGGTGCCGCGTATCGCGTTGCAGGCTTTGCCAGATCAGTTCCACGTTTCTGGGAGGGCCTTCCAGGCACTGTGTAAATTGGCCGTTGAGAAACAGCAAATGCCCAGTGATTTGCAGGTGCGCATTGCGTAGCTGGGCCTCAGTGAGAAGCCTGAAAAGAGCCAGCGATCCAAATTCTTGGGACGCGGTGGACTGGTACACGATGCGCTCAAACATGGCGCGTGATTTTCTAAATCAAGCTTTCACCATGTTGACAGGGTCGCGAATGCGCTTCTTTGCGTCGGGTGCACCCCTATCGGGAAAAACCGGCAGCACTTGGCGGGTGCTTGGGGAGCCTGCGTTTTTAGGTGTTTTCCCTGAGTTAAAAGTGGAAAAAAGAATGTCTCTAAGTTACCATTCCCGTAACTTTAAGAAGGCAACCCATGCTGAGCAGGTTTTTTGGCAAACGCGACCAGCCAGAAGAAGCGTCAACTCTCCCGGCGCGGCCCGCGACCGGCCAGCCGGAGGTGGATTCGGCGCCGTCCCATGCCGCCGCAGTCAATGCGCCGGTAAGACGCCTAGCCTCCCAGACCGAAGATTCCGAGCCCTTTGCCAGGACATTGCCGGCTGAATTGGTTCCACTGATGGAAGAAGACAGTCCGCAGCGGCAGCGCGACGAGGCGTTGGCCATTGTGGAAGCACGCCATCCGCGCATTTCCAACACGATTCTGACCTTATGGGGCTACCGGGAATGCAGCGTTTATATCAATCGCCTGATCATGGCCGGCGGTGACGGCATGGGCCATGCCCGCGTCGGCTTCAACCAGGATGCGGTAGAGGCCATGCTGGCGTTGTCGGATTTGCACGACGCTGAGTTTGGCCCGCCCGACACGCTCAGCGGCACCCTTGAGCCGCTGGTTTAGTCTTCGTCTGAAACGTTAGCGGCTGTTGCTGGCAGCGGTTGCAGCGGCTGTTGCCTGCGCCTTGGCCGCAAATTCAGCCCGCAAGGCGCGCAACTTTTCCCGTGGATCCTCTTTTACGGTGGCTTGGTTCAGCGCCATTTCCGCAATAAACCGGCTGGGCAACGCCGCCACCAGTTCGCGTCCTTTTTTGCGGCGTCGGGTCCAGCTAACCGCCAGGCTGCGCTGGGCGCGGGTGATGCCCACGTACATCAGGCGGCGCTCTTCCTGCAGGCGGCTGGCCAGATCGTCTTGCGCAGCCTCGGCACTTTTTCCTTCGAGCGCGTCTTCATTCAGCTTGAAGGGGAGCACGCCCTCGTTCACGCCCACCAGCATCACATGCGGCCATTCCAGCCCCTTGGAGGCGTGTAGGGTGGACAAAGTAACCACGTTCTGGTCGCTTTCGCGTTCGCTCAGGGTGGAGAGCAGGGCAATGGTTTGTGACACTTCGAGCAGGTTTTTGACCTCGCGTTCGTCAGCTCCTGCCACGCCTTCCACCTGCCCGCCACAGCGTTGCGCCATCCACTCACAAAATTCGACCACATTGGCCCACTTGGCAGCGGCCAGTTTGTCGCTCTCCTCCCCGTCGCGCAGATGCTGCTCGTAGCCAATTTCCTTCAACCATTCGGCCAGAAAAACGCCCGCGCTCTCGGCCCCCTCGGTGTGGCGGGCCCGGAATTGCAGGTCGTTCACGTAGCGGCCGAATTCATGCAGGCTGCCCAGCGCCTTGCCGCTCAGCATGGAAGCCAGCGACGAAGAAAACAGGGCTTCAAACAGGCTGATCTTGTACTGGCTGGCAAACACGCCGAGGGTGCCCAGCGTCTGGTGGCCGATGCCGCGCTTGGGCGTGGTGACGGCGCGCACAAAAGCCGGGTCGTCATCGTTGTTGGCCCACAGGCGGAACCAGGCGCACAAGTCGCGGATTTCGGCGCGGTCAAAAAAGCTCTGGCCGCCCGAAACTTTGTACGGAATATTCGCCTTGCGCAGGGCTTTCTCAAACGGCTTGGCCTGGTGATTGGCCCGGTACAGCACGGCAAAGTCCCGGAACTCGCGGTACTGGGCTCCCGCCTGGGCCAGCGTCCCTTCGGCGCGCAGGCTTTGGATGCGGGCTACGGCGCGCTCGGCCTCGTGTTCTTCGCTGTCGGCGTCCACCACCCGCACCGGCTCGCCTTCGCCCAGATCGCTCCACAGGTTCTTGGGAAACAACTTGGGGTTGGGGCCGATCACATTGTTGGCGGCGCGCAGGATGGCGCTGGTGGAGCGGTAGTTTTGTTCCAGCTTGATGACCTTGAGCGTGGGGAATTCGACCGGCAACTTCTTCAGGTTGTCCAGCGTCGCGCCGCGCCAGCCGTAAATCGACTGGTCGTCATCGCCCACTGCGGTAAACCGGGCACCGGCCGGGTCGCCCACCAGCAGCTTGAGCATTTCGTACTGCGTGGCATTGGTGTCCTGGTATTCGTCGACCAGCACATGGCCCATTTGCGCCTGCCAGCGCGCGCGCACTTCGGGGTGGTTTTGCAATAGCTTGAGCGGCAGGCTGATCAGGTCGTCAAAGTCCACGCTCTGGTAGGCAATCAGGCGCTCCTCAAAGCGGCCCATGACGATGGCGGCCACGCGTTCTTCTTCGTTCTGGGCCTGCGCCAGCGCCTGCTCGGCATTCAGACCGGCACTTTTCCAGCCGCTGATGGTCCATTGCCACTGGCGCGCCGTGGCCGCATCGGTGGTGCCGCCAGCGTCTTTCAGGATGCTGGTGACGTCGTCGGTATCCAGAATGGAAAAGTTGGGTTTGAGCCCCAGCACCGTTCCGTCCTGGCGCAACAGGCGCACGCCCAGCGAGTGAAAGGTGCAGACCAGTACTTCCCTTGCCGGCTTGCCGATCAGGCTCTTGGCGCGCTCCCGCATTTCGGCGGCAGCCTTGTTGGTAAAGGTAATGGCGGCGATGCGTTTGGGTGCCATCCCAGCCTGGATCAGCCGCGCAATCTTGTGCGTGATCACCCGCGTTTTGCCCGAGCCAGCGCCGGCCAGCACGAGGCAGGGGCCGTGCAGGTAGTTCACCGCCTCTTGCTGGGCAATGTTCATGGCGGGGGAGGCGGGGGCAGACATGCGGGGGAAGGAGGCAGGGGGCAATCAAAAAAGGCGAGGGCCGAGTTTAACGGTCCGTCGGCCGGGTCGAGCACGATGTCGGCCGTTCGCGAGGGCTTAGCCCGCATTGCACGGACCTCAGTCGTGGTTTTTCTGAGCGTGCACTAACTTACGAGCTCGCTCGCAAGGGGCGGAGGAGTTAGATAGCCAGTGGGTCCACATCAATGGCCCAGCGGATCAAGCCTTTGCATTCCGGCGCAGCACGGGTGGCGTGCAGCACGCCATGCCAGGCAGCCAGAAACTTCTGCAAGGCGGCGCGCGACGGGCTTTCCACCAGCATCTGGGCGCGCTCGATATTGGCCACCCGCTGAATCGCCATCGGCACCGCCGGATACACAAAAACCTGCTCCAGAATCGGCGCCCAGCCCGGCCATTGCGCCATGTCTTTCAGCGCCGCCGTGCGGGCCAGCGTCAGAAAGGCCTGCGCTGCTTCCTGCGTGCGGGCCTCGGCGCGCACCAACGCCTGCGCGCTGAAGGGCGGCATGCCCGCCTGGGCCCGCTCCGTGAGTTGCTGCTCGGCAAAGCGCGGGTAGTCGTGCGCCTTGAGTGCGGCGTAGAGCGGGTGGGCCGGCTGAAAGGTCTGTATCCAGACTTCGCTGCGCTCTCCCAAAGCGGCATCGCGTCCAGCCCGACCTGCCGCCTGCATCAACAGGCTGAACAGCCGCTCGGGCGCGCGGAAGTCACTGGAAAACAGGGCGCCGTCCGGATTCACCGCCGCCACCAGCGTGATGCGCCGGAAGTCGTGGCCCTTGGCAATCATCTGGGTGCCCACCAGCACATCCACCTCGCCCGCATGCACGGCGGCGAGTTGTTCCTCCAGCGCGCCTTTCAGGCGCGTGCTGTCGGCGTCAATGCGGGCAATGCGCAGCGGCGCGCCTTGCGGGTGCTCCTCGCTTAGGGTGCCGGGGCGGCGCACGTCGGCCAGTAATTCGGCCAACTGTTCTTCGAGTTGTTCGGTGCCCCGGCCCATGGGGGCGATGTCGGGGTTGCCGCAGGCCGGACAGGCGCGGGGCACGCGCTCGGTAAAGCCGCAGTGGTGGCAGCGCAGGGTGCGGTCAATTTTGTGGAACACCCGGTAGGCCGAGCAATGCGGGCACTCGCTTTTCCAGCCGCAGTCGGCGCAGTGCAGAACCGGGGCGTAGCCGCGCCGGTTAAGGAACACCATGCTCTGCTCGCCGCGTGCAACCCGGTCCTTGATGGCCTCCAGCAGCGGGCCTGAAAACACCGCCTTGCGCGGCTGGTGGTTCATGTCGACGCGGCGCACCAGGGGCAGGCCCGGCGGAGTGCCGGCCTGTTGGCGCATGGCCTGCCGGGCGGCAAGGGCCAGGCTTTCTAGGGTGGGCGCGGCGTTGCCCGTGTCGCTGGTGGCTTGCGCAATGGGTTCGGTCTGCGGGCTTTGCCCGATGCGGCTGGGCATGTGCAGGCGCAGGTAGCGACCGCCCTCGGCCGCCGGGCGGCTGTGATACCAGCTTTCCAGCGAGGGGGTGGCAGAGCCCAGGATGACCTTGGCGCCTTCCAGCCGGCCCCGGTACACCGCCAGATCGCGCGCCGAGTAGCGTGCGCCTTCGCTGCTTTTGTAGCTGGGGTCGTGCTCCTCATCCACCACGATCAGGCGCAGTGCCGGCATGGACGCAAACACCGCCATGCGCGTGCCCAAGACAATCCGCGCAGTGCCACTGTGGGCGGCCAGCCAGCTTTTCAGGCGCTGCGGGTTGGTCATGCCGCTGTGCAGCGACACCACCGCCTGTTCGCCATAGAGTGGGCCAAACCGGGCCAGAAAGCGCGCTTCCAATTGGGGCGTGAGGTTGATTTCGGGCACCATCACCAGCGCCTGAGCCTGCGGGTCCTGGGCCAGCACGCGTTCTACACAGTGCAAATACACCTCGGTCTTGCCGCTGCCGGTTGCGCCAAACAACAGAAACGGTCCACTTTGCGTTTCGATTTGCGCAACGACTTGGGCTTGTTCGGGGCTTAGCGTCTGCGCGGGTAGTTGCGGCTCGAGGGGGGCAGCCGCCGCTTTCTTACGCTTCAGCCGGCGCTGCATCTGCTCGGGTGACAGGTCGCGCAACTGGGGCGGCAGGGCGGCCAGTGCCACTTCGCCCACCGAGCGTTGGTAATACTGGGCGGCAAAGGTGACCAGTTGCTGCCAGGCGGCGCTCAGCGGCGCAATGCCCTCCAGCGTCCCGGCCACATCGCGCACCTTGTCCGGGTCAATCTCGCCGGTGGCGTCCGCGGCGTCGGGTTCCCACACCAGTCCCAGCGTTTCGCGGCTGCCCAGCGGCACCCGCACCAGGGTGCCAGCCGGCAAGGGGCTGGGGCTGCGGTAGGTGAGCACCGGCCCCAGCGCGGAGTGCGCCGGTGTCTGCACCAGAACGCAAAGCCAGGTGGTCATGGTTAAGGCCTAGCGGGGTTTGAACCGGTCATTGCGCGCATGTCAAGGGGGTTCGCTTGGGGTGTTTTGTTGATGTGAATCTGAGAAAACACAGCTAAGTGATTGATTTTTAAACCTTTTGCAGGAAGTCCACGGTTGCTGTGGATAACTTTGTTTATATCTTGTCTTGAGCCTCGCCAAAGCCTTGAAAATCAAGGCTTTGGCTGGAATGCCCAGAAAAAAAGCAAAGTTTCAATCCCTTATAAATCAACAACTTACGCGCGCTATGGAGTTTGTAGCGGGCTTTGTGACATTTTTATTTTGCTGCTCTGCCGTACCCCCCTTTTTGTGCATAAGTGACGCAGGGTGGCGCAAAAAAGCATGCAAAAACGTGGTATGAAAATCAGGCGCGCTGCGTTTTGGAGTGGCTGTGCACCGCGTCCACCAGTGCCGCTACGTTTTCCGGTGGCGTGTACTGGCTGATGCCATGGCCGAGGTTGAAGATGTGCGTAGGGCCGGTACCAGTGCCCTGGTACGGGGTGCCGAAACTATCCAGCACGCGCGCCACTTCGGTGGCGATTTGTGCTGGCGGGGCGAACAGCACGTTGGGGTCGATGTTGCCCTGGAGCGCCTTGCCGGGGCCGTTCTCGGCTCCGCCCACCAGCGCGCGCGCGGCGCCCAGGTTAACCGTCCAGTCCACGCCCAGCACTTCGCAATCCAGAGGTGCCATGTCTTTCAGCCACAGGCCGCCACCTTTGGTAAACACAATGCGGGGAACGACCTTGCCGTCCACGCCATTGCGCTTGAGCTGTGCCAGCACCCGCTTGGTATAGGCCAGCGAGAACTCCTGGAATGCGCCATCGGCCAGCACACCGCCCCAGCTATCAAAAATCATCACAGCCTGCGCGCCTGCGTCGATTTGCGCGTTGAGGTAGGTGGCCACCGCGTCGGCGTTGACGGCCAGCATGCGGTGCATCAGGTCGGGGCGGGAGTACAGCATGGTCTTGACCAGGCGGTAGTCGTCCGAGCCCTTGCCTTCGACCATGTAGCAGGCCAGCGTCCAGGGGCTGCCTGAAAAACCGATCAGCGGCACGCGGCCATTCAAGGCCTTGCGAATCGAGGTGACTGCGTCAAACACGTAGCGCAGCTTGTCCATGTCGGGCACTTCGAGCTTGGCAACGGCGGCTTCATCGCGCACGGCGGTAGCGAAACGTGGGCCTTCGCCCTGCGCAAACGACAGCCCTAAGCCCATGGCGTCGGGCACGGTCAGGATGTCGGAAAACAGAATGGCGGCGTCCAGCGGGTAGCGTTCCAGTGGCTGCAGCGTGACTTCGGTGGCGTAGTCGGTGTTGGTGGCCAGGCCCATGAAACTGCCGGCACGGGCGCGGGTGGCGCAGTACTCGGGCAGGTAGCGGCCGGCCTGGCGCATCAGCCACAGCGGCGTGTGGCTGGTGGCTTGGCGCATGCAGGCGCGCAAAAAGGTGTCGTTCTGGAGGGGGGCAAATTGGGTCATGGGGCGGTACGCTGAATGCTTTACGTTGATGGAAGGATTGTCGCAGGTGGGCCGGCGACGTTTTGGGGAGCGCCGGGGCCTACAAGGCGCCCAGCGCCGAGCGCAGCTCGCCCACGCTCAGCACCTCCGACATCACGACGGGAGGCTTTCCAGCCTGGTACAGCACATAAACCGGTACGCCGCTGCGCCCCAGGGTTGCCAGTGCCTGGGTGATGACGGGGTCGCGGTGCGTCCAATCGGCGCGCAGCAGGCTGACTTTCTTGGCCGCAAAGTCGGCCAGCACGTCGGCGTCGGCCAGCGTGGTCTTCTTGTTGTACTGACAGGTGATGCACCAGGCGGCGGTGAAGTCCACAAACACGGGTTTGCCCGCGGCAAGTTCGGTATCGACGCGGCCCGGCTGCCAAGGCTGCCAAGCACCGGAGGTGGCAGCCGCCGGCGTAGCCAATTCCTCCTTGAACACGTTGGGGCCAATGCTGCTGGCCAGCCACAGCGTCAGCAGAACCGACAGACCTGTCAGCACGGTACGGCTGCGCCCACTCTGATTGAGCGACCAGACCAGCAGCGCCACGCACAGCAGCAGCGCCAGCAGGCTAGCCGCGCCATCCACGCCGCTCAAATGGCCCAGCACCCAGAGCAACCAGACCACCGTGGCCCACATCGGAAAGGCCATAAACCGGCGCAAAGTGTCCATCCAGGCGCCCGGCCGGGGCAGGAGGCCCGCCAAATTGGGCAGCCAACTCAGGGCCAGATAGGGCAGGGCGAGTCCCAGCCCGAGCGCCGCAAAAATGCCCAGCGCCTGACCGGCCGGCAGCGCGATGGCATAGCCCAGCGAGGCGCCCATGAACGGCGCGGTGCAGGGCGAGGCGATGGCCACAGCCAAGACACCTGACAAAAACGCATCGCCCAGCGGGTGGCGCAACTGCATCGAGGCCAAATTACCAGGTAGCAGGTTGCCCACTTCGAGTTGGCCCATCAGATTCAGGCCAATCAGGGTGAACAGCAGGGCCAGCACGGCAATCACCCCGGGCGACTGCAACTGAAAGCCCCAACCCAGTTGTTCACCCCCGGCGCGCAGCGCCAGCATCAGCCCGCCCAGCGCCAGAAAGGACAGCACCACGCCGGCGGTGTAGGCCAGCCCCTGCGCGCGGTGGCTTTGGTGGTCGCGGGTAAAGCCCAGCACCTTGATGGCCAGCACCGGAAACACGCAAGGCATGAGGTTGAGAATCAGGCCGCCCAGTAGCGCGGCGGCCAGGGCTAGCGACCAGGTTCCCAGGCTGGTGTCGGCAGGGGCCGGAGCAGCAGGCGCTGGCACGATGCCGGTGAGTTGGGGAGCGCCGGTGGGTACGGCGCCGGAGGGCAGCGGTGGCCAGGTGCCTTGCACGCTGGCTTCGGTGCGTACGGCCTGTGCGCCCAGCGTCAATACAAAGGCCAGTGTGGACGGTGACTCCATGCGCAAGCTGGAGTACGGCAGCGTGACGGTCCAGCTACCGTCGTTGTTCCAGGTCTGCGCCTTCTTGTCGGCGGCAGAGGGTGAACGCGCGGTTTCAATGATGTCCGCCGTCTCGATAAAGGCGTTGATGTTCTTGCCCTGCCAGGCGGCGGGCAGGCCCTGCACGGTGATGGTCAAACCGCCGGGGCCGACCTGCACCGCAGATTTGCCATCCAGCGCCACCGGCTGCGCGGCGCGGGCCTTGTCAAAGTCGGCGGCGTGCAGGGCGGTGGAGCCGCGCAGTGGAATTTGCAGTACGAAATTGCCGTCTTGCGGCACACATTCCTGCTTGCACACCAGCCACGAGGCGGCCAGTTGGATTTCCAGCGAACTGGCCGGACCGGGCGCGTAGGTTTTGCTGACTGTCAGCGGCACGGGCAGCAGCACGGTGCCCTCGTAGCCGTAGTTGGACAGGCTGCCGATATTGATTTTTTGCGGCGCGGGCCAGGCAATGTCACCGGCGGTTATGCCTGCGGGAAGCTTCCATTCGAGGCGTGTGGGCAGCCCGGAATCGCCGGCATTTTTCCAATAGGTGTGCCATTCGGGCTGGTGGGCGATTTGCAGGCCGACCCACAGTGGCTTATCGACCCCGACGCCGTCGGGCGCCAAGGCCACCAGTTCGGCGCGAACCTGCTCGGTTTGCACTACGGCAGAAGTGGCGGCGCCACCCGCGCCCGATTTGGGGAATTGGGCCAGCGCGGGGCTGCCGGCCAGCATCGTCGACAAAACCACTGCCAGCAGCGGAGTGCCAAAGCCGCTAGCGCGCCGGGTCAGCCCGGCGATTAGGGAGGATATTGAACGTTCAAAGTGCATGAAGGTGCGTGAACTGGTGCATCAGGTAGCAAAAGGTCTGAGCGCAAGCGGAGCCGGCTGCGCAAACCCCGATTGTCGCGCTAAGCGGCGTCGGGTGTTTTTTCGGTGAAGACGGCCGGCAATTTTTTGGGGGCGCGAATGCGCAACTGCTTGTTCACGTTCTCCTGCCCGAACACCACCTCGATGTCGGCCACCGCCACGCCAAACAGCGGCGCCAGAAAACGCACCATGTGGTCAGTGGCCTTGCCGTCCTTGGGCGCGGCCGTGACGCTGACCTTGAGTTGCGTGCCCTTGGGCTTGCCGATGGCGTCCTTGCTGGCGGCGGGTTTGCCCAGAATGTTGAGCACCAGCACCTCGCCGTCCCAGCCGAAAAAGGTGTCGCCGGTGGTGTTGCGGGGCGCCCGGGGTTCGGCGGCAGCCACCGCCTTGGCAGAAGGTTTGGAGCGTTGCTTGGAGGCCATGCTTTGATAATACGGGCATGCCCGCCCGCATCGTCCTCGCCACCCTCAACGCCAAGTACATCCACGCCTCGCTGGGTTTGCGTTACCTGATGGCCAACATGGCGCGGCACGGCGGGGCCGATCTGGCGGACGCCACCACCCTGCGCGAATTCACCATCCACCGCCCCGCGCAGCAAGTGGTGGACGCCTTGCTGGCCGACTTGGGCGACGCCCCGGTGCGCATCGTCGGGTTCGGCGTATACATCTGGAATGTGGAGCAGACGCTTGCCGTAATCCGCCTGCTCAAGCGGCAATGCCCGCAGATCAAGGTGGTGCTCGGCGGCCCCGAAGTCAGCCACGAGTGGGAACACCAGCCGGTCGTGCAAGCGGCAGATTTTGTGATTACCGGCTGGGGCGACGTGAGCTTTCCGCGCCTGTGCCGTGCGCTGGTCCACGGCCCGCAGCCGCTCATGAAAGTGATTGCCGGAGAGCAACCGCCGCTCACCGAAATTGACCTGCCCTACGCGCAGTACAGCGCGACCGATCTGGCCCAGCGTGTGCTGTACGTGGAGGCCTCGCGTGGCTGTCCGTTCAAGTGTGCGTTTTGCCTCAGTGCACTCGATAAAACCGCCTGGGCCTTTGCGCTCGACGACTTTCTGGGCGAGCTCGACGCGCTGTACCGGCGCGGTGCGCGCAATTTCAAGTTTGTGGACCGCACCTTCAACCTCAAGGTAGAAACCTCGGTGCGCATTCTTCAGTTCTTTCTGGACCGGCTGCAGGCCGCGCCCACCGAGCCTCTGTTTTTGCACTTTGAGCTGGTGCCCGACCACTTGCCCGACGCGCTCAAAGCCATGGTGGCGCGCTTTCCGCCCGGTGTGCTGCAGTTTGAAATCGGCATTCAGACCTTTAACCCGGCCGTGCAATCCGCCATTGCCCGTAGGCAGGACAACGAGGCCACGGTCGCCAATATTCGCTGGCTGCTGGAGCACACGCAGGCGCATTTGCACACCGACCTGATCTTCGGACTGCCCGGCGAAACTTGGGAAAGCTTTGCGGCAGGCTTTGACCTGCTGCATGCGCTGGGGCCGCATGAAATTCAGTTGGGGGTGCTCAAACGCCTGCGCGGCACGCCGCTGGCGCAGCGCAGTGTGCCGGGGCAAGAGGCCCCAGACGGCATGCTGTACGCGAGTGAGCCGCCGTACACCGTGCTGCAAACCGGTGCGGTGAGTGCCGGGCAGGTGCAGGCCTTTATCCGCATCGCGCGCTACTGGGACCTGCTGGTGAACTCCGGGCGCTTCGGGCAGGGCAGCCAGTTGCTGCTGCAAGGCGCGAGTGCCTTTGCTGCCCTGTCCGACTTTGCTGAATGGCTCTGGCTGCGCACCGGCAGTACCTCGGCGCTAACGCCCGAAGATTTGCTCGACGCGCTGTTTGATTTCCTGACGGAGGTACGCGCACTACCGGTGGATGCCGTGCGCGCCGCCTTACTGGCAGACTATGTGGCCAGCGGCGCGCGTTCCAATCCGCGCGCCTTGCAGGGCCTGCTGCCACGCCGGGAAAAGCAGGCACCGCTCAAGCAGGCGCGGGCGGCGCGGCAGGTGCGCCATCAGGCGGCACCCTCTAAGATAGACGCATGAGAACCACATCACGTTTCTGGGCTGACTGGACCGCACGCGACTTTGCCCAGGCGCATGCCCATGGGCGCAGTGCGCAACTGATTGCGGTTTTGCCGGTTGCCGCGACCGAGCAGCACGGCCCGCACCTGCCGCTGAGCGTGGACAGCACGCTGCTGGACGGAGTGATTGCGTCGGCTCTGCCCCACATTGCGCCGGAGGTTCCGGCGCTGTTTTTGCCGACACAAACCGTGGGTTTCAGCCCCGAGCATGCCGCCTTTGCCGGCACGCTCACGCTCAAGGCAGAAACGCTGATTCGCCTCTGGACCGATCTGGGTGAAAGTGTGGCGGCGGCCGGGGTGCGCAAGCTGGTGCTGCTGAATTCGCATGGCGGCCAGGTCGGGCTGATGGACGTGGTGGCGCGCGACCTGCGGGCGCGCCTGGGGCTGCTGGTGTACAGCGTGAACTGGTTTGGCCTGCCGCTGACCGGGCCACAAGGCGAAGACGTGAATGCGCTGTTCAGTGCCGACGAACACCGCTTTGGCATTCACGCCGGAGATATTGAAACCTCGATGACGCTGGCGCTCAGGCCCGAGCTGGTGGACATGGCGCAGGCGGAAAATTTTGCCTCCACCTCAGAAGACCGCGCCCGCCACTACGCCATTCTGGGCAACGGCAAGAGTGCCAAGCTGGCTTGGCAAACGCAGGACTACAACCCGGCCGGCGCCGTGGGCAACGCAGCAGCGGCCAGTGCCGAAAAAGGCCGCGCCGTGCTGGAGGCAGCCGGTCGTGCGCTGGCACAGATGCTGGCGGAACTGCACCAGTTGCCGCTCAGCACGCTGGTCGAAAACCCCAAGCTGTAATTGCCTCGCCTATCTCAGGCGTAGGTCACCCAATCGGCAAACTCTGCGGCATCAAGGTGCGGCAGCGTGTTGAAAGTGTGCAGGGAATGCCGCTTGGGCGTGTAGTGCAACTCGGTGACCGCCGTGTTGCGGATGCGCATGTTCAGTTCGATAAATGCCTCGTGGCTGGCGCCCAAAGTCGATGCCACCGCCGTGGCAATCGGCCCGCCGCTGCTCACCACGAAAACATCGCCACTGCAGTGGCCGCGCACATGCGTCAGCACATCGGCCACCCCTTGCGCAAAGTCGCGGTAGGGCGGCATGCCTTGCGGCGTGACCGTGCCGCTGGCCCACAACTGCAAACCGCTGCGCAAGCGACGAAAGTGCGCCCGCGTGGCCTCGGGTGTGGTGGGGTGAATCGTGTCGTCGGCGGCCACGGCACGAATGACGGCGTCACTGTCGTACTCATTGAGGCCGGGGCGAACTTGGGGCGCGGGCAAGGTGGTGCTGCCCATGCCTTCGGCAATGCCGGTCCAGGTTTGCGCATGGCGGCGCAGGCTGCCCATGAAAACGGCTTGCGGTGCGATGCCCTTGTGCGCCAGATACTGGCCCAGGCGCCGCGCCTGTTGCACGCCTAGAGGGCTGAGTTGGTCGTAATCGGCGGCGCCCAGTGAGGCTTGCCCGTGGCGGATCAGGTAAATGGTTGGCATGGCAAGACTGTACGGGGCATAGGGCGTGCGTCCTGTCACGCAAGCGATCAGACAAACAGGCGCGGGTCAAACACAAACGGGTTGCGCTCCAGCACCAGCGCCACGTGGCGGTAATCGGGGTGCGCCGGGTTGATCAGCAGGTTGCGCTCGTTGGGCTCGACGTAAGAAGGCACCCACAGACCCAGGCTCACGCCACTGCTCAGCCACTCCATGCCCAGCGACTGGGTGTGCGCCTCGTTCTGACGCCAGTGGCTTTGTAAACCCCAATCGGCAGCATTCAATAACTGCGCCTGGGGGCTGATTTCCAGACGCATCAGCGCCTGATTCTTTGGCCTGGCGCCGTTGCAATGCACGCGCTTTTCGAGTTGGCACAGGGCGCGACTGGAGCCGGCGTACACCACCTGCAGAGGGCCTTTGGTGTGCCAGCGGCCGTTGCCGAGTGTTGAGCCCAAGCCCAGCGCGTGTAGCAGCGAGGGCAGGGGCGGTGGCGGGCTTTCACAAAAGCCGATGCGCCAGACTTCTGTCAAACAACACCGCCGTATTTCACGGCCACCAGAATGTCTTTTGCCCTCTGCGCACCAAAGGATGTTTTGGCGGCCTCAAGCGGGCTTTCGCCGTCCAGCATGGGGTGCGGGCGGCGCAACCAGGCGGCGGCTTCGTCCTCGGATTCAAAGGTGTCGCTGGCCATCTGGTCCAACTCCAACAGCCGTAGCACCCCTTCTGCGGAGTGAATCGGCAGCAACTGGTCTTTGGCTGCGCGGCGGTTTACGGTGGTGCGGTCCAGATCCAGGTAGTCCACCACCTGCCCCTTGCCAACGCCCAGGTAGTCGCTCAAGGGACCAATGGCTTTGCTGGAGATTCCGTTCTTAACGATGCGGTAGGCGCTGCTGTTGTTCAGGGCCATCAGCTTGCCTTTGGCCACGACGCGTGCATCCGGCTCGGCTGCGATGTGCGTTGCGGGCGAGGCAGCCTCCCCGGCGATGTAGCGCCAGATTTGCTCGCGCGCTTCCGAGCGGGCAGCAACATGGGACGAATCGGTAGTAGTTAGATATGCCATGATGCAATTACATCATGAGTTAGTGGCATTTGCAACAAATAAAAAGTTAGGCCGGTGCTTTGCCCAACTGGCGCGTCAGGCGCAAGGCCACCACCATCGCCAAGGTGCCAAAAATCACCAAGCCCGCGCCTTGGCCTGCCATTACTTGCACCGGACCGTAATGGGCGCCCCACCAGGCAAATGGAATCGTGCCCAGCGTGGCCCGCGCCCAGTTGAAGCCGGTGGACCACAGCGGACGGCCCAGGTTGTTGAAGGCGGCGTTGGCTACAAACAAAGCGCCGGCAAAGAAGAAGCTGGCGCACACCCAGGAGCAAAACGCATGCACCATGTCGGCGGCCACGCCGTCCAGCGAGAAGGCCCGAATCAGTGGCCCCTGCAGCAACGCCAGCAACAACCACGCAACGCCCACCGCCACCAGCATGAACCACAGGCTGGCGCGCAGCGCTTCGCGCACCCGGTCGAACTGCCGGGCACCCAGGTTTTGCGACAGGATGGGCCCCACCGCGCCGCTCAGTGCATAAATCAGCCCGAAGGCCACGGGTGTCACGCGGTCTATCGTGGCCTGCCCGGCAACCGCACTGGCGCCAAACTGGGCCACGCTGTGTGTGACAAAGGCGGCCCCCACCGGCGTTGCTACATTGGTCAGCACGGCGGGCCCGGCAATGGCGGTGAGCGCGCGAACATCTTCGGCAAAGCGGGCGCGCTCGGTCGCCCCCAGCAGTTTGTGCACCCGCCACACGCCATGTACTCCTAGCGCGACCATGACGCAGCGCGATAAAACCGACACCACGGCGGCACCGTCCAAGCCCATGCCAAATACGAAGATGAAAAGCGGGTCCAGGCTGGCGGTCACGCCCGCAGCGATCAGGGTCACCGTCATGGAGCGCTTGGCATCGCCGACCGAGCGCAACAACCCAGACATCGCCATGCCCAAGCCCACCAGCGGCACGGAGGGCATGGTGATCGTCAGGTAGCGTTGCGCCAGCACCGCCACATCTTCCTGCGCACCCAAGGCACGCAGCAACGGGTGCAAGAACAGCACCGTGCCCACGCCCAAAACGAAGGTGATGGCCACCATCAGCAGCAGACTGTGCGTTGCGAGGCGCCGCGCATCCGATATGCGCCCGGCGCCAATGGCTCGCGCTACGTTGGCGGTAATGCCAATCATCAGACCGATGCAAATGGAGGTGTGAAAAAACGCCACCACGCCGGCAAAGCCAACCGCCGCCGCAATCTGCTTCTCACCCAAAAGCGAGATGTAAAACAGGTTGATCAGATCCACCGCAAACACCGCCACCAGCCCAACGGCCCCGGTTCCCGCCATCACCACCACATGCCTAAGTAGAGAGCCGGTGAGAAAGCGGGCTTGGGGCGGGGTGGCGGGGGGTGACGGTGTGTGGCTCATTGGGGGCGCAGTGTGTCACGGTTTAAGCACTGCGCGGTCGCCCAGAGCGTCTGGGCTTTGTGCTCACCGGTGTGGCCCGGCCGGGACGCCCTGTCCCAGCTAAAGCTACACATTTCAGCGAATGGCCCGTGTTTAGTTCTTCACCAGGTTCAAAAGCCCCAGCGCGAGCGGGACAACATTGGCCGTCACACCCAGTGCCAGGGAGGCGAATGTCAGCTTCATTCCTTGCACCCGCTTTTTCAGATCGCTACCGGATATGGCCGAGGCATGGATAGTGCGCCCAATGACCAGAGTCAGAGTGACACTGACCAGCAGCCACCACGGTGAATGGTTCAGTTCGGCGCAGGCCAACAAGACCAGCGCAAGTGGCACGTACTCGGCAAAGTTTCCGTGGGCACGGATGGCCGCTTCGAGGTCGGGGTATTGCCCGGTTCCCAAGGCCACTTTGTGTTGGCGACGCTTTTTGATGACGGCAAAGGCAAGGCGGATATAGAGCACCGCCAGAACGAGTGCGGTGGTGGCTGCAATGGGGACGAGGAGTGGCATGGGGCGTCGTTTGAAGTTTTAGCAAGGATAGTCGCGCTGCGAAGGCCTGCGCCTCTGAAGGGACACTAGCGCAGCGCCTGCTCCGCCGCCGCCGCCGCGTGCAGGCCGGTGGTGTCAAACAGCGGCACGGTCGCATCGCTGGCGCCCACCAGCAGCGTGATTTCGGTGCAGCCCAGAATGATGCATTCGGCCCCTTGCGCTACCAGCCCGGCCATCACCTTCCGGTAGGCTTCGCGTGAGGGTTCGGTGGTCTGCCCGAGGCACAGCTCTTCAAAAATAATGCGGTGCACCGTGTCCTGGTCTGCGGCATTGGGCACCAGCACCTGCAGCCCGAACTTTTCAGCCAGCCGATCTTTGTAGAAGGCTTGCTCCATGGTGAAGCGGGTGCCGATCAGGCCGACCCGCTGGAAGCCTGCCGCTTGAATCGCTTCAGCGGTTGGGTCGGCCACATGCAGCAGCGGGACGCTGACGGCCGATTCAATGGCCGATGCCACGTTGTGCATGGTGTTGGTACACAGCACCAAAAAGTCGGCACCCGCCGCTTGCAGGGTGCGTGCTGCCCCGGCCAGAATTGCGCCGGCTGCCACCCAGTCACCCGCGCGCTGCAGTGCTGCAATCTCGGCAAAGTCCACGCTCAACAAAATCAGCTTGGCGGAGTGCAGGCCGCCGAGCCGGGCCTTCACCGCTTCGTTGATCTGCCGGTAATAGAGTGCGGTGGACTCCCAGCTCATGCCGCCAATCAGGCCGATGGTTTTCATACGGGTGCGGGGAAGTTTTGTTTGAAGGTAAAGGCCTTGTCGGTGGGGCCCATGGCGCGCAGGGTTTGCAGACGAAGCATGGCTTCGGCCTCATCGGGGCGGTGGCCGGCTGGCACCCACCAGAGCACGGTGTAGGCGTCCTGCATGCGGTCAAACCATTCCTTGCGGCGCTTCATGATTTCCACATGGGCCGACTTGTAGACGTAGTCGCTCAGGGCATCCACGCTGGACCACACCGACATATTTACCAGCGTGCTGTCGCCAAACGGGCGAAACGCGGTTGCGTTGCCCTCGTCACTCTGCAGGCGCCAGACAAAGCCCGGTGCGCTTTCGGCCAGGGCGTTGATGCGGTCCAGGTTGGCCACAAAGCCGGCCATCTCGGGCGCGTCGATAGGGGTGCGCATTTGCGCGATATTGAGTTGGGCGAGTTCGTAGGCTGCCATCGTGTCTCTCTTTGTTGTCATGCCAGTAGTCGGGTCCATTGCTGAAGGTTGTCTGCCGTGGCGGTGGCACCGCCGCAGACGATCACCAGCACTTTATTGAAGGCAGCCAATGCGGGTACGTTGCCATACACCGCTGCCAAGGCCGCGCCGCAAGCGGGCTCCACCAGCAGACGGTGGTCGTCCAGAAAGCGGCTGCACGCAGCCACCGCATCCTGGTCGGACACCAATACGCTGTGCACCAGTCCGGTCTGGCTGAGCGCAAAGGCCTGCTCACACACCTGGCGCGCACCCAGCGAGGTGGCGATGCTGGTAATCGCATCCAGCGTGACACGCTCGCGCGCCTGCATGGCGGCGTGCAGCGAGGCGGCGCCATGGGTTTCCACCGCAATGACCGGCACGTCGGCCCAGCCATTGCGTGCCAGCCCTTCCATCACACCGGCCAGCAAACCTCCGCCCCCCACCGACAGCACCACGGCATCGGGCTTGTGGCCGGTGGCGGCTACCTCGTCGATCATGCTGGCGTGGCCGGTCCAAAGCAGCGGGTTGTCAAAGGGGTGAATGAAGGCGTCGGTGCCGGTCAGCATGTCCTGCGCCAGGGTGTTGGCGTCAAACCAACTGGCCCCGTGCACCGTGACTTCCGCGCCTTCCTGGCGCAACAACTCTTTGGCGCGCTCGGACGTGGTGGCCGGCACCACCACTGCGACCGGCAGGCCAAGCTGGCGCCCGGCGTAGGCCACCGCCAGCCCGGCATTGCCGCCGCTGCTGGAGACCAAGCGCTTGGCGCCTAGGCGCGCGTAGTGTTCGCAGGCCAGGCCAACGCCACGCAGCTTGAACGAGCCGCAGGGTTGTAGTGCTTCCAGCTTGAGCAGCACCGAGCGGCCCGCCGCTTGCGACAAGGATGCCGATTCGATCAGCGGCGTGGCGATGTGCAGGGCCATTACAAACGCACCGTTCCGTCGACACAGGTGCTGACGTCGCCACCCACCCAAACCTGTCCGGTGGCGTCTTGCGCGATGTGCACCCGGCCCTCGCGCCCGATGCAGGTGCCTTGCGCGGCCACATAGGTGCTGGGCACATGCCCCTCGGCAATCAGCCATTGCGACAGGCTGGCGTTAAAGCTGCCGGTAATCGGGTCTTCGCCTATGCCATCGCCCCGGTCAAAGAAAAAGCGCACCTCCAGATCGGGTTCAGCTTCAGCGGGTGCTGCGTCAGCGCGCGCGCCAAAGGCCCTTGCCTCGCGGTTGGAGCGTGCAATAAGCGGCGCTGACGTGGCGGTGTCGTAACGTGCCGCCACACCGAGACCACTAAAGCCATGCTGCGCCATCAGAGCCTGCAGGCTGGCCAAGTTGGCTTGCACCGCCAGCACGGCGTCCACGCTGTCGAGCAGCACGCCGAAATGCTGGGGGCCGTTGTTCAGATGCTGCGCGGCAAGCAGTTGCTGAGGTGTCAGGCCCAGCGCACCGGGCAGCGCCTGCCACAGCGCTTCGGACGGCTCCTTGCGCTGCAGCGCCGGTGCCGCAAAGGCCAGTCGCCCGCCTTCGTGTTGTGCACGTTGTATGGCTACCAAGCCCACCTTGCATTGCTGCACGATGCGCGCCTGGTCTTTCGGCACACCGCCGTTCTCCAGCCAGGCGTGGCAGGTGCCCAACGTGGGGTGGCCGGCAAACGGCATTTCATAGGCGGTGGTGAAGATGCGCACCTGGTAGTCGGCACCAGCGGCGGCCGCCTCGGGCGTAGGCGGCAACACAAAGGTGGTTTCGCTCAGGTTGGTCCACGCGGCAAAACGCTGCATCTCGGCATCCGACAGGCCGGTACCGTCCAGCACCACGGCCAACGGGTTACCGAAGTAGGGCTTGCTGGTAAACACGTCAACTTGTTTGAAGGGGCGGGTGATCATGGGCGACGAGGTGTTCAAAAAGTAACAAGTTATGCGGGGAAACCAGCCGCCAGTGACTGCGTAATTTCTGCTGCAGATGCCACGCGGCAACCGCGCACGTTTTGGCCAGCCCACAGCGGTGTGAAGTCGGCGCGACCTTGCGCTTCGGCCTGCGCCCGCAACGGTGCCAATGCGTTGGCGGCCAGTGGAAACGCCGGTGCCACGGGACTCAGCGGGCCCAACTCGCGCATCAGGCGGTTCAGCATGCTGCGTGCTGGACGCCCGGTGAAGACTCGGGTCAAGGCGGTATGAATAGCTTCGGGCGATTGCAGTGCCGCACGGTGTAGCGCCGAGGTGCTGGCCTCGTGGCTCAGCAAGTAGGCCGTACCCACTTGCACCCCCGCAGCCCCCATCGCTATGGCGGCTGCCACGCCGCGTGCGTCGGCAATGCCGCCCGCAGCAATCACCGGCACCCGTACCGCATCCACGATCTGCGGCAGCAAGGCCCAGGTGCCGAGTTGGCGAGTCAGTTCATCGCTCAAAAACATGCCCCGATGCCCACCGGCCTCCAGGCCCTGCGCAATGATGGCGTCCGCGCCATGCTCTTGCAGCCAGAGCGCTTCTTCCACGGTGGTGGCTGACGACAACACGACCGCGCCCCAGGATTTCACTTGCGCCAGCAACTCGGCGGCTGGCAGGCCGAAATGAAAGCTCACCACCGCCGGGCGAAAGGGTGCCAGCGCCTGCGCCACCTCGGCGCTGAACGGCAGGCGGCCCGGGCCATAGGACACCGCCGATGGGTCAAGCCCCAGTTCGGCAAAATACGGTTGCAGCGCAGCGCGCCAAGCTTGCTCGCGCGCAAGGTCTGGCGCAGGTTGCTGGTGGCAGAAAAAGTTGACGTTGAACGGGCCGTTGGTCTGCGCCCGCAGGGCGGTGAGTTCCTGCACCATGGCGTCCACCGACAAGGTGGCGCAGGGCAGAGAACCGAGGCCACCCGCCTGGCAGACCGCTGCCGCCAGGGCATGGCCTTGCACCCCGGCCATGGGCGCCTGGATCAGGGGCCACTGCGTGCCCAACAAGGCGTTGCTCAGGGCCATGCCGCAGGGCCTTAAGCCGCCTGCTGTTCCTTGATGGCAGCGGCCAGTGCGGCCACGCCGCGGTGGATCTCGGCCACGCTGGGCGTCACAAACGACAGGCGCATGCTGCGCTCGTCGGGGTGTCCGGCATAGAAGGGCGCGCCGGGCACAAAGGCCACGCCCTTGTCCACCGCATGGGGCAGCAGGTTGACCGCATTCATGCCGGCGGGCAGGCGTGCCCACAGGAACATGCCACCGGCCGGTGTGTTCCAGGTGAGCGATTGCTCCGGGTTGGTTTTCGCGTCGGGAAAGTGTTGCGCCAGCGCTTCGAGCATGGCGTCGCGCTGGGCCTTGTAGAGCGCGCGGATGGTGGGCACATGGCGGTCCAGAAAACCGTCTTTCATCACCTCGGCAATCATGCGCTGGTTGAAGCTGGGGCTATGCAAATCGGCCGCCTGCTTGGCTTGCAGCAGCTTGGGGTACACCGCAGCGGGTGCCACGATAAAGCCCATGCGCAGGCCAGGTGCCAGCACCTTGGAGAAAGAGCCCAGATAAATGCCGCCGTCGGGGTTGCGGGCGGTCAGCGGGGCTGGCGGCGGTGTGTCAAACCACAGGTCGCCGTAGGGGTTGTCTTCCATGATGGGCAGGCCCAACTCGGCGGCGGTGGCGCTCAAGGCGGCACGGCGCGCCTCGCTCATGGTGCGGCCGGTGGGGTTCTGGAAATTGGGCAGCACATACAAGAAGCGCGCGTCCTTCGCCTTGGCACGCAGGTCTGCCAGATCGAGGCCTTCGTCATCGCTTTCCACGCTCACCACTTCGGGCTCCATCGGAGTAAAGGCCATCACTGCGCCCAGGTAGGTGGGCGATTCCACCAGCACGCGGCTGCCTTCATCGAGCAGAATTTTGGCCACCAGATCCAGACCTTGCTGCGAGCCGGTAGTGATCATGACTTGGTTGGGGTTGATGTCCCAACGCTGACCCTGCGCGCGGGCCTGTGCACCCAGCGAGGCCGCCACCATTTCACGCAGCGGGCCGTAGCCCTCGCTGGCAGCGTATTGCAGGGCGCCCTGCGGGTCGTCGCGCAGCACCTTGGCACAGGCCTCCTCAAAGTCGGCCACCGGAAAGGTCTGGGGCGAGGGCAGTCCGCCCGCAAAACTGATGATGCCGGGGCGCTCGGTGACCTTGAGAATTTCGCGGATGACCGAGGGATTCATCTTGGCTGCGCGGTGCGCAAGGGTCCATTGGGTGGCGGTGGGGGTGGGGCTCATGGTGGGTCTTTCTGTTGTTGTAGTGGGGGCGGAAGGATTGAGAAGCTAGGCAATCAAGCCCGGCTGTTGGGGGTAATGTGGTCCAGTGCGCCGTCGCCATAGGAGCGGATCACTTCGGAAATAACGATGTGAAAGCCCCGGTACCAGCGCTGGTAGTCGCGCTTGGCCTCCAGGTGCTGCGGGTTTTGCGAGAAGGTTTTGAGCGAATCCAGATCGGCCCAGTAGTAGGTGGCGTTAAAGCGCTTGCCGTCTTCCGACTGCCAGGTCTCGCGGCCCAGAAAACCGGGGTTGCTTTGGGCGGCGGCCTCGATCTGCGCGTCCAGCGTGTGGAAGCGCTCGTCGTAGGTTCCGGGCTCAAAAATAAAGGCGGCTGCGTACATGGCTATTTAGGGTTGCGGTCCGGTATTTTCGCGGGTGCCGGCGCGGCTGCAAAACGCCGGCCCACAAACACGATGGTGACCACCCCCAGCGCAAAGCCCAGCGTGACCGGGTCGAGCGCTTCGCCCAGCAGGGGCACGGCGGCCAGGATGCTGAAAAATGGTTGCAGCAACTGGGTCTGGCTCACCCGCAGCGCGCCGCCAATCGCCAGCCCCCGGTACCAGGCGAAAAAGCCAGCCCACATGGAGAACACGCCCACGTAGGCCAGGCCCATCCAGGCCGTGCCACGGATTTCACCCGTCGGCCAATTCAGCAGGGCACCGGGCACGCTAATCGGCAGCATCATCACGCAGACCCAGCAGATCACCCGCTCGGCACCCAGCGTGGGCGTGACCTGCGCGCCATACACATAGCCCACCGCCGCCGACACAATCGCGCCCAGCAACAGCAGATCGGCCCATTCCAGCGCAAAGCCACCGGCGTGCTGCGACGCGCGCATCAGCGAAAACGCCATCACCAGCAGCCCACCCAGCGCCGCGCATAACCAAAAGCCCAACCGCGCCCGCTGGTGCAGCACCCAGGCCGCCATGGCGGCGGTGGCCAGTGGCAGCAGTGCGGTAAACACGGCCGCGTGGCCGGAGGTGACATGGCGCAGTGCAAAGCCCAGCAGTAGCGGAAAGCCCAGCGCGTTGCCCAGCATCGCCATGGCCAGCGGTCTGCGCTGCGCCGGGGTCGGCACGGGCGAGCGGGTCAGACCCAGAAACGCCAGCGACAACACGCCCGCAATCACCGCGCGGCCAAAGGTGATGAACCAGGCCGAAAGTTGCGGGTCTTGCGGGGTGCCGGTGGCCAGGCGCGTCATGGGCAGGGTGACGGCAAAGATCGCCACACCCAGAACGCCGAGCCACATGCCAAGGGTTTCTTTTTTCATGGCATCCACTGTAGAAGGAAAAACAGCACAGTTGCAGTACAGTTGTGCTGAACATTTATTAAACTGTATTGCTGCTACCGCTGGCACAAAACTGTAAGGAACGACCATGTTGATGAAGAGCAGCGCCCAGTCTCTGGCCGAACAGCTTGCGGCCCGCTTTGCGCAGCGCATTCGCGACCGGCTGCTGTCGCCGGGCGCCCGCCTGCCCTCGGTGCGGCAATGCGCGCAGCAGCAGGGCGTGAGCCCGTCCACCGTGGTGGGGGCCTATGACCTGCTGTTGGCGCAGGGGCTGGTGGATGCGCGCCGCAACCGGGGCTTTTATGTGCGCGAAGCCAGCCCGGTGTCTGCTGACTCCGCGCCTGTGCAGGCCGCACAGCCTGCCGGCGCGTTGCCGCTGGCTTCGCCACAACGCGCTCCGCTGAATGCCACCGCGCTGATTCGCGGCATGTTTCACGGCATCAGCGACAAACCCCAGCCCGGCATGGGCGTGCTGCCGCGCGAGTGGCTGGAGAGCACCTTTCTGGCCAGTGCGGTGCGGCGCTTTTGCAATACACAGGATCTGAACGACCTGTCGCTGCAATACGGCGAACCGGCGGGCGACAGCAGCCTGCGCCGCGCGCTCTCCAACAAGCTCAAAAGCCTGGCCGTGGCGGCCCCGGCCGACCAGATCATCACCACCATGGGCGCCACACATGCGCTGGACATTGTGAGCCGCACGATGCTGCGCGCAGGTGACTACGTGATGGTCGAGGAACCCGGCTGGGCGGTGGAGTTTGCCCGGCTCGATGCCCTGGGCATGCGCATTTTGCCGGTGCCGCGCCGCGCCGACGGGCCCGACCTGGAAGTGATGGCGCGCTATGCCGAGGCCCACGCGCCCAAGCTGTTTGTCAGCGTGAGCGTGTTCCACAACCCGACCGGCTATTGCCTTAGCCCGGCCAGCGCTCACCGCGTGCTGCAACTGGCCAACCAATACCACTTTCATGTGGTCGAGGACGACACCTACAGCCACTTTGCTCCCGCGCACGCCACCCGGTTGTGTGCCCTGGACGGGCTGCAACGCACGATTTATGTGGGCGGTTTCGCGAAGATACTGGCGCCTAACTGGCGCGTCGGCTACCTGGCCGCGCCGCCCAATCTGGTGGAGCGCCTGCTCGATACCAAACTGCTGTCCACCTTGACGACGCCCGCGCTATTGGAAAAGGCGTTGGCCTGGTGCATGGAGCAGGGCCAGATCCGCCGTCATGCGGAGCGCATCCGCCAACGGCTCGATGCGGCGCGCAGCCGCAGCGTGGCGTTGGCGCAGGCACACGGTTTCAGTTTTGCGGCAGAACCGGCGGGGCTGTTTGGTTGGGTGGAGACCGGGGTGGACACCGATGCGCTGTCCCAGCGCATGCTGGACGAGGGTTATCTTTTGGCGCCGGGAGCCCTGTTTCATGCGCAACGGGTGCCTAGCAGTCTGATGCGGATTAACTTTGCCACCACGCAGGAGCCTGCGGTGTGGGAAGCCCTGCGCCGGCTGTGTGCCGAGCAGGGCAAGTGACTCAGGATGCGTCGTGTGCGGAGCCAAACAGGCGCTGCGCGGTGACGATGACCAGAAAAACTTCCTGGGCGCTCAAGGCTGGAAAGTGGTCCTGAAGGGTGCGGTAAGCCAGATGGCACTGTGCTCCGCTGTGGCCCCAATGGGTCTTGGGATCAAAGAACGGTCGAACCGCCTCGTACGGAGGGGGGAAAGTGAGCTGGTCCCTGGCGAGACGGCGCAGCTCTGCTTCGGTTGGAATGGTAGACACGGGCGGATGCTTTATGTGGTTGTGTGGGCGATGGTCGCACCCCTGGCGCAAAACCTCAAGGGGCCGCGCCACTAAAGCGCGGTCACATTTTGACCCACCTCAAGTGCTGGCCAATCAACGGGACGCTAGCCGATGAAGTTGAAAAGCGACAGTTTCTGGATTTGCGCATACGACTGCAGCGCCGCCTGAAAGCCGGTTTGCTGGTTCTGAAACTGCGACACGCCCTTGATCATGTCCATGTCTTCAGCGCGAGAGCGGTTGGCTTCCTGTTCAACGTTGCGCTTTTCGTTATTGGCGCTGATGATGTCGGCCCGATTCAGTAGGTCACCCGCTTGGCCCCGGATGGCGCCTACGCGCCCAAGCGAAACGTCCAGGTTGTGCAGGGCTTGCGATACCGCCTGGCTAGCTTCGGCGCTGTTGGCAGCGCTGGTGATGCCATTAATTGCTTTGTCCACCGTAGCAAAAACACTGGAGTTGGGGTCCAGGGTGATGGTATCGGCGGGAGAAGGGGTGCCCTTGACGTTGAACGAAACGCCCGGAACTCCTGTGACGGTGAAGCCGAGACTGGGGGACCAAGAAGCCGTGTTTCCAGTCGAGCCTCCTGCTGCCGTACCTGGGATGGTGCTGTTGTCCGTGGTTTCTATGTCATAGGTTACGGTGTTGCCGGTCACAACCATATTCTTCAACGTGTAGCTAAGGTCCTTTGCATTGACCGGCACCAGCGCTGCGTTGACTAACTTCACACCATCCGTGGAAAGTTTGGCGCCAGTGGATGCTTGTACGTTGTAGGCAGCATCGCGCCCCGGTTGCAGCATGAATGCACTCTCACCGTCCAGCGTTCCGGGGATGCTGTACGTGTCTCCTGCGGCGGATCCGGGCAGGCCGTTGAAGCTGTAATCAGGCAAGACAGCGGGGCCCACAAAGGGCTTTAGCGCGCTGCCCAAAGCTGCGAAAAGTGGTTGACCGTTGCTGTCTTTGGTGTTGGAAAGGTCGATCAGTCGGTCACGCAAACCGATGATCTGCAGGGCAACGGTCTTTCGGTCGGCAGTGGTGAATGAACCATTGCCAGCGCTATTGGCCAAGTCGCGAATCTGTTGCAGCACATCGGTCACATCGGCCAGTGTGCCCTCGGCCTGTGCAATGGCGTTGCGCTGGGACTCCAGAGCGCGCTGGTCGGTGGC